>Ga0081539_10001899_pt1 | contig 32393 bp, 32 predicted proteins | sample TabmetS4T2R2_FD_71023 | JGI IMG/M metagenome (GOLD analysis project Ga0081539, IMG submission 71023) | Tabebuia heterophylla rhizosphere microbial communities from the University of Puerto Rico - S4T2R2 | ecosystem: Host-associated > Plants > Roots > Rhizosphere ... | reverse complement strand
CCGAGGAAGCTTTAGCTACCGCAGGCGGTGGGGGCACTGCCGCGACAGGACCCGCACCTGCAGCGCCCGAACCCGCGGGCGCAACCGCCGGTGCGGCACCCGCCGGTGGCGCCAACGCCTCGGCCGGAAGCGGATCTTTCGAGACGTGCAACCGATCGTCCCCGACAGTCACGACCATCTCGCGCCAGTCACTTCGCTCAAATGCGTCAAGCAGCGCTTTGATGGTCTCTGGGGTCATCTCCATAGACGGTTCTCTCCTCCGTGGCGCTCAGATTGAGCTGGCTCGATGATAGGGGCGTGAAGATCGACTTCCAGCGGGCAATGGTCGCGCCGCCCGGCGCCCGCGAGGTGGTCCTGGTGCGCCACGGCGCCTGCGACCCGCCACCGCCCGACGGGCTGATCAACGGCCGCAGCGACCCGTCGCTGAACGAGCGCGGGCGCGAAGAGGTGGCGGCGGTCGGCGAGCGCCTGGCCCGCGAGCCGGTGGCGGCGGTGTTCATCTCGCACCTGCGGCGCACCGAGGAGACGGCGGCGGCGATTCTCGAGCGCCACCCGCTGGAGCCGGCGGTCGCCGAGGACATCGGCGAGATCTACCTCGGCGAGTGGGAGGGCCACGGGATCCACTCCCGCGGCGAACGCGGTGACCCCGAGCTGGCCCGCGTCTTCGCCGAGCAGCGCTGGGACCTGGTCCCGGGCGCCGAGCCGATGGACGAGTGGGAGGCGCGGGTGCGGCGCGGGCTCGAGGCGGCGGCCGACGCTGGCGCCGACGGCAAGGTCGTCGTCGTGGTCACCCACGCGGCCGTGATCGCCGAGTTCTGCCGCCAGATCACCGGCAGCGAGACCTTCGCCTTCTTGCTCAACTCCAACGGCTCCCTGACCCGGGCGATGCGGATGGAGAGCGGCAATTGGAAACTGCTGTCGTTCAACGAGGTCGAGCATCTCCACAGAGATACAGGGGATTCGCGCTAGCGCCGCACGTTGAGGAGCCGCGGGGCTGTGGTTACCCCAACGGTTACGCCGATTTCACCAGCCCCGCCCCGCCCGAAGGGCCAGGATCGAACCGAACCGATTTTCAGCGGACTGGAGGAGAAAGATGAGTGACGGAAACGGCCGGGTCGCCGGCAAGGTCGCGGTGATCACCGGCGCCAGCAGCGGCATCGGCCGCGCTTCGTTCGAGCTGTTCGGCCGCGAGGGCGCCAAGGTCGTCGCCACCGCGCGCACCGAGTCGAAGCTGCAGGAAGGCCTCGACGCGGTCAAGGCGGCGGGCGGCGAGGGGGTCATCGTCCCGGCCGACCTCGAGGACGACGCGACGCCGGACAAGGTGATCCAGGCGGCGCTCGACGAGTACGGCCAGATCGACATCCTGGTCTGCAACGCCGGGGTCGGCTGGAAGTACGGCGAAGAAAACCCGGGCACGATGGCCGCGGTCCACGAGGCCAACGTCGAGAACTGGCGCGACGTGATCGGCGGCGTCGACCTCGAGGGCTACTTCACGATGATCCACGCGGCGCTGCCGCACATGCTGGAGCGCGAAAAGGGCTCGATTGTCAGCGTCGCCTCGATGGCCGGGCTGACCGGGCTCTACGACGCCCACGCCTACACCGCGGCCAAGGGCGCGATCATCAACCTGACCCGCTCGATGGGCATCACCTACGCGAAACAGGGCGTGCGCGCGAACTGCGTCTGCCCGGGCTTCATCGACACGCCGATGATCGAACCGGCGATCGACCTGTTCAAGGACGACGCGACCAAATACGCGATGGTGCCGATGGGCCGCGCCGGGCTGCCGGAGGAGATGGCCTACGCGATTCTCTACCTGGGGTCCGACGAGTCCAGCTATTGCACCGGCACGGCGCTGCTCGCCGACGGCGGCTGCACCTCGCGCTCCTTCCCGGCGGGCTGATCCGGAGCGATGAACTCGGTTCCCTTCGACGAGCTGCAGGTAGGCGACGCGGCGGAATCCCGCAAGACGATTTCCGAGACCGACGTCTATTTGTTCGCCGGCGTGACCGGGGACTTCAATCCCCTCCACGTCGACGAAGAGTTCGCGAAGGGGACCCCGTTCGGTCGGCGGGTCGCCCACGGACCGCTGACGCTCTCACTCTGCGCCGGGCTGCTCGGGACCGAGCTGCCCGGCCTCGGCACGATCGCGATCTCCAACTACGTCGAGTACAAGGCGCCCGTCTACATGGGCGACACGATCCGCACCCGGGTCGAGGTCGCCGAGCTCGATTCCGAGCGCGGCCGCGCGACGATGGCGATCACCTGGACCAACCAGGACGCGACCGTCGTCGCCACCGGCTCGATGGTCGTCAAACCCCCGCGCGAGCGCGTAACGCTCTAGCCGGTCCACCGCGCCCGAGCCCGGGTGGTCGCCATTTCAACCGGATACCGGTTGAAATGGCGACCACCCGGCTCTGCGGGCCGCTAGCGGTGACGGCCGAGGGTGAGGTTGGAGAGGGCGATGCCGCCGTCGACGGGGATCGAGGCGCCGGTCAAGTAGCTGGCGGCGTCGGTGCAGAGGAAGGCGATGACGTCGGCGATCTCCTCGACGGTCCCGAAGCGACCAGCGGGGATGTGCCCGAGCGCGCGCTCCCGCACTTCGGCCGGCATCGTCGCGACCTTCTCGGTCTCGACCATTCCCGGCAGGACCGCGTTGACCGTGACTCCGTCGGCGGCCAGCTCCAGCGCCAGCGTCCGCACCATCCCCAGCAGCCCGGCCTTGCTGGCCGAGTAGGCGACCTGGCCGGCGAGCCCGGCGCTGGCGGCGATCGAGGAGACGGCGACGATCCGGCCCCTCCCCCGCTCCCGCATCCCAGTGATTGCCGGCTGTAGGGAGAGGAAGGCGCCGGTCAGGTTGACCTCGATTTCGTTGCGCCAGCCCTCCTCGGTGAAGGTCTCCGCCGGGGCGATCCGGTCGACGATCGCCGCGTTGGCGACCACGGCGCCGACCGGGCCGAGTTCCGCCTCCGAGCGCGCGTGTGCCTCGCGGCCGGCCTCCGCGTCTCTCACGTCGAACGAGAGGTCGATCGCCTCTCCCCCTCTTTGAGAAATCAAATTCGCGGTGGCCTCGGCACCGGCGAGATCGCAGGCGGCGACAGACCAGCCCTGCTCCGCCAACTCGAGCGCGACGGCCCTCCCGATCCCACCCGCCGCGCCGGTGACCAGGGCACACGCACCACCTACCTGCCCATCGGCGGTGGTGGGTGTGCCCTGGTCCGCCCCACTCACCGCAGCTCCGCCCGCTCCATCCCGTACCGCCGCCAGTACTCATCCGGGATGTCCTCGGGGCGCTTGTACCAGTACCAGGTGCAGGGATCGTGGTCGAAGTCGTCGGGCGGCTTCGACGGATACAGCGGCAAGCCGTACCACTTGATCGGCAGCAACTCGTTCATGAAGGCGCAGTGGGTGCAGTAGAGCGGGAAGCCCTCGCGGCCGTAGGACCAGTCGTGCGCGGCTTCGGTCACCCCGTAGGCCCCCTCGCCCTCGTAGGCCCCGTTGCGCCAGAGCCGCTGGCCCGAGCCGCAGGGGTTCATCGCGAAGGTGAACTTCTCCTCGTCCTCCGTGATCGTGAACGCGCCCGGGTTCGGTCCCGTCGCGCTGCCCGAGTGCGCCCGCCAGCTCGCCGCCAGCGCCTCGACCACCTCGCGCCGGTCACGCTCGATGATCTTGCCGGTGTCGCGCTTCCAGCCGCGCCGCAGCGCCACGTCCCAGCACTCGCCCACGCCCTCGTCGCCGAGCTTGCGCTGGATGTAGTCGACCAGTCCCAGCATCGACTCGGCCATCACGTCGTGCAGGAAGCGCCACTCGTACTTCATCCCCTCGCAGAGCTCAAGCGCCAGCTCGGAGTCCCCGGCCTTGATCGCCTCGATCGCGCGGTCCATCGTCGGCCGCGACATCTGCGCCAGCTCCTCCTCGCTGAACCAGCGCTCAGCCGGCATCGGCTCCCGCCTCGAAGTGCTCCTTGAGTTTGAACTTCTGGACCTTGCCGGAGGGGGTGAGCGGAAACTCCTCGAGGACCCGCAGGTGGGCGGGGATCTTGTAGCGGGCGACGCGGCCGGCCATCTGCTCGCGCAGCTGCTCGTGGCTGAGCGAGTCGTGGCCGTCGGCGAGCCGGACGAAGGCGGCGCAGACCTCGCCGTAGCGCTCGTCCGGGACCCCGATCACGGCCGCGTCGGCGACCGCCTCGAGTTCGCGGATCGCGTTCTCGATCTCGGCCGGGTAGATGTTCTCGCCGCCGCGGATGATCATCTCCTTGGCCCGCCCGGTGATCGAGACGTAGCCGTTGGCGTCCATCTTCGCGAGGTCGCCGGAGCGCAGGTAACCGTCGTCTCCGATAGCTCCCGCGGTCGCCTCGGGGTTGTCCCAGTAGCCGGCCATGACCATCGCGCTGCGCGTGCGCAGCTCTCCCTCGACCCCGACCGGCACCGCCTCGGTTCCGCCCGGCTCGACGATGTCGACCTCGAGGTGCGGGAGCGGCGGCCCGACCGTGGTCGTCTGCAGCTCAACCGAGTCATCGGGCAGGGTCGCGCAGATCACCGGCGAGGCCTCGGTCATCCCGTAGGTGTTGTTGATCCCGACCCCGTAGCGGTCGATCCAGCGCCGCATCACTTGCGGCGGGACCGGCGAGCCGCCGGTGACGACGATCTCCAGCGAGGAGAGGTCGCGGCCGTCCTTCGCCACCTGCTCTTCGAGCCCGATCATCATCGTCGGGACCAGCGAGACCGAGGTGCAGCCCTCCGCCTCGATCGTGCGCGCGATCCGCGCCGCGTCGAAGGTGACGGCCGGCATCTGGGCCGAGCCGGTGGCGATGCTGCCAAGCGTCGACATCACGCAGCCGCCGCAGTGGAAGTAGGGCATCGGGTTGGAGTGGCGCCCGTGCTGGCGCAGGTTGGCGCGGTGGGCGAAGAGCCGGGCGTCGTTGACGATCCCGTAGTGGGAGAGCTCGGCCCCCTTCGGGAAGCCGGTGGTGCCGGAGGTGAACTGGATCTGCGAGGTATCGCCGGGCGCGACCGCGGCGGCGCGGCGCTCCAGCCGGGTCTCGTCGACGCCGACGCCCGTGGCCAGCCACTCCTCCCAGGAGGGCCCGCCGTCCTGGGCCGCGCCGATCGGGACCAGGGTGCGGACGTGGTCGAGGTCGGCGGTCGCGGCCACGGTCATCTCCCAGAGATCCGCGCCGCGGTTCTCGGGGATCACGAAGCAGGCCGAGGCGCCGGCCTTGCCGAGCACGAACTCGACCTCGCTCTGGCGGTAGAGCGGGTTCATCGGCACGACCACAGCGCCGGTGTAGGCGGCGCCGAACTGCAGCTCCAGCCACTCGGGGATGTTGGTCGCCCAGATCCCGAAGCGGTCCCCCGGTTCGATCCCGCTGGCGATCAACGCCCGGCCGACCCGGCGCGCCCGCTCGCGCAGCTCGGCGAACGTCCAGCGCGCCTCGATCCCGATGTCCTCGTAGGCGGAGAAGACGACGGCTTCGTGGTCGGGCCACTGCGCGGCCGAGGCATCGAGCAACCCGCCGACGGTCAGCTCGACCAGCGGCGGCTCCTCGCCCGGGGCGGGGACCCAGCGGGAGATGCCGGGCTCAGCCAACGGCATCAGTGCACCCCCGCCGCGACCCTCATGGGTCGAGGCTCAGCTCCTGGAAAGGAGCCTCGCCCGGGTAGGCGGTTTCGGTCGCCAGCCGCACGCCGCAGCCCGGGCAGCAGAAGTCGCGCCAGACGACCTCGTCGTCGACGAACTTGCCCGGGTCCGGGGCGCCGGGCTTGAGCGACGGCAGCGGGCGCTCGCGCATCGCCATCTTCTCCTTCGCGTTGGCGGCCAGCGGCCCGAGGTCGGTGGCGCAGTTGTGGCAGCGCAGCACCCCAGCCTCGCGGTCGATCAGGTAGACATCGCCGATCGTCTCGGCGCCCGCCGGGACCTCCACCCGCGGCGCCAGCTCCTCGCGCTCGGCGCCGCACTCGCGCAGCCGTTCCAGCAGCTTGCGCTCGCGGTAGCTCGCGGTCCGCTCGTGGTCGACCTGGCGCTCCTCGTCGAAGCGGACCCCGTAGAAGTGGTCGACCCCTTCCGCGCTGATCGCGCCGGAGGCGAGGTCGGCGGCGACCTCGTCGGGGTCGCGGGTCAGCGGGTCGCCGTAACCGCTGGGGGCGAGCCAGTTCCAGTAGAGGACGTCGTCGTCGGTGACCGGGAAGCCGTCGCCCTTGCCGCCGACGTCGAGCTCCTCGCCGGAGAGCGCGTCGAGGTCCTGCGGCAGCTCGCCAGCGGCGAAGCGCTGACGCAGGTCGGAGCCCTGGATCACCCGCGTCTGCATCGTCGAGCCGGGGTCGCCGCCGAGCAGGCCCGGGGTCTTCGGCACGCCCTCGTTGCAGTAGAGGCCGAGGAAGGACTCGCCCTTGTGCGGGACGTAGGCGATCTCGCCGCCGTTGCCGGCGCGGCGCCGGCCGGCGCCGCCGCTGTCGGGGTGCTCGCGGCGGAACAGGTAGAGGATCGGCCAGTCGGCCTCGTAGGCCTCGACGTTGGGGCCGCGGCCCTCGGGGATCCAGAAGTGGCCGTTGGCGAATTCGCCGTCGCGGCCGAAGCTGGCGGAGCCGCCGCCGAGCATGTTGTCGCCCATCCCGCCGACGTAGTAGTCGCCGCGCTGGTTGTCGCCGGCGACGAAGTGGCAGGGCCACTGGGCGCCGTCCGGGGTCACCGCGTTGGCCCGCATCTGCTCGTCGCTGCTCGCCAGCATCATCTTCGAGATCAGCGCGTTGCCGAGCGAGATCGCGGTCTCGGTCGCGTAGACGCCGGCCGGGCTGACCGCCGCCCCCCAGTCGGGCGCGGTGATCGTCCCCGGTTCGGGGTCGAACTTGCAGAGCCGGGCGGCGCCGCCGATGCAGCCCATCTGCCCCGGCAGCATCAGCACGTTGATCGAGCCGAGGATCGCCCCGCGCCAGGCGGCGAAGCCGACGTTGATCGCGCCGACCTGGTCGTGGGTGCCGACGTTGTCCCAAATCAGCTCGTTGCCGCGCTTGCGGACCGTGGTCTGGACCGGGTAGGTGCCGCGGTCGCCGTTGCGCGAGACCTCCTGGATCAGGCGGTCGGAGTAGACCCCGTCGGGGATCGTCTCCAGGGCCGCTTCCATCGCCCGCTGGCTGGCGTCGAGCGCCCGCCGCATCACGCCCTTGACCACCGCCTTGCCGTACTTCTCGACCAGGCCGAGGATGCGGCCGCGGGCGGCGTTGTTGCCGGCGATCGTCGCCCGCAGGTCGAGCGAGAGGTTCTCCGGGGTGCGGCTGCAGCGCCGGTAGAGCGCCTCCATGTCGGGGACGATCTGGTTGTCCTCGACGATCTTGAACGGCGGGAAGCTGGGCGGGTCCCAGAAGGCGTCTTCGGCGTTCGGGCAGAAGCTGCCCGGCACGGTGCCGCCGATGTCGTTCTGGTGGGAGATATTGGCGACCCAGCAGAAGACCTCGCCGTCGATGAAGACCGGGCACATAAGGCCGACGTCGGGCTGGTGCGCGGTGCCGATGATCGGGTCGTTGCAGAGCCACATGTCGCCGTCGCGGACCCGCTCGCCCCGGTTTTCGAGGATGTAGCGGGTCATCATGTCGAGCATCCCCGACATGTACTGCAGGCAGGGGCCGAAGTAGAGGAGCTCGGCGTCCTCGGTGAGGATGCAGGGCTGGAAGTCGCGGATCTCGACCGTGATCTGGGAGACCGCGAGGTTCTCGATCTCCCGCACGTGCTCGGCGTTGGCGTTCCAGAGCCCGTGGCGGACGACCTCATAGGTGATCGGGTCGATCTCGGTCTCGGCCTCGGTGCTCAGCGTGAGGCCGGCGGGGACGTTGACCGGGCCGGTCGGGTTGAAGGCGTGGTCGGTCCCGTCCCAGAACTCGGGCGGGCGCTGCGGGCGCTCGGGGGCGACCGGGGCGGCGGTCGGCGGTGGCTTCATCAGTTGTCCTCCTTCTGCAACGTGATCACGAAGTCCCCGGTTTCCCGGCGTTCGCAGGACGTGCCCGGCGGCAGCACGATCCCGGTGATCGCGAGGTCGATCACGGCCGGGCCCTCGACGACCTCGCCGAGCGGCATCGCGTCGCCGTTGTAGACGGCGGCGTCGACTGCGCCGGCGCCGCGCTCGAAGTAGACGTCGCGGCTGCCCTTACGAAACTCCTCGCCCTCGGCGACGTCGAGCCGGTCGAGCTTCTCGCTGCCCATGGCGATCGCCGGCTCCAGCCGGATCGAGACGATCTCGACCGTCGCCCCCGGCAGCAGCGCGACCTCGCCGTAGCGCTCGGTGTAGATCTCGACGAAGCGGCGTTTGACCTCCTCGAGCGCGGCGGCGTCGATCGGGCCGTCGGGGAAGCGCATCTCCAGCTCGTGGCGCTGCCACTGGAAGCGCATCCGCGCGAAGCGGCGGAACTCGAAGTCGGCGACGTCCTCGCGCTCGGAGAGCGCCGCCCGAGCCTGCGCGTCGAGCTCGTCGAAGGCGCCCTGGACGGTGGCCGGGTCGAAGGGCTCGATCAGGACGACCGAGGATTCGTACTGGTAGCGGATGTCCGCCTGGGAGATCCCGAACGCCGACCAGACCGAGGCGGCCTCGCCGGGGACGACGATCGTGTCGACGCCGAGCGAGGCGGCGTAGCCGACCGCGTGGAACGGGCCGGCGCCGCCGTAGGACATGAGGACGAAGTCGCGCGGGTCGAAGCCGCGGCCGATGATCTCGTTCTCCAGGGCGGCCGCCATCTTCGCGTTGGCGACCTCGATGATCCCCAGCGCCGCGTCGCTGACCGAGAGCCCGAGCGGGTCGGCGACCTTCTCCACGATCGCCTTTTCAGCTAGATCGCGGCGCGGTTTGAAGCCGCCGCGCTCGCCCTTGGAGCCGAAGGTCGCCTCGGGGGCGATGTAGCCGAGGATCAGGTCGGCGTCGGTCACCGTCGGCTCCTCGCCGCCGCGGTCATAGCAGCAGGGGCCGGGCAGCGAGCTGGCGCTCTGCGGGCCGACTCGGAGGCCGCCGCCGAGCTCGTCGATCCAGGCGATCGAGCCGCCGCCGGCGCCGATCGAGATCACCTCGACCGCCGGCACCCGGTAGCGCCACTTGCCGAGCAGGGTGTCGTCGGCGGCCAGCGGCTCGCCGTCCTTGATGATCCCGACGTCGAAGCTGGTGCCGCCCATGTCGGAGGCGATGATGTCGTTGCGGCCGAGGTCGTCGGCGACGCGGGCGCAGCCGATCAGGCCGCCGACCGGGCCGGAGCCGATCGTGAAGATCGGGCGGTCGGCGCCGAGGCCGAGCGGGACCATGCCGCCGTGGCACTGCATGATGTGCAGCTCGCCGGCGAAGCCGACGTCGGCCAGCCGGCCCTGAACCCCGTGCAGGTAGGTGCTGGTCACCGGGCCGACGTAGGAGTTGATCAGGGTGGCGACGAAGCGCTCATACTCGCCGACCGCCTTGGAGACGTCGGAGGAGATCGTCACGAAAACGTCGGGGGCGCGCTCGGCGACGATCTCGCGGGCGCGCTGCTCGTGGGCCGGGTTGCGGACCGACCAGAGGAAGGCGATCGCGATCGTGTCGACCCCGGCCGCGACCAGGGCATCGGCCGCGGCGGCGACCTCCTCCTCGTTGAGGGCGACGACGACGTCGCCGTCGGAGTCGATGCGCTCGGCGACCCCGTGGGTGCGCTCGATCGGGACCAGCGGCTCCGGCTTGCGGGTTTCGGCGAAGCGCAGGAGGTTCTCCGGCGGCTCGCCGGTCGGGCGACCGAGCCCGCGCATCGTCCGCACCGTGTCCTCGAAGCCGCGGGTGGTGATCAGGCCGATGTTCGCGCCTTTGCGCTCGACGACGATGTTGGTGGCGACGGTCGAGCCGTGGCTGATCAGCCGGTCCATGTTCCCGTAGAGGTCCTCGGGCTCGAGCCCGAGCTGGTCCCCGGCTGACTCGATCGAGCCGAAGAAGCCGGACTGGAAGGAGTCGGCGGGCGAGGAGAGCGCCTTGCCGTAGGCGACCCGGCCGTCCTCCCCGATCAGCACGCAGTCGGTGAAGGTGCCGCCGATGTCCACACCGCAAACGAGTCCGGCCACGAAATCACTCCTCCGTCTCCTCGAATCTGCGGGTGGTCGCCATTTCAACCGCATGCCGGTTGAAATGGCGACCACCCAGCCCTAGGAGCCACGTTAGCTCCGTCGCAAACCCTGCGAAATACGCATTCCGACTGGCTTTAGGGGTCCTCCAAGAGGGGTTTGGGACTTAGTTGACCGCTCGGTCGGTCAACTGCTACGTTCGGTCGGTGGAAGCTGTGCGCTGGCACGGACCCGGGGACCTGCGGCTCGAGGACGTCGAGTTGTCGCTGCCGCTCGGGCCGGGGATGGTCGAGGCCGAGGTCCGCTACTGCGGGATCTGCGGCTCCGACGTCGCCGAGTTCCGCGCGCCCTTCGCGATCCGGCCCGGCCGCGACCACCCGCTGACCGGCCAGCAGCCCCCCCTCACCTTGGGACACGAGTTCTCGGCGGTGATCACCGCCGTCGGCGAGGGCGTGACCGGGGTCGCGCCCGGCGACCGCGTCTCCGCCGACGCCTGCTGGCGCTGCGGCAAGTGCGAGGCCTGTGTGCGCGGCGAGTACAACCTCTGCCGGCTCTCCGGCTCGATCGGCCTCTCCTCCGACGGCGCCTTCGCGCCCCTGGTCCGCTTCCCCGCCTACTGCGCGGTGCCGCTGCCCGAGGGGGTCGGTGAGGAGGTCGGGGCGCTGCTGGAGCCGCTGGCGGTCGGGCTGCACGCCCTGGACCGCGGCAACGCCCGCGCCGGCGACCGCCTGGTCGTCGTCGGCTACGGCCCGATCGGCGCCTGCACGGCGCTGGTCGCGCGGGCGACCGGAATCGAGCCGCTGGTCCTGGAGCGCCATCCCGGCCGCCGCGCCCGCGCCGAGGCCGAGGGCTTTCAGACCCATGACCCGGTCGGCGAGCCGCGCGAGGTGGCGAAGGCGGTCCGCGGCCTCACCACCTCCGGCGCCGAGTCCGGCGCCAACGTCGTCGTCGACTGCAGCGGCGCCGGCCCGGCCCTGGAAGCGGCGCTGGAGATGACCACGCGCGGCGGCCGCATCGTCGTCGCCGGGATCCCGAAGCAGCCGGTCCCGGTCGACGCTGGCCGGATGCTGCTCTACGAGCGCTCGCTGCTGACCGCGCTCGGCTACCACGACGACCTGCCCCGGGTCGCGGCGCTGATCGCCAACGGCTCCCTCAAGGCGGACTCGATGATCACCCGCCGCGTGGCCCTGTCCGAGACCCCGGCCGAGATCGCCCGCCTGGCCGAAGACCCGGGCGACGACGTCAAGATCCTGGTCGAGGTCTCCTAATGGCCGGGGCGACGACGGTCGTCGTGCCGATGCCGCACATGGGCGTCTCCGTCGAGGAGGGGACGGTGATCGAATGGCTGGTCGAGGTCGGGGACGAGGTGAGCGCCGAGCAACCCCTTTGCGCGATCGCGACCGACAAGGTCGACACCGAGGTGGTGGCGCCGGCCGACGGCGTTCTGGCTCGAATCCTCGCCGAGGTCGGCGCGGACGTTCCCGTGGGTCAGCCGCTGGCGGAGCTTGCTCCTGTGGGCGGCGGGGCCGCCGGGGTGGGCTCTGCGGACGCGACTCGGCGGGAAGAGGATGCGGCTGACGCCTCCGAGGATGAAGACGCCTCGCGCAGAGTGTCCGCCGAGCCCACCCCGGCGGCCCAAACCGGCTCAGGCGGCGGTGAGTCGCGGCTAACCCCCGGACTCGCGGCCCGGGCTGCCGCGGGGCGGGACGAGTTCGGGAGGTTCGATCCGAAGGCCGCGGCCGAAGCGGTGCTGAGCTTCGTGGCCGCGCCGGCGGGGACGAACGGGGCGAACGTGCTCGCATCCCCGATCGCGAAGCGGATGGCGTCCGTCCACGGCGTCGAGCTTGCGAGCTTGCGAGGGACGGGGCGGGCCGGCCGAATTCGGAAGGTCGACGTCGAGCGGGCGCTAGGGGGAGCAGGCACGAAAGTCGCTGATAAAGCGACCGAATCGACGGCTTCGGCTGGCACCTCCCCCCCTAACCAGCCCGCGGTTCCTGCTTCGGCCCCGAACCAAGGGCGCGGCGACGAGCTGCCGGCCGGCTACGCCGACGTCCCGCACGAACTCATCGACACCCCCCGCGTGCGCAAGGTGATCGCCGAGCACATGGCGCGCTCGCGGCAGACGGCGGCGCACATGACGACCGAGGTGGATGTGGACCTGACCGCGCTGACCGAGGCCCGCGCCGAGCTGAACGAGCAGCGGATCGCCGCCGACGAGCCGAAGCTCTCCTACCTGCCGTTCCTCGCCCGCGCCGCCTGCGCGGCCCTCCAAGAGTTCCCCGAACTGAACGCGACCTTCCTCGGGGAGAAGACGATCTATTGGCAGCAGGTCAACCTCGGCGTCGCCGTCGACACCGAGGAGGGCCTGCTGGTCCCCGTGATCAAAGCCTGCGACCAGCTCACCGCCCCCGAGATCGGCGCCGCGATCGCCGACCTCGCCGAGCGCGCCCGCACCCGCAAGCTCACCCCCGACGACCTCGCCGGCGGCACCTTCACCCTCTCCAACCCCGGCTCGGTCGGCGCCGTCTCCGCCCCGGCGATCATCAACCAGCCCCAGGTCGCCGTCCTCGGCGTCCCCACGATCCAGCGCCGCCCCTGGGTCGTCACCGACCCCAACGGCGCCGAGACCATCGCCATCCGCCCGATCCTCCGCCTCGCCGTCACCTTCGACCACCGCGCCCTCGACGGCGCCGACGCCACCCGCTTCGCGGTCGCGGCGAAGGATCTTCTCGAGGCCTGGACGGCCGCGGACTACTCGAGCTCCCAGCCGAAGTAGACCTCGGTCCGCACCACCCGGTCGCCATCGAACCCGAGCACCTCGGTGTTGCGAAAGCGCGAGCCGTCCTCGCGGGTCGCCTCATAGGTGACGACGACCTCCTCGCCGTCCTCGATCAGCCGCACGATGTCGAAGGCGCCGATATTGCCCGAGTTCGGCCAGCAGACCTCGAAGAAGCCGTCGCGATCGAGGTCCGGATCCGGCGGGGCCGAGAACCGGTACTCCGGCGCGAACAGCTCCTCCGCAACCGCCCGGTCGCCGGCGGCAAAGGCCTCATAGAGGGCGCGAACAGCGTCGCTGCGGCTGGAGTAGGCGGGCATCGATTCTCCTCGCCTCGCCCCTACCCGTTCAGATCGCGACCAACTCCCGCGCCGCGGCGACGATCTGGTCGCTGCTGGGGATGACCAGCTGCTCCAGGTCCGGGCTCTGGGGCACCGGGGTGTCGAGGGCGCCGAGGCGCCAGACGGGGGCTTCGAGGGCGAAGAAGGCGGACTCCTGGATGCGGGCGGCGATCTCGGCGCCGGGGCCGGCGGTGCGGACGGCCTCGTGGACGACCAGGGCGCGGCCGGTGCGCTCGACAGAGGCGACGATCGTTTCCATGTCGAGCGGGACCAGCGTGCGGGGGTCGATCACCTCGAGCTCGATGCCATCCTCGGCCAGCCGCTCGGCGGCTTCGAGGGCGCGCGGGACCATCAGGCCGGTGGCCACGACCGTGAGGTCGCTGCCGGCGCGGCGCAGGGCGGCCTCGCCGAAGGGGATGAGGAAGTCGGGATCGTCGGGGACCGGTCCCTTCACCCGGTACATCCCCTTGTGCTCGAAGTAGAGCACCGGGTTGGGGTCGCGGATCGCGGTCTTCAGCAGGCCCTTGGCGTCGGCGGGGGTCGCCGGCAGCACGACTTTGAGCCCGGGGAAGTGCATCCCGAGCGCCTCCAGCGACTGCGAGTGTTCGGCCCCGACGCCGCCGAGCACGCCGGTGGGCAGGCGCAGCACCATCGGCACCGAGAGGTTGCCGCCGTGCATGTAGCGCCACTTCGCCATCTTGTGGAAGACCTCGTCGCCGGCGATCATCATGAAGTCGGCGAACTGCAGCTCGGCGACCGGGATCGTCCCGGTCAGCGCCGCGCCCACGGCCGCGCCGACGATGAAGGTCTCGTTCAGGGTCGTGTCGCGGACGCGGTCCGCCCCGAACTCCTCGTAGAGCCCGCGGGTCACCCCGAAGACGCCGCCCATCCGGCCGACGTCCTGGCCCAGCGTCCAGACCCGCTCGTCGCGGCGCATCTCCTCGGCCATCGCCGCGTTGATCGCCCGCGCGTAGCCGAGCTTCTCGCCCCTCTCGACCGTGACCGCGGTGACGGCGCTCACACCCAGACCCCCTCGATCACCGTGGCCTCGTCGCCGGCGTCCATCGCCAGCACCTCTTGCAGCGCCGCCTCGGCCTCGGCCCGCGCCTCCTCCTCGAGCCGGTCGGCCTCGGCCGCCGGCACCCCGCGCTCGCGCAGAATCTTCAGCGGGTCGCGCGGGACCTCGAGCCCGTCGATGATGTCCTCGCGGTAGGCCTGTTTGTCGCCCTCGAAGTGGCCGCGGATGCGCAGCGTCTTCGCCTCGATCAGCGTCGGCCCCTCCCCCGCCCGCGCCCGCGCGACCGCCTCCGCGGTCGCTTCGCGGACCGCGACCGCGTCCTGACCGTCGACCACGACCCCCGGCACGCCGTAGGCGGCGGCCCGGTCGGCGATGTTCTCGGTCGGGCTCTGCTCGGCGATCGGGACCGAGATCGCCCAGCCGTTGTTCTCGCAGATCCAGACCAGCGGCAGCTTCCAGACAGCCGCGGTCAGCGCCGCCTCGTGCCAGGTGCCGCGGGCCGAGGAGCCGTCGCCGAAGAAGATCGCCGTCACCCGGTCATCGCCGAGCAGCTGCGAGGAGACCCCGACGCCCGCCCCGAGCACGAAGCTGGAGCCGACCGTGCCGCCCTGACCGAGCACGCCGCGCGCGGGATCGACGAAGTGGACCGTGCCGCCGCCCTTGCCGCCGACGCTGCCGCCGCGCTTGCCGAACAGGTCGGCGAGCAGGGTGACCGGCGACATCCCCTTGGCCAGCGCGTAGCCGAGCCCGCGGTGGGCGTAGAAGAGGTAGTCGTCCTCGCGCAGGGCCGCGACGGCGCCGGCCTGCACGCCCTCCTGGCCGAGCCCCGGGTGCCAGAAGCCGCCGAAGCCCTCTTTCTCGATATATCGGTTGAGCAGCAGCTCCAGCGCCCGGATGCGGGCGAGGTTGCGGTAGAGGGCGAGCAGCTCCTCCTCTTGCTCGGCTTTCGTCGGCGTGGCCAAAGCGGCGGATCCTCCTTGTTGTGACTGACCGCCCGGACGGTTAGTCTACCCCTCGATGGAGGCTTCGGAAGCGACTTCGCGAGCCGGTTTGGAGCTGACGACAGAGGCCGGCGTCGCGCTCCTGCGGCTCGGCGGCGAGGCCGGCCCGGCGGTGCTCGACGAACCGACCGCGGCGGCGATCGTCGAGGCCTGCCACCGGCTCGGCGCCGACCCCGAGCTGCGCTGCGCGATCCTCACCGGCAGCGGCAGCACCTTCGCCGCCGGCGCCGACCTCGAGCAGATCGCCGCCAGCACGGTCGAACAGAACCTCCACTACAACCGCCGCCTGCGCGACGCGATGGACGCGGTCGCGGCGCTGCCGGTGCCGACGATCGCGGCGCTGAACGGCCACGCGGTCGGCGGCGGCCTCGAGCTGGCGCTGACCTGCACGCTGCGGGTCGCCTCGATCGAGGCGAAGCTGGGGATGCCCGAGGTGCGGCTGGGGATCATCCCGGCGACCGGCGGCGTCGCCCGCCTGCCGCGCCTGGTCGGCCGCGGCACCGCCGCCCGCCTGCTGCTCACCGGCGACCCCGTCGCCAGCACCGAGGCGCTGCGGATCGGCCTGGTCGACCTCGCGGTCCCGGCCGCCGACGTGCTCGGCGAAGCGAACCGGCTGGCGCAGCGGATCGCCACCGGCGCTCCGCTCTCGGTCCGCGCCCTGACCGCCGCCCTGCGCGACGACGAACTGCTGGAGATCGACGAAGCCAACGCGCGCACCGAATCGCGCCTGGCCGAGCTGCTCGGCTCCGCCGACCGGGTCGAGGGCGCCCGCGCCTTCCTCGAGCGCCGCGACCCCGAGTTCGAGGGACGCTGAGGTGGGCCTTCCCCGCTCCGCCGAGCTCGGGCTCAGCGACGAGCAGCTGCTGCTGCGCCGCACCGTGCGCCAGTTCGCGCAGGAGAAGGTGGCGCCGCGGGCCCGAGCGCTCGACGCCGAGCAGGGCTTCCCGCGCGCGAGCTGGGAGGAAGCCGCGGCGCTGGGGTTGCTCGGGACGACGGTCCCGGCTGAGGACGGCGGCGCCGGTCTCGGGCTGACCGAGCTCTGCCTGATCGGCGAAGAGCTGGCCGCGGTCTGCGTCGCCACCGCGGCGACGATCCTGCACCAGGCCGACATGGTGGTCGGCCGGATCGCCCGCCACGGCGACGCCGCCCAGAAGCAGCGCTGGCTGCCGGGGCTGATCGACGGCTCGCTGGTCGGCTGCCTGGCGATGACCGAGGTCGAGGCCGGCTCCGACGTGATGAGCATGCGCACCCGGGCCGAGCGCCTCGACGGCGGCGGCTGGCGGCTCAACGGGACCAAGACCTTCATCACCAACGGCCCGGTCGCCGATCTGGCGCTGGTCTACGCGCGCGTCCCCGCGGCCGGCGAGCGCGCGCTCGCCCTCTTCGCCGTCCCCACCGACGCCCCCGGCTTCAGCCGCGGCAAGAAGTTCTCGAAGATGGGCTGGCGCGGCTCCCCGACCGGCGAGCTGCTGCTCGACGATTGCGAGGTCGGCGCCGAGGCGCTGCTCGGCGCCGCCGACGGCGGCCGCGCGATCCTGCTCGACGGGCTCGACGCAGAGCGGGTGCTGATGGCGGCCGAGTCGGTCGGGCTCGCCCAGGGGGCGCTCGAGGTCGCGCTCGCCTACGCCGGCGAGCGCCGCCAGTTCGGCAAGCCGATCGGCGAGTTCCAGCTGATCGGCGCCAAGCTCGCCGACATGTTCGCCGAGACCGAGGCGGCGCGGGCCCTGACCCGCCAGCTCGCGGCCCGGATCGACGCCGGCGAGAGCGGCGGCCTGCGCGCCCTCGCCTCCGCCTGCAAGCTGCTCGGCGGTGACCTCGCGATGCGGGTGAGCACCGAGGCGGTGCAGGTGCTCGGCGGCTACGGCTACATCGACGAGTTCCCGGTCGAGCGCTACATGCGCGACGCCAAGCTGATGCAGATCGGCGGCGGCACGGCCGAGATCCAGCGCTACGTGATCGCCCGGGAGCTGCTGGCGTGAAGGTCGCCGGGGCGAGAGCGGTGGTGACCGGCGGCGGCAGCGGCATCGGGGCCGCGATCTGCCGCGAGCTGGCGGCCAAGGGCGCCGCCGGGGTCCTCGTCGCCGACCTCGACGGCGAGGCGGCCGCCGCGGTCGCGCAGGAGGTCGGCGGGATCGCCGCCCAGGTCGACGTCGGCCGCGAAACGGAGATCGCGCGGCTGGTCGACCGGGCCGAGGCCGAGCTCGGCGGCGTCGACCTCTTCTGCTCGACCGCCGGCGTCGCCGGCCCCTACGGCGGGCCCGAGGTCGGCGACCAGCTCTGGCAGCGGACCTGGGAGATCAACGTGATGTCCCATATATGGGCGGCGCGACGCCTTTTGCCGGGGATGCTGGCCCGCGGCCACGGGCACCTCAGCTCGACCTCCTCCGCCGCCGGGATCCTCGCCAACCCCGGCCTGATGACCTACTCGGTGACCAAGCACGCGGCCCTGGCCGTCGCCGAGTGGCTGGCGATCACCTACGGTGGCCCCGACTCCGGGGTCGAGTTCTCCTGCTTCTGCCCGCAGGGGGTGGCGACGCCGATGCTCGAAACCTGGCGCGAAGAGGACCCCAGCTCCCGCCTCGCCAGCGCCTCCGGCGAGACGATCACCCCCGGCGAAGCCGCCGCCGCCCTGGTCGCCGGGATCGAGGACGGCCGCTTCCTCGTCCTCTCCCATCCCGAGGTCCAGACCTACGCCCAGCGCAAAGCCGCCGACCCCGAGCGCTGGCTCAGCGGCATGCAGCGCTTCCAGGCCCAGATCGACGCCGCCCGCGCCGAAGCTCCCTGACCCCCGAGGCGCGCTGCGCGTCAGTAGCTGAGCTCGCCGGGCTTGGCGAAGATGATCTCGGGGACCGCGCAGGTCGGCGAGAGGCCGACCAGGAAGCGGACCGAGCTGGCGACGTCCTCGACCGTGATCATCTCCTCGGCCGGCAGCTCGCCCTTCTTGTAGTCGGCGAGCTCGGTGTCGACGTAGCCCGGGCAGAGCGCGCAGGAGGTGATCCCGTCACCGCTCAGCTCGACCTCCATCGCCTGGGTGAAGCCGACGATCCCGTGCTTGGTCGCCGAATAGACGGAGATGTCCGGGTGGCCGCGTTTGCCGGTCATCGAGGAGACGTTGATGACCAGCGCCCGGCCGCTCTCCGCGGCGGCCTCGCGCAGCATCGGCACCGCCTCGCGGTAGAAGAAGAAGGTCGCTTTCAGGTTCAGCGCCAGCTGCAGGTCGATGTGTTTGGCCTGCAGGGTCTCGACCGGGCCCCCGATCCCCATCCCGGCGTTGTTGACGAGCAGGTCGAGGCGGCCGTACTCCTCGCGGTGGCTGGCGACGACGCCGATCACGCCCTCCTCTGTGCTGAGGTCGGCCGGCGCCTCGTGCACGGTGCCGCCGAGCCCGCGCAGCTCCGCGGCCGCGGCGGCGAGCTTCTCGGGGCGGCGCGAGCTGATGGTAAGCGCGTAGCCGGACTCGGTAAGGACCCTCGCGATTCCCAGCCCGATCCCGCTCGATGCGCCCGTCACCAGCGCCGCTTTGTCCGCCATCTCTCCTCCTTTTCCTGGGATTTCGTCAAACTAGCCGTACGGACGGTCAGTTTAGGTCGGGGGAATTGGGTACGAATCGGTTCCGCCCGCGCCGTTGATGAGAAGCCCAATGCCCGCTGAGACCAACACCCCACGCAAGCGCGCCAGCCGCCGCGGCGAGATCGTCGAGACCTTCACCCGGATGGTCGCCGAGAACGGCTACGACGCGGTCGCGATCCGCGACCTCGCCGAGGACCTGGGGATGAGCAAGGGCACCGTCCTGCACCACTTCGGCTCCAAGGACCGGCTGCTGGAGGAGGTCCACTCGACCTACATGCGCCGCCGCCTCGACGAGATCGCGATCATCCTCGCCGAGCTCGAGGGGCCGGAGCGACGGCTCAAGGGGATGGTCTTCCAGAACCTGATCGCGATGCAGCAGGACGCCGCCGCGACCCGCGCCTTCGCCCGCGAGATCGTCCGCTTCGCCCGCGAGGACCTGATGAACGACGTGCGGGCGATGCGCCGCGAGTACTTCGACATCCTCCGCGGGATCCTCGAAGAAGGGATGGAGCAGGGCGCCTTCCGCCGTGCCGACGCGACGATCGTCGCCCTGCAGCTGTTCGGGATGATGAACTGGACCTGGACCTGGCTCGACCCCGAGGGCGAGGTCACGGTCGAGTCGATCGCCCGCACCTTCCTCGACACCGTCCTGCACGGCCTCGACTCCGGACCGGAGCCGAACAGCGACGACGACGCCGAGCTGATCGAGCTGGTGCGGGGGGCGATCTCCTCCGTCGCGGCCCGCGAGGCCGAGACCGCCGCCCCGGCGCGCGGCTAGCTGCGCCGGCCTGGCGCTTTGCGGTCCGAGTTTCCGCGCCTGGAACGTTCCGGTCCGAAGTTTGCCCGGATAGCGGGCATAACTCGGACCGCAACGAGAACCGGGCCGCCATGTTCTCGCTGGAGATCCTCCAAGGGGGCGCGTCCCCTGCTCGGTGGCGCCAGCCTTGCCCGCATAGCCTGATTACGGATGAGGGAACCGGCCAAGTTGCTGGGTGGAGGGTCGTTCTTCGAGGGGCCGCGCTGGCGTGAGGGCCTCTGGTGGGTCTCCGACTTCTACACCGAGGGTGGCCGCATCCTTGCCGTCGATCCGGAGGGCGCGATCGAGCGGGTCATACCGCTCGAGCAGCCCTCTGGGATCGGCTGGCTGCCGAACGGCGACCTGCTCGGGGTGGTGCGGACCAAGGGCGAGCTCTGGCGGCTGCCGGCCGGCGGCGAGAAGTGGGAGCTCTACGCCGACCTGAACGAGTTCTCGCGCGGCGAGGCCAACGACATGTGCGTCGACGCCGAGGGCCGGGCCTGGGTCGGCAACTTCGGCTACGACCTCTACGCCGGAGAGCCGGCCCGCGGGGCGACGCTGATCCGGGTCGATCCCGACGGCTCCGTCCACGCCGCTGCCGAGGACCTGCACTTCCCCAACGCGATCATCGTCCCGCCCCCCGGCGACACCCTGATCGTCGCCGAGACGATCGCCGCCCGGATGACCGCCTTCGACATCGGCCCCGGCGGCGAGCTCTCGAACCGCCGCGTCTACGCGCAGATCGCCCCGACCCCGCCGCTGGAGGAGATCGACGAGCAGTACACCAAAGTCGGCTACGGCCCCGACGGCTGCACGCTCGACGCCGAGGGCTGCGTCTGGGCCGGCAACTCACTGGGGACCGAGATCGCCCGCATCGCCCCCGGCGGCGAGATCCTCGAGACGCTCCCGAGTCCGGTTCCCGACCACGCGATCTACGCGGTCCAGCTCGGCGGCGCCGACGGCCGCACGCTGCTGATGTGCGTCGCCCCCGACTGGCGCCTGGGAATGGGCAGCGAAGAGCCGCTCGCCACCCTCTACACGGTCGAGGTCGAGGTCCCGCACCACGGCGGCCTGCCCTAGGCCAGAGCGGGGAGCGCCGCTAGGAGGTGACGAAGCCGCCGTTGGGGCTGACCGTGTCGCCGACGAAGAAGGAGGCGTCGTCGGTGGCGAGGAAAGCGACGGCGGCGGCGACCTCCTCGGGGCGGCCGAGGCGGCCCTGGGGAGTCTGCATGACCACGGCGGCGACCAGGGGCTCGGTCAGCGAGCCGCTGACCAGCTGGGTGTCGACGAAGCCGGGGGCGATCGCGTTGACGCGGACGTTCTGCTGGATCAGCTCCTTGGCGACGGTGCGGGTGAAGGCGAGGATCCCACCCTTGGCGGCCGAGTAGTGGGGGTGGCCGGTGCAGCCCTCGATCCCGCAGATCGAGGCGATGTTGATGATCGAGCCGGTTTCGCGGGCGGCCATCGAGCGGGCCGCGGCGCGGGTTCCGTAGAAGGTCCCGTCGAGGTGGACCGAGAGCATCTGGCGCCAGTCCTCGTCCTCCATCCGGACCAGCGAGTCGAGCGCGGTCTTGACCTCGCCGACCGCCGCCTCGGCGAGCTGCTGTTCGGCCCGGGCGTTGATCCGGTCAGAGACGGCGCCGCCGGCGATCCCGGCGTTGTTGACCCAGACGTCGACCGGGCCGAGCTGCTTCTCGACGCTCGCCAGGGCGGCGTCGACCGCCGCCGAGTCGGTGACGTCGCAGACCACAGGCAGCCCGCCGCCGGCCAGCTTCGCGGTCAGCTCGGCGGCGTTCTCGTCGATGTCGAGGACGGCGACCCGCGCCCCGTCGGCGGCGAGGCGCGCGCAGGTCGCCTCGCCGATCCCCGAGCCGCCGCCGGTCACGACCGCGACCTTGCCGGCGAGCCCGCTCATTTGGCCAGCGCGTTCGCCAGCTCCGCCGAGCGTTCGATCACAGCCTCCTGGTGGGGCTGCAGGTCCATGTACTCCATGCCCCGGAAGGCGGCGATGTAGGGGTCCTCGACCGAGGTCTCGCTGCGCAAGAGGCCCTCGATCACCGCGGCGCCGCAGAATGGCACATAGGAGGTCGAGTAGCCGCCCTCGTGGATCGCCACCAGCTTGCCGTCGCAGACCTCCTCGGCGACCGCCATCAGCACGTCGGTCATCCGCCGGTAGCCCTCGCTGGTCACGCACTGCATCGCCAGCGGGTCCATCATGCTCGCGTCGACGCCGCAGGCGATGATCACGATCTGCGGCTTGAAATTCTGGATCGCGGGCACGACGACCCGCTCCAAGGCCGCCACGTAGGCGCCGTCGCCGGAGCCCGGCGGCAGCGGCACGTTGATGTTGTACCCCTCCCCCGCGCCCTCGCCGCTGTGCTCGACAAGGCCCGATTCGGCTGGGTAGAGCCCCGCCTGGTGCAGGGAGATCGTCAGCACGTTCGGGTCCGCGTAGAAGGCGTGCTCGGTGCCGTTGCCGTGGTGGACGTCCCAGTCGACGACCGCGACCCGCTCCAGCCCGTGGACCTCGCGCATGTGTTCGACCGCGACGGCGATGTTGGCGAAGATGCAGAAGCCGCGGCCTTCGTCGCGCTCGGCGTGGTGGCCGGGCGGCCGGTTCAGCGAGTAGGCGTTGTCGAGCTCGCCGCTCCAGACCGCCTCGATCGTCGAGATCACCCCGCCGGCCGAGAGCGCGCAGATCTCATAGCCGCCGGCGCCGAAGGGGGCAAGTTCGCCGCCGTCACCGCCGCCCGCCTCGCTTTCGGCCTTGACCCGCTCCACGTACTCGGGGGTGTGGACGCGCAGCAGCTCCGCCTCGGTCGCCGTCCGCCCCTCGATCGGGGTCGTCCGCGCCAGCAGGCCGGTGACCTCGAGCAGGTTGCGCATCCGCCGCTTGGTCGCCGCGTTCTCGCCGTGGACCTCGGGCTCGACCAGGCCGCCGGCGCTCATGTAGGCGGAGCCCGTGCCGGTGTCGTGCCAGGCGTAGAGCTCGTTCCAGTGGAATCCAGTAGTCATGGGCCGACCGTAGCCCGGCGCTCTGAGCCCGAACCCGGGGAATTGCGAACGGCCCTGTAGAACCTCTAAGGGCTCCCAGCTAACCGAGCCCGAGCGAGCGCCCGATCACGTCTTTCATGATCTCGTTGGTGCCCGCGTAGATCTTGGTCACGCGGGCGTCGGCCCAGGCGCGGCCGACCCGGTACTCGTCCATGAACCCGTAGCCGCCGTGCAGCTGCAGGCAGGCGTCGAGCAGCTTGTTCTGGATCTCCGCCGTCCACCACTTCGCCTTCGCCGCGTCGACCGCCGAGAGCTCGCCGCGCACGTGCGCCTCGACGCAACGGTCGACGAAGGCCTGGGCGACGTCGACCTCGGTGTCGAGCTCGGCGAGCACGAAACGGGTGTTCTGGAAGCGGCCGATCGGCTGCCCGAAGGCCTGGCGCTCCTGCACGTAGGCGACGGTTTCGGCCAGCACGCTGGCCGCGTTGGCGACGTTGGAGATCGAGACGCTGAGCCGCTCCTGCGGCAACCGCTCCATCATGTAGGCGAAGCCCTTGCCCTGCTCGCCGAGCAGCGCCTCGGCCGGCAGCCTCACGTCCTCGAAGAAGAGCTCGGCCGTGTCGGCCTCGTGCTGGCCGATCTTCGCCAGCGGCGCGCCGCGGGTGAAGCCCTCGGCGTCGCCGTCGACGAGGAAGATGCTGACGTCCTTGCGGTCCTCGCCGGTGCGGGCGGCGAGCACGACGAGGTCGCAGCAGGTGCCGTTGGTGATGAAGGTCTTGGTCCCGTTCAGCACCCAGCCCTCGCCGTCGCGGACCGCGCGGGCGCGCAGCCCGGCCAGGTCGGAGCCGGCCTGCGGCTCGGTCATCCCGATCGCCGGGATCAGCTTGCCAGCGCAGAAGTCGGGCAGGTAGCGCTCGCGCTGGGCCGCGTTGGTCAGCTCCAGCAGGTAGGGAGCGCAGACGTCGACCGCCAGCATCAGCGAGGAGTTGACCGCGATCGCGCTCGCCGCCAGCTCCTCCCCCAGCACCTGGTTGAAGCGGAAGTCGTCGAGGCCGGTGCCGCCGAGCTCGGCCGGAGCCTGCAGGCCGAGGAAGTCCTGGCGCCCCGCCTCCAGCCAGACCTCGCGCGGGATCAGGTGCTGCTCGCGCCAGCGCTCCAGGTTCGGCGTCACCTCGCGGCGGCAGAACTCGGCCACCGACTCGCGAAACAGCCGGTGCTCGTCGGTGAAGTGGGTGCGCCGCATCGCCATCTCTCCGGGTGGTCGCCATTTCAACCGCCTACCGGTTGAAATGGCGACCACCCAATCCTTGTCGGGGACCCTAGGGAGGACTGGCGGAGGCGACGAGCGCCGATCGCGACAGCATTGTCGATAATCAAAGGCGTGCCCAGCGTCCTCCTCGTCCGCCACGGACAAGCATCCTTCGGCGCCGAGGATTACGACGTCCTCTCCCCCGCCGGCCGCCAGCAGTCCGAGATCCTCGCCGCGGCCCTGAAGCGGCGCGGGGTCGCCCCCGTCCGCCTGGTCAGCGGCAGCCTGCGGCGCCAGCGCGAAACCGCTGCCGCCTTCGCCGAGTTCGGGGAGGCCGAGCTCGACGAGCGCTGGGATGAGTACGACGCCAACGAGGTGCTCAGCCACCACGCCGACACAGGCCTGCGGCTCGACGGGCCCGGCGGGGTCGACGGCGGCGAGATCACTACCAAGGCCTTCCAGGCGATGCTGGAGCCGGCCCTGGCCGGCTGGATCGAGGCCGGCCACGAGAGCCCCAGCGCCAGCCCCTGGCCGGTCTTCTCGGCGGCCAGCAACGGCGCCCTCGAGGAGCTGGGATCGGAGCTGGGACGCGGCGAGACCGCCCTCGTCTTCACCTCCGGCGGCGTGATCGCCGCGGTTTGCGCGGCCCTGCTGGGCTCCCCCAGCGCCTTCCTGCCGATCAACCGCACCCTGGTCAACGCCTCCGTCACCAAGCTCGCGATCGGCTCCACCGGCACTAACCTGATCTCCCTCAATGACCACTCCCACCTCGAGGAAGCGGACCGTGCGGTGGTCACTTATCGCTAGCTCGCTGGCGGCGCTGGGCGTCGCGGCGATGCTCTTCAGCGCCGCCGGAGCCGCCACCGCCGGAGCCGCCGCCGCCAACCCCACCGGCTACTGGAAGCTGAGCCTGCGGGTCGACTACACGAGCAGCGGCACCGCGACCAAAAGCCGCTGCGACCCCAACCCCGAACAGGCCGCGCCCTCGCCGGTCAGTTCCAACGCCACGCAGACGCTCACGGTGCGGACGACGCGCCCGGCCCACGTCGAATTCCACGCAGCGCCGAACGGGGTCCCGGTCGCCACCGAAACGGCGTTCGCGAAGCCGTTCCGCGCAAAGGTAAGCGAATCCCGGGCCGGCGACGTCAGCAGCGACGGCGAGCCGAAAGGCTGCTACGGGGGTCCGCCCGAACCGCCGATGGGTTGCCCGACCAAGACGGTTAACAGCGGGCTCTACGTCAACCCGCTCGGCGGCATCCACGGCTGGAAGGGCTTCACGGTTCAGTTGCAGGAATCCCCGGCCGGCGACTCCAACCGCTGCGGGCTGACCGGCGCCCAGGGCAAGCTCGCCGAACCGCTGACGATCGACGTCGTCGCCAAGCCGTCGAAGCTGACCGGGAAGGCCGGGAAGCTGGTCTTCCGCGGCAGCAAAAGCTTCAGGGCCTCCGACCAGGAGGAATCGACGAAGTCGACCGCGACGGGCAGGATCACCTGGATCGTGACCCTGCGCCGCGCCGGCGCCTATGGCTGAGCCTGTCGAGTTTGTTCCACCCGTCGGAACAAAATCGGCAGGGCTGTCGATTCCTCCGCTTCCCGTTCGTCTCTAGGCGAACATCCAGCAAAAGGAGGAAGCAATGAAATACATGCTGCTGATTCACCACGGCGAGGGCGCGGTGCCGGGGAGCCCGGCCTGGGAGGAGCTCTCGGCCGAGGAGCAGGGCCAGGTCTACGCCGACTACCAGGCGCTGAACGAGACCCCCGGCGTGACCCCCGGCGTCCGCATGGACGGCCCGGAGACGGCGACCACGGTGCGGGTCGCCGACGGCGAGACGCTGACCACCGACGGACCCTTCGCGGAGACCAAGGAGGCGCTCGGCGGCTACTGCTTCGTCGAGGCCGAGGACCTCGACGCGGCGATCGCCCTGGCGGCGCGGATCCCGGCGGCGCGGCTCGGCGGCGGGATCGAGGTCCGGCCGCTGGTCGGGTGAGCCAGCCGCTCGAACAGGTCTACCGCGAGCACTGGGGACGGGTGCTGGCGGCGACGATCGGCTTCCTCGGCGGGGACTTCGACCTCGCCGAGGAAGCGACCCAGGACGCCTTCGCGACGGCCGCCGAGCGCTGGCCGCGCGAGGGCGTCCCGGAGAGCCCGGTGGCGTGGCTGGCGAGCACCGCGCGCAACCGGGCGATCGACCGCATCCGCCGCCAGCGCACGCTGGCCGAGAAGACCCGCGAGCTCGAGGCCGAGGCGAGCGCGACCGCGCCCACGGAGGAGCCGATGGACCCGCAAACGATCCCCGACGAACGCCTCGAGCTGGTCTTCACCTGCTGCCACCCGGCGCTGGCGACCCAGGCCCAGGTGGCGCTGACCCTGCGCACGCTCGGCGGCCTCAGCACGCCGGAGATCGCCCGCGCCTTTCTCGTCCCCGAGCCGACCATGGCCCAGCGCCTGGTTCGGGCGAAAAAGAAGATCAAGGCCGCCGGCATCCCCTTCCGGGTCCCGCCCGACCACCAGCTGCCGGAGCGGATCGCCGCCGTCGCCGCGGTCGTCTACCTGATCTTCAACCAGGGCTACAGCAGCCCCGAGCGGGCCGAGCTCAGCGCCGAGGCGCTGCGCCTCGGCCGGGCGCTGACCGAGCTGATGCCCGACGAGCCCGAGCCCTGGGGCCTGCGGGCGTTGATGCTGCTGCACGAGGCGCGCCGCGGCGCCCGCTTCGCCGCCGGCGACCTGGTCCTGCTCGCCGACCAGGACAGCTCGCTCTGGGACGCGGCCCAGGTCGCGGCCGGGAAGGCGGCGCTCGACCGCGCCCTCGCCCTGCGCGGCCGCGGCCCCTACCTGGTCCAGGCGGCGATCGCCGCCCTGCACGTCGAGCAGCCCCGCGACTGGCCCCAGATCGCCGCCCTCTACGGGGAGCTCGCCCGGCTCACCGGCTCGCCGGTGGTCGAGCTGAACCGCGCCGTCGCCGTCGCCGAAGCGGAGGGACCGGCGGCCGGCCTGGCGCTGGTCGACGCCCTCGACCTGCCGGACTACCTCTACCTCCACTCCACCCGGGCCGAGCTGCTGCGCCGCCTCGACCGCAGCGAGGAGGCGATCGCCGCCTACCGCCGCGCCCTCGATCTGGTCGAGGACGAGGCCGAGCGCCGCCACCTCGAGCGCCGGCTCGGCGAGCTCCCGAGCGCATCCGACATTACCACACCTGATCGGGGTCAATGTCGGATGCGCTCAGCGCTGAACCTTGCCGACGTGGAACTCGATCGCGTGGATCTGGCTCTGGTCGTAGGAGCCGGTTTGGACCGGGCCGGCGGCGCTGATCAGGTCGCCGGGACCGGGCAGCGGCTGCGGGCGCATCGACTTTTCGAGGTCGATCGCGGTGAGGCCGGGCAGGGTGATGCTCTGGGCGTCGACGATCACGAAGTGGGCGTCGCCGTCGCCGTCGGGGTCGACCGCCTCGACGTAGACGATCCGGCCTTCGGTCTCGGCGCATTCGGGAACTTCGGGCGGGCAGCGGGAGGGCTCGACCCGTTCTTCGGGCGCCTGCTCGCTGCCGCGCTCGCCGGCGCCGCGTTCGATCAGCGGCGGCGGGGATTCGGCGGTCGTCGCGTCGGATTCGACCAGCCGCTCCGAGGAGCCGTCGGCGACCAGGATCGCCGCGACCAGCAGGGCCGAGAGCGCCAGCACCACCAGGGCTATCTGCCACCCCAACCGCATTCAGCGCTTCGCGAGGTATTCGTAGCCGAGGAAGGCGATCGCGATCGCGAACACCGCGACCAGCGGGATCCAGTGGGTGCTAATGAAGGTCAGCACGATCAGCGCGACCAGCAGCGCGATGCCGATCCAGCCCATCATCGGACCGCGTACAGGCGCCAGTCGCCCGGAGCGCCCTTGAGCTCGTGGGTGCCGCGCTCCTCGAACTCGATCCCCGAGCCGACGACCAGCTCGCGCACGGTGCTGGAGACCAGCACTTCGCCGGAATCGGCGATCGCCCCGACCCGGGCGCCGATGTTGACCGCCATCCCGGCGATGTCGGAGCCGATCAGGTCGACCTCGCCGGTGTGGATCCCGGCCCGGACCTCGACCCCGATCTGGCCGAGCCCCTCGCGGATCGCGCAGGCGCAGCGGATCGCCCGCGCCGGGCCGTCGAAGGTGGCGAGGAAGCCGTCGCCCATCGTCTTCACCTCGTGCCCGCGGTGCACGGTGAGCTCGCGCCGCACGGTCGCGTCGTGGCGCTCGATCAGGTCGCGCCAGCGGCGGTCGCCGAGTCGGGCCGCGGTCTCGGTCGAGCCGACGATGTCGGTGAAGAGGACCGTGGCCAGCGCCCGTTCGGGCTCGCTGACCCGGCTGCCGACCAGGAACTCCTCGACCTCGTCGAGCAGCTGCTCCTGGTCGCCGCCGGTTGGCAGGTGGCTTTCGCCGGGCAGCTCGACGTAACGGGCGTCGGGGATGTGAGCGGCGAGGTGCTCGGCCTGGCGCGGCGGGATCAGCTTGTCGCCGGCCCGGTGCAGGACCAGGGTCGGCACGTCGATCGCCGGCAGCGCCGGCCGCACGTCGATCTCGCGGTAGAGCTCCATCAGCTCCAGCGCCCCGGCGGGACTGGTGCCCTGGCGCAGCAGCCGCGCCCACCAGCGTTCGAACTCGGGGTTGCCGACCTCTTCCGGCGCCCAGAGCTCGACCGCCACCGGCCCACCCCATTCGGAGCGGACCAGGCCGGCCCAGCCTTCGTAGCGCTCCGGGCTCACCCCCGCGGGGAAGTCCTCGGACCGCAGCATCCGCGCGAAGGTCCCGTAGAGGACCAGGGCCGCGACCCGCTCTGGGTAGGTGGCGGCAAAGAGGATCGACATCGGCCCGCCCTCGGAGATCCCGAGGATCGCCGGCCGCTCCGCCCCGGCCGCGTCCATCACCGCGCGCAGGTCGTCCATCGACTCCTCCAGCGTCGGCGGCCGCCCGAGCCGGTCCGACAATCCCTGCCCGCGCTTGTCGAAGAAGATCAGCCGCGAGAAGGAGGCGAGCCGGCGCAGGAAACGGGCCAGCGCCGGGTCCTCCCAGACCAGCTCGACGTGGGAGACGAACCCGGGCACGAAGACGAGGTCCAGCGGCCCCTCGCCGTGCACCTGGTAGGCGATGCTGACGCCGTCCTCGGAGATCGCGTATCTGGTCGGATCGTCCATCCCCTGCGAATCTAACGTCAGACTGAGGCGATGGGTGAGGTCGCGACGATCGGGCTCTACGGGTTCGACAGCGCCGGCTTCCTCGCCGCGCTGGCCGCCGCCGAGGTCGATCTGCTGCTCGACGTGCGCCAGCGGCGCGGCGTGCGCGGCAGCGAGTACGCCTGGGCCAACGCCGGCCGCCTGCAGAGCGCCCTGGCCGAGGCCGGCATCGGCTACACCCACCTGAAGGAGCTGGCGCCGACCACGGCGATGCGCGAAGCCCAGTACCGCGAGGACGATCGCCGCGGCGAGGGCAAGCGCTCCCGCACCGAGCTGAGCGAGGAGTACGTCTCCCTATATACGGAGGGGGTGCTCGACCGGGTCGACCTCGGGCCCATGGTCAAGTGGATCGGCTCCAGCCGGGCGGCGCTGCTTTGCGTCGAGCGCGACCCCGAGGCCTGCCACCGCTCCCTGATCGCCGCCCGCCTGCAGCGCGACTGGGGCTTCAGCGTGCGCGATCTACGGCCGGGGGGTCATTAGGGCGACCGGACAGGCGAGGCCGGCGGCGCGGCGCAGGGTGGCGATGCGGCGGCCGGGCTGGATCGCGTCGCGGGGCTCGCTGACCTGCTCCTCGCCGAGGCTGGCGACGGTCGCGTCGAGGTCAGCGCTGACGAAGGCAAGGCCCCAGAAGAAGGCGGGACGGTCGGGGCCGTTGCGCTCGACCACCTCCTCGGGCTCCTGGACGACCTCGAGGATCGCGCTGCCGAGGCGAAAGAAGGCCTGACGCGGGGCGCCGGCCGGGGTCGGCTCCTCGCGGATCCGCCGCAGGTCGAGACCGGCCGACTCCAGGGCCGCGACAGTTCGCTCCAACCGCGGGGTGATCGCGACCACGTGGTCGAGCCCCGTGACGCCGTTGGCGTGCGCCGGCGCCGATGCGGGCGCGGGACGCTCGGAGCTCCGGGTCGGCAGGCCGTCGAGCTCGCTGCCCGCGGCCCCGCGCAGCGACCAGCCGACCAGCCCCTGCCCGGCGTCGGCGCCGGCGGCGCGGATCCGCACCTCGCCGACCACGACCGTGTCGCCGTCGGGCTCGAACCCGAGCGCCTCCCAGGCCCGCGGCTCGTCGGCCGCCACCAGCTCGTCGATCGTCACCCCCACGCGCACACCGTATCCGCAGACCGACGGGTACCGATTGCCGTCGCGGCGCCGATGTAGGCTCGCCGCATGGTTCGCACCGGCCTTCAGGTTCTGGGGCTGTCGCTGGTCGCGCTCGCGGTGCCCTTCGTCAGCGCCGCCCCGGCCCGCGCCGCCAACGTCAGCTGCCAGGTCCGCTCCGGCGGCGCCGGCGGCGCCGAGGGCAACGTGCTGGAGATCCTCGACAGCTCCGACAGCGTCACCCACATCGACCGCGAGGGCGATGAGATCGTGATCTCCAACAACGCCGACGAGGGGCCCGCGGTCTGCGCCCGGGCGGTGCCGACCGTCCACAACATCGACCGGATCGAATACACGACCGAGAGCGGCGTGCCCTTCATCAACTACCACGGCGACGGGCCGCTCGGCCCCGGCGCGACCGACGAGCCCGGCGGCGATGAGATCGAGATCGTGGTCGTGGAGAGCTACGACCCCAAGGTCGTCAACCTCGGCGGCACGCCCGAGGCCGACCGGATCGAGATCGGCCAGCGCAACCGCCGGGTCGGGATCAACCTCAACGCGCAGGCCGACGGCGGCAGCCCCGACGCCGACCTCACGGTCCCGCTCGGCAAAGGCGAGCACGTCTTCCTGCGGGTGATCGGCAGGGATGGCGACGACGAGATCGGCGCGCTTGGCTTCGCCGGCTTTCCCGAGCCGGTGCTCGCCGCCGAGCAGTTGGTGATGACCGGCGGCCCGGGCGACGACGTGCTTCGAGGCGGCCCTACTCGCGACGCGCTGAGCGGGAACGATGGGAACGACGAACTGCTGGGTGGCCGTGGCAACGACAAGCTCGTCGTAGGCCCCGGGCGCGACCTCGCCAAGGGCGGCAAGGGCGACGACTCGATCGAAAATCGCAGCGACGTCGGCGGCATCGATGCCGACCTCCTGCCCGACCGGATCCTCGGCGGCGCCGGCAACGACCGGATCGACGTCGGTCAGCAGTTGAGCGGCGACCGGGTGGATTGCGGAGCGGGGCGCCGCGACGAAGTCTTCAAGGACGCCGGCGACATCAGCCTGCACTGCGAGACGACCGACTTCCGCTAGGGCTCCCGGGAGCCCCGCGCCCGGCGCGGCGTCCGACGACGGCGCGACCATTTCGCCCTCGCCCGTGTCGCCCGATACCCCACCCGCCCACGCTGCCCTGAACCGCCGCGACCTGCTCGCCGGCGCGCTCGCCGGCGGCGCGGCCGCGGCCCTGGCCGGCTCGCCGGCGGCGGCCCTGGCGACCGCTCCCGGCCCCGCGCAGAAAGCGCAGCTGCCGCTGCCCGCCGTCACCTTCTTCAAGGAAGAAGCGCTGAACTTCCAGATGCTGTTCGCGCTCGGCGGCGCCGGCTACGGCGTCTCCGAGGTCGGCGAGGTCCTGGCCACCTTCGACCGCATCCACGCCAAGGGCGACACCTATCTCGCGACCTTCGAGGAGTTCCAGCGGCTCGGCCGCCGGACGCGCCAGCGGGCCGACAAAGACCGCAGGGCCGGCCGCCTGGAGAGCGCCCGCGGCAGCTACCTGCGGGCGGCGATGTACCTCGACCAGGCGCTGTTCTTCGTGCTCGGCTCGAACAACCCGACCCGAAAGCACGAGGGCGCGCTCTACCGCGAGATGGAGGGCGCCTGGGCCAGCGCCGCGGCGCTCTTCAGGCCGCGCTTTCAGCCGGTGACGATCCCTTGGGGCGGTGGCAGGATGCCGGGCTGGTTCCTCAGCCCGGGCGGCGAGCGACGCCGCCCGACGGTGATCCTCAACACCGGCTCCGACGCCCAAAACATCGACATGTACGTCTACGGCGGCGCGGCGGCGCTCGAACGCGGCTGGAACGCGCTGATCTTCGAAGGCCCCGGCCAGGGCTCCAACCTCTTCCTCCGCAACCAGGTCTTCATCCCCGACTGGGAGCGGGTGATCACCCCGGTGGTCGACTTCCTCCGCGCCCACCCCAAGGTCGACAAGCGCCGCGTCTGCCTGGTCGGCCAGAGCTTCGGCGGCTACCTGGTCCCGCGCGCCGCCGCCTTCGAGCACCGGCTGGCCGCGGTCGTCCCCGACCCCGGCGTCGTCGATCCCTTCCGCAACTGGGAAGAACACCTGCCGCCGGAAATGCTGGAGCTGCTGTGGGCCGGCCGCCGCAAGGAGTTCGACGAGATCTGGAACGGGATCCCGAAACGGCTCTCGCCGAACGAGGCCGCCGGCTTCGCCAAGCGAGCGGAGATCTACGGCAACGGCAGCGGCTACGAAAGGATGAAACGGGCCTCGAAGTTCGTCCTCAGCAAGGAGGT
>Ga0081539_10001898_pt1 | contig 32399 bp, 24 predicted proteins | sample TabmetS4T2R2_FD_71023 | JGI IMG/M metagenome (GOLD analysis project Ga0081539, IMG submission 71023) | Tabebuia heterophylla rhizosphere microbial communities from the University of Puerto Rico - S4T2R2 | ecosystem: Host-associated > Plants > Roots > Rhizosphere ... | reverse complement strand
CCAACCTCGACTGGGCCGCGCGCCGGATCGGCCCGTGGCGGCCGGACGGCGAACCCGACCCGGCCGCGGCGGTGCGCGAGGCCACCACATCCCATGGGCACGCCGAGCCCGGCACCGACGACGCGCCGCTGTTCCTGCCGTTTCTCTACGGCGCGCCGCACGGTGCCGCGGTTCCCGCAGCGTGGGTGGGGATTCGCGGCTGGCACGAGCGCGCGGACCTGCTGCACGCTGTTCTCGAAGGCGTGGCGTTCAACCACCGCACCCATCTGGACGCCCTGCGGGAGGCCTTCGCTATCACCAGCCCGGTGCGCGTCGGCGGTGGCGGCGCACGCAGTGCTGAATGGACGAAGCTGCTCGCCGATACCGTCGACCTGCCGGTGGAGGTGACGGACGCCGCCGAAGCCGGAACGCGTGGCGCGGCGATGCTGGCCGGCATCGGCGTCGGCGTCTATTCCGGGGTGGAGGACGCCGTCGAGCGCTGCGTGCGCGTGATCCGACGGATCGACCCGGATCCGGGCGCGGCACGGCATCTGCAGCGCCGGTACGCGCGATACCGGCGCATCGTGGAGATCCTCGGCGGACTGTGACGACTCAGCCGGTCGGCACTTGCGCACCGGGACACTTCGCCAGCACCCGTTGCACCGCCTCTCGTTCAGCCTGCGTCACCCACAAGCCGTACTTCGCCTTCACGGCGACCTGCCGCGCGACATAACTGCAGCGGAACGGCTTGTACGGCGGCAGCCAAGTCGCGGCGTCGCCGTCGCCCTTCTTCTGATTCGTGGGACCGTCGACGGCGAGCAGGTTGAGCGGGTCGTTGGCGAATGACAGGCGCTTGGCGTCCGTCCAGGATCGGGCCCCCTTCTGCCACGCGTCACCGAGCGCTACCACGTGATCGATCTGCACCAGGTCCGACGTGCCGTTGCCGCGGACGAACGCGATGTGGTGCCCGGTATAGGGATCGGCCAGGATGCCGCGGGTCACCACGCAGTTGTGCGTGCCGGGTTTGAACGTCTCGTTGGTGAGGTCGCGGCGCAGGATGTCGTTGCGGGTATCGCACCCGTTGCGGTCGACGTCCTGCCACGCCGGGCCGAACGCGCTGCGCTCGTACCCCGTCTTCGGTCCGCGCCCCTTCACGGGGAGGCGCTGCAACAGGCTCAGCGCCGGGCCGCCCGCCGCGGGTGCACCGGTGGCCGGCGACGTGCTCTCGCCCGGCAGCGCTCCGATCGGGACATCGCCACATCCCGCGACACCGAACGCCACCGCCACCGCAAGCGCGGCGAGCCGGCGACCAGGCATGCTTCGAACTTACCCGCCGACCCGCAAGGCAGCACTGGCAAGCACGGCGCGATGGTCGGTGCCGGGGACCGCGAGGACCGTCACAGCGCGCACGGCGAACGACTCCGGATCGACGAGCACGTGATCGATCCGCACCGCCGGTGGCACCACCCGCGCATCGGCCGGCCAGGTGAATCCGGCCCAGGGCGAGGGCCGAGCAACGTCGCCGCTGTCCACCAGTCCCGTGTCCAGGATGCGGCGGAAGGGGCGGTGGTCCCGGCTGGCGTTGAAATCGCCGGCGAGAATCCGCGGACCGGCCAGGCTGCCGGCGGCACGCGCGACGGCGTTCAGGTCACGTTCCCAGGCGCGTGCCGTGCGCGATCGCGGCGGGATCGTGTGGACCGCGGTTACGGTGACCGGCGGACCGCCCGGCACATCGACGATCGCTTGCGGCATCCGGAACGAGACGTCGCCGATCAGACCTGCGGGGCGCAGCGGCCAGCGCGACCAGATTCCGGTCCCGCCGGCGCCCGGCCGTGGATGCACATCGGAGTATGGCAGGACGCCTCCGATGCCTCGGGCCGTCAGCGAATCGAGGAAGGGTGGCGTCAATTCGGCCACGACCAGGACGTCGACGGCGTGCTCGCGAACCAGTCGGGCGACGGACGCCGCGTCGGCCTGGCCGAACTCGACGTTTGCCGTCAACACGTTCACCGGCACCGAGTCCTCTGCCTCGGGAACGCGCCAGGCGGAGCGCGGCGGCACCAACCAGACAACGTGCAGAACGAGCACCAGCGCTGCGATCGCGGCGAACCAGCGGGGCCGGCCGAGAAGAAGGAGCAGCGTCGTCACCAGCCAAGCAGGCGCGGCCCATGGGGCGAACGCGGCGAGCTGCGGGAGTGGCGGGGGCAGGCCGCCGCCGACGAGCCGGGCGACTGTCACCGGCACCACCGTCAGGCCCACGAGCACGCCGAGACCCGTTGCGAGGTAACGCATCACGCGACGGCGGCGCGAGGCTGGGGCGTCGATCAAATCCAGATAGCGGGATCCACCGCATCGAGCGCCGCGTGCGGATCCTTCGGTTGCCGCACCTCGCCGGGGACGCCGACCACCACGGCTCCCGCGGGCACGTCCCGCACGACAACGGCGTTGGCGCCGATCTGCGCGTTGCGCCCGACGACGACCGGACCCAGCACCCGTGCGCCCGCGCCGATCGTGACGCCGTCCTCCACCGTGGGGTGCCGCTTCACCTTCTGCATGCTGCGCCCGCCGAGCGTGACGTCGTGGTACATCATGACGTCGTCACCGATTTCGGCCGTCTCACCGATGACGACACCCATGCCGTGGTCGATGAAGAAGCGGCGCCCGATCGTCGCGCCAGGATGGATCTCGACCCCGGTGAGGGCACGTGCCAGGTGCGACACGACACGTGCCGGCAGGCGCAGGGATGGCACGTCCCACATGCGGTGCGTCAGCCGATGGGCCCAGATGGCGTGCAGTCCGGGGTAGGCCAGGATCAGTTCGGCGCGGCCACGAACAGCCGGGTCGCGGCGCGTCGCAACGTCGAGATCCTCGCGGAGCCTGGCGCGCCAGCCGAGCCGGGGAGCGCGGTCCACGGTGCGGTGCATAAGGTTCCGATCGTCAGTCCAGGTCAGTCGAGCAGGTCAGTCGAGCGGGTCAGTCGAGCAGGTCCTGGAAGAGGATCGTCGACAGGTAGCGCTCGCCGAACGACGGCACGATGACGACGACGATCTTTCCGTCGAACTCGGGTCGTTTGGCCACCTGGACGGCGGCCCAGATCGCCGCGCCGGAGGAGATTCCGACCAGCAGGCCCTCCTCCTTCGCCGCGCGCCGGGCATACGTGACGGCGTCCTCGACCTCGACGTCGATGACCTCGTCATAGATCGTGGTGTCCAGGATCTCGGGCACGAAGTTCGCGCCAATCCCCTGGATCGGGTGCGGTCCCGGCGCGCCGCCGTTCAAGATCGGCGACGCGGCGGGCTCGACGGCGAACATCTTGACATCCGGCTTGCGCTGCTTGAGCACCTGGCCGACGCCGGTGATCGTGCCCCCGGTGCCGATGCCGGCCACCACCGCGGCGACCTCACCGTCGGTGTCCTTCCAGATCTCCTCCGCCGTGGTGCGGCGGTGGATCTCGGGGTTCGCCTCGTTGGCGAACTGCCGCACCAGAACGGCGCCTTCCGTCTCGCCGATCTCCTCGGCCTTGGTCACCGCGCCCTTCATGCCCTCGCTGCCCGGCGTGAGCACGAGCTCGGCGCCGTAGGCGCGCAACAGTGCGCGGCGTTCCTTGCTCATGGTCTCGGGCATGGTGAGGACCACGCGGTAACCGCGGGCGGCGCCAACGAACGCGAGCGCGATGCCGGTGTTGCCGCTCGTCGCCTCGACGATGGTGCCGCCGGGCTTCAGCTGCCCGGACTCCTCGGCGGCATCGATCATGGATACGCCGATGCGGTCCTTCACGCTGCTGGCCGGGTTGTAGAACTCCAGCTTCGCCGCGACGATCCCACCCGCACCGTCGGTGACCCGGTTCAGGCGCACCAGCGGCGTGTTGCCGATGAGGTCCGTCACGTCGTCATAGATCCGCATCGTCGCAGGCCCCTTGGAAGTCGTCCTTGTTGGTCCAGAAGCTAGGGTACGGCGTCATGACGACACGCCGCGCCCGCCCCCGGCCGTTGAGTCTTCCACAAGGCTCCCGGGGCGGGCACCGGATGCACGCGGATTGCTTGATCGACCCCGGTTTGCTTGATCGACCCCGGTTTGCTTGAGCGGCGGAGAGGAGCGGCCGCCGGGCGGCTCAGGCGGGCCAGCGCGACGCCGTGGCCTCCAGCGCCAACCAGGCCGCCTCGAAGTCGGCTTCGTCTTGCTCGGCGCGCGCCTCGGCGAGCGCGTGGAGGCGGCCGTAGGTGAACCCGTCGTCGCCGCTGGCGTGCGCTTTGGCCGCCAGGTCCCGCAGGAGTTGGCGCAGCACGACGGTGTCCTGGTGGTCACCGAGCGCCTCCTGGATCGACTCCATGGCCGTGGCGAACCGCTTGGCGTCCTTGCCGAAGACGGGCTTCACCGACTCGCCGGCGTACCGGGCGCGTTTGGCCGACTTGCGCACTTCGTGCAGCCGCGTGTCGTGATCTTCGCGGTGGTCCTGGACGCTGCGCGCCTCGGCCGCCAGCCGCTCGACGCGCTGGTGCTCACGCCGGATCCGCTTCCGCAGCTCCGGCCGCGCCGGCCGGGCGGCGCGGCGGCTGAGCGGCGGCGTCGTGACCAGGCCGTCCAGCGCCTGCAGCAGCTGGGCATACCGCGGGCCATTCAGCGCCCGGACGACGGCCGCGTGCGCCGTCCGGTACGACGCCGAGAGCTCGGCGTCCACCTGCTCCCGGACCGGCCCGACCACCAGGTCGCCCGGCTGGTCGTCCACCTCCGACAGCAGCCTGGCGTGCATCACTTCGGCGTCTCGCGCCGCGCCCAGCAGGTCGGCCAGCCACTTGAGCTCTCCGCGCAGCGGTTCGGTGACCTCGCGATCCAGTAGCGATCGGAATGTCACCAGCGCACTGCGCAGCCGCCGCGTTGCCACCCGCATCTGATGAACGGCGTCCTCCTGATCCAGGCGCACCCGCGGATCCTGCGCCGCCAGCGCCTCGAACTGCGCTTGCAGATGCGCCATCGCGACGTCGCCGGCGCTGCCTTCGCGCCGCGTCTTGCGACGTTCGGCCGCCTTCCCAGTCCTGGCCGAGCCCGGCAGACCCTGCAGTCGCCCGTTCAGCGCGCGGGCCAGCTTGGACCCGGTTGCGGCCGGCCGGGCACCGGCGTCCCGCAATGCCGCGACGGCGGCATCCAGCAGCGTCTCGTCCCCTTCCGCCAGCTCCACCTCGAGCTCGCGCCACGTCGAGACGGTGACCTCCTCGCCCATGGTCTCGGCCGTCACCTCGTCATCCGCGACGACGGCGAGCACGTGGTCGTCCGCGCCGAGCAGCCGCGACTGCCTTCGATGCGTGGTGATCTTGGCGACGGGCGCGATCGGCGTCCCGCGCAGCCGCGACTTGGCCAATGCGAGCAGCGGGGCCGGGACGGTGCGGCTGCGCCCCAGCGGGCGGTGCACCTCGACCCGGGCACCCTTTTCCGGGAGCTTGAGATGCCACCCGGCATCCGAACCGCCGGTGCGACGACGCAAAGTCAGCCCGGCGCGGATCAGGCGCAGGTCGGACGCGTCGTAATAAACAGCCTCCAGCTCCTCGACGGACCCGTCCTCGACGCGCGCCACACCGGGAAGGCCGGCGAGCTCGGGGAGCACCAGATTGGGGTCCGCATCGAGCTTGGTCTCTACCTCACGGTGGGCATCAGCATGCCTGTTGTCACTCTTCGTCACGATTGGCTCACCCTGTTTGGAGTCCGTTTGCCTTTAGTTCATCGTAAGCACACCGAGCTTGGCCATGGCCAGCGGCGTGACCGCCGTCCGGGGTGCAATGGCGTAAAGACACGCCGCCACATCCCTAGGCGACTACCCAGCGTCTGCGACAGATATGCGAACGACCGACGGGCGGCTGACAGGCGCCGTCTCATGCTGTCGGTGAGCCCATCTATGGTCGGCCCTGTGGGGGATCGATGGACCGCCGAGCAGGTGCTGGGATTGGCACCCGCGGAGTCCGCCGCGGCTGCCGCGCGCAGGCTGGCGTCCCCCGCGCCGTGGTCCGGCACCGGCGCCACGGCCCAGCCACCCGTGGTGTGGGGTTCGTGCCAGGGCAGCGGCGCGACGCCGTACCAGACCGCCGTCGACCTGGCCGGCGACGTGACCGGGCCGGCATTCCGCTGCTCGTGCCCGAGCCGCCGGATCCCGTGCAAACATGCGCTGGGCCTCCTGCTGCTCTGGTCCGACGGCAGGGTCGAGGAGGCTGAGCAGACACGGCCGCCGGAGTGGGTCAGCGCGTGGCTCACCGAGCGGTCCTCCCGCGCCGAACGCGCGGCGCAACGAGCCGCACGCACCGCGGAGGCCGACCCGGCCGCCGCCGAGCGTTCGGCTGCCGGCGCCGAGCAGCGCCGCCAGCAGCGCGTCTCCCGGGCTACGGCCGGCCTGGACGAGTTGGACACCTGGCTGCGCGATCAGGTGCGCGCCGGGCTCGCCGGGACCGATCGCACCGGTTACGCGGCGTTCGAAGCGGTCGCGGCCCGGATGGTCGACGCGCAGGCGCCGGGCGTCGCCGGAGTGCTCCGCCGGCTCCCGGCGGTCCTGGTCACCGAAGGCTGGCCGGAGCGGCTGTTGGAGGAGTACGCCTTGCTGCACCTGCTGGTCGTCGCACACCGGAATCTCGATCGGCTGCCGGAGGGCCTGGCGGCCACGGTCCGCAGCCGGGTCGGCTACCCCACGGCGAAGGACGACGTCCTGGCCGGCCCCGCCATCCGCGACAGATGGGCGGTGCTGGGGCTTCGGGACACCGCCGAGGATCGCCTGACCGTTCGACGGATCTGGTTGCGCGGGGAGCGCACCGGCGAGCTGGCTTTGGTCCTCTCGTTCGCCCCGCCCGGCCAGCCGCTGGACAGCAGCTTGGTCCCCGGCACCGCGGTCGAGGCGGACCTGCACTTCTACCCGGCGACGCCGCCGCTGCGCGCGTTGGTCGGGGTCCGGCACTCGGCCGTGGGCCGCGCCGCACAGCTCGATCCCGCGCAGCTCGGTGGCCTCGAGGCGGCGCTGGGGATCTGGGCGACGGCGTTGGCGGCCGACCCGTGGACCACCGCCTGGCCCGTTCTCATTGCCGATGCCGTCCCCGTTCCACCCGAAACCGGGCCGGACCAGCGGTGGTGGTTGGGCGATCCGTCCGGCGCGGCCGTCCCACTGCTCGCCGGAGGGCTGGACCGCTGGCAACTGCTCGCCCTGTCCGGCGGCCACCCCCTCGTCCTCCTGGGCGAGCTGACGCCGGGTGGGCTCCGGCCGGTCGCCGTCCCGGCCGCGATGCCGGCTTCCGACCCCGCCGAAGGACCGGAAGGCGTCTCGCCATGACCGGCTGGGGCGACCTCGTCACGGCCGCGATGCTGGGCACCTACCGGCGCGCCGTCGACGTCGCCGCGCTGCCCGCGCCGCTCGACCGCGCTGCGGCGCAGCTGAACGGAGACGCCGAGGAGGTGCTGCTGTCGGCGGCCGCGCTGCTCACCACGGCGCGCCGCGCCGGAGTCACACCGAGTCCTGGCCCTCCACCGCCGCAGCCGGCGCCGGAGGACGCCCTCCCGGTGGTGCCGCACGGCGCGGCCGCCCGGCTCAACGACCTCCTCACAAAGCCGGATTGGGAGCTCCTGGAGCAATGGCTACACGCGTGCGTGTCCCGCGGTCGCCGGATTCCGCCGGCCGCATTGCCGCTGTGCCTCGACGTCGCGGCCCGCCACGGGGATCTCGCGCCCGCCGTGATGCGCGCCGGCGGTCACCGCGCCGCATGGCTGGCCGCCAATCGGGCGGATTGGTCGTCTCTGGCGTCGCACGGCGCAGCGCGCGCGGAGCCCCCGCAGGGCGAGTCCACGCAGGCCGTGCCGGCGCGGGACGACTGGGCGTTCGGCGGGCCCGACCAACGGCGGGCCTGGCTGGACGCCACCCGCCGGCGTGATCCTGCGACCGCTCGGCGTGCGCTGGAGGAGGACTGGGGTCGCCAGACGAAGGCGGAACGGCTCGCACTTCTGGAGGTGCTGGCCGAGGGGCTCGGGCCCGAGGACGAAGACTTCCTGGAGCGCGCCAGGCGCGACCGCAGCCATGAGGTCAGCATGCTGGCCCTCGGCCTCCTCTCCTGCCTGCCGCGCTCCCGGATGAGCCGCCAGTACGCCGCCATGAGCTCGGCGGTCCTCCGGCGTGAACGGCGTCGGCAGACGGATCGGCTCGAGGTGGACGTCGCGGCGCTGACGGCTGTGCTGAAACAGAGCGACATCGACGTCCGCCTGCACGGTGCGCACGGCTTGGAGCACCTCCTGGAGTTCACGCCGCTGCAAACCTGGATCGAGGAGTGGCGGGCGACCCCCGGCGAGATCCTGGAGCTGCCCGTTGCCGACGGCTGGGCCGCGACGTTGCACGCCGGGTGGACGAAAGCCGCCGTCCGCCAGCGCGACGCCGCCTGGGCGGCCGCTTTGCTCGCCGGCGCCGACGCCGGGTGGCTGATTGCGCTCCTGGACGTCATCCCCGAGGCGCAGCGCGCCGGACTAGTCGGGTCCCGTCTGCGCGGCGGCGCCATCGACCCAACCGTCGTCGTGGCGATGCTGCAATCCTGTCCACCGCCGTGGCCGCGCGGGTTGTCCGACGCCGTCGTCGACTGGCTGGCCGCCATCGAACGAAGCCCACGGGATCGCGGCGCGCTGCTGCTGATTGCCCGGCGCCTGCCGGTCGAGTACACCGGCGCGATGGCCCGCCTCCGCGCCCAGCAAGACCGGCTCTCCCCCTGGGGGTGGGCGCTGGGGGACGCCTTGAGCACGATGGCCTACCGTCGCGACATGCTGGAGGAGTTGGGGTGATCGCCGACACCGGCGCGGCAGCACTGCTGCGGCCGCACGCGGAACAGGAGTACGCCGCCGAACTGGAGGCGCTGACCAAGGCCGACGACCGGCCGCGCCCTCCCTCGTGGCGGCTGTCGCCGCACGCCGTCCTGACTTATCTGCTGGGCGGGACGCTGGATGACGGCACCGTCGTCAGCCCGAAGTACATCGGGCCGCGGCGTCTCGTCGAGGTGGCGGTCGCCACGCTGGTGACCGATCGCGCGCTGCTGCTCCTCGGCGTTCCGGGGACGGCGAAGACGTGGCTGTCAGAACATCTCGCGGCGGCGGTGTCCGGGGACTCCACGCTCATGGTGCAGGGCACGGCCGGAACGGCGGAGGAGGCGATCCGCTACGGCTGGAACTACGCCCGGCTGCTGGCCGAGGGACCGACACCCGCTGCCCTCGTCCCGTCGCCGGTGATGACGGCGATGCAGGACGGGCGGGTGGCCCGGGTGGAGGAGTTGACCCGCATCCCGTCCGACGTCCAGGACGCGCTCATCACGATCCTGTCGGAGAAGACGCTGCCGGTTCCGGAGCTGGGCATGGAGATCCAGGCTCGGCACGGCTTCACGGTGATCGCCACGGCCAACGACCGGGACCGCGGCGTCAACGAGCTGTCCTCGGCGCTGCGCCGCCGGTTCAACACCGTGGTCCTGCCCTTGCCCAGAACGGCGGAGGAGGAGGTCGACATCGTGGCGCGGCGGGTCGCCCAGCTCGGCACCCAGCTCGGGTTGCCGGCCTTGCCGCCCGCACTGGAGGAGCTGGAACGGGTGGTCGCCGTGTTCCGCGAGCTGCGCTCGGGGATCACAGCCGACGGGCGGACGAAGGTCAAGTCACCGTCGGGGACATTGTCGACGGCTGAGGCCATCTCCGTCGTGACTCAGGGCCTCGCGCTCTCGGCCCACTTCGGCGACGGCATGCTGCGGCCGGCCGATCTGGCGGCCGGAATCCTCGGGGCCGTGGTGAAGGACCCGGTGGCCGACAGCGTCGTGTGGACCGAGTACCTGGAGGCCGTGGTGCGCGGGCGGGAGGGCTGGGAGGACTTCTATCGCGCCTGTCGGGAGGTCAGCCCCTGATGCCCTCCCCCAGGCTCGAGGTGCTGGGCGTGCGGCATCACGGCCCCGGCTCGGCGCGGTCGGTGCTCGCCGCGCTGGAGGAGGCGCAGCCGGACGCCTTGCTGGTGGAGGGACCCGCGGACGCCGACCCGCTGATTCGGCTGCTCGCCGCCGAGGACGCCATCCCGCCGGTGGCGCTGCTGGCGTACGCCGCCGAGGACCCGCGGACGGCGGTGTTCTGGCCCTTCGCCGTGTTCTCCCCGGAATGGCAGGCCATCACCTGGGCCGTGCGGCGCGGCATCACCGTGCGCTTCTGCGACTTGCCCGCGGCGACGGTGCTCTCCCGGTGGGCGGCCGAGTCCACCGACGACGGCGAGGCGGCCCGACGGCCACGGGTCAGGGTGGACCCGATCGGCTGGCTCGCCGAGGCTGCGGGATACGACGATCCCGAACGATGGTGGGAGGACGTCGTCGAGCAGCGCGGAGTTCTGCCCCCGGAACGGCAGGATGCCGCAACGCCGGGCGCGGCCGCGCTGGCCGGGTTCGGCGCATTGACCCAGGCGATGGCGGCAGTCCGGGCGGAGGCCCCGGAGGCCTCCGGGCCGGAGGAGACCCGCCGCGAGGCGTTCATGCGAGCCGTCATCCGCGACGTGCAGCGCGGCGGCGCCGAGCGGGTGGTGGTGGTGTGCGGAGCGTGGCACGCCCCGGCGCTGGCCGCGCGCTTCCCCGCGGCCACCGCGGACGCCGCCGTCCTGCGCGGGCGGCCGAAGCGGAAGGTCGCGCTGACGCTCGTACCGTGGACCCACTCGCGGCTGTCAGCGGCGTCCGGATACGGCGCCGGCATCACCTCGCCGGGTTGGTACCACCACCTGTTCACGACGCCCGACCGGCCGATCACGCGCTGGCTGGTCGAGGTCGCCGGGGTGCTGCGCCGGGCGGACCTGCCGGTGTCGTCGGCGCACGTCATCGAGGCGGTCCGGCTGGCCGAGGCGCTTGCCGTCCTGCGTGGGCGGCCGCTGGCCGGGCTGGCCGAGGTCACCGAGGCGACGCGATCGGTGCTTTGCGAAGGAAACGACGTCGCGCTGGACCTGGTCACCCGGCGGCTGGTGGTCGGTGAGGCCATGGGATCGGTGCCGCCCGACGCGCCCACGGTGCCGCTGGAGGCGGACCTGGACGCCCGGAGCCGGCGCCTGCGGTTGCGCCGCGAACCCACGCCGCGCCGGGTGGATCTCGACCTGCGCACCCCAGGCGGCCTGGACCGCTCCCGGCTGCTGCACCAGTTGGGCGAGCTCGGCGTCGCGTGGGGGCGCGTGGTGGACAGCGAGGTGCGTTCCACCGGCACGTTCCGGGAGAGCTGGGAGCTGGAGTGGGCGCCGTCGCTGGCGATCGACGTGATCGAGGCGTCCACCTGGGGGACCACCGTGGAGGAGGCGGCGACCGCCCGGCTAGCCCATCGGGCGGAAGAGTCCGGAACGCTGGCCGACCTGACGGCGGCGGTGGAGCGATGCCTGCTGGCGGCCTTGCCGGACGCGCTCCCGCCGCTGCTGGCCGCGCTGGACGCGCGGGCGGCGGGGGATCTCGACGTCTCGCACCTGATGGAGGCGCTGCCGGCGCTGGCGCGGTCGCTGCGCTACGGCGATGTCCGCGGCACGGATACCGGTGCGCTGCGCGGGGTCACGGATGCGCTGCTGGCGCGGATCGTCGCAGGGCTGCCCGCCGCCGTCGGTGCGCTGGACGAGAGCGCCGCAGCGGCGCTGGCCGAGCACGCCACGGCGGTGCACGGTGCTGTCGCGTTGCTGAACTCCCCGGCCGACCGCGAGCAGTGGCTGGACGTCCTGGCCGCGCTGGCCGGGCGGGACGACGTCCACGGCCTGCTCGGCGGCCGGTTCACCCGGTGGCTGCGCGACGCCGGGCGATTGGACCCACAGGCGGCCGCCATCCGGCTGTCCCGAGCGCTGTCGTGGGGCCAGTCCCCCGCGGGACAGGCCGCCTGGATCGAGGGATTCCTCGGCGGCAGCGGCATGGAGCTCGCGCACGACGCGGAGCTGTTGCGCACCCTCGACGGCTGGCTCGGCGGCTTGGTGGACGAGGACTTCACGGCCGTGCTCCCGTTGCTGCGGCGCGCTTTTGCGGATTTCGGAACGGCCGAACGGCGGATCATCGCCGAGCACGTCCGGCGGCTTAGCGGCGGGGCCGCGGGCGCCTCGGACGCTGTGACCGACGACATCGACCTGGTTCGAGCCCGCCCCGCGGTGCGGACCGTGGCTCGCCTGCTGGGGGTTGGCGGATGAGCACTCCACTCCAAAAGCGGTGGCGCCTGCTGCTCGGTGCGCCCGCGGAGGAGGCGTTGGGCGAGGGCCTGTCGAGTGCGGAACAGGCGATGGACCGCGCGCTGGGGGCGCTGTACGAGCAGGGCGACGGGCCGGCTGGCACCGGACCGCGGACGGCGGGACTGGGGGCGTCGGCCCCACGGGTGGCCCGCTGGCTGGGCGACATCCGCGAGTACTTCCCGTCCAGTGTGGTGCAGGTCATGCAGCGTGACGCGCTGGAGCGGCTGAACCTGACGCAGCTGCTGATGGAGCCGGAGTTGCTGGAGTCGGTGGAGCCCGACGTTCACCTGGTGGGTGCCCTGCTCAGCCTGAATCGGGTGATGCCGCAGGCCGCGAAGGCGACGGCGCGGCAGATCGTGGCGCACGTCGTGGCGGAGATCGAGCGGCGCATCGCGCAGCGCACCCGGTCCGCGGTGACCGGAGCGCTGGATCGGTCGGCCCGCACCCGGCGGCCGAGCCTGCGGGCTGTCGACTGGAACCGCACCATCCGCGCCAATCTGGTGCACTACCTGCCGGAGCACCGCACGGTGGTGCCGGAGCGGCTGGTCGGGTATGCGCACCGGCAGCGGATGGTCGCCCGCGACGTGGTGCTCGCCATCGACCAGTCCGGCTCGATGGCGTCGTCGGTCGTATACGCATCCGTGTTCGGAGCCGTGCTCGGATCGCTGCCCAGCCTTCACACGTCGCTGGTCGTCTTCGACACCGCCGTCGTGGATCTGACGGAGTACTTGCAGGACCCGGTCGAGGTCCTGTTCGGCACGCAGCTCGGCGGCGGCACCGACATCAACCGCGCGATCGCCTACTGCCAGGGGCTGGTCGACCGGCCGACCGAGACGGTCTTCGTCCTGATCAGCGATCTGTACGAGGGCGGTATCCGGGACGAGATGCTGCAACGGATGAGCGCGCTGGTTACGGCGGGCGTCCAGGTGGTCGTCCTCCTGGCGCTGTCCGACGACGGCGCGCCGGCCTACGACCATGACAACGCCGCGGCGCTGGCCGCCATCGGCATCCCGGCGTTCGCCTGCACCCCCGACGCCTTCCCGGACCTGCTGGCCGTGGCCTTGCAGCGCGGGGACGTCGCGGCCTGGGCCGACCGCCAGGCCGCCGCCCGTCGCTAGGGAGGCTTCGCCGCCAGACTCGGCAGAAGTCCTTCTGACATCGCTGTCAGACGCGGAAATCGGCACTTCTGCCGAGCGTCGAGGCGACCGCGAAGATCCGCTCAAGGAGCGCTAGAGGTTGATCATGTGGCCGACCAGGCCGTGGAACGCCTCCTGCAGCGCCTCGCTCAACGTGGGGTGGGTATGAACGTTGCGCGCGAGCTCCAGCGCGGTGAGGTCCCACTTCTGCGCCAGGGTCAGCTCGGGCAGCAGCTCGGAGACGTCCGGGCCGATGAGGTGGCCGCCGAGCAGCTCGCCGTGCCGCTCGTCCGCGATCAGCTTGACGAATCCCGTGGCATGCCCGAGCCCCTGCGCCTTGCCGTTCGCCGTGAAGGGGAACTTGGCAACCTTGACCGCGTACCCCTCGTCACGAGCCTCGGTCTCCGTGAGGCCGAAGGAGGCAACCTGCGGCTGGCAGAACGTGGCGCGCGGCATCATCCGGTAATCACCGAGTTCCATCGTCTCCGCGCCGCCGATGGTCTCCGCCGCGACCACGCCCTGGGCCTCGGCAACGTGCGCCAACTGAAGCTTGCCCGTGACGTCGCCGATCGCGTAGACGTTCGGGACGCTGGTGCGCATCCGCCCGTCGACGGCGATGGCTGCCTGCTCGGTCAGCTTGACGCCGAGAGCGTCCAGCCCGAAGCCCTCGACCCGGGGCGCGAATCCGATCGATACCAGCACCCGGTCGGTCGTGACCTCCGTCTGCTTCCCGTCCTTTCCGGTGTAGGCGACGCTCACCCGGTCACCGTGGTCGGTGACGCGTTCGACGCGCGTCGAGGTGAGGATCGGGACGCCGAGCTTGCGAAAGGCCCGGGTGATCTCCTTGGAGATGTCGGCGTCCTCGTTCGGCAGCGCCCGGTCCAGGAACTCGACGATCGTGACGTCCACCCCGTAGGCGTTCAGCACGTACCCGAACTCCATGCCGATGGCGCCCGCACCGACGATCACGATGCTGCCCGGCAGCTCCCGGTCGAGGATCTGCTCCTCGTACGTCACGACGTTGCGGCTCACACCGAGGCCGGGGAGCATGCGGACGGTCGAGCCGGTGGCGATGATGGCGTTCGCGAATTCCACCTGCTCGGTACCGCCCGCGTTGAGCGTGACGTCCAGCCGGTTCGGGCCGGTGAACGTCCCACGCCCGTCGAACTGCCGGATCCGGTTCTTCTTCATGAGGAAGTGGACGCCCTTGACCCGGCCGTCGGCCACCGTGCGGCTGCGATCGACGGCGGCGCGGAAGTCGAAGGTGACCTCACCGGAGATGCCGAACGTCGCGGCGTCGTGCCGGTAGATGTTCGCCAGTTCGGCGTTGCGGAGCAATGCCTTCGACGGGATGCAGCCGACGTTCAGGCAGACCCCGCCCCAGTACTTCTCCTCGACGACCGCCACGGAGAGCCCAAGCTGCGCGGCCCGGATGGCCGCGACGTACCCGCCGGGCCCGCCGCCGAGCACGACGACGTCCACAGTGGTGCTCATCTGGCGCCCCTTTCCTGGGTCTGTCTCGAATCACCCTACGGCGCGGTTTCGACCTCGGCTCCGGCCAGAAACTCCACGAGACGCGGAGCGACCAACGGGCACAATGCCCAGGTGCTCCTCACGGTGACGACGACCATGCCGCAGGCCTCCGATTTGGGTTATTTGCTACACAAGCACCCGGACCGGCTGCAGTCGTTCACGTCCACGGCGGGCACCGCGTACGTGTTTTACCCGGAGGCGTCGCCGCAGCGCTGCACGGCCGCGCTCATGCTCGAGGTGGACCCGGTGAGCCTGGTCCGCGGAAAGGAGCGAGGGGACGCCGGACGCCGGCAGGGGAACGACGGCGGCTTCAGCCTCCGGCAGTACGTCAACGACCGGCCGTACGCCGCGTCCTCGCTCCTCGCCGTCGCGCTGGGCAGCGTCTTCCGGACGGCGCTGGCCGGCCGGTGCACGGCCCGACCGGAACTGGTGAATACAGACATCCCCCTGGAGATCGGTGTACCGGCGCTCCCCTGCCGGGGCGGGCCGGACCTGGCGATGGAGTTGTTCCAGCCGCTCGGCTGGGAGGTCACCACCGAGCCGGTGCCGCTCGACCCGTCGTTTCCGGACTGGGGTGACGCGCCGTATGTCGCGCTGCGCCTCACCGGCGCGATGCGGCTGGCAACCGCCCTCAGCCACCTCTACGTGCTGCTGCCCGTCCTTGACGGTGCCAAGCACTACGCCGTCGGCGAGGACGAGGTCGACAAGCTGCTGCGGGCGGCCAGCGGCTGGTTGCCCGCGCATCCCCGGATCGGCTGGATCACCCGACGGTACCTCGCGCACCGGTATGAGCTGGTCGCCAGCGCGCTGGCACGACTCGCGGACATCGACGACGCGCTCCCGGAAGACCTGGACAACGCCGTTCCCGAGGAGGAGCCCGCCACCGAGCTGGTCGCCGAGCGCGCTGTCGAGGTCGAGACCGCCGTCGAGACCGAGCCGGTTGCCGAGGCCGAGCCGCTCGTCGCCGAGCGCGGGCCGTCGCTGGCGGCCCAGCGGATCACCGCGGTGCTGGAGGTCTTGCGGGAGTCCGGAGCGCGCCGTGTGCTGGACCTCGGCTGCGGCGAGGGTGCGCTGACCCGAGCGCTGCTCGACGAGCCGGCCATCACCGAGATCCTGGCCACGGACGTGTCGGCGCGCGCGCTCGCCATCGCCCGGCGAAAGCTGCGCCTGGACCGCATGCCCGAGCGGCGGCGCGCCCGACTGCGGCTGGAGCAGGGCTCCCTCAGCTACCGTGACCCGCGGTTGGCCGGGTGGGATGCCGCCGTCCTCATGGAGGTCGTCGAGCACGTCGACCCGTCCCGGCTGCCCGCCGTCGAGGCAGCGGTGTTCGGCACCGCCCGGCCGGGGGTCGTGCTCGTCACGACACCGAACGTCGAGTACAACCCGCGCTACGAGTTCCTCACGCCCGGCGCGCCGCGGCATCAGGACCACCGCTTCGAGTGGACCCGCGCCGAGTTCCGGGCCTGGGCCGCCCAGATCTGCCACCGGCACGGGTACGGCGTGCGCCATCTGGGCGTCGGCGACGACGACCCCGAGGTGGGGCCGCCGACGCAGCTCGCGGTCTTCACCCTGGGTGGGGCGGCATGAAGCCGCTGGAGATCCCGGCCCTGTCGTTGGTCGCGCTCATCGGCGTGTCCGGCTCGGGCAAATCCACGTTCGCCCAGCGCGCGTTCCGGCCGAGTCAAGTGCTGTCCAGCGACTACTTCCGCGGCTTGGTGGCCGACGACGAGAACGACCAGTCGGCCAGCACCGACGCCTTCGACGTCCTGCACTACGTCGCCGGCAAGCGGCTGGCCGCGGGCCGGCTCACCGTCGTCGACGCCACCAACGTCCAGCAGCACGCGCGCGCCGAGCTGGTCCGAATCGCCCGGGAGCATGACGCGCTGCCGGTCGCCGTCGTGCTCGACGTGCCCGTCGACGTGTGCGTGGCGCGCAACGAGATGCGACCGGACCGCGACTTCGGCGCGCACGTCGTGCGGCGCCAGCATCGGGACCTCCGCCGCTCACTGCGCGGCCTGCAGCGTGAGGGCTTCCGCGTCGTGCATGTGCTGCACTCCATCGACGAGGTCGAGGCGGCGACTGTCGAGGTCATCCCCATGCTCAACGACAAGCGCCAGTTGACAGGGCCGTTCGACGTTGTCGGCGATGTTCACGGCTGCCGGGAGGAGCTGGAGGGCCTGCTCACCCAGCTGGGGTACCGGATCCGGCGAGACGATGCGGGCCGCCCGGTCGGGGCCGTGCCGCCCGAGGGACGGACCGCCGTCTTCGTCGGCGACCTGGTGGACCGCGGCCCGGACTCCCCCGGGGTCCTGCGGCTCGTGATGGGCATGGTCGCGGCCGGCGAGGCGCTGTGCGTGCCCGGCAACCACGAGCAGAAGCTGGTGCGCGCCCTGCGCGGGAAGAAGGTCCAGATCTCGCACGGACTGGCCGAGACGCTGGCTCAGTTCGAGGCGCTCGGCGAGGAGGAGGCCGGGTTCCGGCAGCAGGTTGCCCGTTTCGTCGACGGGCTTGTCTCGCATCTGGTGCTCGACGGCGGCGGGCTGGTGGTGGCGCACGCCGGTCTGAAGGAGGCGTTCCACGGCCGGGCGTCGGGACGGGTGCGGGCGTTCGCGCTGTACGGCGAGACGACGGGGGAGACCGACGAGTACGGACTGCCTGTCCGCTATCCCTGGGCGGAGGATTACCGCGGCCGGGCCACGGTCCTCTACGGGCACACGCCCACCCCCGATCCGCACTGGGTGAACAACACCTTGTGCCTCGACACCGGATGCGTGTTCGGCGGACAGCTCACGGCCCTGCGTTACCCGGAGCGTGAGCTGGTTTCCGTTCCTGCCCAACGGGTTTGGTACGAACCCGTCCGGCCGTTCCCGGTCGCGGGCCAGGAGCCGGTGCCGTCCGCGCATCCGGACGCGCTGATGCTGGACGACGTCCTCGGCCGGCGCGTCATCGAGACCGCGTATCACGGGCGGGTCGGCGTCCGGGAGGAGAACGCCGCGGCGGCGCTGGAGGTGATGAGCCGGTTCGCCGTCGACCCGCGCTGGCTGCTGTACCTACCGCCGACGATGGCGCCGTGCGCGACCTCCGCCTTGCCGGATCTGCTGGAGCACCCCGCGGAGGCCCTCGCGCAGTACTCGGCGGACGGCGTCGCGACGGTGGTCTGCGAGGAGAAGCACATGGGCTCGCGCGCGGTGGTCGCCCTGTGCCGGGACGAGGAGGCGGCGCGGACCCGGTTCGGCGTGGCGGACGGCCCGCTGGGGGCGATCTGGACCCGCACGGGCCGGCCCTTCTTCGCGCCCGATCTCACGGTTGCGCTGGTCGACCGCCTTCGGGCCGCTGCGGACGCCGCCGGTCTCTGGCCGGAACTGGGGGCGGACTGGGTGCTGCTCGACGCCGAGGTGATGCCGTGGTCGGCAAAGGCCATGGAGCTTCTGCGCACCCAATACGCGGCCACCGGCGCGGCGGCGCGGGCGGCCCTTCCGGAGGCGGTGCGGCTGCTGGAGGCCGCGGCGTCCCGTGGGGTTCCGAACGCGCTGGAGCTGTCCACTCGGACGCGCGAGCATGCGGCCGAGGCAGAGGCGTTCACGACTGCGTACCGGCGATACTGCTGGCCTACCGAGGGCCTGGACGGCATCCGGGTGGCGCCGTTCCAGGTCCTGCTGTCCGGGGCGACCGGCAAGGACGGCGGCACGGCCCACCACGACCGCGACCACGGATGGCACCTCGGCGTGGCCGAGCGCCTTGCCGCCGCCGCACCCGATCTCGTCACCGGCACCCGAAGCCTTGTCGTCGACACCGATGACCCGGCGTCCGTCGAACGCGGCATCGCGTGGTGGGACTCGCTGACCGACGGCGGTGGCGAGGGAATGGTGGTCAAGCCGCTGGCCAACCTGGTGACGAGTGGACCGCGCGGGCTGGTGCAGCCGGGCGTGAAGGTGCGCGGCCGCGAGTACCTGCGGATCATTTACGGGCCGCACTACACCCGGCCCGAGCACCTCGAGCGGCTGCGCCGCCGAGGGCTCGCGCACAAGCGCTCCATGGCGCTGCGTGAGTATGCGCTGGGCGTGGAAGCCCTGGAGCGGGCCGCCCGCGGCGAGCCGCTGTGGCGCGTCCACGAGTGCGTGTTCGCGGTGCTCGCGTGCGAGTCCGAACCGGTCGACCCGCGGCTCTAGCCGGTGGCCGCTTCCTGTCAGGCGGGGTCACCGAGGCAGCGTGGCAGCGGAGAGAACCGTGCGCGCGGGGAGTGCATCGATATTCGGGGCCAGTGGGAACGTCTGTTCGCCGGCGTGGACGAGAATGATGCGATCGAGCTCCAGATCCTCCAGCGCATGCCGCATGGAGGAAGTGATTCGTGGTTGATCGGTGCGCTTGACCTCCACGCCGATACGCCGACCGTCCGACTCAACGATGAGGTCGAGCTCTGCCCCCGCATGAGTGCCCCAGAACCAGGGATTCCGTACCTCCAGCATGAGAATCTGCTCGAGCACGAAACCCTCCCAACTGGCCCCCACCTTGGGATGACCAAGGAGGTCGTGGTGATCTGAGATGCCGAGGAGCCGATGCAACAGGCCGCTGTCACGAATGTAGACCTTGGGCGATCGGACTTGTCGCTTGGCGATGTTGGCGAACCAGGGCTGGAGTTGACGAACCACAAGGGCATCGGTGAGCGCGTCAAGGTACCGGCGAACGGTCGCTTCCGACACGCCGATGGCCCGAGCAAGTTCGGCGCCGTTCCACGTCTGGGCGTGGAAGTGCGCGAGCATCGTCCAGAACCGGCGCATGGTCGCTGCCGGGATGCGAATGCCGAGGTTGGCTAAGTCGCGCTCGAGGAAAGTGCCGATGTAGTCGTCGCGCCACGCCAATGATGTCGTTTCGTCCTCCGCGAGAAAGGAGCGTGGCAGGCCTCCTCGCCGCCATAGAACATTCATGGCGTCCGGGCCGACATCAGTCAGACGGAATCCGCCGAGGTCCATCAGCGTGACTCGGCCGGCCAATGATTCCGCGGCGAGGCCGACCAGGTCCGGGGACGCGCTTCCCAGCACGAGAAAGCGCCCAGGTCGAGGGTCCTCGTCGGCGAGAACCCGGAGAATCGGGAACAGGTCGCGCCGTCGCTGAGCCTCATCAATGACGACGGGGCCGTCGAGTGCCGACAGACTCAGGGTGGGCTCGCCCAGTCGAGCCGCATCACGTGGATCTTCGAGATCGAAGAGGTTCTGCGGGGCTGGCCGCACGACCGTACGTGCCAGGGTCGACTTCCCAATCTGGCGAGCGCCTGTGAGGAGGACGATGGGTGCTCGCTTCATCGCCTCGCGAAGCCGTTGCTCGTCCCTCACCCGAGGTAGGATCTCTCGCGACGCCACCTTGTATTTCTATCATGTCATGGCGCTTTTTCAAGGAGCTGGCCGTGATGCACCCGGTAGCTACCGTGGAAACGCTGACATTCGGCGTGGCGGGGTAGCCAACGGGAGCATCGCGATCAACCAGCCGAGCCCGGCCCCGCCGAGCCGACCGGGGCCCCTGGCACAGGCGACCGTACCGTGCGCCGATCGGATGGTGATCACTTGACGTGACGTGCCGGTAACAGCACGCCGTGCGACGGTGGCGGCAAAGTTTTGGCGGGTCCGCCACCTGACGCCAGAATTCTTCAGTTCCGCGGATTCAGGGAGATGATCGTGCAGGAGAGCGTATCGGGGGACGACGAGGCGCCGGGCGCTCTCGAGGACCCCTGGCGTACGCTCCGCCGGCAGCAGGACCGGCGCCGTTACCTGCGGATCCTCACCCCCCGCCGGATCGGCAAGGAGCGGCCCAAGCGGCCCAGCCCTGCGATCGGCGTCCCACGGACCCATCCCCTGCTCGGCTCCCCGGCATCCGTCACGCGCGCGGTGGCGCACATCCCCAACCAGCAGGACGTGCGCGCGTACTTGCGCCATTCGTGCGACATCACGATGCGCGGCGGCTCGGCGGGCGCACTGGTCTACCCCCTGGCCGTCTGCGCGCTGGCTGAGCACTACGTGTTCCGGCGGATCGGCGGCTCGTCCACGGGTGCGGCAGCGGCGGCGGCCGCGGCCGCGGCCGAACTCGGGCGCGGCGCACCCGACCCCGATCGGCCGCCGGAACTGCCCAACGTGGTCCCCGGCTTCGCCGGCCTGGCCCAGGCAGTGGGCTGGCTGGCCGGCCAGGATGTGCGGGATGCGCGCGACGCGCAGGACACGCCGGAGACGCCGGACACGGGCGAGCAGCACCGGCTCGCCCGGCTCTTCCAACCCGCCGGTGAGACCCACGGACTGTTCCGAATGCTGCTGGTGCTGCTGCGATCCCCCGGCCAGCGGGTGACCCTCACGCTCGGCCGGCTGGTGGCGGCCGGTGCCGCCGTCCCCGGGTTCTTGGCCCGGGCCACCGTGGGACTGATCTGGCTGGGGTTCGCCTTCGGCTGGCTGGGGCTCACCGCGGCGCTCGTCGCGGGCGCCCGCGCCGGCGCCGTCTCGCCGTGGGTCACCATCGGGGCTGCGGTGGTCCTCCTCGTGGGCATCGCCCTGGCCGGAGCCCTCGCCACGGTCGTGGTCGAGCTGGTCGCCGTCCTGAACTTCATCCGCAGCGGCGCCGAACGTCAGCACTACGGCCTGGTGCCGGGTGTCACACCGCGCAGCTCGGCGTGGCAGCGCAGGGCCAGTTGGCTGGACCGCAAGCTGAACGTCCCGGAGGCGGGCGACGTCCCCGCCCTCATGACCTGGCTCGCCGATCGCCTCGACGACCTGGCCGGAATCCCGCCCGGCGCCGACCGGCACGCGCTGACATTCGGGGATCTGTGGCGCGGCGAGGCGGCCGCACCCGGACCGGGCGGCGAGGCGGCAGTGCGCCTGGCCGCCCTCGAGCGGGAGAGCCGGGTCATCGACCTGACGCTCGTCGCGACAGATCTGTCCGAACGCCGGCCGTACCGCTTCCCGCTGCCGCCGGCCGATCGAGCCGAGCGGTCCGGCGGGACGCGCTTCCTGTTCTGCGAGGCGTGCCTGGCGGCGGTCCTTCCCCAGCGGCTGGTCACCCAGATGGTGAAAGCTGCGCCGTCCACGGACACCGATCACACGTGCCCCCGGCACAGAGACGCCGCCGACACCGGCGTCCTGCGCGAGCTTCCGGACCCGTGGGACGTGCCGGTGGCGTTCGCGATGCGGCTCAGCTTCAGCCCGCCCGGCCTGATCTGGGCCGTGCCGTTGTACTCGGTCGCCGAGGTGGCCCGGCCCGCCCGGTATGACCAATGGGGCCAACTGCTGGAACCCGCTCCAGAGCCGGTCGACGATCCGGAGACCACGGTCCGCACACACTGGTTCTGCGACGCCGGCGTCTCCAACAGCGTTCCGGTCAACTACTTCGACGTGCTCCTGCCACGCTGGCCGACCTTCGGGCTGAACGTCGAGCCGGTCCCCCAGGATGCCCCCGAGGAGCTGCTGCGACTCCCCGGGCAGGACGCCGCGCCGTCCCGGCGTTCCTGGCGGTCACTGGAGTCCGCGGCTTCAGTGGTGAGCGCGATACTGGACGCTGCCATCGGTGGGCGGGACCGGATCCAGGCCGAGATGCCCGGCTTCCGGGGGCGGATCGCCATCGTGCGCCAGCTGCCCGGCGAGCGCGGCCTCGGTTTCCTCCTGCCCCAGGAGACCATCCTGGCGGTCGCGCTGCGCGGGCTACGCGCCGGTGAGGCCTTGCGCGAACGGTTCACCGGGAGCGACGACGACGTCCCGGGCCAGACGCAGACCGATCGTTACCGGTGGATCCGCCTGCGCATGGCGCTGCGCGAGTACCGCGGGATGAGCGTCGACATCGGCGCCCGCTTGCCGCTCTACCGGGATCTCGCGTCGTCCTACCACGTGCCCGCGGCTCTGAGTCCCTGGTTCGACCCCCCGCTGCCACCCGCCGAACGTGACCCGATCTGGGCGGATGCCGGCACCGTCGTCACCACGCTCCGGGCCATGAGCACCGGCGGCGTCCTGGACTTCGACGCCGACCGTGGCGCCCCGCCCGCTGACCCGGACCTGCGGCTCATCCCCCCCGAGTAGTCGGAATATCCCGTCAGGTCTTCAGGCCCTTCGCGATCGTCTCGGCGATGTCCGCCATCCGCGGCCCCCAGCGCGACGCCACGTCCTTGTTGATCACGACTATCCGGCCCTTCTGAATGGCGGGCAACGAGGCGAACGACGGTCGGTCGGCCAACGTGTCGGGGTCCTGCTGATCCGCCAGGACGATCAGGTCCGGCTTCTGGGTTACCACGAACTCGGCGGACAGTTTCGGGTACCCGTTGCTGCTGTGTGCCTCGTCCGCGATGTTTCGCAGCCCGAACATCGTGTAGAGGCTGCCGATGAGGGTGTTGCTCGCCAACGAGGAATAGTTCTGGTCCACTTCGTGGTAGACCCGCAAAGATCGCGACGACTTCGGCACCGACGCGACCGCGGCCTTGATCCGCTCCTGGGTCTTCTGCGCGACGACGGCTGCCTGGCGTAGGTGCCCGGTGGCCAGCCCTAACGTCGTCATCTGGTGATAGGCCTCGGCCAGTGTGACCGGCGGCGTGAGTTGCAACGCGGGAATCCGGCTCTGCTTGAGCTTCGCCAGGACTCCCCCGGCATCGCTGGACAGGACGACGAGGTCCGGGTCGTAGCGCTCGATCAGATCGACGTCCGGCTGGTCACTGGTCAGCTGCGTCCGGGGTGCCTCGCGCGGATAGTCCGACCTCGTGTCAACGCCCGCCACCTGCGAACCGGAGCCCATCGCGAAGAGCATCTCGGTGGCGGACGGCGACAGCGAGACCACTCGCTGCGGCGCGCTGTCCAGCGTGAGCGAGCCGTTGGCCCCCTGGACGGTGACCGGGAAGCTGGAGGAGAAGGGGACGTCTTCGGTGACCCGCGGTGTGGAGCCCTGCGAGTCCGAGTCGTCCGAGCACGCCGCGGAGGCGAGGAGCAGCGGTGCGACGAGCACACGCGCCATGATGATCACGAACCGCCGGCGATCGCGGCGACGATGCGGGGAAGGCATGGCCCGCGAGGCTAACAGTGTGTACGTCTGAATTAAGCGTTCAGTAACGACACGCGGACGTGTCTGGTGGGGTTGTCCCGATTCGTGTCCACCAGCACGACGCTCTGCCAGGTGCCCAGCTGCGGTGCGCCGTCCAGCACCGGGATGGTCACCGACGGCGCGACGAAGGCCGGCAGGACGTGGTCACGCCCGTGGCCCGGGCTGCCGTGCCGATGACGGTACGGGTCGTCGGTCGGCAGCAGCCGGTCGATCGCTCCCGCGAGGTCGTCTTCCGTCCCGGAGCCGGTCTCGATGATCGCGACGCCTGCCGTGGCATGGGGGACGAACACGTTGAGGAGGCCGTCGCCCCGGCCTCGGGTGAACCGGACGAGTTCGCCGGTCAGGTCGGTGACCAGGGTGCTTCCGGTCCGGACGGTCAGCTCGATGCTCTCCATGGAGGAGAGTTCTACCCCGGTCGGTTCCCGATCCGCGGTCCTGTGGTGCTGGCTCGCACGACCAGCCGGGTGGGAAGCACGACGTCCTTGCGGCTCCGCGGCTGTGGCCGGGACAGGGAGTCAAGCAGCAGGCGGCCGGCCGCTTCGCCCTGTTCGGTGACCGGCTGGGCGATTGTCGTCAGCTCGTGGGTGAAGGCGAGCTCGTGATCGTCCACGCCGATGACGGACAGGTCCCGCGGGACGTCCCAGCCGCGCCGGCGGGCCGCACACATGATCCCCATGGCCAGCTCGTCGCACGCGGCGAAGACGGCGGTGGGTGGCTCGTCGAGGGCCAGCAGCCGCTCCGCCACCGCCATGCCAGCTGCGACCGTCCAGTCGGTGAGCACGATCATGCCCGTCGGGTCGAGCGGGACGCCGACCCGCTGGAAGGCCCGCAGGACACCGGTGCGCCGGTTGACCGCCATCGCCGTGTCCCCGCCGTCCCCGCGAATGTCCCCGACGTAGGCGACGCGCTGGTGCCCGAGTTCGAGCAGGTGCGTGGTCGCCGCCTCCGCCGCGGCGAGGTCGTCGATGCCGACGTGGTAGGAGCCGGGAAGGTCCACGCCGACGGTCACGATCGGCAGGCGCAGATCACGCAGCAGCGCGACCTCGGTCGGCTCCAGGTCGACGCCCAGCACGAGGACGGCGTCCAGCCTCTTCCACAGCAGCCGCTGATCCAGGATCAGCCGTCGCGTGGGACCTCGTGTCCCGACGGTGAACAGCAGCACGTGGTAGCCGTGCCGGCGCAGCAACTGCTCCACGCCGTCCAGCAGGCTGGCGAAGAACCATCGAGACAGCGTCGGAACGACGACGCCGACCACCCGGGTGGTCCCGGACGCCAGGCTCGCGGCGGTCGGCGACGGGACGTAGTTGAGTGCCGCCGCCGCCTCCAGCACCCGGGCCCGGGTCTCGTCCTTGACCCGGTCCAGGCCGCGCAGTGCCCGCGACACGGTGGCCGCGGAGACGCCGGCGACCCGGGCCACGTCGTGGATGCTGCTCTGCTGGATCCTTTCCCGCTCAATGCTTTCCTGGCTTTCCTGCGGGACACGTTGCTCACTCACGGCCCCTCCCCCTCCTGGAGGGGCCGTGAGCGGTCGGGCTCACCCCTTGAGCCCGCCGGCGAGCAGGCCACGGACGAAGTAGCGCTGCAACGAGAGGAAGACGATCAGCGGGATGGCGATGGAGATGAAGGCGCCGGCCGACAGCAGGTGCCAGGCGGTTCCCCGGGTACCGCTGAGGTTGGCCAGGGCGACCGTCAGCGGGGCGACATCGGGAGCCCCGCCCGCGAAGGTCAACGCCACCAGCAGGTCGTTCCAGACCCAGAGGAACTGGAAGATCCCGAAGGCGGCAAGCGCTGGAGTGAGCAGCGGAAGCAGCACCCGGAAGAAGATCGTGACGTGTCCCGCGCCGTCGACCCGGGCCGCCTCGATCAGTTCCCGCGGGATCTCCCGCATGAAGTTGTGCAGCAGGAAGATGGCCAGTGGCAGCGCGAACGTCGAGTGCGACAGCCAGATGGTCCAGAAGCTGCCGGCCAGTCCCGCGTCGACGTACAGCGACAGCAGCGGAATCAACGTGACCTGAATCGGGACGATCTGCAGCGCGAAGACCGCGACGAACAGGATGTCGCGGCCCCTGAATTCGACCCAGGCGAACACGTACGCCGCCAGCGATGCCAAGCAGATCGGAATGACCACCGAGGGGATGGTGATCACAAACGAGTTGACGAAGTAGTTCCCCAGCCCCGAGGACCCCGTCGTGCCGAGCACTGTGCGGTAGTTGTCCAGCGTGAATTCGGGGTCGGAGAACCACGTCCACCAGCCAGTGGTTTTGATCTTCAGCTCCGGTCGGAAGGAGGAGATCAAGAGACCGACCGTGGGGATGGTCCACAGGACCGCAATCACGATCGCGGCGAGCGAGGCCCAGGGAGAGCTCAGCCTCTTCTTCGCGCGCGCTGCGGCAAGGGTTGCCGACCCGACCGCCGGGGTCGTGGTGAGCGGAGCGCTGGTCGTGCTCATCGTGCCCTCCTATGCGCGCAGGTGGCGGACGTTGTAGACGACGATGGGGATGACCAGGATGAACAACAGCACCGCGAGCGCCGCGCCGAGTCCTTGGTCGTTGGCGCGGAAGCTCTGACTGTAGAACTCGTTTGCCACGACGCTGGTCTTGAACTGGCCGCCGGTCATGGTCCGCACGATGTCGAAGACCTTCAGCGTCCCGATGCCGATAGTGGTCAACACGACGATGAGAGCGGGGCGGATGCTCGGCACCGTGACGAATCGGAACATGCCGAAGCGGCTCGCGCCGTCCAGCTTGGCGGCCTCGATGATGTCCTCCGGGATCGCCTTGATCGCCGCGGACAGCACGGTCATCGCAAAGCCCGCCTGGATCCAGATCATCACGACGATCAGCAGGATCGTGTTGAGCGGTGAGTTGATGATCCACTGCTGCGGGCTGCCTCCTGCCCACACCAGCAGCTGATTCAGCAGACCGATCTGCTTCACGCCGGCCTGGTCCGGCCGGTACTCGTAGACGAATTTCCAGATGATCGACGCGCTGACGAAGGAGATGGACATCGGCAGGAAGATCAGGGCCTTGGCCGCCGCCTCGAATCGCGTGCGGTCCACCAGGACGGCGTAGATCAGGCCCACTCCCGTGGCCACGAACGGCGTGATGACGACCCAGAGGACGGTGTTGCGCAGGACCGTGATCTGGTCGTCCGACGTGAAGATCGTCTTGTAGTTGTCCAGGCCGATGAATGAGTCGCCGGCGGCGTCGAAGAACGACTGATAGATCGTGCGTACGCCGGGGTAGAGCAGGCCGACGAGCAGTGCGGCCACCGTCGGGAACAGGAACGCGATGGCGACCGCCCGGTCACCCCTCCGCCCGCCGAAGCGGGAAGCCGCGAAAAGGATGATGCCCACCACCGCGACGAAGAGCAGAACGGCGAGGATCATCTCCAGGAATTTCTCGGAACTCGACACGTGTACTCGTCACCTCCTCCGAGCCGATCGACGACCACATAGTGGCCGGTCAAGAAGGGGTCGGGCGCGCCGCGATGCGGACGCGCCCGACCCCCCGTGAGCGAGCGTCAGGTTAAGACTTTGGCCACGCGGCTTCGATGTTGTCCACCGTGGTCTTCGTGTCCTGTCCGGTGATCCAGTTGGTCGCCTGCTTCCAGAAGGCGTTGGAGCCGACGGCGGCCGGCATCATGTCCGAGCCGTCGAAGCGGAACACCGCCTTCGGGTCCTGCAGGATCTCGACGGCCAGCTGGTCGATCGGGCTCGTCAGCTTGGAGGCGTCCAAGCCCTTGTTCGCGCTGACCCAGCCACCGGCCGGCGTCGCCTTGACCTTCTCGTTGGCCCAGGTGTCGGACGACAGGTAGGTCTGGAAGGCCTTCACCTCGGGCCGGTCGGCGAACGCGAGAATGAACTCGCCACCGCCGAGGATCGGCTTGCTGGCGGTGTCCTGACCCGGCAGGTAGAAGGCGAAGACGTCGCCGTCCTCGGCCACCTTGGTGCCCTCGGGCCAGTTGGCAGCGTAGAAGCTGGCCTGCCGGTGCATCGAGCAGGTTCCCTCCAGAATCGGCAGGCCGCCGTCCTGGAACGTCGTGGTCGCGATGCTCTTGACGTCACCGAGGCCACCGTTGACGTACTTGTCGTTCTTGAGGAACTTGCCGACCTCGTCCAGCGCGGCCGTGGGCTCCGGTGCGTTGAACGGGATCTCGTGCGTCACCCACTTGTCGTAGGTCTCCGGGTCGGACGTCCGGAGCATCATGTCTTCCATCCAGTCGGTGACCGGCCAGCCCGTGGCGTCGCCGCTGCCGATACCGGCGCACCACGGCTTCTTGCCCGACGCCGCGATCTTGTCGCTCAGCGTGATGAGCTCGTCCAGCGTGGTGGGGACGGTGTAGTTGTTCTCCTTGAACTCGTTCGGCGAGTACCAGACGAGCGACTTCACGTTGGCGCCCAGCGGAGCGGCGTAGAAGGTCCCGTCGACCGTGCCGTACGTCTTCCATTCCGGCGTCCAGAACTTGTCGACGTTCGCACCGACCTCCGCCGGGGCGGCTTTGGCCTTGCCGGTCTCGACCAGCTGCTGCACCAGACCTGGCTGCGGGACGATGGCGAGGTCCGGTGGGTTGCCCGCCTTGGCTCGCACCAGGACCTGCGCCTCGAAGGCCTTGTCACCCTCGTACTTCACGGTCGCGCCGGTGCACTCCTCGAACGGCTTGTAGGAGTCGATCTGCGGCTGGTCCTCCGGCGTGACGATGCCCGTGTAAATGCTGATCGTCTTGCCATCGATGTCGCCGAATGCCTTGTACGGCGCGCAGTCGATCGTGCTGGTCCCACTCGTGGAGCCGCCCGAGTCGTCGCCGCCACAAGCCGCCAGGCCCAGGGTGAGCCCGAGCGCGCCGACGAGCACTGTTGTGCGAAGCGGTTTGGTCTGGCGAAGGGACATTCCCCTGCCTTTCTCGTCGGGCCCCCGGCCTCGTACGCGGCCACGCACGGCGCTCCGGAGGACTCTCCGGAGCAGTAATAACGGTTTCAGTCACGTAACACAACGGTGCGACGAAGATCACGACGATAACGATTGCGTGACGGGCCTTGAGCTGCCCTATCCGCGGCGGACGCCGGAGTGGTTTACACCGACGTAACGATCTCTCGCAATGGTGGGAGCGCTCCCAAAGGCGCTGGTCACCACGGACACGCGCGGGCGGGCGTGTCGCTTCGCGGCGTCCTGAGGCGTTCGGGAGCCGTTCTCATCAAGATCGCGCCAGTCGCAGCGCCGCGGCGGGCCACTCGTCCCGAATAGTGGGACACGCGATCAAGATGTGGGCACGGCATCGGCTCAATGGCCACCTGGCGGATGGCAAAATGCGGACAAAAGCCATATGGGAGCGCTCCCACCGCACTCCTGTTGAGTGATCACGGAACATCTGGTCCCGCATGACGACCGAATGTTCCGTGATCACAAATGAGCCGGCGAGTCAGGCCGCAGCGAGCCGACGCATGGCGTGCTGCACCAACGTCACGAGCGTCTGCTTGGTCGCAGTCCGGGACCGGGCGTCGGTGTAGATCATCGGGACCTCGGGGGACACCGCCAACGCCTCGCGAATGTCATCCAGCTGATGCCGTGCCACACCGTCGAAACAATTGACCGCGACCACGAACGGGATCTGACGCGCCTCGAAATAGTCAACGGCCGGGAAGCACTGGTCCAGCCGCTCGGTGTCCACGAGCACCACGGCGCCGATCGCGCCGCGCACCAGGTCGTCCCACATGAAGAGGAACCGGTCCTGGCCCGGCGTGCCGAACAGGTACAGCCAGAGATTGCCCGGGAGCGCGATCCGGCCGAAATCCATGGCGACCGTCGTGGTCGTCTTCCGATCGCTCAGCAATCCGGCGTCATCCACACCGACCGAGTGCTCGGTCATCGCCGCTTCCGTCGACAGCGGATCGATATCGGAGATGGAGCCGATGAACGTCGTCTTACCAACGGCGAAGCCGCCCGCCACGACGATCTTGACGGTGGTCGGCGGCGCGGCACTGTCCTGCGGCGCCGGCGGGGCGAGGTCAGAGCGCGGAAATGCCATTGAGAACACTCTCCAGAACGCTGAGCGTGGTGGCCGGGTGGTAGGTGGATTCGGTGGCCGTCACCCCGTGAACACTGACGAGTCCCTCCTCGACGAGGTCGCCGACGATGACGCGCACGACCCCGACCGGGAGGTGCACGTGCGCGGACAACTCGGCGATGGACAGGTACTGGCCCTGAGACAGCTGCAGGATCCGCGTCTTCTCCACGGTCAACCGGGTCTGCGGCACGGCCTTCGTCGTGACCAGCGTCTCGATCTGCAGCGCGTCGCCCTTGGGTCGGGTGCGACCCCCTGTCACGGCATACGGACGGACGGCGGGCGCCTCGTCGGCGAACTCGTCGTCGGGCTCCGTGGCTCCGGTTGCGCTCATCCGATCACCCCGCAACCGAGGCGCGCGTCGGACCTGCGATGGGGAGCCGCGCCCGCATCTCGGAGATCAGTTGCGGCGTCAGCGTTGCTTCGCTGCGGCTGACGAGCAGCGCCATCTCGTAACCGACGAGGCCCACGTCACAGGTGGCGTCCGCCATGACAGCCAGGTTCGAACCGTCGGAGATCGCCATGAGGAAGAGGAATTGGGTGTCCATCTCGATGATCGACTGGCGGACGTCGCCGCACCGCAACTGACGAGCGGCGCCACGGGTCAGGCTCGACAGCCCGGCCACGATCGCGGCCAGCTGGTCGCCGCTCGTCCGATCCAGCTCGTCGGACATCGCCATCAGCAGGCCGTCCGCGGAGACGACGAGAGTGTGCCGGACGCCGGGCACGCTCTTGACGAAGTTGTCGAGCAGCCAGTTGAAGTTGGCTGCTTCGGGGCTCATCGCGGTCACGGTCGGGTCCTCCGGGGAAGCGGGTGGGCGGGCAGCGGATGGTGACGGCGGCCGAACGGTGAGCCGTCTGTTCGGGCGTTGGCCTGCTCAGGCATCGGCATCGCCGTCCCGCTGCTGGGGCGGTTGCGGCGGCGGTGCGGGACGGTGAGCGGACGGCGAGGTCCGGCCGCGCTCCACGCCCGCCTTGAAGCCGGCCAGCATCGAGCGCACGTTCGCGGCGGTCCGTGCCCGCTGGCTTGCGGCCGCGACGTTCGGCTCCGGGGCGGGGACCCCGGACGGCGTCCGCCGCTGCAGCGCGGCCGCCCCCTCGGCGCTGTGCGCTGCCGGGCTGTAAGACGAGAGCCGGCTCAGCTCGGTGAGCGCTTCGGAGGCGATCGCCGACCGCTGGGCGGGAATCGTGTCGCGGTCGACGGGCGGGATCGGGTCACCGAATGACATGCCGCCTGCGGGAATCTCGCGATGACCTGACTGCTCCGGCACCAGGCGGGCCGGCTGCGTGATGTCAGCCCCGGGTAGCAAGGCCTCCCCGGCGCCGCGGAACGGGTCTGCCGCGCCGAGGAGCGGCTCGGTCGGCCGGCGGGCGGGGAGTGTGCCGGCCGACCCCGTCGACAGCATGGGCGCTGTCGGTGCCGACCAGTCACCGTCGAGCGCCGTCGCGGGCGGACGTGGAGCGCTCGGCTGACGCCCTCGCTTGTTGCGGCTGAAGGCGGAGCGCAGGGCGGATCGCTTGGGCAGGATGTCCACGCCCGACGGCACGGACTGCGGGCGGTAATCCTCGGCGGGGTGGTCGGATCCGTCGAGGGCGGTGGCCGCGGCGGTCGGCACGGGCGCAGCCAGCGGCCCCGCAGGCTCCGGCAGGTCTTCGACACTGCGCGGGACCTCGGCGAACGTCGGCGCCTCAGCGAATGTGGGCTCCTCACCGCGGCCGGGCGCCTCCACAGGCGCGAGCCATTCGACCGGCTCCGGTGCTGCGGCGCCGCTGGGCAGCGCCGCGACGGGAGATTCGAGCGACGGCGCCAGTTGCGGGACGGGCCATTCTGCGGTCGGGACCGCGGGCGCGTCGGTCGCGGGCGCCGCGGCCTCTACGGTCCAGTGACTGTGCTCGGGCTCCAGCTCTGGTGCCCACTGCCCCGGCCATTGCTGCTCGCTCCACGAGACGGCGGGCTCCCGGGTGACCGTCGGCTCCGCGACCGGCTCCGAGAAGGGCTCCGAGAAGGGCTCCGAGAAGGGCTCCGAGACCGGCTCGGCCGTGAACTCGAACGTCGGCTCGAACGGGGCCTCGGCCTGTGCCGCTGCGATGGCCGCCTCGACGGCCTCTGCGGCCGCGGGCTGGGGGGCGGGCAGCGACATCGGTTCGGAATAGGCGGGCGGGACCGGCAGTTGCGACTCGCCCGCGTCCTCGACGATCTCGTCGGTCGGGCGGCGGGAACGGAACCCGTCGAAGAGCGAGGAGCGCTCTGCACCGGCGGGCGCCTCGGTTGTCGTGGGCGGCTCCGCGACCGTGGTCCCTTCGCCCGGCGCGGCGGCCTCGGCGAACGGCGCGACCTCTGCGAACGGCGCGGCCTCAACGACCGGCCCGGCCAAACCGACCGGCCCGAGCAGATCGACCGGCCCGGGCAAGGCAGCCGGTGCGGTCTCACCGACCGATGCAGC
>Ga0081539_10001897_pt1 | contig 32399 bp, 34 predicted proteins | sample TabmetS4T2R2_FD_71023 | JGI IMG/M metagenome (GOLD analysis project Ga0081539, IMG submission 71023) | Tabebuia heterophylla rhizosphere microbial communities from the University of Puerto Rico - S4T2R2 | ecosystem: Host-associated > Plants > Roots > Rhizosphere ... | reverse complement strand
CCTTCGACGGCGTCGCCCACACCGGCCCGACGCCCAGGTAGTCGGCGTCGGCTTCGAGCGCCTGCTCGAGCGTCGCCGCGGAGCGGCCGAGGAGGAGCCCGGCGGCTCGGGCCTTCTCCGCGCCCTCGTCGCGCTGGCCGAGGTGGACGCCGTCCGCGCCGAGCACGACCGCGGCCTCCACGTCGTCGTTCACGACGAACGTCACGCCCAGTTCGCGGAACCCGGCGCCGGCCGCCACGACTTGCCCGGTCGCGGCCTTCACCCGCAGCTGCACCACGGTGGCGCCGGCTGCCACGGCCGCGCGAGCCGTGTCGAGGTCGGAGACGATCGCGTGCACCTTCACTCGATCCGCGCTCTCGCGTCGAGCGCCGCCGGTTCGAGCGCGGCAAGCGCGTCGTAGAGCCCGACGTGGAACGAGCCTGGGCCCTTCGCCTCGCGCGCAGCGTCCTCGGCGGCCACGCCGAAAGCGGCCAAGGCCTCCGCGGCCGCTTCGACGGGAACCTCGGGCTTAGCTGCGAGGAAGCAGCCGGTCAGGGCGCTCGCCATGCAGCCCGTGCCGGTGACCGAGGCGAGCAGCTCGTGGCCGTTCGAGACGGCGAGCGTGCGCGTCCCGTCCGAGACGTGGTCGACGACGCCCGTGACGGAAGCGACGCAACCGAGCGCGCGCGCCGCCGCGGCCGCGAGCTCCGCCGGCTCCGAGCCCGCCGCGATCGACTCGACCCCGCGCACCTCCGCCTCGACGCCCACGAGCGTCGCGACCTCGCCCGCGTTCCCGCGGAGGACGGTCACGTCGACCTCGTCCAGGATTCGCCGCGCCGTCTCGGTTCGATAGGCCGTCGCCCCCGCTCCGACCGGATCGACCACGATCGGGATCCCGCGCTCCGACGCGGCGCGGCCGGCGAGCAGCATCGCCTCGACCCAGGGCGGCGAGAGCGTCCCGATGTTGAGCACGAGCGCGCTAGCGAGGCCGACCATCTCCTCGACCTCCTCCCGCGCGTGCGCCATAACCGGCAGCGCGCCGATCGCGAGCGTGGCGTTCGCGGTCTCGTTCATGACGACGTAGTTCGTGATCTGGTGGACGAGCGGCTTGCGCTCGCGCAGCGTCCGGAGGGTCGATCCGGGCGAGATGCTCATCGCGCTCCTTTCACGTGCAGGACGTCGACCGGGCCCTCGCCTGCGCCGAGCTCCTCGAGGCCGTGGGCGACCGCGTCGGAGGCGGCCTGGGCCGCAGCCCTCGCTGCCTCGAGCAGGCTCTCTCCCCGAGCCAGGTGCGCGGCCAGCGTCGCCGAGTGCGTGCAACCGGAGCCGTGCGTCGCGCGAACGTCGTGGTGCTGCGCCTCGATCAGAACGACCTCGCGCCCGTCGAAGAACGTGTCGCCGGGGATGTCGGCGTGCCCGCCGGTGACGACGACGGCCGCGGCGCCGAGCTCGTGGATCCGCCGCGCGAGCTCCTCCGGCGACCCCGGCCCGCCCGCGAGCACCTCTGCCTCGCGGAGGTTCGGCGTCACGACCGTCGCGAGCGGGAAGAGCCGCTCGACGTACGTCGCCGCGGCGTCCTCCTGCAGCAGACGAGCGCCGGAGCTCGCGACCATCACCGGGTCGACGGCGAGCGGCACCGGATGCGCGGCAAGGAAGTCGGCGACAGTCTCGATCAGCGTCCGCGAGAAGAGCATCCCGGTCTTCGCGGCGTCGACGCGGATGTCGTCGAAGACGGCCGCGAGCTGAGCGACGACGAACTCGGGCGGCAGCTCGAACACGTCCGTCACCGCCACGGTGTTCTGCGCCGTCAGCGCGACGAGCGCGCTCATGCCGTGGCAGCCGGCCGCCGCGAAGGCCTTCAGGTCGGCCTGGATGCCCGCGCCGCCGCCCGAGTCGGAGGTGGCGATCGTCAGACAACGTGGAACCAACGCACTCCCTTCGCCGGTACGAACCGGATCAGGTTCGACGGGTGTGATCTCAGCCCCGAGGGGCACCCCGGTCCGTGAAGGGTAGCCCGCGGGCGACCGAGCCGGCTGGCGATCAGGCCGTGCCGACGGGAATGACGAGGCGGAAGCGCGCACCGTGCGGCTCTGCCGGCTCGTAGCTGAGCGTCCCGCCGTGGGCGCGCGTGTACGACTGCGCGATCGAGAGGCCGAGGCCAGCGCCCTCGCTCGCGGGCGTCGCGCCACGTGTGAAGCGCTCGAACAGGCTCCCCACGAACTCCGGTGCGATGCCCTTGCCGCGGTCCTCGACCGTGATCGAGAGCTCGCCGTCCGTGCTCCTGGCGGAGACGAAGAAGGGCGGTGCCGCGTGCCTCGCCGCGTTCGCGAGCAGGTTCGAGACGATCCGATCGAGCGCCTGCCCGTCGGCGCGAACCCGGAGGCCTGCCGGAACGTCGACGCTCACTTCGCCGCCTCCGTCGAAGACCGACGACACGATCTCCTGCAGCCGCTCGCGGACCGGGATCTCGGTCGGCGCGATCCTCAGCGAGTCGGCTTCGACGCGCGAGAGGTCGAGCAGGTTCTCGACCAGCTCGAAGAGGCGCTTCGACTGGCGAGAGAGCATCCGGCGCAACTCGTTGCGGTGCTCCGGAGTCAGCTCGTCCTCGCGCTCGTCGAGCGTGCGCACCGCACCGTAGATCGCGGCCACGGGAGTGCGCAGCTCGTGCGAGGCGAGCGCCGCGAACTGGCTCTTCAGCTCGTTCAGTCGGCGGAGCTCCCCGGCCTCGATCGCTCGTTCGAGGAACGCGGCGATCAGCGCGGCGAACGTCGTAAGCAGGTCGACCTCCGCCGCGTCCAGGGAGAAGCTGCCGCCGCGCTCGTCGCACGTCAGGAACCCGAGGCACCGACCGTCACTGACGAGCGGGACGACGGCAAACGAGCCGATTCCGAACTCGCGGACGATCCGCTCCGGGACGATCTCCTCCCCGCGCGGGTCCTCGACGACGACGGCGCGGCTCGACGCGAGCGCCTTCTGGAACGCGCCGAAGTGCGCCAGCGGGATCGCGCGAGGCAGTGCGGCGGTCTCCTCCACCGTCAACCCGCACGCGGCAAAGGGGACGAGCGTCGACGTCTCGGGGACGTAACGCACCACCCCGACCCGCTCGAACGCGAATCCCGTCGCGACTGCGGCACAGGCGCGCTCGAGCACGACGCGCGCCCGGAACTCGCCTCCGGTGAGCGCACGCGCCAGCTCGTGGAGCGCGTCGAGTTGGATGTGCGGCTTCCGTGCCATGCAGGCTCAAGTCAACCGCAGTGCTCGGATTCTACGTCGGGGCCACGATTGCCGAGTCGCGCGCGGCTCGTGACTACCATCGAACTGTGGACGGGACTGCCCGCTACGACGGGCTCGCAGAGTGGTACGACGCGGAGTTCGCGGAGGCGGACTCGGGACGGAAGGCTCGCGCGATCGCGCTCCGCCTGCTCGGGCCCGGGCCTGGACGACTGCTCGACGTCGGCTGCGGGACCGGCGCGCACACGGTCGGCTTCGCGGAGGCCGGTTGGGACGCGATCGGCGTGGACGTGTCGGAAGATCAGCTCCGCCTCGCGCGGGCGCGCGGGCTCGACGTGCTCAGAGCCGACGCGCGCGTACTGCCGTGCGAGGACGCGACCTTCGACGCCGCCGTCTCGATCTTCACCCACACGGACATGGACGACTTCGCCGCGGTCGTCGCGGAGACAGCGCGCATCCTCAAGCCGGCCGGGCGGTTCGTCTACCTCGGCGTCCACCCGTGCTTCGTCGGTCCGCACGCGTTCGTCCACGACCGCGAGGTCCCGATGCTCCACCGCGGCTACCGCGACACGAGCTTCCGCCGCGAGGCGCCTGGGATCTGGAGCGACGGCGTCCGCGCGCGCGTCGGCGCGTGGCACCTGCCGCTCGGGCTCTTCCTCCACTGCTTCCTCGACGCCGGGCTCCGCCTCGACCGGATCGAGGAGCCCGAGGGCCGCGATTACCCGTACATCCTCGCGCTCCGAGCGGCGAAGTGACCGTCGCGCCCGCGCTCTGGGCAGACGTCCTCGACGGCGAGGAGCTCGCCTACCTCGGCGGCGAGGACGCGCGGCCGGCGCGCGACGAGCCGTTCCCGGAGGACCTCGACCGGCGCGTCGGCGAGGCGCTCGGCCGCGCCGGGGTCGGCTCGCTTTACGTCCACCAGGGCGAGGCGTGGCGCGCCGCGGCGCGCGGCGAGAACGTCATCGTCACGACCGGCACCGCGAGCGGCAAGTCGCTCGCGTTCAACCTCCCGGTCCTGAGCGCGCTCGCCGCCGAGCCGCGGAACCGCGCGCTCTACCTCTACCCGACGAAGGCGCTCGCCCAGGACCAGGCGCGCGCGATCGCGGCGCTGAAGGTGCCGCGCGTCCGCAGCGCGATCTACGACGGCGACACCGAGACGGAGCGGCGCTGGCAGATCCGCAGGTGGGCGAACCTCATCCTGACCAATCCGGACATGCTCCACGTGGGCGTGCTCCCGCACCACGACCGCTGGGGCGGCGTGCTCGCGAACCTCCGCTTCGTCGTCGTCGACGAGGCGCACGTCTACCGCGGCGTATTCGGCTCGCACGTCGCGAACGTCCTGCGGCGGCTGCGGCGGCTCGCGCGCGTGTACGGCGCCGAGCCGCAGTTCGTTCTCACGTCGGCGACGATCGCGAACCCGGCGGAGCTCGCGCGGTCGCTGCTCGGAGTCGAAGCGACGGTCGTCGACCGCGATGCGGCGCCGCGCGCCGAGCGGACGATCGCGCTCTGGAACCCGCCGCTCCTGGACGAGGAGCTCGGCCTCCGCGCGAGCGCACTCGGCGAGGCCGCGCGGCTGATGGCCGGGCTCGTCTCGCGCGAGCTCCGCACGATCTGCTTCGCGAAGAGCCGCAAGGCGGCGGAGTTAGTGCACCGCTTCACGTCGGAGCGCGTCGAGCCCGAGGTCGCGAAGCGCCTCGCGCCGTACCGCGCCGGCTACACGCCCGCGCAGCGGCGGGACATCGAGCGGCGCCTGGTCGAGGGCGAGCTCCTCGGCGTCAGCGCGACCGACGCGCTCGAGCTCGGGATCGACATCGGCCTCCTCGACTGCGCGATCTCGGTCGGCTTTCCCGGGACGGTCGCGTCGCTCCGCCAGCAGTGGGGGCGCGCCGGCCGGCGGGGACACGGCCTCGCGGTGCTCGTCGCGAGCGAGGACGCGCTCGACCAGTTCTTCATGCGCGATCCCGACGCGCTGCTCTCGCGGCGAGTCGAGGCCGCGATCCTCGACCACGCGAACCCGCGTGTCCTCGACGGCCATGTCCGCACGGCCGCCTTCGAGGCGCCGCTCGACGACGCCGACCGCGCGACCCTCGGCGACGAGGCGCTCGAGCGCGCCGCGCTCCTCCCCGACCTGAAGCACACGAAGGCCGGCTACGTGTGGGCTGGGCGCGACTACCCGGCGGCGCGCGTCCCGCTCCGCTCGGCGTCGGCCGACGCCTTCACCGTCGTCGACGCCTCGACGGGCTCGTTGCTCGGCTTGGTCGAGCTCGAGCGCGCGTTCTCGACCGTCCACGAGGGCGCGGTCTATCTCCATCTCGGCGAGTCCTACCTCGTCCGCGAGCTCGATCTCGAGTGCCGCACGGCGGTCGTGGTGCCGTACCGCGGCGACTATTACACGCAGGCGAAGAAGGAGACGACGACGGCGATCGTCGAGCCGACGCGCGTCGAGCGGCGCCTCGGCCTCGAGCTGTCCTTCGGAGCCGTGGCCGTGACGGAGCAGGTCGTCGGCTACCAGAAGAAGGCGATCCGCGACCAGGCGACGCTCGAGACAGTCTTCCTCGACCTGCCCGAGACGAGCTTCGAGACCGAGGCCGTCTGGTACCTGCCCGAGCCGGAGCAGCTCGCCGGGCTCGACCAGATGCCGACGCTCGTCTCGACGCTCCACGCCGCCGAGCACGCGATGATCGCGCTCCTGCCGCTGTGGGCGATGTGCGACCGGTGGGACATCGGCGGCCTCTCCACGAACGTGCACTTCCAGACGGGGAGGCCGACGGTGTTCGTCTACGACGGCCACCCCGGCGGCGTCGGGATCGCCGAGCGCGGCTTCGAGCAGTTCGAGGGCTGGGTCGACGACACGCGCCGGATGCTCGCCGGCTGCCCGTGCTCCGACGGCTGCCCGTCGTGCGTCCAGAGCCCGAAGTGCGGCAACCTCAACGAGTGGCTCGACAAGCACGGGGCGCTGACGTTCCTCCGCCGGCTGCGCTGACGATCCGGCCGCTGGCGGACGCCGAGGTCTCGGTCGTCGACGCGCGCCTGCCGCTCCACCGGCTCGGCCAGCGCGGGACGTACCTCGTCGCCTGGGACGGCAGCGAGCCGGTCGGCCACGCGTTCGTCGCGTGGGCCGGGACGAAGCTCGGCGTGCCGGAGATCCAGGACGTGTGGGTCCTGCCGGAGCGCCGTCGCGGCGGGATCGCGACGGCGCTCACCCTCGCGGCGGAGGACGCGGCACGCGAACGCGGCGCCGAGCGGATCAGCCTGTCGGTCGGGATCGGCAACGCGCCCGCCCGCGATCTCTACGCCACGCTCGGCTTCGCCGACGCCGGCCTCGCGCCCGAGCGCGTCGCCGGGTCCATCAACCTGCGCGGTCAGGACGTCGAAGTGGACGACGTGCTCGTCTACCTCGTCAAGCCGCTTGTGTGACGCGCGCCGCCTGCGCTCTCGCGATCGCCGCCCTCGCGACCGGTTGCGGCTCGTCGCACCCGGCTTCCCCGCGCCACGCCGCCGCGGTTCCCTCGACCCCCCGCCTCGACTTCGCCTACGACACGACGGCGCCACTTCGCTACGTCGACCGCGGTCGCGTGAACACACCCGCGCCGCTCGCCATCCACGACGTCTCGTTCTCGAGCGGCGGTCGCCGCATCGAGGGCTTCCTCGTGCTACCGCCGGGACGCGGCCGCCATCCGGCAGTCGTCTTCGTGCACGGAACGGGAGGCGACCGGCGCGAGCTCCTTCCCGAGGCCGGGTGGCTCGCCGCGCGGAACGTCGTGACGCTGACGATCACGGCGCCGCCGCCCACGTCGAACCCTGCCGCGAAGACGGCGCAGGAGGTGCTCGAGCAGGTTCAGAGGGACGCGATTGCCGAGGTCGTCGCGATTCGACGCGCCGTGGACGCGCTCCGGTCGCTCCCCGAGGTCGACCCGCAGCGGATCGGCTACGTCGGTTGGAGCGCCGGCGCGCGCGTCGGGGCGCTCGTCGCGGCCTCCGAGCCGCGCATCCGTGCGTTCGTCCTGCTGTCGGCCGGAGCCGCTCCGGTCGCGGCGTACGTCGCGCGGGCGCCCCGTCGCCTGCGGCCGTACGTGCGGCGCGTCTTCGAGAGCGTCGACCCGATCCGCTACGTCGCGCGCGCCCGGCCGGAGAGCCTCCTGCTCGAGGACGGCCGCCAGGACGAGGTCGTCCCGCGAGCGGCGCTTCGGAACGTCGTCCGAGCCGCGCCGAAGGGGACGACCGTGCACTGGTACGACGCGCCGCACGCCCTCGACCGGCGCGCGTACCACGACGCGTACGAGTGGCTCGCGCACCGGCTGCCGATCAAGGGGCCGCGCGTGCGGGGGGCGCAGACCGCCTAGGCGCGCCGCGGCCGCGGGACGAGCTCGCCGCCGCAGTTCGGGCACACGGCGTCCATCGCGTCGGCGCATTCGACGCAGAACGTGCACTCGTAGCTGCAGATCCGAGCCGGCCCGTCGGGCTCGAGCGGTCGCCCGCAGCGCTCGCACTGGGTTCGCAGCTCGAGCGCCATCAGACCGCCACCCACGGCGGCGGCGCCGTCCCCTCGAGCGTCTCCCAGCCGAGGTCGCGTGCCCGCTCCGCCGCCTCCGCCGCCGCACCGCCGCGCAGCCCGAAGAGCCGCTTCGCGAGGAGCAGGTAGACGACGATCGCGAGGTTCACCGCCAGGGCGACGATCTTGAACGGCGAGACCCGCTTCGTCAGCTCGTAGACCTCAAGCGGGAGGAGCGCCGTCGTCGCCACGAACGTCAGGTACTCGGCCCACCGCTTCATGAACCAGAGGCCGACCGCCTCGGCCCCCTCGAGCACGGCGTACGCGGCAGCGGCGAGCGCGACGAGCCGGATCGTGCCGGACTGGAGCGTGACGAGACGCTCGAGGTCGTGCACGAGCCCGTGCTTCGGGACGTGGCTCCGCCCGCCGTAGTCGGCGACGACGCGGAGGAAGAGGCGGTGGAGGCGCGCGACGTGGTTCGCGAATACGAGCAGCAACACCGCGAGGCCGGCGAGGACGACGAAGTGGAGCGCGCGGTCGATCGCGATCAGGCGCAGCACGACCTTGTCGCGGAGCGCCTTCCCCCTCAGCGGCAGCTGGACGTCGACCCGGTCGGGCGGAAAACGTCGGCCGGGCGCCTGCGGCGGCTCGAGCGGGAGCCAGCTGTCGCAGCGGAGGCAGCGGTACCAGCGGACGGCGCCTGCGTCGCGCGCGAAGACGTCGTCTTCCGTCCGGAGCTCGGCCGCGTCCGTCCCGAGCAGCTCGTGCCCCGCGACGCCGCACACGAGCAGCTCCCAGTGGAACCGCGGGAGGAAGCGGCGCGGCTTCTGCGTGCCCGGCGGGCGGTGCGTCACGCGCGGCCGATCTGCGCGAGGGCACGCTCGACTGCCGCCTCGGGTGTCGGCGCCCGCTCGACGCCCTCGCCGTCCACCGCCCAGCCCGGCTCGACGATCACGACCGGCCGTCCGAGCACCCGCGCGAAGCCGATCTCGGCCAGCGTCCCCCAGCTCCCGCCGACGGCGATCACCGCGTCGCCGCTCGCGACCACCGCGAGGTTTCGCGCGTGGCCGATCCCGGTGACGACGACGTGATCGATCCATTCGTTCACCGGCTCGCGGCGCTCCCCTGGCAGGATCCCGATCGTCGTCCCGCCGGCCGACTTGGCTCCGCGCGCGGCGGCCGCCATCACCTCGCCGAGTCCGCCGCAGACGACGGTCGCGCCGCGCTCGGCCAGCAGCCGCCCGACCGCCTCGGCGCGCCCCTCGTGCTCGCGTCCGCTGCCGATCACGGCCACCTGCGTCGCCATCGACGCGATAGTACGGGCCATGGCTGATCGGCAGGCTCGCGGCGGCACGCTCGTCCTCGGAGGCGGGTTCGCCGGCGGCTACGTCGCGCGCCTGCTCGGGAAGCGCGGCGCGACGATCGTCAGCCCGGAGAACTTCATGCTCTACACGCCGATCCTCCCGGAGGCGGCGTCGGGGACGCTCGAGCCGCGCCACGTCGTCGTGCCGCTCCGGATGATGTGTCCGCACGCGGAGCTGATCCTCGGCCGCGCGACCGCGCTCGACACCGCCGCGCGCCGCGTCGAGGTGCAGACCGACGAGGAGCTCGTGACCGTCGCGTACGAGGACGTCGTCGTCGCCCTCGGCGCGATCGCGCGCTCGCTCCCGATCCCGGGGCTCCACGAGCACGGGCTCGGGTTCAAGTCGCTCGCCGACGCGATCCAGCTCCGGAACCACGTCCTGCGCCGGCTGGAGCTCGCGGTGGCGACCTCGGACGAGGCGCGCCGCCGCAGCGAGCTCACCTTCGTCTTCGTCGGCGCGGGCTACGCGGGCGTCGAGGCGCTCGCCGAGCTCAGCGACCTCGTCCGCGACGCGCTGCGCTACTACCCGACGCTCCGCGACGAGCCGCAGCACTGGGTGCTGGTCGACGCGGCGCCGAAGATCCTCCCGGAGATCCCGCCGCCCCTCGGCGAGTACGCGGCGCGGCAGCTCGCCGGCCGCGGCGTCGACATCCGCGTCTCGACGACGCTGGACGAGGTCGGCGAGGACTACGCGCTCCTCTCGGACGGCGTCCGGATCCCGAGTCGAACCCTCGTCTGGACGGCCGGCGTCCGCGCGCATCCGATGCTCTCCCGCTTCGGACTCCCGATCGACGAGCGCGGGCGGGTCCGGGTCGACTCGACGCTGCGGGTCGAGGGCTTGGAGCACGTCTGGGCGCTCGGCGACGGCGCACGCGTCCCGAACGAGGCGACTCCGGACCACCCCGACCCACCGACCTGCCAGCACGCGCTCCGCCAGGCTCGACGGCTGGCGAAGAACCTCCAGGGCGAGTCGAAGCCGTATCGCTACCGCATGCTCGGCCAGGTCGCGACGCTCGGCCGCTACAAGGGGATCGCCGACGTCCTAGGGGTGCGCCTGCGCGGCTTCGCCGGCTGGTTCGTCACGCGCTCGTACCACCTGTACCAGCTGCCGCTCCTGACGCGGAAGCTGCGTGTCGTGACCGACTGGACGACGTCGCTCTTCTTCCGCCGCGACATCGCGGAGCTCGGGATGCTCGGCCACCCGCAGCCGCTCGGGGACGAATGAGGGCTCGCGCGGCGATCGCGATCGTGCTCGTCGGGCTCGCCGCCTGCGTCGCGAGCGACGTGTACCTCAACACGGTCGACGAGTACTCGAGCGGCGTGGACTTCGGCCTCGTCGCGTGGAACCTGTTGCCGTTCGGGATCCTGGCGGGCGTGGTCGCGATCAGTCGCGTCAGCCTCCCGGCCGCCGCGTTCGCGACGTTCCTCATGGCCGCGTTCGTCCTCTTCGCGTTCTGGGCCGAGGCGCAGGACCTGCAGAGCGACGACCCCTCCTCGACGGGCGAGATCATCCTCGCGATCGGCCCGTTCTACGACGCCGTGCTCATCGGCATCGTGTGCGGCGTGGACGCCGTCGTCCGGCTGGTGCGCCGGCGCTGAACGTCGAGCCGCTCCGGTCGCTTCGCCTTCGCACGCCGCGGCTCGAGCTGCGCCTGCCGACCCGCGACGAGCTGGTCGAGCTCTTCCGCGTCGCGGAGGCGGGCATCCACCCGCCCGACGAGATGCCGTTCGGCCGCGCCTGGACCGACGAGCTCGACCTCGGGCGGTTCCTCGAGTTCCACGAGAGCGCGCTCGCGTCCTGGACGCCCGAGCGCTGGGACCTCAACCTCGTCACCTTCCTCGACGGCGAGCCGATCGGGTCGCAAGCGCTGCACGGCTACGGCTTCGGGCTGACGCGCGAGGTCGGCTCCGGGTCGTGGCTCGGCATGCCGTACCAGGGGCGCGGCTTCGGCACCGAACAACGAGCGGCCGTGCTCGAGCTCGCCTTCGTGGGCCTCGGCGCACGAGCTGCGCACTCCGGGGCGCTCGTCCACAACCTCGCGTCGCAGCGCGTCTCGGAGAAGCTCGGCTACCGGTTCGCGTTCGAGGACACGGTCAGCCCGCGCGGCGAGCCGATCCCGCACCGGAACTACCGGCTCGCGCGCGAGGACTGGCGCTCCCCGGTGCCCGTCGAGATCGAAGGGCTCGAGCCCGCGCTCTTCGGCGTCAGCTGACCGACCGCCAGAAGCGCGCCTGCCGGAAGAGGTACGTGCGCTTCGTCGTCGCCGGGTCGAGGGCGTAGATGCCGGGCTTCGCGACGCCCGTCCCGCAGACGCCCTTGGGCAGGTCGACGAGCGCCCGCGCGCCGGACCAGCCGAGCGCCACCGACTCCCGCCAGTTGCCGGCCACCTGACGCACCGAGCCGCCCGCGACGTTCCCGAGGAAGGCGACGGGGATCTCGCACTCGCCGGACCACTGGAGGAGGAGGCGCGAGCCGTCCGGCGAGAGAAACGCGGCCGTCCACCAGCCGCGAGGCCGATCACCGCCGCCCTCGGCAGGCCCGAAGAGCTTCCGGATCGTGCCGTCCGCCTCGCGTATCTGAACCGTCGAAACAGCCTTCGGGTCGCCGAACGGGTAGCCGCAGAGCAGAAGCCAACGCGAGCCCAGACGCGCCGACGCCCGGCAGCCGAACGGAATCGCCGCAGACGTCCCGGTGCGGACGTCAAGCACGCGGGCGGCGCGGCGCTCGAAGAACGTCACGAGGTCACGCCGCTCGGAGACGAAGCCGACACGCGCTCCGCGGAAGACCCAGCGCGCCCCGACTCGCCGCAACGCGCTTCCGTCCGCGAGGCGGAGCACACCGTCCGCCCGGACGAGCCGCCCGCGCCGCAGCTCCCATCGGCGTCCCGCGCCGTCGCGCACCACGAGCGGCCGAGGCCCCGGCGCGAGCTGGTCGAGCGCAGGCTCGTCGACGAGCGCGAACCGATCGAGGCTCGCGAGCACGCGCCCGCGCGCGTTCGCCAGCACGAGCTTCGAGCCCACCTGAGCAGCGAGACCCTCGCGCGGAAGCCGCGGAAGCGAACCGCCGGCGGTGCCCGCGAGGCAAAAGCAAGCGACGGCCACCGCGAGGACTCGACGCACGCTCGCATGATCGCCCGCGGGGTCCAGCACCGCCAGTGTCCCGAAGCGACAGCTGAAGCCCGCCTTGCTGCCCGCCGCTCTGCTTATCTAGGGTCGATGGATCCGGCCGAGCTGCTTCGGCGAGCACCCGACGCCTTCACCTCGGTGCGGGCGACTCTCGCAACGAGCGTCGACCATGCACTCGCTGCCGAGGCGAGAAACCGATGGCTCGCGACGAGCGAGTTCGGACGCGAGTTGCTCGACGCCATGCGGTCGGACACCTGGACACGGCTCGCCGACCAGCTCGAACGCGAAGGAGACGGCTCGCCGGACCTCACGCGCTACTGGATCGAGCCGCCGGACCGCGTTCGCTTCGAACAGGAGGAGTCCGTGACGCTCCGGGTCGGCGACGAGGCATGGGCGTTCCAGCCCGGCTACTACGTGTTCCGCGCGCCCCTCTGGCCGATCCCGCTGTTCTTCGACGGAGGCTGGCTCGCGGAGGAGCTGACGTTCGTCTCGTCGGCACCGGACGCGATCGCCGAGCGCGACTGCCTGAACGTCCAGGCGCGGCCGAAGGCCGACCTCAGCGACCGGCTGAAGGACGGCGCCGACGCGTACGAGCTCGCCGTCGACGTCGAGCGCGGCGCGGTGCTTCGGCTCCGCCGCTTCCTCGCAGGCACCGTGTTCGAGACGCAAGAGGTCGTCGAGATCGCCTACGACGAGGAGCTCCCCGCGGAGCTGTGGGAGGCGCCGGAGGTCCCGCCTCGCGAGCCCGCCACTACCCGAACGCCGCGAGCGCGCGGTCGAGGCGCTGCTTCTTCGTGAGGACGCCCCCGAAGAGGTCGCCGTGCTCCCGAATCCGCTCCAGCACAACCTCCATCGTGAACGAGAGCGGGTCGAGGTCCTCGTTCACCTCCTCCCAGCGAAGCGGCGTCGAGACCGGCGCCCCCGGCCGCGGCCGCACCGAGTAGACCGACGCGATCGTCTTCCCCTCGCCGTTCTGGTTCGCGTCGATCAGCACGCCGCGCCGCTTCGCCTTCGTCCACTCCGTCGTCGCGAGCCCGCGGTGCGTCCGCGCGATCGCGCGACCGACGATCTCCGCGAACTCGCGCGTCTCGTCGTACGTGTAGCGCCGCTCGACCGGCACGAGTACGTGCATCCCGTCCGCGCTCGAGGTCTTCGGGAAGCCGACGAGCCCGAACGCGTCGAGCGCCTGCTTCACGAGTAGCGCCACCTCCACCGTCTCGCGGAAGCCGACGTCGGGCGACGGATCGAGGTCGAAGAGGACGAAGTCGGGCCGCTCGGGCTTGTCGACCCGCGAGTACCACGCGTTCATGTCGATACAGCCCATGTTCACCATCCAGAGGAGAGCGGCCTCCTCGTTTACGAGCGCGAACTTGACCCACTTCCTGCGACGCGGCGCCTCGTGCGTGGAGACGAGAAACGGGACGCGGGGAATCCAGTCGGGCATGTGCGACGGGGCGTCCTTCTGGAAGAAGTGCTCGCTCTCGATCCCGTCGGGGTAGCGGATCATCGTGAACGGCCGGTCGCGGAGGTGCGGCACGAGCACGGGCGCGACCGCGCGGTAGTACTCGATCAGGTCGCCCTTCGTGATCCCTTCCTTCGGGAAGAAGACCTTGTCGAGGTTCGAGAGCTTGAGGTTGCGCGGGAGCGGCTTCTCCTCTTCCGGAGTCTCGACGCGAACCTCCGTCGGCGACTTGTCCACGCGTAGCCCCTGGTAGGAGGGCTGGCGCAGCCGGCCGTCGTGCGTCCACTCGGCGAACTCGACCTCGCAGACGAGCCGCGGCTCGACCCAGAGCACGTCGCCCTTGCGGACGCGCGGCATCTTCGGCACCTCGCGAAACGGCGAGTCGGACCGCTCGAGCGGGCGGAGCTTCTCGAGCAGGCGCTGGATCTCCTTCTCGTCGAACCCGGTGCCGACGTTCCCGACGTACACGAGCTCGCGGTCGCGATACGCGCCGAGGATGAGCGAGCCGAAGCTCTTCGCGCGCCGGCCGCTCCCCTTCGTGTAGCCGGCGACGACGAACTCCTGCCGGCCGTGCGTCTTGATCTTCAGCCAGTCGCGGTTCCGCTTGCCGGGCTGGTAGCGCGACCCGGGCCGCTTGGCGAGGAGGCCCTCGAGGCCCTGCTCCTTCGCTGCCTCGTACAGCGCCTCGCCGTCGTCGAACGCCTCGGAGAGAAGAACGGTCCGGTTGCGCCGGTCGAGGAGCTGCTCGAGCCGCTCGCGCCGCGCGGTCAGCGGCTCGTCGAGGATCTGCTCGCCCTCGACCTCGAGCAGGTCGAAGACGTAGTAGACGATCGGCGTGCCCGTCTTTCCCTGCTGCATCGCGGAGAAGCTCGAGCGGCCGCGCTCGTCGAGCGCGCAGACCTCGCCGTCGAGGACGCAGTCGGGCGTCTTGACCGCCTTCGCGACCTCCTTCGCGGCGCTCTCGAACCGCTGCGTCAGGTCGTTTCCGTTCCGGCTGACGAGCGCGACCTCGCCGCCGTGCACGTACGCGAGCGCGCGGTAGCCGTCCCACTTGACCTCGTAGAGCCAGTCGTCGCCCGGCGGCAGGCCGGCGGCGAGCGTCGCGAGCATCGGCGCGTAGCGGCGCTGGCCGTGCGGGGCGGGCGCCGGCGCGGTCTCGTCGCGCTTGCGGAGGATCAGCCAGTTCTTCTCGTCGCCGGAGAGGTGCGCCGGGACGAGCGCCCAGGTCCCCTCAAGCCGCTTCCCGTGCAGGCGGACGGTGAGACCGCCGTCGCGCTTCGCCTCGACGAGCTCGTACGTCCCGCTGTCCCAGATCTCGACGGTGCCGGCGCCGTAGTTCCCTTTCGGGATCTCGCCTTCGAAGGTCGCGTAGTCGAGCGGGTGGTCCTCGACGTGGACGGCGAGCCGCTGGTCGCCCGGCTCGAGCGGAACGCCTTTCGGCACCGCCCAGCTCGCGAGGGCGCCGTCGCGCTCGAGGCGGAAGTCGTAGTGGAGGCGCCGCGCGTCGTGGCGCTGGACGACAAAGATCGGGTCGCGGCTGCGCTCGTCGTCGTCTCCGCCGAACGGCTCCGGAGTCTCGCCGCGCTTCCGCTTGCGCTCGTAGGCGGCGAGCTTCCGCTCGGGCACGGGTCAGGCAGCCTTCGCGGACTTCTTCTTCTTGGCGGCCGGCTTGCGCTTCTTCGTCCCGCCGGCCCGCTGGCGCTTCGTCCGCTCGACCGACTCGCGGAGCGCCTGCATCAGGTCGACGACCTCGTCTTCGTCGGGCTCCTCGGCCCGCTCCGGGATCGCGCCGGTCTTGGCCTTCGCCTCGAGCAGCTCGAGCAGCTCCTTGCGGTACGTGTCGTCGTACTTGCGCGGGTCGAACTTCGCGCTCAGGTTCTCCACTAGGGACTTGGCCATCTCGACCTCGGCCTTCCGCAGCTCGCCCTTCGCGTCGACCGACTCGGGCTTCCGCACCTCGTCTGCAAAGTACATCGTCTCGAGCACCAGGATCCCGTCGCGCGGCCGCAGCGCGGCGAGGTGCTGCTTCTTGCGGATCACGACCTTCGCGATCGCGACCTTCCCGGTCTGCTCGAGCGCGGCGTCGAGTAGCCGGTACGGCTTCTCGGACCCGTCCTGGGGCAGGAGGTAGTACGCCTTGCGGAAGTAGATCGGGTCGATCTCGTCGAGGTCGACGAAGTCGCAGATGTCGATCGAGTGGGTCAGCTCGATGTCGAGGCGGTCGAGGTCCTCGTCGGTCAGCTCGACGTAGCGGCCCTTCTCGATCTCGAAGCCGCGGACGACGTCGTCGGCGTCGACGTGCTCGCCCGTGTCCTTTCGGACCTTGTCGTAGCCGAGCGGGGTCAGGTCGTCCTTGTGGAGAAAGTGAAACTTCAGCTCCTTCGACTCGGTCGCGGAGAACATCTGTACCGGGACGCTGACGAGGCCGAAGGAGATCGTGCCGCTCCAGATCGGTCGCATGCAGTTTGCGTACCCCGCGGCCGGGGTTGGCGAACGTCGGACCGAGGTTTGCGGTCCGCGACTCGTGGTAGGAGAGCTCGCGAGCAGTACGAGAACGAGCTGTAACGCGTCTCCACCCAGCGGGGGGTCGAGAGTCGAGGCCGGCCACAAGCCGGCCTCGACACGTTCACCACCTGGTCACGAGCCGGGGAAAACCTTGTGGACGGTGTGGATTTCCGGTTAGACGCTATTCACGTCAGGCGAAGACGCCGATCGCGCGGAACTTCGCGCGGCGACGGCGGCGCAGCTCGTCGGCCGGCACGGAGTCGAGCTCTTCGAGCGCCGCGGCAAGCGACTCTCCGAGCAGAGTCGCGGCCGAATCGTGGTCGGCCTGGGCGCCGCCCTCCGGCTCCTGGACGATCGCGTCGATCACGCCGAGCTCGAGGCAGTGGAGCGCGTCGGGCTTGAACGCGGCTGCGGCCTTCTTCGCCGCCGACGCGTCGCGCCAGAGGATCGCCGCGCAGCCCTCGGGCGTGATCACCGAGTAGATCGCGTTCTCCTGCATCAGCACCCGGTCGGCGAGCGCGAGCGCGACGGCGCCGCCGGAGCCGCCCTCGCCGATGATGCACGAGACGGTGGGCACGCCCAGCCGGGCCATGACCGCCTGCGAGCGGGCGATCGCCCCTCCCTGTCCGTGCTGCTCGGCCGCGACGCCCGGGTACGCGCCGGGCGTGTCCACGAGGGTCAGTACCGGGAAGCCGTGGCGGTTCGCGAGCTCCATCACGCGCATGGCCTTCCGGTACCCCTCCGGGTAGGCCATGCCGAAGTTCCGCTTCATCCGCTCGTTGATGTCGCGCGCCTTTTGGTTGCCGAGCAGCGCGACGGTGCGGCCGGCGAAGCGGCCGAGGCCCGCGACGATGGCCGCGTCGTCGGCGCGGCCGCGGTCGCCGTGGAGCTCGACGAAGTCTTCGATCAGCCGGTCGACGTAGTCGAGCGTGTACGGCCGCTCGGGATGTCGCGCGAGCTCGACCGAGCGCCAGATCTCGTCGGCGCTGGGCTCCGGCTCGGCGCCCAGCCGCTCCAGTTGCCGCTCGAGCCGCTCGACCTCGCCCGAGATCCTGGCGCCGCCGAGGAGGGGCACGCTCCTCAAGCGCGCGAGCCGCGCCCGGAGCCGGAGCTCCGCCTCACCGGGCATCGCCGAAAAGCCGCAGCAAGCGGGCGAGGTAGGGACGCAGCTCCCGCCGCGGCAGGATCGCGTCGAGGTGGCCGAAGCGGAGGTTCTGCTCGGAGAGGGCGAAGTCGTCCGGGAGCTTCTCGCGCGTCGTCTGCTGCACCACGCGCGGGCCCGTGAAGGCGATCAGCGCGCCGGGCTCGGCCACGGTCACGTCCGCGAGGCTCGCGAAGCTCGCGAGAACGCCGGCCGTGGTCGGATGGGCCATGACCACGAACAGCGCGCCGCCCGCGTCGTGCAAGTCCTCGACCGCGCAGACCGTCTTCGGCAGCTGCATGAGGGACAGGATCCCCTCCTGCATCCTCGCGCCGCCCGACGCAGTCACCGCGACGAGCGGGACGCTCCGCTCGGCGGCCGCGTCGCAGGCGCGTGACAGCTTCTCCCCGACGACGCTCCCCATCGAGCCGCCCATGAAGGCGAAGTCCATCACCGCGAGCTCGCACGGCCGCTCCGCGATCGCGGCCTCGCCGGTCACCATCGCCTCCCCGAGGCCTGTCGACACCTCCGCCTCGGCGAGCCGCTCCGTGTACGGCCGGAGGTCGAAGAAGCCGAGCGGATCCTCGGAGTGGAGGTCGGCCGCCGACTCGACGAACGAGCCCTCGTCCGCGAGGTACGCGATCCGCGCCCGTGCCCGCATCGGGAAGTGGTGGCCGCAGTGCGCGCAGACCCACAGGCTCGCGTCGAGCTCGTCGTCCCGATAGTGCGAGTCGCACTTCGGGCACGTGTTCGGGTGCCGCTTCCCGTCCGGCGGCGGCGCGTGCTTGTGCTCGATCTCGACGTCGATGCGGCTGGTGCTCATCCGGGGCTTCGCGATCTTAGACGGGCGGCGCAGTGCGACCGGTTACAGCCCGAGCGTCGCGCACAGCCGTTCGAGCGGCGGGACGATGGCGGGGTCGGGTGCGAGACCGGTCAAGCCGGCTCCGACGAGGGCTCCGCGCCCGGCGACGAGCGCGAACAGCTCGTCGACCTCCTCGACGCTCAGGCCATCCGGCTCGGGCATGAACGAGGCGATCTCGTCCGGCTCGAAGACGTCGCAGTCGAGCGCGACGTAGACGCAGTCGACCTCGCCGAGCACTGCCTCGACGCCCTCGCGGCCGGTGCGAAGGCCGGTCGCGGCGATGAACTCGACCTCCGGCGGGTCGAGGTTCCGTGCGCCGACGAGCGCGACGTCGGTGGGCGCGACCGTGCCCGCGTCGAGCACCATCCGCAGCGGCATGCCCCATTGGTTGCCCGACGGAGAGCTCTCGGGCGTGTTGAGGTCGCCGTGCGCGTCGAGCCAGATCACCGCGAGCCGGTCGTGCCGCGCGGCGAGCCCCTCGATCGCGCCGACGTGCGAGCAGCAACAACCGCCGAGGATCAGCGGCCGCTCGGGCAGCTCGGACGCGAGCGCGAGGTTCTGCTCGCCGAGGGTCGACTCCTCGATCACCGCGGCCTCGGGATAGGCGAACGGGAGCGAGGCCGCGGCGACCATGACGTCCCCGCCGTCGCCCCACGCGCGGGGAACGCGGACGAGGCCGGCCCCGAACGTCCGCCCGCACGAGTGGCACTCGTACTCCGGCCCGAGCGCGACCGCCGTGAGCGTGCGGCAGTCGGGGCAGCGCGCGCGCAGGCGGCTCACGGCTCGAGCTCCTTCTGGAAGACGACGGCCTCCCAGACGGCATGCATCCCGGCCCGCTCGTAGAGGCGAATCGCGCCGGTCTCGTTCCCCGCATCGACGCCGAGCTGGACGCGCCGCTCGCCGTGCTCCCAAAATTGGCCGAACGACCGCTGGAGGAGCGCGAGGCCGAGACCGCGCCGGCGCCACGGCTCGCGGACGCCGATGCTCGCGATCCAGCCGCCGCCGAGCTCCTGTCCCGTGATCAGCGTCGCCGCGATCCGGTCGCCATCCCAGACGGCCGTCCAGAGCGAGAGGTCGGCCCGCGGCCCCGCGACGACGCGCGCCTCGAACGACTCCGGCACGTAGCCCCACTCCTTCGCGAACGCCTCCGCCTTCGCGGCGTGGAAGGCGCGCAGGTCGTCGCGCTCGACCGGCCTCGGCTCGAGCCCCGAGGGCCAGCTCGGCCCGGGCGGCGGCGCGACGAGGTCGATCGCCATCCGGAAGAAGTGCCGCACGTCGCGGTAGCCGCGCGACTTGAACAGGCGCAAGCCGGGTTCGTCGGCCGCCAACGTCGCGGCGCCGATCTTGTCGAAGCCGCGCTCTCGCGCCCGCGCCTCCATCCGCTCGAGGATCGCGCTGCCGAAGCCTCGGCCGAGGAGGTCGGGATGGACGTAGCCGTCGGAGTGGAGTCGCTCGTGCCGGACGAACAGGACTCCGAATGCGGCCACGCGGCCGTCGAGCTCCCAGAGCCACGTGTCGCGCTCGAGGTCGATGCCCCGCCAGTCGTCGAGGATGTCCTCGGCGCTCGTGTCGGCCACGCCGCACCAGCGGAGGTCGTACGCCGCTGTCAGCTCGGCGACGGCCTCGGCGTCCTCCGGCCGCGCGGGCCGCGCCGCCAAGTCAAGCAGGGACGAGCTCATCGAGCGTCTCCGGAAGGGCCTCGAGGTCGGGCAGCTCGCGCGTGGGCGGCGGCTCGCGCCGCTCGCCGAGCCGGTTGATCCAGATCGTCCGAATCCCGAGCTCGTTGGCCGGGACGACGTCGTGGAAGCGGCTCTGCGCGACGTGGACGTGACGCTCCCGGTTGGCGCCGGTCTCGGCGTAGAAGCGCTCCCAATGCCCGGGCGCCGGCTTGTACGAGCCGATCTCGCCGGCCACGATCGCGAGGTCGAACGGCACGCCGAGCCGGCGGCGCGACGCCTCGATCAGGTCGCGGTCGGTGTTCGAGAGGAGCGCGAGCCGCCAGCCGCGGTCGCGCGCCTCCTGCAGCGCCGCTGGAACCTCCTCGAACACCGGCCAGTCGGCAAGCGAGTCGCCAAGCGCTCCCTCCTTGCCGGGCGGAGCGCCCAGCCGGCGCATCGCCTCGGCCATCACCTCGCGGTACGCGAGCGAAGGCTCGTCGGCCTGGATCTCGGGCTCGACCTCGTGGTAGCGCGCGAGCAACTCGTCCGCGCGCTCCTCGCCGAACATGCGCGCGAGCTGCGCGCGGATCCCGGCGTTCCAGTCGACGAGCGTCCCGTAGCAGTCGAAGGTCGCCCACCGCTCCGCCATCGAGCCGAGCTTACCCACGGCCCTTGGGCGTGAGGGAGACCGCATGATCGCCGCGCCGACGACGACGACCGCGAGGAACGTGTTCCTGCCGTTCCGGCCCGCATGTTCGAGCCACTGCGGCGACGGCATCGTCATGATGCCAGGCGTCCCGCGAGTGCGTCCAGCCCTCGCCGCCGCAGGACTCGTCACAGCGGAGCCCACTTCCCCAGAAGAGGCCGATCAAGGCGATCGGGATCGAACCGATCCAGCCGACCAGCGCAAGAGCGACTGCAGCATGCGAACCGCGCATCTACGGCGTCGGCCGATAGGCAAGCAGCTCGTGCCCGTGACGGCGGAGCCACGAGCGGCCCTCGTCGTAGCGCGGAAGCGCTTCCTCGACACGCCTCCAGAACGCCTTCGAGTGGTTCTGCTCGCGCAGGTGGCAGAGCTCGTGGACGACCACGTAGCGGAGAACCGGCTCCGGCGCGAGGACGAGCCGCCAGTTGAACGAGAGCGCGCCGCGGCTCGAGCACGAGCCCCAGCGGGTGCGCTGGTCGCGGATCGCGAGCGACCGTGGCCGAAGGTCGAGCCGGCCGCCCTCCCAGGCCGCAACGGCTCCGATCTGCCGCCGCGCCTCGCGCCGGTACCAGCGCCCGAGATCGATCCCGGCGGGAGCCGGCTGCGCCTCGCCGCCGATCCAGACGACGCCCGGCCGGTCGAGCCCGAGCACCGGCTCGAGCCGAGCGAGCCGCCGCTCGACCCACTCGCGGTTCTCGGCGACGAGCCGCTCGACCGCGCGCCGCGACGTCCGCGGCGGCACGACGACCTCGACCCGCCGATCCGGATGCACGACGATGCGAGCGCGCCGAGCGCGCGCCGAGACGCGAACCTCCACCGCGGAGAGGCTAGTCCTCGAGCCGGCGGACCACGATGCACGCGTTGTGCCCGCCGAAGCCGAACGAGTTGGAGACCGCGACCCGCACGTCCGAGTCCCGCGACTCGTTCGGCACGTAGTCGAGGTCGCACTCGGGGTCGGGCTCCTCGTAGTTGATCGTCGGCGGGACCTTCGAGTCGCGCACCGCCAACGTCGTGAAGACGGCCTCGACCGCGCCGGCCGCGCCGAAGCAGTGGCCCGTGGCGCCCTTCGTCGAGGAGATCGGCGTCTCGCGCGCGTGCTCCTCGCCGAGCGCGATCTTGAGCACGCGCGTCTCGCTCGCGTCGCCCAAGGGAGTGGAGGTCGCGTGCGCGTTCACGTAGTCGACCTCGCCGGGCTCGATCCCCGCGTCGGCGAACGCCATCCGCATCGCGCGCGCCGGGTTCTCGCCGGTCGGGTCGGGCTCGGTCATGTGCGCCGCGTCGGACGAGACGCCGTAGCCGATCAGCTCGCCGTAGACCTTCGCGCCGCGGGCCTTCGCGTGCTCAAGCTCCTCGAGGACGAGGATCGCCGCCGCCTCGCCCATCACGAGCCCGTCGCGCTCGGCATCGAACGGCCGCGAGGCGTGCGCGGGCTCGTCGTTCCGGCGCGACAAAGCGCGCATCGCGTCGAACCCGGCGATGCCGACGCGGGAGATCGGCGCCTCCGTCCCGCCCGCGAGCATGACGTCCGCCCGGCCGATCCGGATCGCGTCGAGCGCGTCCCCGATCGCCATGTTCGAAGCCGCGCAGGCCGTGCACTCCGACATGAGCGGCCCCTTCGTGCCGAGCTCGATCGAGACCCAGCCCGCGCCCATGTTCGGGATGATCGAGGGGATGGAGAACGGGTTCACGCGATCCGGGCCGCGTTCCTTCAAGACGTCGTAGCAATCCTGGAACGACTTGAGCCCGCCGATCCCGGTCGCGACCGAGGCGCCGACGCGCTCCGGCTCGCTCGCGACGTCGATCCCCGAGTCGTCCTCCGCTTGCCGAGCCGCCGCGAGGATCATCTGCGCGAACCGGTCCATCCGCCGAGCCCGCTTCCGGTCGATCCAGACCGTGGGGTCGAACTCCTTCAGCTCGCAGGCGAAGTGCACCGCGTAGTCGGTGTGGTCGAAGAGCGTGATCTCCGCCGCGCCGCACTCGCCGGCGAGGAGCGAGGACCACGAGGACTCGGCGTCGTTCCCGAGCGGCGTCACGGCGCCGAGCCCGGTGATGACGACGCGCCTCCGACCGTTGCCGTTCAGCCCGCTCACATTCCCAGCCCCCCGTCGACCAGCACGACCTCGCCGGTGATGAACGAGGCGTCGTCGGAGGACAGGAAGCGTACAGCGGCTGCCACGTCGGCCGGGGAGCCGAACCGCCCGAGCGGCGTGTTCGCGAGCATCAGCCCGCGCATCTCCTCGGAGATCGCCTGCGTCAGCCGTGTATCGACGTACCCGGGCGCGACGACGTTCGCCCGCACGCCGCGGCTCCCGAGCTCGCGGGCGAGCGACTTCGTGAAGCCGATGATCCCGGCTTTCGAGGCCCCGTAGTTCGTCTGACCCGGGTTCCCGTGCAGGCCGACGACGCTCGAGACGTTCACGATCGATCCTGACCGGCGGCGCATCATCGACCGCGCCGCCGCACGGCACGTGTAGAAGACGCTCGAGAGGTTCGTCTCGATCACGTCGCGCCAGTCGTCGTCGGGCATCCGGGCGATGAGGCCGTCGCGCGTCAGACCCGCGTTGTTGACGAGGACGTCGACGTCGCCCGCCTCCTCGACGAGTCGCCGAGCCTCGGCCGGATCGGACACGTCCGCGGCGATCGCGCGGCCGCCCGCCTCCTGCGCGACCGCCTCGGCCTCCTCGCGACCCGACCGGTAGCCGAGCACGACCGAGGCGCCGGCGCGCGCCAGCTCCAACGCGATCGCCGCGCCGATCCCGCGCGAGGCGCCGGTGACGAGCGCAGTCTTCCCTTCGAGCGACGCGAAGTCCGAGCTAGGCAGCTGAGAGCGTCTCCACGAGCTGCTCGACCGCGGCCATGCTGTTCACCGGGATCGCCTTCACGCTTCTGTCGATCCTCTTGACTAAACCGCTCAGGACGTTCCCGGGCCCGACCTCGACGAACGTCTTCGCACCGTCGCGCGCGAGCGCGGTCGCGGCCTGCGTGAACTTCACGGGCGCGGTGAGCTGGTCGACGAGCAGGGTGCTCAGCCGCTGGACCGGCTCGATCTTCGCCGTCACGGTCGACATGAACGGCGCGATCGGCTCGCTGAACCGCACGCGCTCGAGCGCCGGCCGGAGCCGATCTGCCGCCCGGGCGACGAGCGGGCTGTGGAACGCGCCCGAGACCTGGAGCTTGACCGTACGCCGCGCGCCTTCGCGGTGCGCCTCGGTGCAGCACTCCTCGACCGCCGGATCCTCGCCCGAGACGACGATCTGGCCCGGGCAGTTGTAGTTCGCCGGCCAGACTCCGAGGATCTTCCGGCAGAGGGTCTCGACGATCTCGTCCTCGAGCCCGAGGATCGCCGCCATCGAGCCCGGGTGCGCCTGCGCCGCCTCGGCCATCGCGAGGCCTCGCTCCCGCACGAGCGCGATCGTGTCGTCGACGTCGATTGCGCGCGCCGCCGCGAGGGCCGCGAACTCGCCGACGGAGTGGCCGACGACGAAGTCGGGCTCGACGCCGTGCGCCCGCAGCGCCGCGAGCACGGCGAGGCTGGTCGCCACGAGCGCGGGCTGCTGGACCTCCGTCTGGACGAGCTCCTCGATCGGCGCCTCGAAGCAGAGCCGCCGCAGGTCGAGGCCCGAAGCCTCGCTCGCGCGGTCGAAGACCTCCATCGCGGCCGGCACGGCCTCCGCGATCTCGCGGCCCATGCCCGCCTCGACGGAGCCCTGACCCGGGAAGCAGAAGGCGATCTTGCCGTTCACGCGGCGATCTTTCCCCTTTCCGTCCACTCCATCAAACTCGAGCCCCAGGTGAGGCCGGCGCCCATCCCGGTCATCAGGACGAGCGCGCCGTCGCCGAGCCGCCCGTCGGAACACGCGTCGGCGAGGGCGAGCGGGATCGAGCCGGACGACGTGTTGCCGTAGCGGTCGACGTTCACCACCATCTTCTCCTCTGGGATCCCGAGCTTCCTCGCGGCGTGGTCCATGATCCGGACGTTCGCTTGGTGCGGCACGTAGACGTCCACCTCGTCGACCGACCGGCCGCACTCGGTGAGCAGCTTCTCGGCCGAGCTGACGAGGACGCGCGTGGCGAACTTGAACACCTCGCGCCCGTTCATCTTCACGTACTTCTCGGGCTCCTCGAACACGCGCGAGCCGCTGCCGGGCAGCCAGAGATGGACGCCGCCGGCACCCTCGGCGCCGAGCTCGAAGCCGAGGAAGCCGCCGTCCTCGACCCGCTCCAGCACGACCGCGCCGGCGCCGTCGCCGAAGAGGACGAGCGTCGAGCGGTCCTCCCAGTCGAGGATCTTCGACAAGACGTCGCCGCCGACCACGAGCGCCTTGCTCGCGAGGCCGCCGGCGATCATCCCGTACGCCTGCGCGAGCGCGTACATGAAGCCCGTGCACCCCGCGGACAGGTCGTAGCAGGCTGCGTCCGGAGCGTCGAGCAGGTCGCCGAGGATCGCGCCCGTCGACGGGAAGGCCATGTCGGGAGTGACCGTGGCCACGACGATGAGATCGAGCTCGCGCGCCTCGAGGCCCGCCTCCTCGAGCGCGGCGCGCGCGGCGGGGAGCGCGATGTCCGACATCGCCTGCTCGGGCGCGGCGATCCGGCGCTCGCGAATGCCCGTGCGCTCGAGGATCCACTCGTCGGAGGTGTCGACCATCTGGGCTAGGTCGTCGTTCGACAGCACGCGGTCGGGCACGTAGCACCCGAGGCCGGTGATCGAGATAGGCCGGCCGTTCGCGAGCCCGATCACGACTCGTTCACCGCGAAAGTCAGCGTGCCGCGCACCGCGAGCTCGCCGTCGACCGTCGCCCGCGCGCGGCCGCGCCCGATCGGCCCACGCACGGTCTCGAGGTCGCAGGTCAGCGTCAGCTCCTCGCCCGGACGGACGATGCGCTTGAAGCGGACGTCGTCGATCCCGGCGAAGAGGGCGAGCTTGCCGCGGTTCTGCTCCTCGCAGAGCACGGCCACCGCACCGGCCTGCGCGAGCGCCTCGACCATCTTCACGCCCGGCATGATCGGGTTCCCCGGGAAGTGCCCGGCGCAGTCGTCCGCGGTGACGCGCTTGCGTGCGACGACGCGGGCGCCCGGCTCCAGCTCGACCACCTCGTCGAGGAGCAGGAACGGGTCGCGGTGGGGCAGGATCTCCTCGATCTCGCCCCGTCCCAGGGGCGCCTTCATGCGACCTCGGCCGCCTCGAGCCGCGCCCGCAGCCCGTTGCGGCCGCGGTGCGCGTAGCACTTCGCCGTCCCGACCGGCATCCCCGACGCCGCCGAGATCTCCTCGAACGAGAGGCCGACGACGTCCTTGAGGACGACGACCTGGGCCTGCTCGGCCGACAGGTCGGCGAGCGACCGGCAGAGCTCCGCGCGCAGCTCGGACATCGCGGCCGCGCGAGTCGGATCGCCGTCCCGCGCGACGCGCCGGTCGTCCACGAGCGGCTCCGCGGCCCGCGCGCGCTGCCGCTGCGCCACGTCCTTGCAGGTGTTCACGACGAGCCGGTGGAGCCACGTCGCAAACTGCGACTCGCCGCGGAACTGGCGGATCCGGACGCAGAGCTTCGCGAGCGACTCCTGCGCCGCGTCGCGCGCGTCCTCGCGGTCGTCGAGCAGGTGCCGCGCAAGGCGCTCCACCTTCGGCGCGTGCCGCGCGCAGAGCGCCTCGAGCGCCTGCGCGTCTCCGTCTCTCGCTCGTGTCACCAGGATCGGGTCGCTCAGCTTCTCGTAGGCCAGGGCCTGTCGAGTTCGACGCGAGGGGGCCGGATGTGGTTGCACCCGGCCAGTGTACGCGGGGGAACCGCCTGGTTCCCCCACGAGCCCCCTCCTTGCAAGCGTCGGCTCAGCCCTGACGTTTCAGGAGCCGGCGAATCTCTCGACTGATCGCACCGTTGCCGCTCGTTCGCCGAGCCTCCCGCCGGGCACAGCCCGGCTCCGGCGGCTGATCGCTCGATCTCCGACGGCGCTTAGGAACTCGCTCGCGTGACAACCACCGGCACGCTCGCCGTAGCGGACACGCCGTCCGCGCTCGTCGCGGTGACGTCGATCGAGTACGTCCCGTCCGGAACCGTGGCGGGGTCGAACAGGAACGACTGAGGCCCTGCGCCGACGAACCCGTCGAAGAGGGTCGCAACGCTGGCCCCGGTCGCGTCGACGAGCGTCGCGGTCACGCTGCCCGGCGTGCTGAGCGAGTACGAGATCGTGCTCGTCTCGTCTATGCCATCGCCGTTCGGCGTGACGACGTCGGGCGTCGCGGTCAGGCCGCTCAGCTTGAACGGCGGCGGCTTCGCGCCGAGGGCGCCCGTCGCGGGGCGCAGCCCCGGGCCGGCGCCGATCATCCAGAAGTAGCGGCCCTTCGGCGCGGTCGAGGCGTCCCAGGTCCAGCCGATCGACCTCCCGACGCCCGACCCGGTGGCGACCGCCTGACCGAGCGCGTTCGTCACCGTCACCGTCCAGGGGAGCATCGTGCTCAGGCGACCGGTGAAGCGCACGAGCCCCGGGATCGTCCCCTTCACGGCCGGCGCGTACAGCTTCGGCAGGCCGGTCGAAGCGACGGCCTGGGCGATCGCAGGCAGCCGCCGGTACAGCGCGGTGCCGGGGCAGAGCGTGAAGCCGGTGTCGCGATGACCCGACACCGTGCGCAGGAAGACGGGCGTCCCGCGTGGGAAGCGGGGGTTCCCGCCGGAGATCCACGTGAGCGACGAGCGCGGGTCGACGTGGGCGACGTCGAGCCGCCACGCGAGCAGGTTCTCGAGCGCGACCTGGGCCGCGGCGGACGGCGCGCGCGAGTTGTAGCTCCCGATCAGCGCGACGCCCACCGAGCCGGTGTTGAATCCCTCCGCGTGAGCGCCGATCACGGGCCTCGTCTCGCCGCCGTAGCGGCCTTCGAAGATCTGCCCGTACTTGTCGACGAGGAAGTTGTAGCCGATGTCGTCCCAGCCGTTCCCGAGCACGTGGTAGACCTCGATCGCGCGGACGATCGCCGCCGACTGCGACGGCGAGTACGAGTTCGAGCCGGCGGTGTGGTGGACGAGCGCGAAGCGGAGCGCCGTCGCATAGCGCGGCTTCGCGCGGCGGATGCGCTCGTTCGCGTTCCAGCCGAGGCGCGGGACGATCGCCGGCGAGCCCGCGGTCGAGAGCGTCCGGAGCGGCGCCCGCCGCGTCGTCGGCGAGCGCACGAAGTATGCGCGGAGCCTCCGGACCTCACCGTGGAGCCGGTAGCGGATCGCGTTCGAGGGACCCGTCCAGTAGGGGCTCCCGAGCCGCCAGCGTCCGGCGCGTGCGGTCTCGGGGCTGCCCTCGTTCGGCAGATCCTCGGCCTCGGGTGCCGCCGCGTGCCAAGCGCTCCACCGGCCTGCACGGCTCCGCGTGCGGAAGAGCACCGTCCCGGACCCCTGCCAATGGAGGCCGACGAGGTCGAACTCCCGGAAAGCCGACGAGGAAGCGAGGACGCGGTCGGCGCGCAGCGGCACGTCGCGAGCCGTCAGCGAGGCGCCGGCGCCGCGAGCAACCGCGGGCGCGGCGAGAGCGACGGCGGCTGCGGCAGCGACAACGAGCTTCATCGGGCGACGACCCCTCGACCAGGTTGGCGACGATCCTCTTCTCCCACAAGGCGAAAGAGCCTCCCCTGATAGAATCTTTACAGTCGTGAAAACGGCTTCCGTGCGGGCTTTTTCCTTCGCGCTCGCGCTCGTCGCGGCGCTCGTCGTAGCGCAGCCGGTGGGCGCCGGCGACGGTTCGGTCGTCCGCGCCGTCCACTTCTCCGCCGAGGTCAACCCGGTGACGGCGGACTACCTCGTCGGCGAGATCCACCGGGCGAGCCGCGACCACGTGGCCGCCGTCGTCCTGGTCGTGGACACGCCCGGCGGCCTCACGACCTCGATGGACAAGATCACGCAGGCCGAGCTCGGCGCGAAGGTCCCGGTGATCGTCTACGTCTCGCCGAGCGGCGGCACGGCCGCGTCAGCCGGGGTCTTCATCGCCCAGGCGGCGGACGTCCTGGCCATGGCCCCGGAAACGAACATCGGCTCGTCGACGCCGATCGACTCGAGCGGCAACAACATCCAGTCCGACCTCCGCCGCAAGGAGATCAACCACTACGCCGCGAAGCTGCGCGGGTTCGCCAAGAGCCACGGCCGAAACGGCGCCTGGGCCGACGCGGCCGTCCGCCGCGCCGCGAACGTGACGGCGACCGAGGCGCTCCAGCTCCACGTGATCGACACGATCGCGCCCACACTGCCTGCGCTGCTCGAAAAGGTCGACGGAACGAAGACCAAGCCGAAAGGCTTCGTGCTCCACACCGCCAGAGCGCGGATCGAGAACGTCCACATGTCGTTCTTCTCGCGCGTCCTCAACGTCCTGATCGACCCGAACCTGCTGTTCCTGCTCTTCTTCGCCGGGATCGCCGGACTCGGGTTCGAGGTCTTCCACCCGGGCGTCGTGCTGCCCGGCGCGCTCGGCGCGGTGTCGCTCATCCTAGCCCTCTTCGGCCTCTCGGTCCTCCCGACGAGCTGGGGCGGCGTCGTTTTGATGCTGCTCGCGGTGGCGCTGTTCGTGATCGACGCGCACGTCGTCAGCCACGGCGCGCTCACGGTCGCGGGGATGGTGAGCCTCATCGTCGGCGGGCTCCTGCTCTTCCACAACGCGCCGTCCCGCTACCACGTCTCGCTGTGGCTCCTGATCACCGTGGCCGTGGCGCTCGGCGGCGCGTGGGCCTTCGCGCTCGGCAAGGCGGTGCAGGTGCGTCGCCGGCCGGTCACCGTCGGCGTCCACGAGCTGGTCGGAGCGCCCGCGGTCGTGCGCCAGGACGGCTACGTCGCCGTCCGCGGCGAGCTCTGGCGCGCGCGGAGCCTGGACGGGCAGCCCCTGCGGCCGGGCGACCGCGTCCGCGTCGAAGACGTCAACGGCCTCGTGCTGAGCGTCCGGGCAGCGTAGGATCGCGGCGTGTCCGTCGTCCTCGGCGCCATCGCAGTCCTCGTCTTCCTCCTGATCCTGTTCCTGATCGCGGCGATCAAGGTCGCGCGGGAGTACGAGCGCGGGATCGTCTTCCGGCTGGGCCGCCTGCTGCCCGAGCCCAAGGGGCCCGGCCTCTTCATCCTGATCCCGATCGTCGACCGGATGGTCAAGGTCGACCTGCGCACGATCACGCTGACGATTCCGCCGCAGGAGGTCATCACCAAGGACAACGTGCCGGTGCGCGTGAACGCGGTCGCCTACTTCAGGATCGTCGAGCCGAAGGCGGCGATCGTCCAGGTCGAGAACTTCATGGTCGCGACCTCGCAGATCGCGCAGACGACGCTCCGCTCCGTGCTCGGCCAGCACGTCCTCGACGAGCTCCTCTCGGAGCGGGAGAAGATCAACACGATCCTGCAGGGGATCATCGACGAGGCGACCTCGCCCTGGGGCATCAAGGTCTCGATCGTCGAGGTGAAGGACGTCGAGATCCCGGGCGGCATGCAGCGCGCGATGGCGCGGCAGGCGGAGGCCGAGCGCGAGCGCCGCGCGAAGATCATCAACGCCGAGGGCGAGTTCCAGGCGGCCGAGCGGCTCAAGGACGCCTCGCTCGTGATCGAGGACCACCCGATCGCGCTGCAGCTCCGCTATCTCCAGACGCTGCTCGAGCTGGGCTCGTCGCAGTCGACGACGATCGTCTTCCCCGCGCCGATCGACCTCGTCCGCCCGTTCCTCGAGCGCGGCGGGAACTCCGGCAGCTGAGCGGCAAGCTGCGGCGCGACGAGGCGACCGGCCGTTGGGTCGCCGTGTCCGCCGAGCGAGCCCGACGTCCCGGCGCGGCCCGGAACCGGGTCGAGCCGGCTTCGCAGGACGAGCTCGACGCCTGCCCGTTCTGCGCCGGCCACGAGGATCGCACGCCGCCCGAGGTGCTTCGGCTCCCCGAGGGCGCAGCGGAGTGGGGCGTTCGCGTCGTCCCGAACCTCTTCCCGGCCGTCGAGCACCAGGAGGTCGTCGTCCACAGCCCGTCACACGTGCGCTCGATCGCGGAGCTCTCCGACGGGCAGCTCGACCTCGTCGCCGAGGCGTGGCGCCGCCGGCGCGAGGCCGCGCCAGACGGTTACCTCCATGCGCTCGTGAACGAGGGCCGCGACGCTGGCGCGAGCCTGCCGCATTCGCACTCGCAGCTCGTGTGGCTCCCGTCGGTGCCGCCTGGGGTCGCCGTCGAGAAGGCGCTCGGAGAAGGCGAGCCGGTGCTCGAGCGCGACGGCCTCGCCGCCACCTGCCCCTGGGCGAGCCGGCTTCCGTACGAGGTGCAGATCGCGCCGCTCGAGCCGGAGGCCGACGGTCTACGAAGCGAGCTGCTCGCGCCGGCGCTCCGGCTCCTTGCCGAGCTGGTGCGGCGCCTCCACCGCCTCGCGGGCCCGGTGCCGCTCAACGCATGGCTCCACGACGGCGCGCACTGGCACGTCGAGCTCCTCCCGCGACTCAGCGTCCTCGCCGGGCTCGAGCTGGGCGCAGGCGTCTACGTCAACTCGCTGCCGCCCGAGGAAGCCGCAGCGCGTCTGCGAGCGGTCTAGCCCAGCTCGCGGAAGCGGCGAGCGGCGTCGATCGCGGCGCCGAGGTTCAGGCCCTTGTCCTTGGCCTGCTTGATGAGCATCACCGTCTCGAGCGCGTCGATGTCGTAGATCCGCTGCTTCTTGCCCTTGGTCGGGATCTGCGCCTTGTTCGTCCAGTAGTCGAGCTGCATCTTCGAGATACCGGCGATCTGGCACACCTGGCCGAGATACAGCTCGATCTTGTCGAGGTGCTCGGAGAGGTTGATCGGCTCGAGAAGGTCTACCTGGCTGCTTGGGGGCATGCGCGTACCTCTGATCGAAGGACTGGGGGACCCCTCGTCGCAAACGATATAGGCCTGACCCGGTTTTGGGAAGGCCTATCTCTGCAAATCTCCCTTATTCGAGTGCGTCGCCGGGCGGAACTTGCGGTTCTTCGGGCTCAGTCTCGTCGTTCCGGTCCGACTCGACGACCGGCGCGAGCGCGGAGACTCGCTCCTCGCCGCGAAGCCGCATCACGATCACGCCCTGCGTCGCGCGGCCGAGCCGCTTGACGTCCTCGACCGGGATCTTGATCACGGTCCCGCCGTTCGAGATCAGCATCACCTGGTAGCCGTCGCGGACGACGCGAGCGCCGACGAGCTGCCCGCGTGCCTCGGTCAGCTGCACGGTCTTCACGCCGAGGCCGCCGCGGCCCTTGGCTGGATACTCCGAGATCCGCGTCCGCTTGCCGTAGCCGTTCTCGGTCACGACGAGCAGGTCGGCGTCCTCCTCGGCGATGTTGATCGAGATCACCTCGTCGCCCGAGCGCAGCCGCATGCCCTGGACGCCCGAGGCGCCGCGCCCCATCGAGCGGACGTCGGTCTCGTGGAACCGGATCGCCTGGCCCTTGCGCGAGATCATCAGGATGTCGTCCTGGCCGGTCGAGTGCCGGACGCCGACGAGCTCGTCGCCCTCGCGCATCCCGATCGCGATTATCCCGTCGGCCTTGAGCGGCGTGTTGTAGGCGGCGAGCTTCGTCTTCTTGACGACGCCCTTCTTCGTGCCGAAGACGAGGTGCTCGGCCTCCGCGAAGCTCCGTGTCTGGATGACGGCCCGCACCTGCTCGGTCTGCTTGAACGGGAGCAGGTTCACGATCGCGCGACCCTTGGACTGGCGCGAGCCGAGCGGCAGCTCGTGCACCTTGAGCCGGTAGACCTTGCCGACGTTCGTGAAGAAGAGGATGTAGTCGTGCGTCGAGGCGACGAAGAGGTGCTCGATGTAGTCGTCGTCCTTCAGCTCCATGCCCATCACGCCGATGCCGCCGCGGCGCTGCTCGCGGTAGGCGGTGACGGGTAGCCGCTTGATGTAGCCCGACCGCGTGATCGCGATGACCATGTCCTCTT
>Ga0081539_10001896_pt1 | contig 32432 bp, 26 predicted proteins | sample TabmetS4T2R2_FD_71023 | JGI IMG/M metagenome (GOLD analysis project Ga0081539, IMG submission 71023) | Tabebuia heterophylla rhizosphere microbial communities from the University of Puerto Rico - S4T2R2 | ecosystem: Host-associated > Plants > Roots > Rhizosphere ... | reverse complement strand
TGCTATGAGTCGCCTCCTTGGAGGGCGGCGGCCTGGCCCCGCTTTCCCCGCGCGGGGAGCGCGCATACATAGGGGGAAGATCGACGCGCTCCGCGCGCGACCAAAGCGGCGCCAGGCCGCCGCACTCCAAGGAGGTTGTTTGCAACGGTTATGAGTGTAGTACCGGTAACGATGAAGGCGAGTGTTTTGTGCGACGTGCATCGTCTCGAAGTGCGCGACGTTCCTCGTCCCGTGATCTCGCCTTACGAAGTGTTGATTCGCGTCGCAGCCGTTGGGCTCTGCGGTACTGACGTCCACATCTTCGCGGGACACGCAAACTACAACACCAACGAATACGGCCAAACGATCCCGCTTGCCTTGCAGCCGCAGATCCTTGGGCACGAGATCACGGGTGTCGTCGAGCAGGTTGGCAGCGCGGTGGGCGATCTGCATGAAGGCGATCGCGTCGTGATCGATCAGGGCTTGAACTGTGTCAGCCGCCGTCGCGAGGTGCTTTGTGAATATTGTCGAACGGACAACAGTCACCAGTGTGAGTTTTATCGCGAACACGGCATCACGGGTTTGCCCGGCGGGCTCGCTGAATTCATCGCTGTGCCGGCGGTGAATGCAATTAAGATCACAGCGCCGCTCGAAGCATCGACGGCCGCGCTCGTCGAGCCGCTCGGTTGCATCATTCACTCGTCCGACACGGTCGCGAAGGCGCGTGCGAGAGAGCGACGCGTGCGGAGCGTGTTAATATGCGGCGCCGGACCTGCTGGATTGTTGTTCACTCAGTACCTGCGCAACGTGGCCATGTACGAAGGGTTGCTCTTCGTCAGCGATCCGAATGAGCGCAAGCGACGATTTGCGAAGCAGCTCGGCGCGGATGAGGCGATCGATGCTGTTGGCGCCGATCTGGTCGAGCTGGTGCACGAGCACACGGGCGGCAAGGGTGTCGAGTATTTGATCGAGGCGTCGGGCTCGGGTGACGTGTTTCGTTCGATGCCGGGATTGATCTGTAAGCAGGCGACAGTGTTGTTATACGGTCATGGTCACGCCGGAACAGATCTCAGTGTGTTGAGCAGCATACTTTTTAAGGAGCCGGTGCTGGTGAGTTCTGTCGGCGCGTCTGGTGGGTTTGAGAGGGATGGACGCCCGGCAGTCTACACGCGCGCATTGAACCTGATCGAGCAAAAGCGGATCGATGTTGCTTCTTTAATCACGCATCGTTACACCTCGTTCGCGGACGTTGAGAAAGCGTTGTCGAGCGATATACACGCCGACGACTACGTGAAAGGCGTCGTCATTTTAAACGCGGATTTTCGCGGATGAACGCAGATGAGGGTTTCACTCTTCGTCACGTGTATTGTCGATCAGATGTGGACCAGCATTGGCGTGAGCAGTGTCGAAGTGTTGAGACGTGTTGGGTGTGAGGTGGAGTTTGACAAGCGGCAGACTTGCTGCGCGCAACCGGCTTTCAATACGGGTTATCTCGACGAAGCGCGCCAGGTTGCGAAGCGCTTTATCAGCATCTTCGAAGAAAGCAAAGCCGACGCGATCGTGAGTCCTTCCGGATCGTGCACCGCAATGGTGAAACACTACCCGCAATTGTTTGCCGGCGACTCCGAATGGCTCCCACGCGCTCACGCGATTTCAAGCAGAACACACGAGCTGAGCTCATTCCTCGTCCGTGTGCTGAAGAAAGAAGACGTCGGCGCATCGTGGAACGGGCGCTTGACGTGGCATGACGCCTGTCACGGCCTGCGCGATCTAAACCTCAAAGCCGAACCGCGCACGTTGATCAAAAACGTCCGCGGCGCTGAGTTCGTCGAGCTCGAGCACGCTGATGCGTGTTGCGGTTTTGGCGGCACGTTCTCGGTGAAGTATCCGGAGATCTCTGTAGCGATCCTGGACCAGAAGATCGATGCGATCGAGCGTGCTGGGGTCGAGGCGGTCGTGTCGGGTGATGCGAGTTGCTTGATGCAGATCGGCGGCAGGCTATCGCGCAAGGGCTCGAAAGTAAAAGTCATGCACCTCGCGGAATTGCTAAATGAATCATCTCAGCAGTGAGACATTCAAAGAGAATGCGAAGGCAGCGCTCGCAGACGTGCAGCTGCGTGGCGCGCTGAAGAACGCGACATCGCTCTTCGGTGAACGTCGCAAACAAGCCGCGGCGAGCTTGCCAAACTGGGAAGAGCTGCGCACAAACGCACGCGCGATCAAAGACGAAGTCCTGTCAGATCTCGATCGTTATCTCAAAGAGTTCGTGCGAAACGCGGAGAGTCGCGGAGCGAAAGTCCATTGGGCGCGCGATGCTGCCGAAGCAAACTCGATCATCTGTGGACTTGTAACCGAGCGCAACGCGCGCATCGTCGTCAAGAGCAAGAGCATGACGACTGAAGAAACGCATCTCAACGACGCACTCGAAGCCGCAGGCATGCAAGTGGTCGAAACCGATCTCGGCGAGTACATCATTCAACTCGCGCACGAACCGCCGTCGCACATCATCGCGCCCGCGATTCATAAAACACGCCAACAGATCGGCGAGCTCTTCACGGCAGAGCTCGGCATGCCGCCGACAGACAACGTAGACCAAATGACCCGCACCGCGCGTGCAACCCTGCGCGATCGTTTCGCCGCTGCCGACGTTGGCATCAGCGGCGTGAACTTCGCGATCGCTGAAACCGGCACGATCGTGATCGTCGAGAACGAAGGCAACATTCGTCTAACGACGAGCCTGCCACGCATACACATCGCGATGATGGGCATCGAAAAGGTGATCCCGCGCTTTACCGATCTCGATGTGTTTCTCAAGCTGCTGCCTCGCTCAGGCACTGGGCAGAAACTGACGACTTACCAATCGTTCATCACCGGAACCAAGCGCGCGCCTTCAGATGAAGGACCGGACGAGCTGCACATCGTGTTGCTCGACAACGGCCGTTCGCGCATGCTCGCCCATCCCGTGACGCGACAGTCGCTCGCCTGTATTCGTTGCGGCGCGTGTTTGAATGCGTGTCCCGTGTACCAGCAGGTTGGTGGTCATGCTTACGGGTCGGTTTATCCGGGTCCGATCGGTGCGGTAATCACACCGCAGTTGATGGGGATTCAGAAGGCGTCACAGCTTCCTTACGCGTCGAGTTTGTGTGGCGCGTGTCGCGACGTTTGTCCGGTGAAGATCGACATTCCGCAGTTGTTGTTACACCTGCGCGGCGAGATCAGCCCGCGCAAAGGCGGCGTCGCTGAGCGTCTCGCGTTCAAAATTTGGGCTAGAGTGATGACGAGCCCGGCGCTTTATAAGATGGGTTCCGTCGCTGGTCGAATACTTCAACGCGTGATGCCGATCTCGCGTGCCTGGACGAACGGCCGCGACCTGCGCCCAATCGAGTCGAAGAGTTTTCACGATATATGGATCGACTAAATCGGTTTAAAGAATCCGTCGAATCCGTGGCAGGCCACTGCATTGTAACCACGGATGTCACGGATGCTTTAAACCAGATCATCGCGGATCTGAAAGCGGAGCGCATCGCGAGCTCGGATAATCCGCCGAATGCACGGGATATTTTCAGCTTCGAGGTTGGTATATCGAGCGCGCAAGCGGCCATTGCCGAAACCGGTACGCTCGTTCTCGACAGTGCCTGCGAGCGTCATCGACTCGTGTCGCTCGTTCCCCCGGTGCACATCGCCGTGGTCAACGCTTCAGCAATCGTCGAAACACTCGGCGACGCCCTGGCGCTGTTACAGCAAAAGGAGATCAGCCCGGCCATCACGTTCATCACTGGCCCATCGCGCACGGCCGACATCGAGTTGACTCTGGCTATCGGCGTGCACGGCCCGCAGGAGCTTTACGTCATCGTTGACGGATCAAAATAAGATGCACATCATTTCGTTCGCCACAATGGAAACCAAATGGAGCGTGCCACGGCTCGGCATGATTCTGGAAGTGGACGGTCACGACACCGGCTATCGTCTCGATTGCGAAAAGTTGTTTCCCGAAGCGGAACGCCCATCGAACCCGCTCGCGTGGTTTGACATGAATGGCCGGTGGTTTCAGACAGCACGCGCGACACACGACACACTAATTAAAGACAAACAAGCGCTCGCCGAAGCAGGCGACAAAGGCTGGCTCGTGCCGAGTCGCGATGCTTACTGGTTTGCGCCCGTGCCGCGGCCCGGCAAGATCATCTGTATCGGCCTCAACTACCGCGATCACGCGGCTGAGAGCAAGATGCCGATCCCCGAGAAGCCGGTTGTGTTTTCGAAGTTCTCGACAGCCGTGATCGCGCCCGGCGAGCCCGTTGTGCTGCCGTCGACGAGCCAGCAGGTAGACTACGAAGCGGAACTCGCAGTGGTGATTGGCCGGCGCGCGAAGCACGTCAAAGCGGATCGCGCGTACGATTACGTGTTAGGCTACACGGCTTTCAACGATGTGTCCGCGCGCGATTTTCAGTTTGCGGACGGGCAGTGGCAGCGTGGAAAATCGTGCGACACGTTTGCGCCGATGGGCCAGACGATTGTCACCACCGATACGATCCGCGATCCGCACAAGCTTTCGATCAAGCTCGTATTGAATGGTCAGACGATGCAGGATTCGAATACGGATCAACTGATCTTTGGTGTGCCGGCGCTGATCGAGTTTTTGTCGGAGTCGATCACGCTCGAGCCGGGTGACGTGATCGCGACGGGCACGCCGCCGGGCGTCGGCTTCGCGCGCAACCCGCCGGTGTTTCTGAAGCCCGGCGATCAGATGGAAGTGCTGATCGAAGGCATTGGCGGCCTTGGCAATCCGGTGGTTAGTGAAGAACAAACTTAACAGGAAAACATCATGCGCAAATTACTTCTGCTCTTGCTCGCTTTGACTCTCGCGATCGCGTGTACGCCAAACGGTGGTCCAGCAACCAACAATGCGAAGAAGAAACTCACGATTGCCGTGATCCCGAAGGGCACGACGCACGAGTTCTGGAAGAGCATTCACGCTGGTGCCAACAAAGCTGCGAGCGAGCTCGCCGGGCAGGGCACCGAAGTCGACGTGATCTGGAAAGGCCCGTTGCGCGAAGACGATCGCGAACAGCAGATACAGGTGGTTGAAGGTTTCACAGCGCAAAGCGTCAGCGGCATCGTACTCGCGCCACTCGACGATCACGCGCTCGTACGTCCGGTTGAAGACGCCAAACGCGCGGGCGTGCCGACGGTGATCATCGATTCGGGTCTGCAGTCGGATCAGTTTGTGAGCTTCGTCGCCACTGACAATCGCAAGGGCGGAACGCTTGCCGCCGATCGCATGGGCCAACTGCTGAACGGCAAAGGCAAGGTGCTCGTGCTGCGCTATGCAGAAGGCTCCGCGAGCACGACGGAACGTGAGGAAGGTTTCATCTCACAGATCAAAGCGAAGTTTCCGGAGATAGAGCTCGTCTCCACAGATCAATACGCGGGTGCCACGCGCGACACGGCGAAGCGCGCGTCTGAAAATCTGTTGAACCGTTTTGCCGACACGGTGCAGGGGATCTTCACGCCGAATGAGTCGTCGACTGCGGGGATGCTGCTGGCGCTGCAGGATATCGGCAAGGCGGGGAAGATTTCGTTTGTCGGATTTGATACCAGCCAGACGTTTATCGACGCCATCAATGCGAACCAGTTGCATGGGATCGTGGTGCAGAATCCGTTCAACATGGGATATCTCGGCGTGCGCACAATGGTCGACAGCCTGCTCGGCAAACCAGTGGAGAAGAAGATCGACACCGGCGTGATGCTTGTGACGAAGGAGAACCTCGAAACGCCGGAGGTCAAGACATTACTTCACCCGCCGTTGGACCAATACTTAAAATAGACCACAGATGACGCGGATAAATAAATCCGGATTTTTTATCCGTGCAATCCGCGGCTTTGGGCCGGTGCTCGGTCTGCTGATCGTCATCGGAGTGTTCTCATTATTAGTCGACACTCCCTCCAGGCTGCTCTCACCAAACAACCTGCGCATCGTCCTTTCGCAAACAGTCATCGTCGCTATCGGCGCGATCGGCATGACGATGATCATTATTAGTGGTGGTATCGATCTCGCTGTTGGATCGACGATCGCGTTGACCGGAGTTATCACCGCACTCGCTATCAACGCCGGCTTTCCACCGTCAGGCGCGCTGTTGGCAGGAATTCTCGTTGGCGGGTTCGTCGGCGTGATCAATGGTGTCGTGATCACGCGGCTGAAAGTCGTCCCATTCATCGCGACGCTCGGCATGCTCGGCGTGGCGCGTGGGGTTGCGAAGTGGATGGCAAATCAACAGACCGTGAACATGCCGGGCACGTGGTTGAACGAGCTGCTCGTGATGTTTCCGAATCCATCCTGGCTGCTCGTAGCGCCCGGTGTGTGGATCGCGATCATTCTCGCGATTTGCGCCGCGATCGTTTTGCGTAACACGGTGTTCGGACGGCGCGTCTTTGCACTCGGCTCGAATGAAGCTGCGGCGCGCGCATGCGGCATCGCCACTGACAGGTTGAAGATCTGGATCTACGCGCTCGCTGGCCTGTTGTTTGGACTCGCGGGCGTGATGCAGATGTCGCGCTTGCGACAGGGCGATCCGACAGTCGCCGCCGGTTCGGAGCTGGACATCATCGCGGCAGTGGTGATTGGCGGCGGCAGTTTGAGCGGCGGTGAGGGAAGCATCCTGGGATCGATGATCGGCGCGCTCATCATGGCGTTCCTGCGCAATGGCTGCCAGCAGGTCGGTTGGCCCAACTACATTCAGGAGATCATCATAGGCGCGATCATCGTCGTCGCCGTGGCAATCGACCGCTGGCGATCGTCACGACTCAGCTAACCCGCAGCTTAAAACAAAGAAAATTCTTGACAGCCTCGCCACGCGAGAGTATATGTACCACGTTTAGACAAATTCGTTAATCCCAGTCATCCCTACAAACCCAAGCAAAACAGGCGTGCCCTTCAGCCTGCAAATGGTTCGTCTAATTAGTCTTAACAAAGAACAATATCGACGATGCGCAAGATTAACCCACACGATTTCAAGGTCGCACGGCGCGGAACCAGCCGCGAGATCAACCGCCAGATCGCCCTGAACCTGATTCGCACGCACCAGCCCATCTCTCGCGCTGACCTCGCGCGACTGATGAACGTCCGGCGCGGCGTTGCCAGTCTGCTGGTAAGCGAACTACTCAGTGAGTCGCTGATCTTCGAGGGCGCTCTCGGCGAATCGGCCGGGCGCGGACGCCGCCCGACGTTTCTTTACATCGACTCGCGTGAGCGTTGCGTTATCGGCGTCGATATCCGCGCCACGCGCACTTATATCCTCGTCACGGATCTCGTTGGCCGGCAGCTCGGCGCTGTCAGCAGTTTTCAAACGAACCGCGACGTCGACGTTCTAGTCCAGGATCTCGCTCGTCGCATCAAGCAGATACTTTCCGACTACAAAGAAGTCGGCGCGTGTGAAGGCGTCGGTGTAGCAGTGCCAGGCATGGTCGATCCGACGAAGGGCTACGTGGTCCATGCGCCGACGCTCTCCTGGCGCGACGTCAACCTGCGCGATCCGCTCGCGCTCGCGCTCGGCATCCCCGTCCAGATCGAGAACTCTGGTAAGGCGTGTGCGCTCGCTCAACTGTGGGCCACACGCAGCGACGTTGTTGCTTCAGCAAACTCTGTGTTCGTGAGCGTGTCGGACGGCGTCGGTGTCGGCGTCGTCGTGAATGGCGAAGTGCTGCGTGGCCGTCACAACACGGCGGGCGAGTTTGGTCACGTGCCGTTGAGCATCGATGGACCAAAGTGCTCATGCGGCGCAACCGGTTGCTGGGAAGCTTATGTTTCCAACCTAGCGACCCTCTCGCGTTACTTCGGGCGTGACTTGTCGGATCCGCGGCCGCGTGATGCTGAAACGATGAGTTTCACAGTTGAAGACCTGATCGCGCGTGCGCGTGCGGGCGACGCCAAAGCACTCGCCGCAATCAACTCGACGGCGCGTTATCTCGGCCTCGGCCTCGCTTCACTCGTCAACGCACTCGATCCCGCACGCGTTTACATCGGCGGTGAAATCACAACCGCGTGGAGCCTGATCGAGCCGCTCGTACGCAGCGCGTTGCGCGAACGCACGCTAACCGAGTTTGGCGGTGCGACCGAGATCCACGTCGTGCCGGCTGAAGATCACCCGCGCCTGCGCGGCGCCGTTGCCCTCGTGGCTGCACCGGCATTTGCCGCGCCGATGGTCGCATAAACAAATCCGTGAGCGAAGCTCCGCGTAATCTGTGGCTAATACTCTTCCCTTGGAGGTCTAGATCGATGCGAGGCACTAAACAACTCTTGTGGTTACTATTTTCCATCCTCATCACTAGTGAAATCGTATTAGCCCAAACCGTCGTCGGTCGCATATCCGGCACGGTCCAGGACTCGAACGGCGCTGTGGTTCCGAACGCATTGATCAAAGTCACTAACACCGCCAAAAACTCGGAACGCACGGTGACGAGTGATGCGAACGGCTTCTACACGGTAACGAACCTGCCGGTCGGGCTCTATACGATCGAAGCGGAAGCGAAAGGCTACAAGAAGGCCCTTGTCTCCGGTCAAAGCGTCACTGCCGATGCGCGACTCACTGTCGATCTAAAGCTCGAAGTCGGTGAGGTTTCGGAGACGGTGGAGATCGTCGGCGCCGCGGGTGAAACTGTGAACACGACTTCCGGCGAAGTCTCGCGCGTGATCGATCAGCAGCAGGTGCAGAACCTCGCGCTGAATGGTCGTAACTACATTCAACTGCTTTCGTTCGTGCCTGGTGTCGCGTTGCTGAATGACGATCAGCTCGAGCTGACGACGAGTCTCGCGACGAACAACCAGTCGATCAACGGCAACCGCGGCCAGACCAACAACGTCACGATCGACGGCGGCTTCAACCTCCAGTCAGGCAGCAATGCGAGCCAGATCAACAACCTCGGCATCGACTACATCCAGGAGGTCAAGATCCAGACTTCAAACTTCTCCGCCGAATACGGCCGCAACTCCGGCGCGCAGGTGAGTCTCGTCACGCGTAGCGGCGGCAACGATTTTCACGGCAGCGCCTTCGAGTTCATTCGCAACGACAAGCTCGACGCGCGCGCTTTCTTCGCACCCGTCAGACCGACGCTGCGCTTCAACAACTTCGGCTACAGCTTTGGTGGTCCAATCGTCAAAGACAAACTCTTTTTCTTCGGTGGTCAGGAGTGGAAATACATCCGCCGTCTCTCGGCTGCGCAACGTCGCACCGTTCCATCGCTCGCGGAGTTGAACGGCGACTTCTCTTTCCGCCTGCGTGGACCAGACGGTGTTGTAGGCACTGCTGACGATGGCGTGCTGCGCGATCCAAACAACGCTGCGAACACCTGCACGGCTCCGGTGTTCAACGCGCAAACAGGTGCAATTACGACACCGGCGAACCGCACGGGTTGCTTCGGCGGCAACAACGTCGCCCTCCGGAACATCATTCCCACAGCCCGAATCACGACTGACGGTCTCGCAATCGCAAACGTCTATCGCACGTCGATCGGTCTCGCCGCCGCTTTTACCAACAGCCCGATTGCCAACAACGTCACGTTCCAACAACCAAACCCGCTCGATTATCGCGAAGACCTGCTGCGCATCGACTATCGCATCAACTCGAAGCACACGCTCTACGGCCGTTACATTCACGACAAGAACGTCTTAATCGATCCGTTCGGCACGTTCATCAACACGCAACTGCCGACCATTCCGAGCCTGCGCAAACGTCCGGGAACGTCCATGCAGCTTTCGCACAGTTGGATGATCAGCCCGACTTTTATTAATGAAGCCAAGGCGACGGGCGCGATTGTGGCCCAACGAATTCCGCCCGACGGCGATCTCTGGAAGCGTGAGACTTACGGCTTCCAGTTCCAGCAACTGTTCTTCAACGGCGGCCGCTTCGAGAACTCGATTCCCGACACGACAATCAATGGCTTCGCCAGTTTCTTCGGCGCCGCGCGTTCCCTCTTGTCGCCAACAACTGACATCAACGCGAGCGACACGATCACGCTCGTGCGCGGCAACCACACGTTCAAGACCGGCCTGAGCGTCACGCGTAATCGCATCGATCAAAACGCGCGCACGGTTTACGCCGGCCAGGTTGATTTCAACACCGGCGGCAACACTCGTACTTCAAACAACTCTTTCGCCGATGCCCTGCTCGGAAACTTCAGGACGTACAGCGAACAAGCCCTCGATCCGATGGGCTTCTTCCGCTTCACGCAAACGGAAGCGTTTGTCGCCGATAGTTGGAAAGTGAATCGCAAGCTGAGTCTGGAGCTCGGCGTGCGTTACCAGTATGGCCAGCCGATCTACACGCAGGCCAACAATCTCGCGAACTTCGATCCGTCACGTTACGATCCGGCTCAGGCAGTCACGATTCTCGCAAACGGAAACATCGACACGACGAGGGGCGGCAATCGTTTCAACGGTCTCGTGCGCGCGGGCGATGGTGTGCCTCCTGAAGATCTCGGACGAGTGCCCGGTGGTGACAGTGCTGCGGTACTGGCCGTGCCGACCGGCGCACCGCGCGGACTTTACGAAGGTCATCACTACTTCATGCCGCGCGTCGGCTTTGCCTATTCACCTTTCGACGACAACAAGACTTCGATTCGCGGCGGCTTCGGCATGTACTACGATCGCATCGAAGGAAACCTGATCTTCCCGTCGCTCAGCAATCCGCCTTACGCAACGAGCGCGCAGTTTCAAAACGCAAACCTGAGCAACATCACCGGCGGCTCGACAGCGGCGGCGCCGTTTGCACAGATCAACGCGGTGAATCCCGAGCTCGACACGCCTTACACGATGAGCTACAGCCTCAGCGTGCAGCGCGAGCTGCCGCACGGGATCTTCGCGGAGGCTGCGTACGTGGGTAATCTCGGCCGTCATCTGATTCGACAGCCTGACATCAACCAGCCGACATTCGAGCAGCTTCGCGCGAATCTTCCGCCGGGTCCGAACGTCAACGTCAACACACTGCGTCCGTTCAAAGGCTACACCGCGATCAGAATGCGAATGAGCGATTCGACGTCGAACTATCACGGCATGCAGCTCTACGCCGCGAAACGTAAAGGCGATCTGTTGATGACGACTTCTTACACGTGGTCCAAAGTGCTGACGGATGCGAGTGGCTTCAACGACAACCCGGAAGATCCATTCAACCGTAGATTCAACTACGGGCCAGCGACGTTCGATCGTCGTCACGTCTTTGCGCTCACTTACACTTACAACGTGCGGATGTTTAGTCGCACGCATGGCTTTGTTAAAGCGGTGCTTGACGGTTATGAGATCAGCGGTGTCACGCGTTTGCAGTCAGGTCCTTACCTGACGGTGACGGGAACTGCAAACTCGGTTTTTGGAAATCGTCGCGCCGATTGTCTCAGTAGCGATCCGCTGTTCGAAGACGGCGAGCGTGGTCCAAACAGTTGGGCGCGTCGTGACGCATTTGCGATCGCGCCTGACACGCGTCGCGGCACGTGCGGCGTCGGCACGCTCCGCGGTCCGGGCGCGCAGACGTGGGATTTCTCCCTCCGTCGCAACTTCGGACTCACGGAGCGGTTCAAGCTGCGGTTCCAGGCTGATATATTCAACGCCTTCAACCGGACTAACTTCCGCGACCTCGAGAGCAATCTCAGCAACGCGGCGTTCGGGACGATTTCGACGTCGGGTCCGCCGCGGAACATTCAGTTTGGACTGAAGCTGACTTTCTAATGAGATCCGTTTTTATCTGCGTCATCTGTGTCACTGTTTTCGTTACCGCTCAGGCGAGTACGGTGACAACGGCGAGTTTACGTGACGAAGTAAACACGTTTCTCGGCAAGGAGCTCGCCGCGCATTTGAGCGCGATCAAGTCGCTCGATCCGCCGCCGGAGCTAGTTCTCGGGGTGCCGACCACGGGTGAGTTTTCGTGGGGCACGTTTATGCGGTCACTCGCTGCTTACGCGGAGACGACCGGGAATCGCGAGCTTGCCGGACGCGATCTCGCGAAGCTCGTGGGCCAGATCGGCTTGATCGAATCGCGCGCGGGCGGCAAAGCGTTTTCGCAGCTCTACGCCGCGCTTGCTTTGCGACACTTCGGTCGCGACTTGAAAACGAATCCGCTCTGGCAGGGCTTGACGCCGGACGAGCAGAAAGCGTGGCGCTCGTTACTGAATCCGGAGCGCTTCTACGATCCGAAGACAAATCGCGTCATCAATCTCGCGGAGAACTATCTCGGTGTCGCGGCGCGCATCGCGAGTATCGGTTACGAGCTCGGTATCTCAAACGATCGCGCGTTCCTCGACAAGCTGCTCGATCGCGCGGCCGTGCAGTTTACGGAAGGAAATCTTTACGCGGATGATGCGCCGCCAACGGGGCGTTTCGATCGTTACTCAAACGAGTACGCGCGTTACATCTGGGAAGCGGCGGAGGTGTCTGGTCGCAAAGACCTGTTAGACAAAGTGCGGCCATCATTGATCAGACAAATGCGTCTGTGGTGGGACGTAGTTTCGGAAGATGGATACGGTTACAACTGGGGCCGCAGCCAGGGCGTGGTCAGTTATCTCGACACGCCCGAGATCGCAGGCTTTCTCGCGTTGCATCCGGAGTTCAGGCCCGCGCCGCTCGCTGACATCGCGGCGCTTTATTACCAGGCGTGGAATTACCTGCTGCATGACTATCGCAGCGATGCGCACCTGCTTTCGATCTTTGCATTTGGACGTGGGAACTACGGTTACATCTCGCGTGAGCGTGAGTGGCAACAGACGACAGGGTTCTTTGGGAAGCTGGCAAACTCGCACACGCCTTTGATGAACGCGCTCGAGAAGGAAGGTGTGGCGACGTTTCCGGTTGTGCCCACGTTGCGAGAGGTGGCGCGGTTTGAGTTCTTTCGAAAGTCGCCGGAGCGATCAGCGGGTGTGTGGGTAGTAAGGCAGGGTGCGTTGCGATTTGCGTTGCCGATCACGACTGGTCCCAAGCCGGGCATGTCAGACTATTTGCCAGCGCCGCATGGGCTAGCAGGCTTTGCGGCGCCGGTCGAGCAGATCTATCCGGTGTTGACGCCGTATGTTGAGCTCGCTGATGGGCGAACTGTTGTGGCTACGGATGGAGCAGATCTAATCGAGCCGGCGGCCGATGGTCTGTCGTTGCGTGTGCGTTGGAACAAGTGGGCGGTGGTTGGGACGCCGTCGGGGAAAGTGCAGGATGTTGGGCTCGTGAGTGAGGTCGTGTGGCGGATTGAGAAGGGGACGCTGACGCGCGCGGAAACGTTGAGTTCAAAAGGCGCAGTTAAGATTCGCCGGTGGTGGCTCGCGGTGCCGAGTTCGTATGATCAGGTTGAAACAGATGTGATTAAAGGTGTCCGCGTTGATCGGTTCAGCTCGGGGAAGGGATCGCTCGAAGTGAGGATGATTGAGGCGAGCTTTCCGTTGAAGACGTCGATCGTCGCATCAGGAAATAGTGCGTTGGGACGAGGGGTGCATGGGGCGATACCGTTGCATCTCGTGTTCGAAGCGAAGGATGTTCAGGCGCCGTTGAAATTCAAGATCGCGCTCACGCCAAAGTAAGTTGTGGAACAAGATTTACAAGATTTCGGCCAGGATTTACATGTTAATCCTGAAAAAAATCTTGTAAATCTTTGTCTAATGATTGTGAGGAGTTTTCATGGACCAGGAATTGATTCAAAATCCAATCACCGCGGAGACGTGTTTCGTCCCGAAGACGCATGAAGGCAAAGGGCGCCGCACAGCAGTCCGGCCGGGCACGACCGCCGCTCGATTTTTGCATTACGGCCGCATCACGCTCGCCGCTGGTGATCCACCGTTGAAGTTCAACAACAACGACCACGAGGCCGGATTGATTTGCCTGAACGGTAAAGCGAGTGTGAGCGCCGGGGGCGAAACATTTGATCTTGATCGTTACGACGCGGTCTACGTGCCGCGTGACTCTGAGATCGAAGTCAGCACGACAGAAGGATGTGATCTCGCAGAAGTCTCAGCGCCTGTCGCCAAACGATATCCAATAAAGTTTGTCTCGTACAAAGAGGTGCGCCAGAACCCGAAGCTACATTTGATCGCCGGCAAGCCGCCCGCTGAGCGTGACTTGAATGTGCTTATCGGCGCGAACGTCGAAGCGGGTCGCATCATGGCGGGTGTGACTTTTTCAACGCCCGGCAATTGGACGTCCTGGCCTCCTCACGAACATTCAAAACTACTCGAAGAGGCCTATCTTTTCATCGACATGCCGTCGCCATCGTTTGGCGTGCAGTTTGTCTATACCGATCCACAGCGTCCCGAGCTGGTCCAAGTCGTGCGTGAAGGTGACTGCGTACTGATGCCGCAGGGTTATCACCCGAACGTCGCCGCGCCCGGCGGGCAGATCAACTTCTTGTGGATGATGGCGGCGATCAGGGAAGGTGAGGATCGGCTTTACGGTGTCGTGAACGTGCAACCTGAGTACGCAAGCGGCGGATCGGGATTGGAAGCTGTGAGCGACAAGAAGTAGAGGATACAGAGATGTCTTCTGACAACAACGGTAACGGCAACGGTCACAACTTCGCGCAACATTTGAACTGGTCCAAGATCCCTGTGGAGCACCCGGCCGAGGGAATCGAGCGACAGATGTTTGTCGGCAACCGGATGATGATTTGCCGTTTCCGTTTCAAGCCGTTCCTGGTGACTCCCGAGCACGATCATCCACACGAGCAGATGACGATCGTCGAGCGCGGCCGCGTGCGGTTCTTTATCGAAGGCAAGGAGCAGATCGCGTCCGCGGGCGACGTGCTGCACTTCCCGTCGAACTGCTGGCACGGCGCGACGATGATGGATGAAGAGGTGGTTTTGATTGATATCTTCTCTCCCCTTCGCGAAGACTTTCTTAATCAGTAACCAATCCGTGTTCATCTGTGGCTAATATTCTCGACCAATTCAAGCTCGACGGTTGCGTCGCGCTTGTCACCGGTGCATCCACTGGTTTGGGCGCTGCGATCGCCATCGCACTCGCAGAAGCGGGCGCCCACGTCGCCTGTCACGGCAACACGCGCTCGCCCGCGTCAACCTGCGATCAGATCAAGAGCACAGGCGGCGTTGCACACGCGATCACTGGTGATCTCAGCAAGCCCGAAACAGCAAACGATCTAATCACCCAAACACTCGATCGCTTCAACCGCATCGACATCCTTATCAACAACGCGGGCACGATCCGTCGCGCGCCCGCAGTAGATTACTCCGACGACGACTGGACTACAGTGATCGAAGTCAATCTATCGAGTGTCTTTCGTCTTTCAAAACTCGCAGGCAAGCACATGATGGAGAGCGGGCGCGGCGGCAAGATCGTCAACATCGCTTCGCTGCTTTCGTTTCAGGGCGGCATCACGGTGCCGGCTTACGCAGCTTCGAAAGGCGGCGTGGCCCAGCTCACGAAAGCGCTTGCAAACGAGTGGGCCAAGCACCGCATCAACGTGAACGCGATCGCGCCAGGCTACATGCGCACTACCAACACGGCCGCACTGCAAGCTGACGAAACACGCAACCGCCAGATTCTCGAACGTATCCCCGCCGGTCGCTGGGGCGAACCCGACGACGTTGCCGGCGCCGCAGTCTTTCTTTCATCGCGCGCGAGTGATTACATCAATGGTCATGTTCTCGTGGTCGATGGCGGCTGGCTGGGACGCTGAGCCACGGATAGACAGATGCGCCACAAAAGGCACAAAATGCACAAAAACAGAAAAGATCTTTTGTGCTTCTTGTGCCTTTTGTGGCTAAAACTTTATGAGTCTTTTTGAGGCAAAGCCAAAGGATGGTTGCCGCTGGGACATTGTGAGTCTCGGCGAAGTGATGTTGCGGCTCGATCCGGGTGAGGGACGCGTGTCGACCACGCGGCACTTCCAGGTTTGGGAAGGCGGCGGTGAGTACAATGTCGCGCGTGGCCTGAAGCGTTGCTTCGGCATGGATGCGGCGATCGTTACCGCGCTCGCCGACAACGCGGTGGGCCGTCTGGTCCAGGATCTTGTCTACCAGGGCGGCGTGGACCAGTCGCACTTGAAGTGGATGAAGTTTGACGGCGTCGGACGCACGGTTCGCAACGGTCTCAACTTCACCGAACGCGGCTTCGGCGTGCGTGCGGCTGCCGGTTGCTCCGATCGTGGTCACACCGCCGTTTCGCAATTACAACCCGATGACATCGACTGGGAATACATCTTCGGCGCAGAAGGCGCGCGCTGGTTTCACACTGGCGGGATTTTTTGCGCCCTCTCGGAAACGACGCCGGCCGTCGCGCACGAAGCAATGGAAGTCGCACGCAAGCACGGCACGATCGTCTCTTACGATCTCAACTATCGCGAATCGCTCTGGAAATCGATCGGCGGTCAGGCGCGGGCAGTCGCTGTTAATCGCGAGCTCGCGCCGCTCGTCGATGTGATGATCGGCAACGAAGAAGACTTCACGGCGGCGCTCGGCTTCGAAGTCGAAGGACAAGACGAGCACCATTCAAAACTGGATGTTGCAAACTTTCATCGCATGATCCAGCGAGTGGTGCAGGAGTTTCCAAACTTCAAAGTCGTCGCGACAACGCTGCGCAATGCGAAGACGGCGACGGTCAACGATTGGGGCGCTGTGTGCTACACCGGTGGTGAGCTTTACCAGGCGCCGGTGCGTGAGAACCTGGAGATACTCGATCGTGTTGGTGGCGGTGATTCGTTTGCTTCAGGATTGATTTACGGATTCTTGACCGGACGTGGACCACAGTGGGCGGTCGAGTGTGGGGCGGCGCACGGCGCGCTCGCGATGACCACGCCCGGCGACACGACGATGGCGACGTTGGCGGAAGTCGAGAGAGTGATGAAGGGCGGGACGGCGCGTGTGGCCAGATAAAAGCGAAGTCATTCAGACGATCAAAGATATCGGCGTTATTCCGGTGGTGCGTGCTACTAGTGCCGATGAAGCGATGCGCGCGATCGATGCGATTCGCGAGGGTGGGATCTCGGTGCTCGAGATCACGATGACTGTGCCGGGCGCGGTGAAGTTGATTGAAGAAGTGGTGAAGCGTTATGGGAAGGATGCGCTTGTCGGTGCCGGAACGGTGCTCGATCCGGAGACGGCGACGGCGTGTATATCGAGTGGCGCACAGTTTGTGGTGAGTCCCGCGCTCAATCTCGAGACGATCGCGTGTTGCCGGGAGCGTGATATCGCGGTGATGCCGGGTGCGTTGACGCCGACCGAGGTGGTCCATGCGTGGAAGGCGGGTGCGGATTTTGTGAAGGTCTTTCCGGCGGGCGCGGTTGGTGGGCCGAGTTATCTCAAGGCGTTGAAGGCGCCGTTACCGCAGATCGAGCTCGTACCGACGGGCGGCGTCTCGCTGACCACGGCGCGCGATTTTATTCGTGCTGGTGCGGCGGCGCTCGGGGTTGGAACGGATCTGGTGGATATCAATGCGATACGCGAGGGGCAGAGCGCGGTGATTACGGAGCGCGCGAAGCAGTTTATCGAGATTGTGCGCGAGGCGCGTGCGTCGTGAACAACGTTTAGACAGGATGACAGGATTTGCAGAATTTGCAGGATGAGGATATGAATCTTGTTAATCTTGACAATCCTGTAATCCTGTCAAACATCGTCGAACAAGCTCTCGACGTTATCCAGCGCGGTGAGCGCGTTCTCGCCATCATCCCTGATAAGACGCGCGACGATAACACGCACGAGCTTTTCCCGATCGCAAACCAAGTCTTAATGAAACGCGGTGTTGCGTCGTTCGATGCGCTTGTCGCACAGGGCACACATCCGCCGATGTCCGCAGCGCAGAAGCTCTCAAAGATCGGTAACACGGATTTTCGCGGATCTTTATTCGATCATCGGTGGGACGATCCTGATGAGCTGATCACGCTCGGCGAGTTGAGCGCCGCGACGGTGCATGAGTTAACGAACGGGCTGATCGATCAGGCGGTGCCGGTGAGTATCAACAAGCTGCTCGCGCCCGGCGTCTACGACACGGTGCTCGTATTTGGGGCGACCGTCCCACACGAAGTTGCAGGCTTCGCGGGCGGTGCGAAGTATTTTTTCCCCGGCGTGGCTGGTCCAGAGCTGACGCATACGACACACTGGCTCGGCGCGCTTGCCGGCATCGAAAACATCATCGGACAGATCGAGACACCCACGCGTCGGTTGATCGAAGCGGCTGCTGATATGATTCCCGCGCGCATCGCCTCGCTGAACTCAGTCGTGTCGCGAAACGACGGCGAGCTGGTGACGTACGCGCTCTTCACCGGCGATATAAAGTCCGCCTTCCGACGCGCGGCGGAAGTCAGTCGCCACGTCCACATTCGTTACACGGGACGGAAGTACAAGAGAGTCGTCGCGCTGCTCGATCCGCATTACGACGAGTTGTGGGTTGGCGGCAAGGCGAGTTACAAGCTCGGCGCCATCATCGAGGAAGGTGGCGAGCTGATCATCTACGCGCCACACCTGACAAAACTTTCCGAGACGCACGGCGCGTTGATCGAGAAGTATGGTTACGCGCCGCTCGAGAGCGTGCGAGACATGCTCGGTGTGTCGCAGGAGCTGCGTGAGAATTTATGTATCGCCGCGCATCTCGCGCATGTTGCTTATGCTGGAAGGCTGGACGATCAGGGCCGGATCGTGCCGCGTTATCAAATCACAATGGCGACCGGCCTTGATGAAGCGACGTGCCGCCGCGTCAACCTCGGTTATGTCGACTATCGCACACTCGACTACGAAGCGATGCGCGCAGACACGGATACGTTAGTAGTCGCAGATGCTGGCAGGGATCTCTACCAGGTTGATTAGGCCACCATCGCCGCCGGCGCGTCGACGTATTCAGCGATGAATTGATTCAACTGTCGTCCGCCGAGCGGTGTCGAGAAGAGGAAGCCCTGCCCGTTCTCACACTCGAGCTTGCGCAGCAGCTTCAACTGATCTTCCGTCTCGACACCTTCCGCCACGACGTCCATCCCAAGGTTCTGCGCGAGTGCTACGATCGTGCGCACGATCGCGAGGTTCTCCTCGTTCTCCATCATCTGCGTCACAAACGAGCGATCGATCTTCAACGTATCGATGGGGAAGCGCTGCAAGTAACTCAAACTCGAATAGCCCGTGCCGAAGTCATCGATACTCAACTGCACACCGAGCTCGCGCAACTGTGTCAACAATCCGACCGCAGCCTCAATGTTGTCACTAAACACTGACTCCGTGATCTCGAGCTTCAAACAACGTGGCGGCAGCCCGAACTGCTCCAACAGATTCGCGATGTTCTCGACCAGCCCCGGCTGATTAAACTGCTTCACTGACAAGTTCACACTCACAAACAACGGCGGCGCTGCCGGATGAGTAGTCAGCCACTCGCGCGCCTGGCGACACGCCGACTCGAGCACAGTCTGCCCGATCGTCAGTATCTGCCCAGTCTCTTCCGCAACCGGAATGAAATCCTTCGGCGGCACGAGTCCAAACTCCGGGTGCCGCCAGCGCACAAGCGCCTCGAACCCGATCAACGTGCGGCTCTGGAGCGACACGATCGGCTGATAATCAACAAACAGCTCATCGCGCTCGCACGCATGTCGCAGATCCGTCTCCATCTTCAAACGCGTCATCAGCTCGCCGTGCATGTCGTGTCCAAACACTTCATAACGCGCCTTGCCACGCGCCTTCGCCTGGTGCATCGCTGTTTCCGCGTCGCGCAACATGTCTGACACTTGCTCGTAGTCAGAAGCGAGCGCGATACCGATGCTCATCGTCGTGTAGACTTCCTGGCCCAGCAGGTTGAACGAGATCGAGAGCGCCTGTTGAATACGCGTCGCGACTGACGACGCCTCTTCTTCACCGGAAACATCGTCGAGCAGCACTGCAAACTCATCGCCGCCGACGCGCGCGAGTATGTCTCCCTGTCGCATGCACGTCTTGACGCGCTGCGCGATCTGGATCAGCAGTTGATCGGCACTGGCGTTGCCAAGACTGTCGTTAACGAGCTTGAAGCGATCGACGTCGAGCAGCAACACCGCACACTGCTGATCTCTACGCGAGACGCGCAGCTTGAGCAGATCGTAAAAGCGCGCGCGATTCGGCAGACCGGTGAGGGTGTCCTGCGTCAGCTTCTCTTCGGCGTTCTTGCGATCACTGATGTCCTGCACCTGGAAGAACAACCGCTTCGTGCCGGTTTCCGAATCCTTCAAAAGGGAGACGTGCCATTGCACCCAAACCGTGTGACCCTGCTCGTGAATGTAGCGTTTCTCCTGCTCGTGACTCGGAATGTAGCCTTCGAGCACGCGCTGGATGTACAACTGCACGTGTCGCAGATCATCCTGGTGCGTTAGTCGCTGGAAACTTGTCGCGCGCAGCTCCGGTTCTGAATAGCCGAGCAGTTTGCAGAGCGATTCATTGACTTGCAACCAGCTGCCGTCCATCGAAACGATCGCCATGCCAATCGCGGCGTTGTCGAAAGTGCCGTGACCGCCGCTAAACGTGTTGGCGTTTGTCGAGATCGCGAAGGGAATTGACTCGGGAGCGAGTTGTGACTCGAAATGCGATTCAACGCGGTTCTGAGTTCGCTCCGATCCACGACGACGCTTCATGCGCTTCTGTTCGTACATCGCCTGGTCAGCCTGTTCGAGTAACTCTTCGAAACACGCCATGCGCTCCGGCTCGAGCGTCGCCACACCGATACTGAAAGAGAGTTTGTGACCGCGAGTCTCGGAAGCGTTATAGGCTTTCAGGTTTTCGTTCAGCCGCGTGATCGCCTCTTCTTTACTCGCGTTCAGATCCGTGACGAGCACCGTGAACTCGTCGCCGCCGAGACGCGCGATGATGTCCGTGCTACGAAAACTGCCATTGAGAATCGCGGCGGTTTGAATCAGCGCGTTGTCGCCTTCGTTGTGTCCAAACTCGTCGTTGATGCGCTTCATGCCATCGAGGTCGATGAAGAGCAGCAGCAGTTTTTCTTTCTGGCGACGCGCGAAGTCGAAGTAAGGCGCCGCCTGTTTGAGCAGGCCACGACGATTGAACAGTCCGGTTAGATCGTCTTTGAGTGAGCTGTTGCGCAGCGTCTCTTCGAGGTTCTTGCGCTCGGTGATATCGCGTACGACCTGGACCAAACCACCACCATCAACACTCGAGATCGAAATCTCGAGGGGAAATGTTCCGCCGCTGAGTTTCAGACCCATTGCTTCGCCACGCCACGAGCCGTCACGCCAGACTGCGGGCATGATCTGCTCTTTCATCCGGATGAGCTCTTCCTCGAAATAAAATTTTTCCCAGCTCGCGCCGATCAGTCGCGTCGGATCTGCGTAACCGAAAGTCTTTGCATACGCGTCGTTCAGATAAATGCAGACGCCGGTATGGTCGATAATTGCCATGCCGTCCATCGACGCTTTCATCGCGGCAGCCTGTTGGGCCAGTGAACCCGCGACTCGTTTACGCTCGGTGATATCACGCGCGACAACTGAAGCGCCCGTCATGGCTTTGCCTTCCATGATCGGGCAGATCGTTAGCGAGACGTCGATCGGAGTGCGGCCCTTTTTCAAGTGGACCATCTCGTGCTGGTTGACGTTTTCTCCGCTCCTGACTTTTTCAAACAGTAACGAAGCTTCCTGGCCGCGACGATGATCGAAGAGCATGGAGATTGGTGCGCCGAGAGCTTCCTTTGAGGTGTAGCCATAGATGCCGCGCGCGCCGCGGTTCCAGCTCATGATCACGCCTTCGGTGGTCACACCGATAATTGCGTCGCGCGAAACGTCAACGATGCCTTGCAGGCTCGACAGCTCATGTCTCACGCCGGCGAGTTGTTCCTGTGTGCCGCGCCAGTTTTTCCAAACAACCACGCTCGCGATTACCTGAGCGACGATCAGAACAACGACAAATTCAGTGAGATTCGATCCGAAGAGTGCGGAGACGATGAAACAGAACGCAATCGCGGTTGGAATCACGAAGGTAGGGAGGAGCCACAGCTTGCGGCCGGCGCGGGAGATGAAAGAGTTGGAATCGAGAAACATAACCGGCTCAGTGATGTTTGAATCGATGGAGCGTAGTGGCTAACTGGGATTGCCACTCGAGGTTGTCAAAACTTGCGGGACGACTTGCCGCAGTCGTGTAAGCCAATCGTGTGCCAGTGTGTATTTGTAGATAAACGCCACAAAAGCGCTGGGCCTGTCGAGTCAAACTAACCGTGGCAACGGCAATCTGACAAAAAACCGATTAATTTGATTGGGCCGCAAAAAGGCACAAAAAGCACAGAAGTTCTCTCTAAATCTCTTTTGTGCTGCTGGTGCCTTTTTGTGGCTAAAAAGATTTCTAAACCTAACTACATTTTTCCGGTCTAAGCCCTAACAATGTTGCGCTGACTAAAGCGCAGCGAATGTAAGGAGAAACGAAAATGCGTGTATTAGTCCGTCTTGTTTGCGCGTTCGCAGTTGTCGGACTGTTCCTCACTAACGGCGAGGCGAGAAGAGCGCCACAAAAGAATATCCCGGATAACCCGGCAGCGGAGATTGCTTACGCCGGACATGGAAAGGTTTTTGATAAGAACATGAAGGAGGTAAAACTCGACGCTTTATCGATTACCAGGATCCAGGATTCGATGATGAACGAGATTCTGAAAGCGATGCCAGAGACTTCACCAGACACGGTTCCCGTGATTAACGAGGCACAACAGGTATTGAAATGGAGAAAGCTCACTACTGGCGAGACAATTTTAATTAAGGGCGGCATTATCCGCACGTTACTTCAGAATTCCTCTGGCGAGCTAAGGGCCATATACTCCTGGCGCAATAGTGCCGTCTTGTCCGGTTATTTTGGCCGCGATCCCAAACTGCTCACAACCTTAGATCCGAGAACTGCCGCAATGGCGCGGCGGCTGGGAGTGTTTGATACTGAGCCCGACCCACCGGCCAATGGCCCAACCCCGTATATGAACCTCTGCCGTCTTCTGAGCGTCCCAATCCCGCCGGACTGGGCACAATCAGGAACACCCTGGGTTTGGCAAGGGACCCTCAGCCAGAATCTTCTGGATCCCGGGGGCGTTGCTGAAGTATGGACCTACAGTGATCCGTCCGTACAAGGCGGCTGCATCGCATTGCCTAGAGACAACGGAGACTTTGGATCAGTTGCTGGCATCATCTGCCAGAGTTTTATAACGGGCGCTGCCTGTTTCTGGGATAACAAGCTTCGAGGGGTCAGTCCGGAACAACCCATCGGCTGGCATGACCAGCGCCTGATCATCTCGGAGCTTAAGGATGGATCAAATCTCGAGGACAGTTGTACTCAGTATCATCGCGGCAACAATGTATTTCTAATCGCCCCTGACGATCCAACTTGGGGGAAGGTGTTAAGAGGGCCCTTGAACGGTCCTCGAACTGGCACCTTTACAACGCAAGTGATGACATTGGGCCCATTATCAGTGTCTCGGTACATTGATCGCTATTTTCCTGTATCAGGATTGCCGGAGCGCCGTGGCTGGGAGAATAACTTTACGACTTCGTCAACAACAGGCGTGTGCACTGAATGTCATGACCGAGCCGTCGTCCCGGCTCCGCGAATGCCACCCCTGTGCGCAACCGGGAGAACCGATCCTGCCGGGTGTTATGGCACCCCGTAATGGGAAGAGTAGAAGTGTATAGGAAGCCATTGGTGCCGGAGGTCGGACTCGAACCGACATGAACAGTGAAGTTCGCCAGATTTTGAGTCTGGTGCGTATACCAATTTCGCCACTCCGGCGCGAAGGATGGACATGATAAGGCGGTTTGCAAAGTAGCGCAACCGCCGAATCTCCGCTCAGTTTTAATCACATCTTAAGACAAAACACGCTTCAGACGCTCTCCGCTCTAAAGCTAAGCTGCTGAAATAACATGCATTTACGCCTTGTGTAAAAACATGTTTGCCACTTGGGCCGGAAACAGCTAGAATGCCTGAGCCAGGAAATTGGCGGGGTGGTCTACCCAGCCCCTTACCCACGAATTCTCACAAAGCTGGTGAGCTCTACTAACTTTTTCTAGCTGCTGCGCCCTGCCCGTCTCAGGAGAAACCCCAATGCCGACAACTGTGTCGCCCCGGATTTTGATGGTTGACGATGAAGTCGAAATAACCGAAATCCTCGCCGACCTCCTCAGTGAAGAATATGAGTGCCTGCGGGCGGCTTCCGCAGAAGAAGCACTCGCGTATCTGCACGAAGGTGAGTTCCAACTCGTGATCAGCGACATCACCATGCCGGGCATGAGCGGGCTCGACATGATCCCACACGTGAAGGCGCTCTCAGCCGACACCGTCGTCGTGATGATCAGCGGAATGCAGACTGTCGAGAGCGCGATCGGCGCCCTGCGTCTGGGCGCGTTCGATTACCTGATGAAGCCTTTCGATCTGCGGCAGGTCGAAGCTGTCGTCAAACGCGCGCTCGAACATTACGAGCTCGTCGTCGCGAAGCGACGTTACGAAAACCACCTCGAAGAGCTGGTCGAACAAAGGACTGTCGAGCTCGATAAAGCACTGAACTCACTGGAAGGCGCGTATCGCTCGACACTCAAAGCACTCACAGCCGCACTCGAAACCAGAGACTCAGAAACGCATGGTCACTCAGAGCGCGTGGTTACTTACAGCCTGCGACTCGGACGCGAGTACGGCTTGAGCAGCGAAGAGATGAAGGCGTTGGAATTTGGCTCACTGTTGCACGACATCGGCAAGATTGGTGTGCCCGATTCGATCCTGCGCAAGCCGGCGAAGCTTACGGAAGAAGAGTGGGTACGCATGCGCGAGCATCCGATGCATGGACAACAGATTCTGCGCGGCATCGAGTTCCTTGAAGGCGCAGCACGCGTGGTGGCCCAACATCATGAGAAGTGGGACGGCACTGGTTATCCACTCGGCCTGCGTGACGAAGAGATCGACATCTGCGCGCGTATCTTTTCAGTGGCTGACGCGTTCGACGCGATCACGAGCGATCGTGTGTATCGACGCGGCAAGCCTTACGAAGCCGCGGCGCAGGAGCTGGACGACTGGGCCGGACGCCAGTTCGATCCGAAAGTGGTCGAGGCTTTTCATCGCGTGCCGAAGGAAGACTGGGAAGAGTTGCACCGGCAGTCGCTGCTGCCGAAGCCCGATCGGTTTGACGTGCGTCAGGTGATGCGCATGATGGAATCGAGCCTCGAAGCCGCAGTTAGATAGAAGTCATCTTGTTAATCTGGTGAATCATGAAATCCTGTCCAACATTAGACAGGATTGCAGGATTCACAAGATTTACAAGATGAAGGCTAGTTCTGTATTTGCGGCACGACGTAGCCGCGGCGGGCCTGGAGGCTGAGGCCGACGCGCCGTGATGCGACCTGGATATGACGGTATTCGCCGGGCTTCGCTTCGGCGAGCGGACGCTTCGGACGATAAGTGACAACGTATTCAGCACCGATTGCGCGCGCGACTTCATTCGCCTGGGCCAACATCTCCTGACTATTGATCGGCAGCATCATTTGCCCGCCCGTCTCGTCAGCAACATCCTTCAAAACCTGCTGGCTCTTCTTCACTTCCGCTTCATAAGCCTTGCGCAGGCGCTTCATCGCCGGATCAAATCCGACGCGTATGCCAAAAGACGGTTGACGAGTCGTGCCGGGCGGCTGTGTCGGATCAGTGGCCCGGATCGGATCGGCATTCGGCGGGCGCGGGCCTGCGCTAACTCGAGACGGGTTCGTATCGCTCTTCTGTCGCACAAACTCGGTATAGCTGATGACATGCACAGTCGCGCGCGCCGCGACTAGCTGTTTCACGGCTTCAGCACGATCGACTTTGCTGCCCGGAGAGTCAACGCCGTCAGTGATCATCACAACGTGACGACTTCCCTCGGGACGATCCTTCAATTGCACACTCGCATTCGCAATCGCTTCGGAGATCCGGGCCCGCTTCGTTGAGACCAGTTTGTTCTTCAACGTTCGCAACACAGCAGACTTGTCAGTGGTCCAAGGCTGCAACATCTCGGCGGAGTTACCTGATTGCATCACCGCGATCGACGTACCGTTTTCAAGCCTGTTGACGAGTTGCGAGGCGACGTCGCGTGTCAGACTTGTTTTCTTCGACATGCCACCCAAGCCACTCACCTCGCCACCAGTGTCCAGCACAAACAGCACGTTTGCGGGAATGTGCCTGACGCTGCGGATCTGCTGGGCGACGCCGTCTTCGAGCACGAGAACATCGTCGAGCTCGAGCGTCGGATCGTAGTGGCCGTAAGCGTCGAAGGCGACGACCGGCAGCCGGACTTCTTCAGTAAAAACTTTGACTGTTTCTTCGGGGCTTGGCGATGGCGATGGCTGTGGTTTCGCGGGTTCCTGGCTGGAGATCTGCGTGGCGGCGAGCGCGAAGACTGCCGCGACCACGAGAAGACCAGTTGTGCGTTTCAGCGAAAACATGTGGGAGTCGGCTGGTTTGATGCCTCCGAAATCTGTTCGTTGCCTTTAAAGCCACGGATTACACAGATAAACACGGTTCAGACCCGTGTTCATCCGTGAAATCTGTGGCTAAACTTTCCTTGCCTGAGCTTGGACGGCCGTAATGGCGATGGCGTCGACGATGTCCTGTGCCGTGCAACCACGCGAAAGATCGTTCGCTGGTTTGTCCAAACCCTGAAGAATCGGTCCGATCGCGGTGGCGCCGGCCAGTCGTTCCGTTAACTTGTAAGCGATGTTTCCCGCTTGCAAATCGGGAAAGATCAGCACATTTGCTCGTCCTCTAACGGGCGACCCCGGCGCTTTCGAGCCGGCGACAGCCGGAACGAGGGCCGCATCCGCCTGCAGCTCGCCGTCGATCTGCAACTCAGGCGCACGTGCCTTCACGGTGCGCGTCGCTTCCACCACTTTATCGATCAAGCGATGTTTTGCGCTGCCTTTCGTCGAAAACGAGAGCAGCGCCACACGCGGCTCCGTGCCCAACAACGCTCGCCATGAATCCGCCGCGGCGAGCGCGATCTCCGCAAGCTCGACGGCGCTCGGCTCGATCACCACACCGCAATCCGCATAAATCATCGCGCCATCGTGTCCGAACTCACTGTTCCGCAGCGCCATCAAAAAGAAACTCGAAACGAGCTTGAATCCCGACCGCACGCCGATGCAATGAAGCGCCGCACGAACCGTGTGACTCGTCGTGTTCGTCGCGCCTGCGACTGAGCCGTCAGCCAGCCCCGATCGGACCATCAGGTTGCCGTAATACAAAGGATCTGACACGAGCGTGCGCGCCTCATCGGCCATCAAGCCCTTTGCACGTCGCAGATCGTGAAATAGCGAGACCATCTTCTCGAAATCCGAGGCGCGCTTGTGATCGATAATCGTGACGCCGCCGAGATCGAGTCGATTGTCTTGAGCGATCGTGCGGATTTTTTCTTCGTCGCCGAGCACAGTGATGCGCGCAATGCGCTGGCTCGTCGCTTCGGCAGCCGCGACCACCGTACGTGGATCATTTCCTTCGGGCAGAACGATGTGTTGCGGCCTTGACGCGGCGCGCTGTCGGATTCGGTCGAGGATGTCCATGGGCGTTAATGTTGCCACAGATTACACGGATCAGCACGGTTCTGTATAATCCCCGCATGTCAGAATTAAACCTGCGAAGTCGCATGACCAACCTGCTCCTCGTCATCCCCAACCTGCTTCTGCTCAGCGCGCGGTTGATGGTGGACCCGCAGGTGCCTGCAAAGGAACGGCTGCTCGTCGCGGGCGCGATTCTCTACGCTTTCGTGCCCTTGGATTTCATTCCGGACATGCTGCCGTTTATCGGGCAGGTCGACGATGTTTATCTCATCTCGTTAACGTTGCTGCGACTGATGACTGTGACTGATCCGCGCGTGGTGCGCGAGCATTGGCGTGGTGGTGGAGATGTGGTTGAGCTGGTCGGAGCGACTGCGCTGCTCGCAGGCAAACTACTACCGAAACGGATCCGGCGCGTTTTGACTGCAAACGTCGAGGCACCGAAAACTCCGAGTGAAAAAAGCGACACGAGAACGCCGTTACTGGTCGAACGACCTGTTGCGGAATCGAACCCTGTTCAGCCGAGTTAAGCGGCGAGCGACCAATCGATCACGCCTTCAACGGCGTTCGCCAGCTCGCCAACGAATTGCGTGTTACTCGTCTTCAATGCCCAATACCTCATCTGTTCGGGCATTGCCTCCGGCCCCAGCTCATCGAAAGCCACGAGCGCGCAGTTCAACGACTTCGAGTGTGTAATTACAAACCACTCGCGAGCGAGCCGGAAGTCCTTATTCAAAGTGATGAGCCTGATGTTTGGATGTCGCGGCGGCCGCCAGTCGTCCTGACCGAATAAATAGACCGACTCCGAGACGTCCGCGATGCGCATGTAGCGATCGATGATCGGTTGCAGCGCCGAAAACTTCTCGACGCCGGCATAAACGCGTCCCGAGCGGTTCGTTCGCAAAAGGATCGCGTTTTCGATCATCAGGCAGCCGTACTCGACCGACGCGGTGGTGGTATGACAGGTAAAACTCTCGCGTTCGAGGAAGTCGCGGCGCGCAAGGCTCGCAATTTCCCCGATGTTCTCGACGCCCGGGACGCCGGAGAACTTAAGGGCTCGCTCGAAGATTGAAAAGTTTCTCACTGAGGGGGGCCTCCTATCGTTAGCCAGAGAAACTTTTAGCGAAGGAAATCTGCGAGAGCGTTACGAAGATTTCGTTAAAGTGTGTGCGTCAGGGGACAGATGCTGATCTCTGCGCTACCTCTGCGTCCTCTGCGCCTCTGCGGTTAAGGTTAACTCTCACCGCAGAGACGCAGAGAACGCAGAGGTTACGCAGAGTTAGCGGAGGGCGCTCAGGATGCGCTCGTGAATGCCGCCGAAGCCGCCGTTCGACATAATTGCCACCACATCACCTTCACGAAGCTCGGGCACGAGGTGCGTCACGATTTGAGCGACGTCTGGCAGGGCGAAAGCAGGTTTTCCCTGTTTCGAAATAGCCTCGATTAACGCGCCGGTATCAAGCGCACGTCCCTTTTCTGTGACCTTATCACTGTCGAAAACCGAAGCGATGACCACGTAATCAGCAGACGCAAAAGCATTCGCATAGTCATCCTGAAACACAGCCAGCCGCGACGACCACGAGCGCGGCTCAAAGACGGCGATCAAACGACGATCGCGATATCTTGCCCGCAGCGCGCGCAGCGTTTCGCGAACAGCCGTCGGATGATGCGCGAAGTCGTCGATCACGAGCACGCCCTGCTCCTCGCCACGCACTTCCGCACGTCGCTTTACATTCTGAAAACTCGCGAGCGCGTTCTGGATCTTGTCTTTACTGACTCCCCACGCATCAGCCGCAACGATCACGGCGAGACAGTTCAATAGATTGAACTCACCAACGAGCGGCGTTTGAAACTCGCCCCACGCCTGGTTCTCACAAAATACTTCAAACCGCGAGAGTCCCTCGCCAAACTCGGCATTGCGCACTTGCCACTTCGCACTCGCGTCAGTACCGAACGTCTCGAGCCGCGTGAAAAGTTTCTCGCCAAAAGATTCAACCACAGCGCGCACGTTTGGACTGTCCCAGCCAGCGATCAGCCTTCCGTTCTCAGGCACGAGATTCATGAAACGACGAAACGCCAGTTTCACAGCATCGAGATCGCGATAAATGTCAGCATGATCAAACTCGATGTTGTTCACGATCGCGAGCTCCGGCAGGTAATGCATGAACTTCGGACCTTTGTCGAAGTAGGCCGTGTCATACTCGTCAGCTTCGATGATGAAATAGTCACTGTGCGTGACACGAAAGCTACTGCCGAAGTTTTGGGCGACACCGCCGATCAGAAAACTCGGATTCAGTCCGCCCTGGTCCATCACCCACGAGGCGATACTCGTCGTCGTCGTTTTGCCGTGTGTGCCCGCGACCGCGAGTGAGTGTCGACCACGAATAAACTCTTCCTTCACGACTTCAGCTTGCGAGCGATAGAGAAGTTTGCGTTTGAGCGTTTCTTCGACTTCGAGGTTACCACGCGGGATCGCGTTTCCAACTATTACACAGTCTGGCGCCGGAGTGAGATGTTCGCGTTTGAAGCCATGCGCAACGTTGATGCCGAGCTGTTCGAGCATCGTCGACATCGGCGGATAGACATTCAGGTCAGAGCCGGTCACGTGATGGCCGCGCGCCTGCAGCATGCCGGCCAGGGAAGCCATCGCAGTTCCGCAGATTCCGATTAAGTGGTAATGCATATCAGAGACGAAAAACTCCTAACGATTGGTGGCCTCAACACATAGATCGAGGAGCGTCTTGCCGTGTCGCGCCGAGAACTCTCGTTCCAGCGTCAGCGATTGCTGCTCCAACGTGTAGTTCGGACCGGGCGCAAGGTCGTGCCAGTGTGCTGCGAGCAGCTCAGCGAGTACATCGGCTCGGTCGGTTGGGAAAAAGCCCAGCGCCTTCGGCACTTGTTCGCGATGAACGGCAATGTCTGAACAAAGCAAAGAACGACCGAGGGCAACCGCGTCCTGGACCACCGTGCTCCAGCCTTCAAAACGTGATGGTTGGATTACGAGCGCCGCGGTTCTCATGAGGTTGACGAGATCCGCGTAAGGCGCCAATCCGAGTATCGTGATCTGGCCGTTCAAGCCGGCGGTGGCGATTGCTTGTAATAGTGCTGAAAAATTTCTGTTTGCCGGATCGCGATGATCCGAGGGAAGCCCGGTCATCACGACGTGAATATCCATTCCCTTCTGCTTGAGCAGCGACAACGCCTGAACTATCAGCGCATGGTTTTTATGTGCCCAGAACTGGTTGGCGACCAGGGCGAACTTTTCCGGCAGGTTAAATTTTTTCCGGGTAACGGTGGGATCCCCGCTCAGCTCTTCAAAAGCCAGCAGCGACGGGAACGGAACGACGCGGCCCTTGCCCGCATACTGCGGAACAGATCTCGCGAAGTCGTCGCGCGCTGCCTCGCTCGACAGCATTACCACCGTTGCCTTTTCAGCCAGACGCCGGAACGTAGTGTTCCTGTGGTCCAGGTCTCTCTGCGCAAAGAACTCCGGTAAATGAACGTGTTGGAAATCGGGAATCCACCCGATCGTGCTGGGACCGACTCGCCACGGCGGCAGATCAAGCAGTGGCAACAGCACGTTGACGCTGTTCTGCTGGGCCAGCCCGAAAAGGTCAGATTCGCTTCGCATGCGCAGTAGTTTGCGCAAGCGTGCCTCGCCGCGGAGTGCGTGCGACTTTTGCTTCATTCCGAACAGCCGGCGAAGCTGTCGTTCCGCAGGCAAATAGTCGGCGGCAGCCAGCCGCATCTGTTTGGCGCGATACTTTTCCGGCAACTGATCGCAATTGCCTGACAGAAAGAACAGCTCAACACCGGCCGAATTGCAAGTCTGGTCGAGCGAGCTGAATATCGTACGCGAATACACTGCGGCCGCGACCCAACCGGTATTGGTTTGGTCCACAACGCCGATGCGCAGCGAGGATGGGTCATGAGCCATGCTGTAAAGAGAGGCTATCCGCGTGATGCCAGTCTGCGATACAAAGTTTCAGAGCGTCCCTGAGCGGTCGAGGCTGCCACGAAGGCAAAAGCGTTTGCAAGCGATCGGTATCAGCCCACCAGCGCAAGGGATCATTCTCACGCAAATGACCGCGGCAGCTTATCTGTTTTTCAGGGGCTACGAGGTCGCGAAGCGTTTCGGCGAGAGTTAAGACGCTCGTTTCCGTTCCGCTCGCGATGTTAACAACCAGGCATTCGCGAGCCGCTGCCGGAGAATTTTCGATCAGCCCGAGCAGCGCGGTTGTGAGATCTTCGATGTGTAGAAAATCTCGCGTTTCCTCACCCGTACCCGCCAGCCAGGTTGTCTGCTCCGGCCCTGCTAATTGCTGGTAAAGCTCCCATACCAGCAGACGCCGCTGCGCCGGACCAAAGACCGAAAAGAAGCGACAAATCATGATCTTCAAACCGAAGCATTTGCTGAACTCGCGGGCCAGTAACTCGGACGCAGCCTTGTGAAAACCGTAAGGTGAAATCGGTTGGAGAGAAGCTTCCTCGGATACTGGCAGGAAAGCGGGATTACCGTACACCGCGGCGCTCGACGGAATCACGACCAACGGATTGCGGCCGGAGCGTCGCACTGCGTCGAGGAACTCAGCACACGTCTGCACCGAGCCGCGAAAGTCGTGCAACGGATTTTCAAGGGAAGCACCGACAGAGGCAGAACCCGCGGCTTGCACCAGCACATCAGGTAAAAAGTCTCGAATCAAACCGGCGAGATCTCGCGGATCGTCAAGACCGGTGTAAAGCCCATTCCAGTGTTTGCCTGCTTCGCGGGATCGACCGGCGCCCATTACGGCGTGGCCTGCCTCGGCAGCGTATCGGCCAAAACTACCGCCGATAAAACCTGAGATGCCGGTGATCAGAATTCTCATGGTCGTTCAAGAAGGAAGCTGTAAATCCGTCCAGGCGTACGATCCTTCCTGCTGAATGCTCGTAATTGGGCGACGCGAAACTGGTGGGACCACGCCAGCAAGCGGCCCAAACGGAAGTAACTAT
>Ga0081539_10001895_pt1 | contig 32433 bp, 27 predicted proteins | sample TabmetS4T2R2_FD_71023 | JGI IMG/M metagenome (GOLD analysis project Ga0081539, IMG submission 71023) | Tabebuia heterophylla rhizosphere microbial communities from the University of Puerto Rico - S4T2R2 | ecosystem: Host-associated > Plants > Roots > Rhizosphere ... | reverse complement strand
AGACTCGGCCTCGACCAAAGCCAAACTGGAACCCGGCACCTACACCTTCTTCTGCACGATCCCCGGCCACCGCGAGGCCGGCATGGAAGGCACGTTGACCGTTAAGTAGCCGCTCTGGAACGCGCTTCCGACTCTGGGCTCCCTATAGCGGGCTCAAACTCGGAAGCGCGGCCGGGCTCAGCTCGACGGGAGCCGCGAGCCGACGAGCTTAGGGCGAGCGTCGAGGAAGTCGACATGGGCACTCACGATCGCCTCGGGCCCTTCACTCTTGGCCATGAATTCGGCGTCCTCGTGATTCACGAACGGCTTCGGCCCGGAAAGGTCTTGAAGCTTCCCTAGCTGGCCCAGTATCACCGCCCGGGACGATCCTCGATCGACCGGTCCTAGCAAGCAATGACCGCCGCTACTCGGCCGGAGGCGCCATCACGCGCACGACGCTGTCGCCGACGAAACAGGGCTTCTCGTTGCCCTCGACCTCGAGGGTGAAGCGGGTGACGTACTCCCACCAGCCGCCGCCGATCTCGGTCATCGAGACGACCTCGGCCTTGGCGCGGACGCGGGAGCCGGAGGGGACGGGGGCCGGGAAGCGGATCTTGTTGAAGCCTTATGAATTGTTTGGCGCGATCCCCATCGGTGGCAACACCTAGGTTCTCGGGTCGGTGTCGCCATCACGCGAGCGCGGAAGTCAAGACAGGCCTGAGTGCACCGTCGCTTAGCGAAGCGCCTTGGTTGCAAGTGCGTCCGCTTCCGCATTCCATTTTCGCGGGATCCACGAAATCCTGACGTTGGGAAACTCCTCGACCAGGGAGCACGCTTCCGCGTGCCAGGGTCTGATGTGCTCCTTGCCAACCTTCGCGCGGCCGTTTACTTGGTCGACCACGAGCTCCGAGTCAAGGAATACGCGGATGCGTTGGATTCCGCGACTACGGGCGAGCTTGAGGCCTTCGATGAGAGCCCGATACTCCGCAACGGTGTTGATGGCGGGTCCAATCGGCTTGGAAACCTCTTCAATGAGCTGACCATCGGGGTCCCTGAGGACGACTCCGATCGCACCTTGAGCTGGATTGTCGATGGTCCCCGTGCCCGAACCGTCCGTCTTCAATAGGTAGTTGCGCTTAGAGGGCTCCGGACGGCCGCGCTCGTGCGTTTCGGGCACCGGCATGTCGCCAATCTATGTCATACCGAAGCCCGCAACGAACGGATCAGGGCAAGCTCACATAGACTGCCGCGCGATGACGCCGGTCGAAATCGAGGGGATCGAGGGGATGAAAGCCTCGCTCGGGGAGACGTTTGGACCGAGCGATTGGCGGACGGTGAGCCAGGAGGACATCGACACCTTCGCGGCGCTTTCCGGCGACGACCAGTGGATCCACGTCGATATCGACCGCGCTAAGACCGAGAGCCCCTACGGAACGACGATCGCCCACGGCAACCTGACCCTCTCGCTGGTCGACGGATTCCGCAAAGAGCTCATCTCGTCGACCGGCTTTGCCTTGGGGGTCAACTATGGATGGGATCGCATCAGGTTCCCGGCTCCCGTGCCAGTCGATTCCAGGGTCCGTGCTCGGGCAGAGATCGTCTCGGTCGACGAGGTCGGGGGTGGCTGGTGGCAGGTCGTTACCCGCTTCACCCTCGAGGTCGAGGGCAACGAGAAGCCCTGCTTTGTTGGTGACTCGGTGACCCGAGTCATGACCTCCCCCTAGCGGCCCAGCCACAGGGGCGTAAGGCCGGTTCTTTCAGGGAAGTGCGAAACGTCCGGCGCTTAAACGTTGAACGGAAGAGGGCTATTTCGACCCGCGCTCAAACATCGCGCGAAAGACGGCGTCGTCCCATCCGCTTTCGATGCCCTGTCGGGCGACGCGTCGAGCGGCAAGGCGAACCGCTGTAGAAATGATCGGATACATTGCTGCCGTCTGAGCGAGGCTCAGATCTTCGCCGGAACGCTTGCGCCTGCGCGGAAGCTGGCGAATCAACTCCGGCGGATAGCCGAGATTGACCAGGATGTCATCGCTGCCGTGCGTGGCCACATTGCGCAGGTCTTCGGCGAGCACTTTCGCCTCTTCGACCTCACGCTTGGAGTAGGAAGCACCGACGTCGCGCCAGACGCCGAACCGCTCCGACAGGACCGCCCAGCGGGCATCGCCTTCACGGGTCGGCCCCAATCCGAGATCGCACAGCGCGGCCATCGCGGCCGAGACGAGAACTACCCGATCGGTTCGCTCCGCTTCTCGCGGCTGTCGGTCGGCTTGGAAGAGCGACCAGGCCGCGCTGAGGGCCGCTCGCGCGGACAGACTGTTCTCGGCTGCCCGTCTCATCGCCTCGAACGGAGCGAGGAGGATCTCAGGCCGGAGCGGTATCTGGTACTCGCCGTAGTGGTAGATGCCCTTGCCCCGCACCGGGCTGCGCACACCGGCCCAGGTGCCCGGCTCATACAGCTTGCGCGCGATGCCGCGGTCGATGTAGGGCCGGGGCTCCCAGTCGCCGAGTGACGGCCAGAGCTGATCGTGCTCGGGCGGGGCAAGCAGGCACCAAAGCGCCAACGCGTATCGCGCCCGGGTACGGGCGACACTGACGGCCACCGGTTCGGCGCCCTGCTCGATGATCAGTAGCGTCGCCGTCCTGCGGCCGTCGAGCGGGCCGGTGTAGCTGCCCGCCTGATGCCACCTTGCACTGAGGCCGATGTGGTCGCCCAGGTGCTGGGAAATGGTCATCGCGTCGACGGGCGGGTCTGACTGGCGATTCCACTCCCTGTCCTGGTCCAGCTCGGCGAGGCCGATGCGCTCATCGATCTCCGTGTAACCCTCGACGGTGGCGTTCGACAACGGGACCGCTACCAGCCACTCTGAGCTTTCATCGACGAAGCGCTCGAGCTCGGCGAGCAGCTCCTCCCAGGATCCGATCTCGCCGTCGTGGTTGTGGAGCAGATCGAGAACCGTTTCCGCCAGGAACCTTTCGCTGCCAAAGCGGTTGAACAGGGGCAGCGCCTTGATCCGCAGCAACGAGGCCACCTCCCATTTGGCGGCTTCGCCTTCCTCGTCGAGGTAGGCCACCAACGGCAGCACCCTCTTCACCTCACCGCCGCGCGGCGGTTCGCGCATCTCCGCTTCCGCCCGACCGACAGCCTCCCTGAGGCTCGCGAGGGCTGGTGGATCCTGGCTGGCGCGCCGGCCGCTCAACGGTGCCCGTCTCCGCGGTCTGCGAAAGACCGAAGCTCTTCGATGCACTCGCCCTCCGACGAGGGCAGGCGCACGAACTCAACGGCTTGCCCCGACGCGAGTCGCCAGGGCCCCAGGTCGGCGCCAATCGCCCGATCCTCGGCCGCCGCGGGGTAGGCAAGTGCCCCTCGAGGCACCTCTTGGGCAGACATGTAGGCGGCGAGTTGGTAGAGGTCACCGCGGTCTACCCCGTGGGGGCGCTCGGCCGAGGAGCGAAGGCGCTTGTACTTCGCGTCGAGGACCGCGCGCTCACGGCCACGCCGGTCGGAGATCAGCAGGTCGGGCTTCAGCCTGCCGATGCGAACCGACGGATCGGCCACAGAGGAAAGCAGGAATCCGGTTGAGGAGGTCGCCGTACCGTGAGAGACCCGGCCATCCCCGAATGCCCGGCGGGCGCAGTGCAGGAGAAAAAGCTCCCAGAGCTCGGCAACGTCGACCAGCACACCACTCGTGTCATCGCTCGCGCCCGAAGTCAAGGTCCCACGCCTGCGCGCGATCTCCACTGAGAGGCGGGTCAACGACTGAAAGGAACGGTTAATCGGGGTGTAGCGGACGCGTGACATCTCGCGAGTGCTCGGTAGCCGGGGGCTCGCGCCGACCGATCCGCGCAGCTGGCCGAGCAGATCACCGGCGAGCGACGGCCGCCAGGGCTTGTCCGCCCCAAGCAGGGAGGTGAGCGTGCGGTCGGCGAGAACTAGCGCGCGGCTCACCGGATTGTCGAGACTGCGACGCTCGATCCGGCTGGCAACCAGCGGCACGCGCGCCGCGCGAAGCTGGGTGGTGCCCCGGACGTCAAGCCGACCACGCATGTATTGGCCGGAGGTGGCTTCGCTGACCCGGAATCGCGGCGGCCCGTGTCGTCCAGCCTCGGCGAGGGAGGCCGACCACATTCGGTCGACGAGCTGGGCGATCAATGGTCCGCCATCTGCCTGCGTCGCGGATCTGGGGAGAACCGTGAGGTTCAGTGCCCGGGCCAGCCAGGCCCCGATCACCTCGATTCCGAGGCGCGGCTCAATCCGTACCTCACGGCCTTCAAAGTTGATCTCGCCGATGTAGCGCCCGGTCCACCAGCGTCCATCGCCGGCCCGCTGCAGGGGCGCATCGTCCTCCTCGTCGACGCGGCTGCGCCCCGTGAGGGAGAGGGCGTAGTCGTGATCGGCCAAGTGCGCGGCGAGGCGGCCCAGCCACGCGTCCTCCTCTGCGTCGCGCGACTCATAAGGCGAGAGGTCTGCCAGCGTGAGCGGCTCCGCCGTCAAGGCACCCCGATCGCGAGGAGCACGCCGCGCAGCCTCTCCAGCTCCTCGCGGGCCGTAGCGGGATCGACGCCCTCAAGGTACTGGCCGAGGATCGGCTCAAGCGAAAGCGACCAGAGGTCCAAGAGCGGCGGCTGGGGCTTGCCTTTGCCCGTCCACAGCGGTCCTCCGCTCAGCCGCTTCTTGCCCTGCAGCCAGCTGCCGGCGAGATAGGCGACATCGAAGAAATAGGTGTGCCCAAGCGCGTACTGGGCCCCGAGGTGGTTTGAGTCGGCGATCTCCCGGTTCAGCTCCTGTGCTCGATCGGCGAGTAGTTCGACGTCGTGCTCTGCCCGGTCCCAGCCGTAGCGGCTCGGGGCGAACTGCTCCCACCTCGCCTCGTTCACCTCCACGATCGGCTCGCGCTCGAACTCGCAGGCGCGCCAGAAGAAGCGGCGGCGCATCGCGAAGTCCAGCTGCTCCACCGACTGGTCGATCAGGTTCATCGTCCCGATCAGGTAGAGGTCCCCAGGCAGCCGCAGCTCGACGGCAGCCTCGCCAGAGTCGATGCCGGGAAGCAGCGCGACGGCGTCTCGGTTCTCCAGCAGGCTGAAGGCCTCCCCGAACATGCGGCTGAGATCGGTGCGGTTGATCTCGTCGAGGACGAGCACGATCGGCAACGCCGTCTCCTCCGAACGGGCCTCCATCTCCTCGACCAACCTCATCAGCAGTCCCGGCGCGTAGGCCGTGCCCTCACCTTCGAGCCTCAGGCCGCGCACGAACTCCTCATAGCCAAAACCCGGGTGAAGTTGGACCCAGCGGATGTTCGCCGCCACCGCGGCATCCAGTTGCTCTTGCTCCTCAAAGAAGCGCTTCGCCCCCCAGCGCTCAAGCGCGGCACGGCGGATCAACGTCTCGGCGAGCGCCCTGGTGCGGTGGGTCTTGCTGGTCCCGGGCGGTCCGTAGAAGACGAGCTGGCGCTTGTGGCGAAGGAGATCGAGGTCGCCGGCGCCCTCGCCGTCTGAAGCGGCCGCGGCATCCCAAATCGCGTGCAGCGGCGGGTAGTAGAAGTCGACGACACCCTCTCCGAGCTCGGGCTGGGGATTCAGCTCCTCCAGCTTTCCCCGGATCTCCAGCAGCTGCTCGTCGAGATCTTCTGGCTCCTCCTCTCCGGCGAGGAACTCGGCGCGGAACGCGTCGGCGATCTGGCGCTTGTGGCTGCCGCTGGAGATCCGCTCGAACTCCTCGGGTCGGAGCAGGTGGAGGAGCACGTGGCGCATCTCGCGGACCGCGACGCGGTCGGCCGCGTCATCGGCGAAATCGCGCAGCGCCCAGGGATCCTCGAGCTTGGCCTTCTGGTCCCCCGAGGACAGGCCCTTCCACCGCTCGGTGAAATCCAGGAGGTAGGAGAGCTGCAGGTCACGGCGGATGTTGAAGCCACTGCCCGGATTGCCGATTCCCTCATGCATCGCGGCGCGCACCGCCTCCCATCCCGGCGGATCGCTCTCCCAGGCGCTCCCGGCCGCCAGCTTGACGGTCTCGATCTTCGCCTCTGCGCCGATCGAGACGTACGCGAACAGGAAGTGGACGGCCAGGACCTCCGCGGCAAGCCAGCGGACTTCCGGATCAGCGCCCTCCAGCTGTTCGGTGAGCTTCTCTTCGAAGTTCTGCTCGGTTCCGAAGATCGCCCTGGTGAAGAAGCGATCGCGGAAGTCGACGACGTATTTCAGCGACCAAGCCGGGCGCCCGGGGCCGAAGAAGAGTGAACCATCGGCGAGGAGGCAGCTCTCGACCCAGGTGGCGACGACCTGATCGATCATCTCCCGTGAGCGACCTGGGTCAACGAAGCGTGCCATCAGCGGTACTCGGTTTCCCCGGCCTCGCCTTCGACTTCCCCCGCGCAGGCTTCTGCGGCTTCGCTCGCACGTTCGTAAGCTTCTTCTTCGCGTTCGTAAGCCCCTTCTTCGATCTCGTATTCCTGGGCTTCCGATGCTCCGGCGATCTGTTCTTCGGTTTCGCGTTCGATCTCTTCTAGCTCGGCTTCTTCGGCGGCTTCGGCCCTTTCTTCGCAGGCGTAGATCGCTTCTTCGCGTTCTTCGCGTTCGCCTTCTTCGATTTCGATCTCGAGCTGCTGTTCGGCTTCGAGCGCTTCGTCGGCTTCGGCGGCTTCGATGTATTCGAGTTGACCGGGGCCGAGTTCCGGGGCGTCAAGCGCCTGGCTCCAGCCTTCGCCGGCGAGAGCGCCGCAGATCCGTTCGCCTCTACTGAGCGTCCCTGGAACCTCCTCGACGATCGTCGTCACCGGCTCGTCTGGACTGGTCAGCGCACAGATCATCTGCGGTTCTTCTTCTGGGATTGGCGGCGTCCCGACGATGAAGAACGCGGCGGCGCTCGAAAGTCCCTCGGTGGACTGGCCACAGCCCTGGGCGGCTTCCTTCTCGGTCACCAATCCCTTGAACGTCATGCGGAGCGTACTGCTCTGCTCGTAGACGGTGCAGGTGATCGGCGTGTCCTTCGGTTCACCGGGCCCGCCGACCACGACGATCGCGACCGCGGCAGAGATGGTGCCCACGGCGACCGCCGAAAGCCCCCAGGCAGCGATCGGCCTATCGCGGAACTGCCCCCGCAACCAAGAGGGCGCGGACCGCGTGCCGGGACCCTGATCGCCTCCCGAATCAGGCATCGAGGTGAGTAGGGGAGAACGGCGAGTGATGTCTCGCCTGAGAAAACCTGTCGGCCGACACTCCCAACCTCACGAGTTACACCGCCGCCCGCTGAGCCAGCGCATCAGACCTCCCCAAAAAGTTGAACCTCACCTTCGAAGTCCGCGACCGTACCAGACCGCCGCCGAGCAACCGACCTTAAAGGCCGAAGAGCGCTCTGACCGCGCGGAATGCCGCGAGGCCGCAGAGGCGAGAGAAAGCACGATTGCGGTGCGGACCCAAGGTGGGTCGGCGGATCTCCGAGACGATTCGGGCTTACCTGGCGGCACGTCGACCTGGGGGAGATTCCGCAGTTCAACGTGCGCGAGCAGGTCTCCGCGGCAATCGAAAGGTGCTGAGGACCAGGACGTCCCGGCGCGACATCCCGCCTTCCATGCGGACGGCAAAGCGCCTGCGAGAGTGAAGGGAGAGACGAGCGGCTCTGGCAAGGCACCGGTCTTCGCCTCTGTGTCGGCACCACACTGATCCCCGGCAAGGTCGCCAAGCGAGTGCTGTGGCCTCCACCAATGCGGCCGAGCTCAAGGGGATCTCGACGGCGGGGAAGCCGAGCCGTTTCAGGTGACCTTCCACACCTTCCCCCACACCTGTGCCTCGCTGCTGTTCGACAACGGGCGAAACATCAAGCAGGTGGAGGAGTGGCTCGGGCATTCCGATCCCGAGTTCACGTTGCGGACCTACGTGCACCTGATGGACTCCGGCGTCGGCGATGCGGAGTTCTTCGACGAGGCAGTGAACCCCCAACCCGAGGCTTAGTCCTCGGGTTTGTCGGGCCCGCGCCCGAGGTCGGTGATGTCAAAGCCGACCTCGGCGCTCTGGGCCCCTGTTTGGAGGTCGATCGAGCGCAGGCGGGTACGCCAGCTGATTCGGGCGATGACTTCGTTGGCCAGCTCACTCGCAGCCTGGATGGACTCGGCGCCGATCCCACAGCTGACGATCAGCGAGTCATCATCGGGCTCGATCCCGAGACTCATCGGCAGCGGTCCGAAGTCAAGAACAGCCTCGTTGAAGGCGCTCTCGATCTGATCGAAGTCCCGGTCGGCGGGCATCGCGAACCGGGCCTCGGCGAGAAACCGAAGCTCGGAGGAGCCAAACAGCTCGTGGCGGAGGCCGAAGTGGGTCAGGCGCTCATCGCGAACGAGGTCCATCGTGCGACAGCCCTCCAAGTGCCTGCGCATCGCGAGGACCCCTTCGAGCGCTGCTGCAGTTTCACGGATCGGGGTAGCGGAGCCCGCCGGCAGAGCGTGACCGCCTACCGCGGATGCCCACTCCATCCCCTCGGTGATAACCGAGAACACGGTGTCGACGGCCATCGGGTGAAGGCTCACGGGATACGCCACGAACACCTCCGGCCACTCGAGGACCTCGCGCTCTCGCGGATCCATTTGGGCAGAGGCCGACTCGCGGCTTTGGTGGCGCTCGTAGGTCCAAGTCCCGGTCCCCTCGGCGCCATCCAGAGGCGACGGGGGACGCAGGCAGGCGAAGTCGCCGTCGGGCGTCTCTGCCGCTAGACAGGGCTCGCCCAAATTATCCCGCCGCCAGTCCAACCCGGCGAACTCTGAGACTAGACGCTCGCGCCTGGCCTGCATCTCGCCTTCATGCCTCGCAGTGGCTTCCGTCCCCTCGCTGGCCGCTAGTTCGCGAGGGGTCAGACCGAGGCTCGCCGTCAGGGTCCACCTGGGCTCGTCATCGCCCGTGATCCGGGGTGGAGGATTTCCAGCCATGGGATACCTGGGGGCCCATAGCAACGCGCGAGCAGAGGGAAGCCCGGGCGCCTCCCACGAGGCAAAGGTCTGCTCTACACGGTGTTGCAGATCGTCGAGCGCGCCCTCTTTGCCCAATACCAGTGCCCGGAAGGCGCCAAGCTCTCCCATCGCCTGGCGCGCTCCCTCCCGGGTCAGCGTCCCCTCGCTCGTTGGCTCGAGGAGCCATTCGGCCTGCTCGATCAGCATCGTGGCGGCGATCTGCTCGGCCAGGCTCGAGAGCGCGAGCGGACGCGGTTGACCGAACTTCCAGCCAACGAGGACCAAGGTGTCGATGAAGTCTGCGACGAGCTTCTCGTCGATCAGATATCGCGCATCGGGCGGAAGGAACTCCCCGAGGTCCTCCCCCTCAAGATCTCCGAGCCGATCGACGGCGACGATCGCCGACCTGCGAAGTGCCTCCTGCGCGTCAGGATGACGAAGGCCGTAGGCAGATCCGTAGAGCGTCGGCCGAATCGGAGAGTCGCCGACATTGGCTACGCCGTGGGGATAGCCACTTCCGATGATGACCGCCCCGTCTGGCCCGAAGATGTCGCCGATCGCGGCATGCCCTCCCTCCCACCCCGTGATCCGGATCGCGGGCCCTGCTCCGCGATCGCTCGTTTTTCGCACCACCTCGCAGGTGGCGTGGGCGATGCCGGCGTTTTCCAGGTAGGCGGTGACCGCATCGAGCGCCTCCCCGGAAACCGAGTCGGACCCGCCAGCGGCAAGAGCCATTTCGCAACCCTCGGCATCGATCTCGAAGCCGGGCAGCTCGATGCGTGCTCGCTCCCCCAGGGAAAGCGCGCGCGCTTGGCCTGAGCGCAGGGCGATACGAAGCCTCGCGGATCCAAATCGGTCTGCCCACTCTTCGATCCTTCGGTGCTCTTCCTCTGACTGTTTCATCGGCCTCGCCCCCACCCACGTGCCAGCCTGGCTCCGCGCCCCCCGGCGGGGAAAGCAAGTCGGGCGCGTGACCTGAACCTGTGACCGGGTCGAGGACGGGTGGCGTCGAAATCGGTACTTGGCGCCGGTGTTCAAGCGAAGCCCGAACCGAGAAGAAGCCTGGGACGCCTCCTCCGCTCCCGGTCGCAAACTCGATCCGGAGGCAGCCATGGAAGCGGCGCTGGTCATTCTCCTACTCTTGAGGCTGATCCCGTGAGCGTCCCGCTGACCAGCCGGCGGCGCTGGCGAGGACACCGCCCAGCCTAGGCGAGGCGATATCCCTTACCGTCCTTCGTGATCGCTCCGTCCGCCTGGGCCTTGGAAATCAGGCCATAAATCTGATTGGGCGAGATGCCGATGTGCTTTGCCAACTCAGCGCCGGTGGATCCGGGTTTCGCCTTGACCGCGGCGAGCAGCTGCTGGCGACGCTCACCCCGCCCCGCACGAGGGCTCTTGCTTTTTTTCGCGCGCGCCGTCTTCGGCTGGCGAGAAGCACCACTTGCCTCGGCGGGTCGCCTGCGTTTGGCCGCTTTGGGGCCGCCGAGCTCCCGGAGGGCACGCTCGAGGCGTTTGGACTCCTCGCGGATCTCCGCGATCCGCCGATCGATTAGCTGTCGGGCACTGTCAACCGCGGCCCCGGTCGTCGACGCCATCACGCACCTCGGTTCTCGTTTTCATGTGCATAGTCCAAGCGAGCACCTACCTCTCGGATCAGTTCCATGGAGCGCAACTCCCGCACCGTCCTTTATCTTCGGGTCCATCACCCAGCAGCTTCCCGGCACCTCGATGCCCGGAAGCTTGATCTCCGTATGGCATGACCTCTTGGCAATGAGCATCAGCCTATTAGTACCCATAGGAATCAGCGCCGCAAGATGCCCTGGCGGCTTGCTCACCCATGAGCCCGAACCGACCGTCGGCGCTGCCGGCCATCGCGCCGATTTCCGCGCTGTCGCGCCATGGCTGGGGATCCTGACTGGGGCGTCGGCCGATGGACCCGGACACCGCAACGCGAAGGCAGCTGGCACCGCGGTAGTCACGCAGCCAGGCCGCAATCTTCAAACGCGTGGGCAGCGGCGTTCATAGCGCCTGTCGGCGGCGGCGGGTCGCCCCTGCGCCCCCACCTAGGTAGATGAAATACCTACCGTTCCCATCCTTGGTGCGCTCTAGCAGGCGACCCGTACCCAAGCGAACCACCCGGCGACCGTTCCAAGCCCGGACTTTGACCGCATTCGAGCCGGGCTCGAGGATCCGGAATTGCCAGCCGTCGTCGACACGTCGGTAAAGCTGGCCCTCGGCCAGGACCGTTGGGTGCCCAGTGGCGGCCGAACGGGATCGACCACGAACGCCCCAGGGGCGGCAATCGTGAATCTCAAGCCCGGCGGCGCTCGGGGATGCGAGGTTCGCCATGCAGGAACCCGCGGACCCTGGTGCCTGTAAAGAGGCGGGCAGTGCGGATAGCAACTCCTCGACCGGGGTCGCCCTGTCCCATTCCGGCAGCAGGAGATGACAACGCCGCGCGCCAGGGTCAATTTTGATGACCCGCATCTCGGTTCGGTAGCCGCGGGCGCGCGGTTTCCATCCTTGGAAGCGGTAGTACAAGCCGTTGCCCGCAACGTCGACCGCGAGGAGCCTGTCAAGCGAAATGCGACGGCTCGAGCCGTCGTCGAGGTCCGTCCGCACCCACTCCCCATCGACACGCCTCGCCGTCAGCTTCCGTCGCCGCTGACCCTGTAGTGGAAAGAAGATCTGGCCCGCGCGAATCCGCTCTGGATGCCGCGGGTCTCGGGGACCTGGGCCCTGCTTCAGGCCCAGGCTGTGACCGCCGGCCATCGGGGCTCACCCTCGATCGAGCAGGTAGTTGATGAGTTCGCGGGGCGCGACCTCGCGCGCGCCTGTGGTTCCTCCCGGCGAAGGGCCTGATCTGCAGAGGATCGGCTCTAGCCGACGGTCAGGACCGTAGACCTGTCGCGCCCATTCGGCATGTGCCTCAAGCCGGATCGCCGCGGATCTCTCGGTGCCGGAGGACGCCACGTCGATCAAGAAGCTCACGCTCGGCGCGGTGACGAGGTAGTCGATCTCACCGGCGGGGCCGGTCGAAACCGCCTGCGCGACCAGCCAGCCACGCCGCTCCAAGGCGATCAGCTCGGCGCCCAGACCGCCGGAGACTCCTCGCTCGTCACCGCCGCGGCCGCCGGACGCGTGCGGACCAGGGCGCAGGCCCTCAACCAAGGCGACCACACCGAGGGCGATAAAGGCAGCGCCGGCCTCGCCGCCGCCATCCGGCCCGAGGATCGCGCCCGCCGCGAGCGCGAGCGCGGCAACGGCGCCGCGGGGAATCCATCCCGGACGCCGATCGAAACGGCAGAGGATCCTCGGCCTTTTCATGGGTCCCAAGGTAGGAGCCAGGATGGACGCCATCGCCCGCCTCGGACCGCGAGTGCCCGCCGCGCTCGCCTCAGCAAAGCCCATTGACTGCTCCGAATGCTTGCTTGGCGACCGTGAGGAGGGGCTCCTCAACGGCATCGCGGTCGGTTGGGGGGCCCATCGGCAGATCTCCGTCGCGCAACCCGTTCGCGAGCGGCTCCAGCGCCGCCGTGCAGCGAGCGAGCACGACGAGCAGGTCGGGGATGCCAACCACCGTCGGCAGTGCGAACCGTCTGGCAACGAAATAGAGCACCTGCTCGCGAGCCTCCGGGGAAGGTCCCCCCGGCGAGAGCTGCGCGAGGGCCCTGATCGCCTCGGCGCAGACGTCTGCTTGCAGGCCGAGCTGCTCGCCCGCGACCTCCGCCTCCCACAGGGAGCGGCCCTCCTCAAGCCGCCCCAGCGTGACCCGGGTGCCAACGCAGATCGGCTCTTGCACGCGCGCAAACCAGGTTCCCAGGCTCGCTCCGGGCTCGATCAGGTACTTCTCCTCGGCTTGGAGGATTCCGCGCCGGACGATCCGAATGGCGGCGACAGAGCTGCGAAACGTCTGCCCGCCCCCGCCATTGGGCGGTGCCCCAGCGGAGCCTGCCGCTTTTGCGCCGGCCCCATCCCGTAACGGGAAGTGCCCCCGTGGATCAGGGTCAGGTTGCTTCTGGGCCATCGTGGTCCTCCTTCAGGCGGCGGGGTCGACTAGTTCGCGTGGGTTGATCAGCATGAACGGGGTCGGAATCGGCTTCCTGGCGGCGTGTCGCTCGCGCGCGTTTCCTGCCATCCGAACCCGATCGTCGGGCAGTTCCGTCGGCACCCGCCATGCGCGCAGCGTTCGCTGGCTGATGTCCCGGGCGACGACGACGAAGGTGTTGCGACGGCCGAAGTAGATCCGCTTGGCTTGAGGCGTCACGCCTTCTTGGTGCTGCTCCCTGGTCTGGGTCGCCGCGGGGCCAAGGACATAGCTCGTCATGGTTTCGTCGAGGATCTCGATGAAGCGCGCCGCTCGCTTAGCGTCGGGCACGACGAAGAAGACGATCGGGGGACGCCCAAGCTTCTTGTAGCGGGCGTGCTCCTGCCACCACCCGGTCAGCAGGCCGTCGTAGGTAACGGCCTTCTTTCGCACCACGTCATCGGTGTTGCCCCACTCAAGCTCGACCAGCATGTCTACCTCGACCGCCTCGCCGCTTGGACGCTTCAGCTCCAGTTGGAGTTTCAGATCCGGGATCAGGTTCGCGAACTCTTTGCCACCGAAATCGATCGGGGCGTTCTCGCGCAGGTCACCCAGCTCCAGCGGCCGCGCCGGCGAGCGGCCGGCCTTCACAAGGGGCACCTCGATCTTGCCCGAGCGCGGGCCCCACCAGCGGACGAGCTGGCGCGGGGCCAACGAACGGAATCCCCAAAGCCACTCGTTGCGGGCGAGGTCGTGGACGAGGTGCTGGGCGCTCTTCAACTCCCGCGGCTCCCATCGGCCCGAGGCGGGGTGGTAGGGGTTGTCGCGCAGCCGGGCAAAGCCCTCGCTGTCGAGTACGTAGACGCGCCTGCCCCGGCCGGGCTTCTCCTTCAGGCTGATCTCTCCTCGCTTCACCATTCGCTGGCGCACCAGCAGCGCGAGCTCGCGGCGCGCCTGGCGCTCACCGCTGGAGACCAGGAAATCGCGCTGGATCTGGCCGGCAGTCAGGACCCGCAGCTCATACAGAGCCCCGAGGATTGCTTTCTGCTCGTCGTTGATCTCGATGTGCCGCAGCTGGGGCGGCTCCGGCTTCGGCTCCTCCCATCTGATCGAGTTGGCGTGATCGCGGAGCAGCTCGACTTCCTGGTAGCCGGCGCTGAGCGGCTTGTTGGTCGGCGTGCCGAGCTGGGCGATCTCCGCCTGGCGGCGGCCGCGCCGCTTCGCTCGCGCCGGGCTCGGCTTCCCGGCCGGCGCGCCCTTGCTTTCCGGCTCGGCGAGGGGTGGCTCGGGTGCCTTCTCCACAGCGGGAGCCGGGCTCGGCTTCGCCGTCGCGTTCGGAGCGCCCTCGGCCCGCGGCGGGCTCGCCTCGCCGCCGCCGCCCGCCGGCTCGCCACCACCGGGCTCGCCGCCGACGTCCTGGACCTTCTCGTTGTCGGCGCGTTTCGTCAGCTCCGCCGGCGGCGCGATCGCTTCCGGGTCATAGCCCCCTTCCGATTCGATCCGCGCGTCGAAGGTGGCGAGCTTCTCGGGGTCGCGGTGCCAGGGGATCGTCACGACCGTGAACGAGCTCGACAGCCGCTCACCGGCCTGCAGCACGGCGACCCCGTGCTTTAGATCGAGCCCCGTTAGCTGGTTCACCTCGACGCGGGTGCGCTTCAGCTCGCCGAGGCCGCCCGAGATGCGCGCCTCGAAGGCGGGGTTGAGGCGATTGATAGCCCCTTCGGCGTCTTTCTCACCCGAGCGCAGGTAGACGCGCGAGTTGCAGAGCGAGTCGACCGCCTCGGCGAGCTCCGGCCGCACCTGGCCGCCGTGCTGCCAGCCCAGAGCCAGGTCGAGCCCGGCAGAGCGGTCGTTCTCCATCATCGCCGCGATCGTCGGGCTGAACAGGTTGCCGGCGTCATCGCCGATCACCGCAACCCGAGCGCGCTCCTCCTCGGGGAGGCCCTGCTGGGAGAGGATCGCCCGGTGGATCAGCTGTACCGCGAACTTGAGGAAGACCGCCGCGTCAGGGTGGTCGGGGACGCGGGCCGCGATTAGGAGCACCTCGCGTTTGCGGATCACGTCGGCGAAGCTGACCCTGACCGGGTGGTGCAGCACGGCGTTTAGTCGCTCGTCGCCAAGCAGGGTCTGAATCTTGTTGTAGGGGGCCTCCAGGCGCATCACTGCCTGGCTCGGAGACTTCTGCAACTGCGCCGGCAGGATTCGGGAAAAGTGATCCCAAACGGCGTGCCACTGCGGGTCACCGGCGAGCTTCTCGATCTTCTCCTTCCGCCACTCCGCCGCATCGTCGTCGCTGGCCAGCCAGCGCGCGGTGTGCCAGAAGGTCGGGTCGCTCTCCAGAGCGAGAGTCGCGCCGCGCGCCATTTTGAACGAGCGTTGGGAGGCATTCAGCGCCTGGCTGTCGCCCTCCTCGGTGCGGCTGACGTCGACCATCGCCTCCGAGAAAATCTCTGCCTCAACGGAAAGGTCCCGCTCGGGGGTCTCGAGCGCGATCCCGAAGAGAGGCCGGGCGATGTCGAGGAAGCGGACCGTGCGCCAGCTCGGCGTTGAGGCGGCTACCGCTTCGGCGAGCTCTCCCTTCGGGTCCAGGACGATCACCGCGGTGTTCGGCTCACATGCGCGCACCGCGCCCACCCGGGCCAGGATCGACGTCTTGCCGCCGCCGGCGGCGCCGCTGACTTGGAACCCGTACTTCCAATCCCCCGGCCGAAGGCCTACAAAGTTGCCCCTGAGGTCGGTCGCCACTGCCTTTCGCTCATCGCTCGGCCGGTAGACCTCCGGTGGCGTCGCCAACTGCGGAACGCTCGAGCGCTCGACAGCGACGTTCTTGGCGAAGGCGGTCGGGATCTGCCAGATCGAGGCGAGCTCAAGGCTCGAGTAGACACCGCACCACCAGCTCGGCATCGGGTTTGACTCGGCCCGCACCATTCGCTCGACATAGAGCCCGCGGCGGAGGCGGGCGCGGCGCTGGACCAGGCGGTTCTCACCACCTTCGGTCAGTCCCTGGATCGCGCCCGCGACGTGTTTTGCCGCGCGGTAGCTCTCCGCCCCCACCCGGATGTCGGCAAAGCTCAGAGGGCGAAAGACGATCGCGTCGGTCGAGGCGCGCTCCTCGCGCTGCTTGACAGCGTCGGGCAGAGGAGCCTCGCGGGCCTTTCGCCTCGGTCCTACAGCGAGGTGTCGGCTGGCCTCGCGAAATCGGTCGGGGACGGGAGTGATCGCGATCTGTACAAGGACGCGCTCGCCCAGCTCGGCCATTACAGCCAGCAGGGTGTCGCTCGATGCCTCCTGAAACGGCTCGACACTGCCCAGGCTGCGCTCAGAAGGTCGGTCGAGCGGCCGGGTAAACGCCTCTGCCTTCTTGAGGCGGACCACCTCCCTGAGCCAGGGGCGAAGGGCGGCGCCCACATCCTCGCCGAGCGGCCGCAGCGTAGCGTCCGGGTAGCGGCTCGCCAAGACGCCGCGAATCGCCTCGAGATGGCGATCGCCGACGGGGATTGCGATCCCGATCCGCTGCTCCCTGGCGCCTCCCGGCCCGACGCCGGAGACTAGCTCCAGCGTCGCGGCCGGAGGCGTGCCACGCCAGAACCGGACCCACCAGCGCTCGCGGGTCACCGTGCCCAGCGCCTCGACGAAGCTGGCGATCTGTGCGGGCGACGCCTCCGACGCGCGACCGGGAACGAGTAGGAACCGATACATCCTGCGCGCACGGCGGTGTCTCGCCCGGCTGACGAGCACAACAACCACCCCCGCGCAGCCAATCAGCGCGACCCACCTGCCGAGCGCCCACACCTTGTCGAAGAGGTTGCCCACATCTCGGAGGGAGGCGTCTGCGTCCAGTGGAACGCGGCGGCTGGGGGCGGTGACCGTGTCGACTTCCTGCCCACCAACGGAGCGATCGCCCGCAATTCCTTCACCACCGCGCGACGGAAATCCCCCGCCGGGGCCGGGCGGGCTGAGCGGATGAAGCGACAGAAGGCCCAGCACCGTGAACACTGCAGCGGCTGCAGCAATCGTCATCCAGAGGACCAGCCGAGAGGAGCCCATGCCGGTCACACTCCCTTCGGATGACTCGCAACGAAGCCACCTGATCCCTGATCACCGAATCCAGGCCCATGGGCGTAATTCCCGCTCGAGGTCCCCCAGTCATCGACGCCGACGAACTCCACGAAGACGTGCTCGGAGTTCGACCAAACCGTGAAGCGGGATCCTGGTCCACTCGCCCAGAGGTCCTTCCCTGGATAGGGATCGGAGAACAGGCCGGACACGATGCCGCCCGGGTCCGGGAAGCCGCTCAGGACCAGCAGCCACCTAACGGACCCCGAGCAGTCAAGCCCCTGGGCGCTACTGCCATAGACCTTCTGCTCATCAGCAGTCCAGCAGTAGGTCCCGCCTGACGGACCCGGCTTCGTGCCATGACCACCGCCCCAGCAGTAGGGGAGTTTCAGCGACTCGATCCACTGGGCGATGTAGAAGAGCCGCTGAGGAAGCCCCGACGGCAGCGGGCCTAGTTGGCCCGCCCCGCCTTCGCAGCTGACAGCGCCGAAACTCTCGGCGATGCGTTCGACTTTGCGGACGTACCAGTCCGCGTGGTTGTAGCCGAAAATTGCGTCGTACCAATCTCCTGGTGCGCCGAGATGCCGCAGGAGATTCGCTGCCGCGAAGATCGCGTCGACGTTGTCGTAGACGTCCTTGTCCCCGTCGCCGTCGCCGTCGACCCCGAACGGATCCCAGCTCTCGGGGATGAGGAAACCCATCGGGCCCCCAGCGCCGGCGTAGTTGGTGCCGGACTTGACACCTGGCAGATCGGATTCCCCAAACCCCGACTCGACCCAGTGGATCGCCGCGAGGATCATCGGGCCCCGCGGTCCGAGGCGATATTTCGCGGCCGCCTCCGCATACACCGGGAGGTAGCGGGCCTTTGGCCGTTCGGCCCCTTCGGCGGGCTTCCCCGAGCCACTGGCAGTGCATCGGAGCTGTTCCGATTCTTCGGAGCCCGTCGCGCCAGCGATCGCGGCGAGAAGAACCAAGAATGCGATCAGCGCCACAAGCACGGCTGCGACTGCGACTAGAAGCTTCGCCGTGCCAATCCTCGCGACGATCCTTGCTGCAGCCTTCCGCTTCAGGTAGCTCGCGAGTGCGCCGCCCGCTCCTCGCTCGCTCACGATCCGACCTCGGCGACCCGCCATCCCGATGCGCGCCTAAGCAGGGTCACAGTCAACACCCGCTTGCCTCCAACGCCGGCGACGACCCAGCCGATTCGGAGTGCCGGTTCCCCGCCCTCAAGACCGACTGAGATCTCGCTCATCTCCTGGATCCGCTCCCGAGCGGATCCGGCGGCCGGATTAGCCCGCGCTGGGACGCCGAGTAGCTGTTCTCGGAGACCGGGCAGAGCCGTGTTGCGGATCGCGGTCCGATCCCCGGCGTTGAGGATCCCGACCTGAAAGTTCAAATACGCACGGAGGAAGCTCCGGCTTGCCTCGATCGCCGCATCGGCGGTCCCATCCCGGCCCCCAGTCAGAGGGCCGGTATCGGAGACCGCCGGCTGGGCCACTCCGCCTTCAGGGGCATCGCCCCTATCGCCGAGGACCCGAATGGCAAGGAATCCGAACACGAGGATCGCCACGGCGACGGCGAAGACGACTCTGCGGCGCGCCTCTGTCGGGGAAGCCATCGGAAATCACCTGCTGAGCCAGTCGCGTGAGCTCGAGCGTCGCTCGGGCTTCGGCAGGTTCGACTCCTCCGAGCGCCGCAGCCCAGCGGTCGCGCGACGCTGGTCGCCGCCGACGCGCCGCGGCCGGCGAAGACTGACTTGGTCAAGGCGATCGCGGTCGACGGAGTCGACTGCGTTTCGGCTCTCGGCAAGGCTGGAGCTAATCGCCTCGCGGCCCTCTGGACTGTGGGGCTCCGCGCCAACGGCTCGCGCGCGCCAGTGATGCTCGGGGGAGTCGTCGGGCAGCGACAGCTCCCTGCGAATCGCCTCGCGGGCGCCCTGGACCTCCGCCTTGCCATGACGTGGAAGCCCGGCTGCCTCATTCGCCCGCACGCGATCGAGGAGCTGGCGGTCGGCCGCCTCCTGAGGCTTTCCGGCGTGCCGCTCATCCTGCAGCCGCTCGAGCCGCTGGAGCTTCGTGGTCGCAGCGGCTTGGGCGCCGGCCGCGAGCCCGCTTCCGCCATCTTGTTTGAGACTCTGGACGTCCGGGTCTCGCTGCAGCTTGGTGATCTCTCGCGCCTTCTCTGCGCGGGCGCTCTCGCGGGCTTCCGCCCCCGCGGTCGCGACGTCCAATCTGCGATGTGCCTGCTCGTCGAGCTCGCGCTCGGCGCTCTTACGACGAACCTGGCTGGCCCGGTCTATCTGGAACTGGCCGCGCTCGAGGCGCCCTGCCCGGAAGTTCCCGACCGCACCCGCCGCCCCCTTCGCGATCCGGTAGCCGAGGTATCCGCCGGCAACGGTCCGATAGAGACCTGCGCCGCGGTCGTCGACGGGGTCAACCTGGAACACGGCGAGGAACTTCTCCCGCGAAAGGAATACGGCCCACCAAAACGCCATGACCGCGAGCAGGCCAAGGGTCGGCGAGGAACGCCCGACAGATAAGCCGATCACGCTCGAGCCGAGAAGGACGATGCCGAGCAGCGCGCTGTAGATCAGCTTGGCGGCGATCGCGCCGAGGAGCGCGGTGATCCATTTCGTGAAGGCGTTCCTGCCGGCCTGACCGAACGCCGGCAGGAACATCGCCAGTGGCGCGGCCAGGACGAGGATGAACGCGGAGGCCGTCGCCATCACGAGCTTCATCGCAAGCCAGAGGAGCAAGACGACGCCGCCGAGGAGTCCGATCGTGAAGATGACCACCATCACCATGCGGGTGAGGACGCCGTTGCGGCCCTGCATTGCCACTTTGTCCGGAGCCTCGCCCTCTGAGCCGCCACCAACGTTCAACTGCGGGCCGATGTCGAGCGGCAATCCGACCGTGTCGTCGGGCTCGCCGTTGTAGTGCTTCCAGAGTGCGTCGCGCGGACCGCCGGCCGGGCTGAAGCGCAGGTACAGATCGCGGATCGTCGGCGCCGATCCGAAGATGTCGGTGAGGTCCTTCGACAACGCTTGCGTCGCCAATCCAGGGTTGGCGGGAAGACCGGAGAGGATCTGGTCGGAGAATGCGTCGCCCTCGTCGATTCCGTCCCGGGCGGCGTCGATCGCCTCCTCGGACGGTTTCGCGGTCATGCACCAGTGAACGTCGGAGAAGTTCATGGCGCAGAACGGGATCGCCGTCATCTGGTTCCAGACGGCAGACATTGCGTCGTTGTAGGAGCGAACCGGCGCGCGCAGGTTGCCGGCCGACGGCGCGGCGACCGCTGTGAGCGAGGCGCTGTTGACCGCCTCCGCCGCACGCCCGACGGTGTCCCTGGGCGCGTGGATCACCCACAGGGCGCCGAGCATCATCACCAACGCCATCGCCATCCCCGCCAGCGTCTCCCCGGTCCGCCGGCGGACGATTCCGCTGTAGAGACCCCAAGCGCCGAGAACCACGAAAATCGTCGAGAGCCACGGCGAGGTCAGCTGATTGAAGAAGGCCATGAGGCCGTCTCCGATCTCTTTCAGCATCCGGTTGTCGGTGAACGGGCTGAGCGAGAAGGTGAACCCGAGGACGATCAGGCAGCCCTTGAGGAGCAACAGAAGAACCAGCCAGAAGACCGAGAGGAACTGCAGGACGAAAGACACCGCCGGAGCGAAGAGCGAGCTGATGAAACCGCCCGGTTCGACGTGGATGTCCCAGCCGTAGTTGCCGACCGGATAGGCGGCCTCCGGCGAAGCAGAGGATTCGCAGTTGCGAACCTGGCGAGCGCTCAGCTTGCCGCGTTCCCCGCACAGCGGGTTCTCGATCCCGAGCACGGCGGTCGGGTCCAGGGAACCCCCGTAGGGCACTGCCGCGGTCGGCAGTTCACCTCCGGCTTCGGGTCCCAGCCCGGTCGCAACACCGGCAGGCGTTTTCGCCCCGGGCGCGGTGGCGGGGCCGTTTGCTTTTCCTTTTCCCGGCCCTCCGGGGTCGTCGGCCGAGTCTCCTGCGACGAACGCTTCCCACTGCGCCTGGCTCCAGCGCAGAACGGTTCCTCGGCAGTAGGCGGGATTCTGGGCGTCGGTGGCCGGCGGATCGAAGTGGCCGCGGCAGACCTCGAAGACCGTGCCGCGGAGGTCGGTGTCGTAGACGCGGATCAGCTCTACCGATTTCGCGGCGATCGCGGATCCCGGCAGCACCACGAGCACAAGTCCGGCGATCGCCGCTGCGGAGATCAGCGCAGCTCTCCTACGCAGCGACATCGGCGCCCGCCTCCTCGGAGTCAACCTCCCACACGGCGCGAGGCGTCGTGCTGAGCGCCGCCAGCAATGCTGGGTCGCAAAAGTCGACCTGCATAGCGACCGACTGCCCGTTGATGTCGCGGAAGAGGAACCTGCCCTTTCGGAAGCCGAGTTGCCGACGGACCAGGGACTCGTCGTCGGGGTCCTGGCGCTGCAGCTTCAGCGAGCGCTCCGCTTCGGCCTCGGTCTCGACCCCGCCGCAGAAGACGGCGCCCACCAGGCCTTCGATCATCTCCGCGTCGACGACCAGCTGGGAGGCGAGGATCACGCTCATGAACTGGGAGCGACTGAGTCGCGCCGCCTGGTCGAGGAGGCTGCGCCCGACGGACGTATCGAACAGCACCCAAGCCTCGTCGAGGCACATCAGCGAGTGGCGATCCGAGTTACTCGCGCAAAGCCGCATCGCATAGGCGGCGATGAGGCGCAGCAGCGAGACCCCCAGACGCTCCTCGGCCATCATCTCGCTGCGAGCGGTACCGGGCTTCGGCAGGGTGAGATTCTTGATTTCGAAAGAGATGAACCGCTTGGCTCCGACCTCGGGTACGGGACTGCCGGGTAGACCGAAGGCGAGCTTCGCGAGACCTGACCCCGCGTGGACCCGAAGGGCCCGGCCCGCTTCCTGGGCTGCCTCGTTGCCGCTTTCGAGCACGTCGGCGACCGAGCCGAGAACCTGAGGGCGATCCGGGTCGCTCGTGACTACCTCGATCGCGGCGCGGAGCTCGGTCTGCCACGGAGGCGGAACCGGCGCCGGCAGCACGTCGAGCACGAAGCTGAAGGCGACGTCGCCCCGCACCGCCTGCTCGGCAACGCGCAACGGATCGATCAGGCCCTGGTAGCGATCCTCCGGCGAGAGGACGATCCGCTCGGTTTCGGCCGCCACCTCGGGCACCTGGTGGAGCTTGTGGTCGGGGTTGTCGGGCGTTCCCTTGGGTCCCGCGACGTGGACGATCGGCCCGGAGCCCTGCAGGAAGGCGTGGTACTGGAGCAGCTCAATCAGGTGCGTCTTGCCGCTGCCTTGGGCGCCGGTAATCAGCATCGGCGGCGGTCGGTCGGTCTGCGATGCCTCCGCGCAGTCGTGGCGGATCGGCTGGCGGGAGGCGGTCAGCGTGTAGCCGATGTATGGGCCGATCTCCGAACCCGCGTGGCTGACAGCGGTCGGCACCATCGCCGCGACCTCCTCTGGGAGGAGATGCTCCCGGTAGGCCGCGAGCGGGAAACTCTGGCCAGGCAGGGCCCCCAGGAAGACCTGATGCTGGGCGCCGATCGGGCGGTGCAGCTCTATCCGCTGCCCCACCTCCGAGCGCAGGCGCTCGATGCGTTCCTCGAGCTGCTCTTCGCTCACCGCGCTGGAGACGATGTAGGTGAGCGCGCTGCGCAGCAGCGGCGGGTGGTCGTTGTCCCCCAGGCGACGCTGCAGGGCCCGGGCCTCGGCGGGCCGGTCCTCGGCGTCTGGCGAGGGCCCGTGGTCGCCCGTGCTCTCCTCCCGCCACATCTGGTCGGCGTCGACCATCCGCTTCCGGGCGAGCCGTTGCGCCTCGCGATTCGGGAGGTATTCGCAGCTCAGGCAGGAGTCGACCGGGAACTCGACATCGAGTGGCGCGAACATCAGCTCGGCCTCGGCACCTGGAAATTCACGCTGGTCGGGAAGCGACCCGCAGACGAGCATCGCCTGCCGCGAGGTGCCTGACTCGCTCTCTATCTCCAGGTGCCGGCTGGCGATACGCACCCGGTGGTCGGCGTGGAGGCGGAGCAGGTCCCACTGCGCGGGCTGGAAGCCGACCTCCTCGCCTTCCTCATTGGCGATCGCCAGAGCCTGCGGGCGGAAATTGTCGTCGATCGCCGGATCGCCGAGGTCGCGAACGTAGGCGTGCCTGACCAGCCAGACAATCTCTGAGGCCCTGGCGCGCTTCGCGTCGACGTAGTCGAGGACGCGCTCGTGCAGGCCGCGCTCGTTACGTTCGAGCTCGGTGAGCTGTGAGTAGCGAAGGCCCCTGGGATCGGAGATGCCGACGGCACCGCCCAAGCGGCGAAGCACCGGGGCAAGACCCCCGTTTCCGAGCGACCCCAGGAATCCCCCGGAGACCCCCTCGAGCCTGATGGCCAGAAAGACTTCGGGCCGAACCGTCTCTCGCCCGGTCAGCGCCGATACGTGGGTCTCGAGGAGCTCTCGGAATCCCGCTTCGCGCCGGCGGATCTCCTCTTCGCCGCCGTTTCGGCGGTCGAAGGTCCGCCAGGTCGACTCCGCATAGTCCGTGAGGGAGAAGCGCCGGGCGATCCGGAGGATCTGGAAATCGGCCTCGATCCGCTGGACCAGCCCGTGGAGCTGACCCATAACCTCGACCTTGCGGGTCGTTGCCAGCCCGGCGTAGCTCTGACCGCCAAGGCGGTAGACCGCCCACGCGTCCTCCAGGCTCGACCCGAAGACGATGTTGCCGTAGATGAAGGTTGGCCGCGGACTCGCGCCACCTCCGAAGAGTCCACTCACTCGACCACGACCTCCTTGCCCCGAGGAATGCGGAGCACCTTGCCCCGGAGCATCGGGGTCGAGCCCCTGCGTTGCACACGAAAGCGCCGAGCTCGTTGCGTGCGCTTGCGAGGATCGCGAACCCACGGCGGCGCTCCCTCGATGCGGACGGCCGAGGGGTAGCGAAAGGTGATGCTCGCGGGGCCCTGGATGCGACCAGCAACCGCGAATGGCTCACGACAGTCGTAGGCGATGGCGATCTCGTCGACCGGGACAACCTGATCGCCCGCGGCCGGGCAGGGATCCAGACCGGCCAGAGAACGAGGTCTCAGGATCCATCCGAGAACCGATGCCAAGACATGATGGGGAGGTCGACCGTCGATGCGCACCTGCAGGAGAAGGAACGCGCCGATCACCGGGAGCGCCAGAAAAGCGACGCCTGGAGTAGCCAGCCCAATGACCATTCCGGTTAGCGGCAACCGGGAAAGAAGCACGACAACTACCTCGAGCAGCAGGAAATAGCCGATGCCTCGCAGCGGCACACCGTGCGGGTACGGGATCCGCCAGCGCTCGAAGCGAAACAGGCGTCTTTCAATTCGGAAGACTCGGCGATAGCCGTAGACCTGAATGTTCCGCGACTCACCCATGGGGCCTAGTCCCCGTCCGCTCCGTCGTGGGCCCGGCCATCAGAAGATCGCCTGGTAGCTCGACCGAAAGAAGGACTCGACCTGATCGGGCGCCATGAAGAAGGCTCCGACGACGAAAGAAAAGACGAGCGCTCCCACCGCGGCGCCGGCGTTTCGCTGCACCATGAACACCGCGAGCGCGCATCCCACAAAAACGAAGAAGACGGGGATGATGCCGCCGATGATCAGGTCGGCGGTCCGGTTGGAGACCTGGGATGCCGTCCCCCCTCCGCCTCCGCCGCCGTCACCGCGGCCGACCGCGGCTTCAGCCACCGACACCGACGTCAAGGCGTGGAGCTGGCCGCCGAGACCGATGCCCGGTGCGAGCACGCAGGTGACAAGGGTTCCGGCGAGCAGCAGGACACAGAGCGCGGCTCGTTTGCGCATGATCGATCTACCTCCTCGAGGCTCGTAGTGGGGGGTCTGGTGAGCCGCTCGCATCGGAGTCAGCTCGTGTGGGAGAGCGCTTGGAAATAGGTCACGCGCCAGGCAGGACCCAGCTGCGGATCGACCGCTTCGAGGCGACGGACCCCGACCTCGTAGCGGAGCGTGTAGCGGCCGCCCTGGTCGTCGGTGACGTCGACGGTTGCCAGAACTGCGCTTCCTTCAGCACCGGGAACCCACTCGAGCTCTTCCATCGCCGCGAGAGTCAGGCGGTTGGTCGGGAGCGTCACCGTCGCGGCGCCGGCTAGGTCGGCAGCGAGGTTCTCCCCATCGCCCACTAAGTAGTTCGAGAGAGCCCGCTCGACCAAGGCTTCGACGTCGTCGTCCTCAACACCCTGTCCTTCCTGATCAGTGACGGCGGGGGCAGCCGCCAGAGGTGGACCGACGAAGGACGGGTAGCCCGAGAGGTGGATCGCGCCGCCCTTGCCGCGAGCGACCGGAACCGATAGGTAAACCGGGGAAGCCGCAGTGCTCACTTTCGCGGCAACCGTCAGGATCACCCCGCCGGCGAGAGGGCGCTGCGCCTGGGCAATCTGCGCCCACTCAACGGTCTGCGATCCGGTTGCCGGCGGAGTAAACCCCGCTTCGACGCCGAGGTCATCCGGGACGAGTGCCGCCAGCTCAGCTTCGTGGAGTTCCGGGTTCGCGGCGTCGTAGGTGAGGTAGGCCCGGGCGAAGGTCAGCGCGAAGCTCTGCTCCGCGTAGTCGACGGGCGGACCCGGAGGTGCGCTCAGATCGGAGTTCGAACCCGCCGGGATAAACAGCGAACGCATCCCGAGCGCACACAGGAAGACGACTGCGGCCAGAAAGGCGTAACGGGGAAGCCGAGCGCGCAGCCGTCCGTACCGGGCGGATGAGCGCAGGCGGTCGACCCGCCCTGCGACGGCTTGAGCCTCGGGAGTCATAGCCCGAACTCCGGCGAGCTGGAGCCGTCCTGAAAGACCGGCGAACCCGAGGGTGCGCTTTCGGGCGCTGGCTCGGGTTCGGCCGGCGCCGGGATGTATTCCTGCTGGGTGGGCGCCACAGCTGGCGGGGTGCTGGCGGGTTCCGGCTGTCGATCAGTGCGCGGCTCGCGTTGCCGGCCTCGCTGCGCCCGGTCCCGCACCTTTGAACGGTGCTTGTCGGATCGCTGGGCCTCAGCGCTTCGATCCCGACCCAGGCGAGCATGGCTAACGCGCGACTTCGGGACCGTTCGGACGGCGTCGGGTGACGACGGAACCACCGAAGCGGCGGACTCCTTCTTGACACCCTGCACGGCGGCTGGAGGAGTCGCCGGGCCAGCTGGCGTGAGCACAGGGAGCCCAACTCTTGCGATCAGCCAGATGGCGATCGCGATCGCGAGTCCAATAGCGATCCACCGCGAGATGGCCCCGCGCCGTTCCGACGACCCTGGGGAGAGGTCGCCACGGGAGCGCGGGGCCGATCTCGCTGGGCCCGAAGGGTCGACGGCGTCGAACTCGTACGTTCCCTGAGCGTCGGCGGCGAGAGTTGGTGCTGCGGGGCCAGGCCCGGCCTCCGCCGGGAGGGAGGTAACGGGGGCGGGGCCACCCAGGTCCTCGTCGCCAAAAGAGAAGTAGTCGTCCTTTGCCATCGGTTCCTCGTCGTGGTGGATGTCGGGTGTTTCACGCGCCGTGCGCCGCACAGCCGCACCGCGCGCACCCCCACTCACGGATGAGGCGAGAGGCGCGCCCCCCTAGATCTCGAGGGGGGGGCGAAGGAACGAGGAGCGCCGGACCGCTACTAGCGAACGACGACGCGGTTTAGGAAACTAGAGTGTGTTCAATCAATTGTCGGAACGCGAAGGAGAGCCAACCCATGACGAACTTCGGTCCCCTTCTGCTGCGAGGCCCCGGCCTGATCGCAGCAACGATCGGTGCCCTCGGAGTCGCCCTAGCGCTTTCCGCAAGCGCCACTGCCGCGCCGATCGCCGACCCCTGCGGGGCGATCACTCAAAACGAGCTGGCCCGCGCCTTCGGCCTCAGCCAGTCGCAAAAGAAGTCGACTGTCATCCGGGCCCCAGGCAACAGTGCCGGAGTCATCCACGACCGCTGTAAGGCGCTGGCTTGGTCTGGTCGGAAGCCATCAAACGCGCGCAAGCTCGATGCGATTCGCGAAGGATCGGCTGCAGACGCACGCCTCGAAGCCTGGGTCCCAGACGATGGCCCGTTCGCGACGAACTGGCACGGAAACTTCGCTTCCAAGATCAAGGGCTTGACCTCGCGGGCACGGGCAACCTTCGTCGAAGGCTCTCTTGATGGGAGGGCAGTGAGCCTGCCGAAATTCGGCGCGGAACGTTCGGTCGGCTTCATCGCCACGACCGGGAACCTCCGCAAGGTTCGTGCCTTTTGGTGGTCCCCCAGCGCGAGCGACATCGTCTCGATCAATGCCGTTGTCGCGCGCGGTAAACCAGCTCTTGAGTCGATCAAGGCAATTGCGAAAGAGGTCGTCCCTGCAATTGGATAGGCAGGGAGGAAGCCCTAGGCTCGGAACACCCTCAGGCCACCTGAGGCCTTACCTCTATCGCGAACGGCGATGAGCGAGCGACCGGGGCGGCGAGGCCCTGAGGATTTGCGCAATCCACCTCGCCGCCCCGATCGCTCCTCATTGCAGAGCCTCAAATCGGAGACGCCACCCCGTCAGACAGTGCTGCGAGAATCGCGATCCATTCCCGCACCCGTGGGTTCAATCTGCCGCCCACGAGGAATGCCTCGCAATTCTTGTCGGGCGGCTGAGCGCGTTCCTGTCGATTTTCACGTTGCCGCACTTCCGAGGCCCGCAGAGGCTGCCGCCACCGATTTCGGCGCGGACCTCGCGACTCGCGCCGAACCCCGCGATGCGGGGGCTCCGGCCCACTTCCTTGGACTCGGCTTCGCCGGACCCACTTTGGTCCTCCACCAGGGCGGTGCGTCGCCCAATCGCCCCTCTGATTCATCCTCAAACTGGGTGCACCTTCGACTTTGCGAATGTCCCATCGGCCTATGGTCGATTTTGACGTTGCCACACTTCCTGCGTCGTCGCAGAACCCACCGCGACGGGTTAACGGCGCCGGCGGCTCTGCGACTTGGGTCCTGACCCCCCAAGGGGGTCAGGACCCTTGCGTTGGACTCGGCTTCATCGGGCCGGCAACTCGACCCTCCACCCGGGCGGTGCGTCGCCCGTCCTACCCTTTGGCGTGTCGAAGTCATGCGATCGGTTGCTCCTCCAACCTGTCCGGCACGCGCGTGTCGTCGGGAAAACGCTCGCGAACCATCTCCGGGTCGGCGATGCGCTCAAGAAGGATCTGCGCCGCGGCCACGTCCCGGTCCTCGTCGAACGAGCAGTGCCCACATCGAAAGCGGGTCCGGACCAATGGGTGCGCGGTCTCACGGCCGCAGTTAGGACAGGTCTGGCTGATGCCGGCCGGATCCACGAGAACCAATTCTTTGCCATGCCGCTCGCAACGATCCCGGAGTCGTCGCTCGAGGATCGACCACCCTTGCTCAGCGATGCGCCCCGACATAGCCGGTGCGAATCCCTGCGCCCCGCGAATCATCTCCGCCGTGGCGTAGTCCTCGATCGCGATCAGGTCATATTCGTGCACGAGTTCGCGGGCCAGCTGGCCAAGAATGCGATCCCGCTCCGCCGCGACCCGGTGCTGAATCTGAGCAACGCGCACCCGGGCCTTCTCCCGACCTGCCGAGCCGGGAACGGTTCGGGAGTAGGCCTTTTGGGCATTGCGGAGTTCCGTCGCTGCGGCCGCTCGCAGATCCAACCCGCCCTCGACCCGCCTGCCGTCAGAGGTTGCGATTAGGTTTCGGACTCCCCGGTTGACCCCGACCGAGCGTCCGGTGTGCTCAAGCGGCTCGCGGAGCTCCTCACGCACAGCGATGGAGATCTCCCAATGCCCGACTCGGCGGAGCCCGATGGTCGCCTGGCCAAGATCGGCAGTCGGCAACGGGCGATGCTCTCGCACCCGCAGATCCCCGACCCCACTGATCCTGATGCGCGAAAAGCGCCCCTTACCTCCGAGCCATTCATGCGATTGGCCGTACGACGGCAGAACGAGCGAAGACCAATTGCGCCTCGCGCGAAAGCGCGGGAATCCTCCTGGTTCACCTTCACGACGCCGGCGCCGAAAGTTCTGGAAGGCGCGGTCGAGCTGCACCAGGACATAGTTATGGAGCTGGGCTGGAACCTCGATTCCCAACTCTCGGCGAGCCTCTTGCAACTGACGGGTCTGTGCGAGGGTCTTGTCCCTCCCTCGATCAGGATGCCAAGCCGCCCGCGAGTCGAGGATGATCCCGTGGCTCCTCCACCAGACGATCCGCTGCTCCAGCGCGTCGTTCCACAATCGGCAGCACTCGTCCATGAGTCTGCCCAGCTCGGACCTCTGGGTCGTGGTCGGATAAAGGCGGTAGCGATACCTCCTCATCCTGCAGAGCTCCGAAGAAGCGCACCTCCAGGCTGAGCAGCCAGTCTTGCGGAGCGCCGCACCGACCCGGCCGGAGCCGCCGGGCTGTGATTTGAGGACCAGTCGAGTATCGAAAGTATCGCCAAGGCCAAGACGCTTCCTCCAGCCGCTCATTGGGCGAATCCCAATTACGCATTTCGACGCACCGCCACGAGACCGCAGCGGTTCCGAAATCATACCCGTCGTCGGCTTTCCGCCCGACCACTCGGTAAAGGGCCGGTCGCCAAGAGAACCGCCCCGGATCTACTTGGCCGCCGCCTTTGCTCCTGGGGAGGGAGCAGGCTGCACCCCACGACGAAGGGGGAGCGCGCGCGGCCTTGGCTTTCGCTAGGCCCCTTTTGTTGCGCGCTCCCCCGGAGGTCCAAACGGTTCAGAAGGCCCCTACTTCTTGGGGTTCTGAGCGCAGGTCTGCACGTAGGTCGGGTTCGCGGTCTGGCCGTCTTTGAACGTGAAAACGGAGCGGGCTTTCAACTTCTTCGAGTTGGGGCATTTCGCGGAGATGTAGCTCACCGATTTGCCCTTGTACCTGTAGGTCTTCTTGACTTTGACATTGAAGTAGGTCAGCGCTCCGGCCCCGCCGGCAAGCAGGGGCACTTCGACGTCAAGGCGCGGGCCGTAGCCCTGCTTGTTGTAGCTCTTGACCGTTCCGGTTAACACCAGCGTCGTCTGGATGGGCGTCGTCGAGTAGACGTGGAGCAGAATTACCGGCTTGCCGCCCTTGGGGGCCCCGTTGAAGGCCGTGACGACAGGGTTGATCGTGAAGACTTTGCCGCCGACGGGAAGGAGGGCCGTTCCCGTTCCGCTGCCAATTTTCGCCTTGCCGCATTTTTCAAGTGCGATTTCGGTCGAGACGCTCTGCAGTTGGGACGCGGAGCAGGTAGGCACGCCCTTGGTGAAGATCTTGACGTTCTGATCGAAATCGATCACGACGTTCGTAGTGGGGACGGGAACGCCGTTGCTGCTTGAAGGATTCGAAAGAGCCGTCGTTACTTCGAGCGCCGCCGGCGTAAAGGTTTTCTTCCCGAGCTTCTTCGGCGAGAAGACGACGCCCACGGCCTGTGAATTGCCATCCGCAGCGACGACGGGCGAGCCGGTCGAGCCTCCGAGGGCGGCTGAGGCGGAAACAGCGGCCGCGACCGCCACGGCGAGTAGCACGACGAGGTAAGAACGTTTGCGCATGCGATGGTCCTCCAGTTTGGGATTGAGAGGCACCCCCCAGGTTCCCCAACCTGCCTTAACGCCCAGAGTAGCGCTCCGAGAACGCGGTCGAGCTTGGCTGGGTACCCCAGGAGCCCTCGTTCGGCCGGCGAACCCGGGGACGTCAGGTATCCGAAGATGGCGAAGTCTTCTAGGTCGGAGGACCGGCTTCAAGATGACGAACCACAGCGGCGATGGTCTCTTCGGGTGACTCCCAAAGAACGTTGTGGCCGTTGGGCACGACGGCGGTCGTAAGGAGCTCGCCAAGCTCCTCTTCGTAGCGGCGACGTTGGCTACTGCCATCGAACAGGGAGGTTTCAGCGCCCAGGAGGAGCGTCGGAACCCGCGCGACCGGCGGCGGTGGAAGGGTCATCTCGCTCCAAGCGGTAACTACCGCGCTGGGGCAATAGCTGAACCGGTACCGCTCGTCCGGTCCCCGCTTCACGTCGTCCTTGACGAAGGCGGCGACGATCTCGGCCGGCGCGGCGACGATCGTGTCGCTTGAGAGCATCGCGTTCACGGCGCCGTCGACCGTCGCGAAGCTCCAGTCGAGCCGTTCTATTTCGGCGCTGCGAAGTGCCCGATCGGGCGGAACGCTTAGGCCGGGGTCAAGCAGGACAACTTGTGCGGTGCGCTGCGGCGACCTGGCCGCGAGAGCGGCCGCCACCAGTCCTCCGAAGCTGTGACCGATCCAGGTGACCTTCTCGACCCCCTCCGCGTCGAGCGTCTCGAGCACGTCGCTGACGTGGGTGTCCACCCTCCAAGGGGGCTCTCGCTCTGACCCGCCGTGGCCGCGTAAGTCGACTGCTAGCACCGACCTGCCGAGCTCAGCGAGACGCTCGCCCAGCTCGTGGAATATCCCGCCGTGCACGCCGATGCCATGAATGCAGATGACCCGGTCGGGAGTTGGAGTCCCCCAGCTGTGCGTGTTCAGAAGCATGCCATCCTCTCTCTGATCAGTTGGTCGTTCCCGCCTTGTTGCCGGCCTGCTCGAGCGCGTCGAGTAGGTCGGGGCTAAGGCCGAACTGCCCGACAGAGGCGGAGTCCGCGCGGGCGAGGGCCGGGTCCAGCCAAAAGCGATTGCGCTGGAAGGGGTAGGTCGGCAGCGGGATTCTTCTCGCGCCGGTGTTGGCAAAAAAGGCCTCCCAGTCGACCCGCGCTCCAGCGATGTGCGCCTGGGAGATCGTCGTGATGATTGCGCTCGCCTCGGGCTCCTCCGCTTTGAGCGCTGCAATTCCGTTTGGAACGGGAGGGGAACCGAAACCCACGACGGTGCCAGCGACTTCATCCAGTGCAACCAGCTCGGTTTCTTGCTTCGCCGGCTCAGAAGCGCTAGCTACCCAGTGGGCCGGGTCGGTGAGTTGGTCGGTACTGAGCATGGTCCCATTCAGCGCCGACACCATCAAGATCTCGGGCTGGTTGAAGCTGAGGCCGGCAACGGTCTCACGGAGACCCTGGAGCCGCGCTCCCTCCTGTCCGGATTCGGCAAGAAACCGCGTTCGAGCCCGGACTAGGCGAGCAGCGTCGGCGAGATCGAGCACGCCGGCGACGTGGGCCGCAGCGATCTCTCCGCCGGAGTGCCCTGCCAAAAGGTCAGGATGAAAGCCGCGAGCCTCAAGCCCTCGGTAGAGGGCGACCTCAAGCGCGAATGCAGCTGAAGAAATTTGGCCGCGATCGTCGACAGGCGGCTCGCCAAACAGAACATCCTTGACTCGCATGTCGAGCTCGGAATCGAGATGCTCACAGGCGGCATCGAGAGCGCCTGCGAACTCAGGATCGATCTCATAGAGATCCCGCCCCAGTCCTGGGTGTCGGGAGGATCCGCCGCTGAAAACGTAGGTGAGCTTCCCGTCGGAGGCGGTCCCCGTTACGACCGTGGGGTGATCCTCGCCACTTCCCA
>Ga0081539_10001894_pt1 | contig 32437 bp, 28 predicted proteins | sample TabmetS4T2R2_FD_71023 | JGI IMG/M metagenome (GOLD analysis project Ga0081539, IMG submission 71023) | Tabebuia heterophylla rhizosphere microbial communities from the University of Puerto Rico - S4T2R2 | ecosystem: Host-associated > Plants > Roots > Rhizosphere ... | reverse complement strand
CATCGCAGGAAATAAAAACGCTTGTCGGCTTTTCAGCTTGTCAAACGCATCGAGGCTCGTGGCAAGCCGACAAACCGACAAGCGTCGTTATATTCGGGCGATGAGCGACAGTCTCGGTGCATTGATAGCTCGCCTCGCACAGACGAACATCGAACTCTGGCACGAGGAGGACAAAGCACGCGTGCCGGGGGATCGGGAGGTCGCCGCGGCCAAGCGCAACATCGACAAGCTGAATCAGCAGCGGAACGACCTCATCGAGCGCATCGACGAGGTCTTTCGGGAGGCTGTCGCCGCGCGGGGGGACGGCAAGGCGACACGCAGCGCGAAACGTGGCTGAAACGATCGGCTCGCTCGTGGACAAGCTCACGATCATCGAGCTCAAGATCTATCACATGCGCGAGCAGGCCGCGCGGGAGGACGTCACCGCGGAATTCCGCGAGCGCTGTGACGCGCGTCTCGAGGTGATGCGCGAGCAGCGGGACGATCTGGCGACGGAGCTGACGACCCTCGCGAGCGACATCGCGGGCGGCCGCGTCACGCCGAAGGTGTACCGCCAGTTCAAGATGTATAACGATCCGCAGTATCGCCGCGCGCGCTGAGCACGCGATCGTAGATCGCCGCCAACGTTCGCACGTGCTGGTCGTACTCCAGCTTCGGACGCAGCGCCACGCACGCCTCGGACATGCGGCGGCGGGTCCCATCGTCCAGCATCGTTTCCATCGCGAGGGACAGGCGCGGAACGTCGGCCGGGTCGTCGAGGACGTGGCCGTGGACACCCTCGGACATGATCTCGCACGCGCCGTTGAAGCGCGTGCTGATCACCGGCAGCCCCATGGCCAATGCCTCGAGGACCACGAGGCTGCACGGGTCGTGCTTCGTGGGCAGCACGAGAAAGTCGGCGGCCTGGTAGAACGCGTACACGTCCGCGGAGTACGGTGCCTTGATGACACGGTCGCGCACGCCGATGCGGTCGGCGAGCCCGAGATACTCGCGCGCGCTGGGACGCCCGACGATCACGAGCCTCATCCGCGGGTTCTCCCGGAACGCCTGCATCGCCAGCACCGCCTCGCGCAGCCCCTTGCGCTCGAGGTCCTGGCCGACGAACAGCGCGACGCAGTCATCGGGCCCGAGCTGCAGCCGCGCACGTGTCGCCGCGCGCGCGTCCGGGCGCGCCGCGGGATCGTAGACGTGCGTATCCACGGCGTTGAAGAGGATCGGCAGGTGCGCGTCGTCCAGGGCGTACCACGCGCGGACGGAGGCGCGCACATATTCCGAGAGACACAGCACGACAGGCGCGTTCGGCGAGTCGAGGAGCGTGCCTTCCACGGCGGCGCGGCGGTCGCGCCGCGGATTCAGCACGCGCTCCGACGGTTTGTCTCCCGCCGCCATGGCGCGCGCGAGCCCGGCGTGCGGATGATAGACGTCGCATCGGTGCACGGGGAGCATCGCGTGAACGATGTCATAGGGAGTTGCGTCGAGGTGCTCATCGAGGGACGCGAGCAGGCGGTCGTATCTGCGCAGCCGCGTGAGGCCGCCGGCGCTCAATTTCACCGGCGTCGTACCAACCGGCACGTGATCGGGCGTTGCCGCGAGCACCGAGACGTCGTGGCCCTCCCGCTCCAGCCGCTGCGCCAGGTCGAAGGTGTACTTCTCGGCGCCGCCGACCTTCGGGTCCGTCCGCTTGGTGACGAGCGCGATTCTCACGCGACGGAGAGCGGCGTCATGCCGAATGATAGCGCCGCATGATGCTCGGCCGAATCGAGGCCGCGTTCCGCGGCGCGTTCTCGTGGACGCTGGTGCGGCTGTTCGGTGGCAGGCGGCGCGTGAGCATCCCGGATTGGCGCGCGCGGCCGTACCGGATTCTCTATATCCCGCACGATGGGATCGGAGACCTGATCGTCTCCATCGAGGTCCTCCGGGCAATCGCGGAATCCTCGCCGACGATCACTCTCGATCTGCTGTGCTCCCCGGCGAACGCGGCGCTCGGACGATCGCTGCCATTCGTGAACGAGGTGATCGTCCACAAGCGTGAGGCGCTGTGGAAGGCGTGGCCCACCTGGCGCCGCCTGCGTCGCATGAACTACGACGTCGTCATCGACGGCAGGATCGCGATCCGCAACGTGAACAAGCAGACGCTCCTGCTGCTGCTCAGTACTCGCGCCCCGTGGCGGATCGGCATAACGCCCAAGACGAACGACCGTGTGTACAGCGTGCCGATCCACATGCCGAGGATCGATCATTGGATCGATGCGATCGTCGCGCTCGCGGGTCCCTTCGGCGTGAAGCCGGACAGCCGCGACTGGCGTGCGCGGCTGCCGTTGCCAGCGGGAGATCGCGCGGCCGCCGAGGAGCGCTGGACGAAACTCGGCGGCAGGCCGCGCGTCCTCGTGAACCTGTATTCGGCGGCGGCTGATCGCTGCTGGCCCGTCGATCGCTTCGGTCCGGTGCTCGCGCGCTTGCGACAGCGTCTGCCGCACGCGACGATCGTGATTCCGACGCTGCCGGCGGGTGACGCGGCGTCCGAGCGACTCGCGGCCGGTGCCGGTGGCTTTGCGGTGCCCCTCACGCTGCGTGAGCTGACGGCCACAACCGCCACCGCGGACCTCGTCGTGAGCCCCGACACGGCGATCACGGTCATTGCCTCCGCGTTCGAAGTGCCGGTGCTTGCGCTGATGCGCGGGCAGACACACCAGTGGGTGCCGTACCGTGTGGCAGGGGACACCGTCTTTTCGGATGACCCGAAATCGCTCATGGGTCTGCCAGTCGAGCGCGTCGTCGGCGCCGTCGACCGGGTCGTCGATGACCTCGGTCCGCGGCGCGGGTGGATCTAGGCGCGCACCATCTCCACCAGCGCGACGGCTTCCGCGCCCGCCACCCACGCTGGCGCGGTGCGAGTTTCCCTGCCGCCGCGAGGCTCGTTGTATCCCGCGTCGCGAGCATGCGCCGCCGATGTTTCGCGCCACCCCTCCTGCAGCGCGCGGAAGATACGAACGCGCGCGTCGGTCCAGCCTGGCGCGCCGGTGAGTCGGGCCAGATCGGATTCGTCGAGGATGCGAAACCATTTTCGGTTGGCGCGCCGGCCGTAGGGCACGGACAGCAGCAGCGTCCCCCGAGGGACGGTGACGCGCCGCAGCTCGGCCAACGCGCGCAGCGCGTCCGCCCCGGGATCCTCGCTCGCCTCCGCGGCCGCGCCGTAGCCCGTGTTGTCCAATCCGACGTGCTCGATGACGGAGAGACACAGCACGACGGAGAACCACTCGTCCCGATAGGGCAGACGTCGCAGGTCGCCGAACTCGTAGTGCACGGTATCCGAGACCTCCGCACGTCCCTCGTACGCCTGGGTGAAGATCGATACCGCGGGCAACTGGAGCTCCCGCCACCAGGCAAGCACGCGCGCGTGGTTGAGAATCGACCCCGCATCGAGAACCCGTTCGGCGCCGGCGCTGAGCGCGCGCATGCGATCGAACATCCACGGGTACTCGACGACGCGCTCGTCGAAGCCGCCGCCCGCTGACCCGTACGTCGTGCTGCGACGGCGCACGTCGCTCTCGATGGCCAGCCATCGCGCCGCGTTGTATCCGTACGCGTGGGGTACGCGCGTCCGCTCCCACAGCCGCGCCTTCAGGCGGCGAAAGCTCGCGTTCACCCCGGATGCAAGCGACATGGCAGCGCGCTACGACTTCGCAGCGGCGAGCGCGCTGCGTTCGAGCGCGTCGATGTCGTCCTCGGCGACGTGGGCATTGAATTGGTCGCGCCATTTGCGCAGCGATCGCCGCAAGCGCGCCATGTTGCGCGCGAACACCACGTCGGGGCTCCCGTCGAACACCACGCGGTCGACGTCCAGCACGTACGCACGATCCCCGCTCACGAGGATGTTCTTCGCGTTGAGGTCATGGTGTCGCGCGCCCGCACGCGAGAGCGCCGCGAGCAGGTCCGCCGTCGCCGCCATCGCCGCGGTGCGCTCGGACTCGCCGCCGGACGTGAGGACGCCGGCGAGATCGCGGCTGTCGGTGATCTCGCTGGAGCAGACGTCGGCACGCTGAACGATGCCCCCCGGTGGGTACAGCACATATGCGAGAATCGTCGGCGTCGGCACGCCGAGCTGCGTGAGTCGCAGCGACGTGTCGAGCTCGTGCGGGGCGCGCGTCGGCGCCAGGAAACGATCGCCCCGCACGGCGCCGAACAGTCCCCCGTGCCGATTGTGTCTCACGACGACCCGCTGCGCCGGGGACGTGCCCGCGGCGGGAAGAGGTACCGCGTACGCCGCGCCACGTCCCTCCATGCGTCGCGCGGCCGGATGACGGGCGGCATACTCGTGGAGCGTCGTTCTCCCGCCGTCTGCGCTGACGAGAACGCGTCGGATCGCCGGGGCGACGTCGGAGCGGGCGACTGCGACTGCGTGTCCGAGAAGGAGCCGCTCGAACCCCGGCGGTACCATCAGATGACGACGCGATAGACCGGCACTGGCTGTGACTTGCCCTTGAGCTCCACCGGCGGCATGACCGCGAGCGTCGGCTTGTGCGTCAGCACGCGCTTCATCTCGTCCGAGATGAGGATCTCGCCGGGGCCGGCGGCCGAGCACAAGCGGCTGGCCGTGTTGACGGTATCGCCGATGACGGTGTACTCCAGGCGTCGTTCGGAGCCGATGTTGCCGGCGAACGCTTCGCCGTGGTTCAAGCCGATGCCGATCTGAAGCTGCGGCCGCCCTTCGGCCGTCCACTTCTCGTTGAGCTTCTGGAGCTCCTGCATCATCTCGATGGCGGCCTTCATCGCCTTGTCGGGATCCTCGGGGGACCCGAGGGGCGCGCCCCACTGCGCCATGACCGCGTCGCCGATGAACTTGTCCAGCGTGCCGTCGTTGCGGAACACGCAGTCCACCATCTCCGTGAAGTACTCGGTCAGCAGCTTCGCCATGTCGTTCGGCGGCATGTTCTCCGACAGCGCCGTGAAGCCGCGGATGTCGGAGAACAGCACGGTCACCTCGTACTTGTCGCCGCCGAGTCGCGTTGCGCCCTCGGACGCGGCGATTCGCTGCGCGAGCTGCGGCGTGAAATAGCGCTCGAAGTTGCTGCGCTTGAGCTCCTCCTGGCGGACGCGCTCGCGCTGCTGGCTGTTGTCGATCGCGGACGCGGCGATGCCGGCGAACGCGACGACGAAGTCCAGGTCTTCTTCGTTGAACTTGTGCGCCGCGGACACGTTGTCGACGTACAGCACGCCGAGCACGCGGTTCTCGCTGCCCATGAGCGGCGAGCAGATCGCCGAGCGCACCTGCTGCATGAGGATGGATTGTCCGCCGAAGCGCTGGTCCTCGCCGGCGTCGTTGGCGATGATCGCAACCTTGTCCGCGACGGCGGTCCGCGCGATGGACTGCGGCACCGCGCGCGGCTGATCGCCGCCGCGCTTGTCGCGGGCGATCTTCGTCACCAGGGTTCCGGCGGCGTCGTCGATCAGCTGAATCGCGACACGGTCCACCGTCAGGATCTCGTACGCCTTCTCGACGATCGTGTTCAGGATCTGATCGATCTCGCGCGCCTTTCCGAGCTCGGTCGACACGTCCAGCAGCGTCGTCAGCTTCTTCCGGATCTTCTCTTCGCCGGAGGACACCGACTCCTGCTCGCCGGACTTGATCGCCGCGAACGCGGTGCCCGGCGTGTTCTTCACCGGCAGCTGGCGCACGATCGTCGCGCCGGCGGGAATGCCGCCGCCGGCCGGCGGCGCGGGCGCGATCTGCAGCAGCTTGAGCGCGACCTTTCCGAACGTGATCGTGTCGCCGGGGACGACGTGGCACGTCTCGACGCGCGAACCGTTCAGGAAGGTGCCGTTGCTCGAGCCGAGATCCTTGACGTGCAGGCCCTTGTCCGACGTGCTCAGCTCGGCGTGGCGTCGCGAGATCGTCGGATCGAAGATCGCGATGTCGCTGGTGGGGGCGCGACCCACGATCATCGGAGCGCCGTTCTTGAGCTCGAACGTCTGGTTGTTGTCCGCGCTGGTGAGCTTGAAGCGCATGGCTGGCAGGAATATTAAAGCGAGGGCGCTGTCTGCCTAGTCAGCACGTGCCGCGCGCACGCGGCCGATCGCGGTGAGGAGCGCGCGCGCTTTGCTCTCGGTCTCCTCCCATTCGCGCTCCGGCACCGAGTCGTGCACGATGCCCGCGCCGACCTGCACGTTCGCGACACCGTTCGCCACCACGCAGGTCCGGATCGTGATTGCGAGATCCATTCGCCCTCCCGCTCCATCGGCGCCGATGTATCCGACGGCTCCGGCGTAGGGGCCGCGTCGCTCGGGCTCCAGCTCGTCGATGATCTCCATCGCCCGTACCTTCGGCGCTCCCGTCATCGTACCAGCCGGGAAGGCGGCGCGCAGTGCGTCCATGGCCGAAACCGTGTGACGTAGCTCACCCTGCACCTCGCTCACGAGATGCAGCACGTGCGAGTAGCGCTCGACGACCATGAGATCGGTGACGCGCACCGTGCCGTAGCGCGCCACGCGCCCGACGTCGTTGCGGCCGAGGTCGACGAGCATGAGATGCTCGGCGCGCTCCTTCTCGTCCTCGAGCAGCTCCTTCGCGAGTCGCGCATCCGCGTCGGGGGCGCCGTCGCGCCGCCGCGTGCCCGCGATCGGCCGCACGATGACGCGTCCGTCCTGCACGCGTAGCAGCAGCTCGGGCGAGCTGCCCACGAGCTCCATGCCGTCGAGGCAGAGATGATACATGTACGGCGATGGATTGAGCGTCCGCAGCGCACGATACAGGTCGGTCGTGTCGAAGTCGTGCTCGATCGAGATGCGCCGTGCAAGGAGGACCTGAAACGCGTCGCCCGCCAGGATGTAATCCTTGATGCGCTGGACGTCGCGCTCGAAATCCGCGCGCGCATAGCTCGAGCGTCCCGTCGCCGGCTCGGCGCTGTCGGCGATCCGGAGGGGCCGAAGCACGCCGGGGCCGTTCAGCCGCCGCGCGGCCTCATCGAGCTCGCGTTCCGCGGAGTCGCGCAGGCGGCGCAGCTGCGCGTCTCCCGCGCCATCGGGAGCTTCGACGGATGCGACGAGGATCGCCCGCGACCGCAGGTTGTCGACGACGACGAGTACGCGCGTGAACACGAAGAGCGCGTCCGGCACGTCGAGCGCCTGCCGCGGCGGATGTGGGAGCCGCTCGATGTAGCGAACCACGTCGTATCCGAAATAGCCGACGGCACCGCCCCAGAAGCCGCCGCACAGCCGCGTCAGCGCAGGGTCAACCGAGGCCGGCTGCTGCGCGAGCAGTCGCTCGAGATCGGCCAGCGGATCCTGGGGACGTCGCTCGCCGTGCCAGCCGCGATCGGGCGTCCAATCGTGCACGACGCCGCCGCTCAGCCGCCACGCCGACCGCGGTTCCGTCCCGAAGTACGTGTAACGCGACCAGGTCTCGCCGCCCGCGGGTGCGGACTCCAGCAGGAACGAGAACGGTCCGCGCCGCAGCTTCGCGAACGCGGCGACGGGAGTATCCAGATCGAACGGAACCTCGCGCCAGATCGGAACAAGCATGATTTAGAATGAGGGATGTTTCGGCTGCGTCATGCGTCAGGGTGCGTCGTGCGTCGTACGTCTCAGTTCCTCGTGGTTCTTGCGTCATGGTTCGCGACGCCGGCGCGCGCCCAGCAATGGAATGAGCCGCGCGCGCTGACCCTCGTGCGGCAAGCTACCGAACGGCGCGCGCAACAGCTCGCCGACAGTGGTCTCGTCGATTACCGCGCGGTGGCGCACGGCTACCTCACCTTCCTCGCGCAGCTGGGAGAGGGGTTCCGGGAGCCGCCGCAGGTGGTCAAGGCCGACGAGCTGGCGCTCCAAGTGTACTGGCGTTCGCCGAACCTGAGCAAGCAGATGATCGTCGGCCGGCGCGACACCACACTGCTGCCGACGGACATCCAGTACCATCGCGATCACCTCGGCATCGTCCAGAACAACTTTCCCGCCATCATCCGTCTCGGCGACGGCGACGAGGTGCAGGACGTGCCGCACCCGCTCTCCGCGCCTGGACTGGAGACGTACGACTTCGCGGTCTCCGATTCGCTGACCATCACGACGCCGGGTCGCACGATCCGGGTGTACGAGGTGAAGGTGCGGCCGCGCAACGACCGCGAGCCGCGGATCATCGGCGCCCTGTATCTCGACCGCGACAACGCGCAGGTGGTGCGCATGGCGTTCAGCTTCACGCGCGTCGCTTACCTCGACAAACAGCTCGAGGATCTCTTCATCGTGCTGGAGAACGGTCTCGTGGCCTCTCGGTTCTGGCTGCCGCGCCGCCAGGAGATCGAGATCCGGCGCACGGCCACGTGGATGGATTATCCCGTGCGCGGCATCATCCGCGGCCGCTGGGAGATCGCCGACTACCAGGTGAACGCGGGAATCGCGCGGACGGTCTTTTTCGGACCGGAGATCGTCCAGGCGACGCCCCAGGTGATGCAGTCGCATGAGTGGCCGAGTGCGCGCATCCTGGATTCCCTGCCGCCCGACGTCCGTCTCGTGACCGCCGAAGAGATCCGCCGGGTGCAGGCGGAAGCGCGTGCGCTCGTGCGCGAGCAGGCGCTGCGCCGCACGCGCGGATCGGCGCTCGCGGCGCGCGGGATCAGCGACTTCGCGCGCTTCAATCGCGTCGAAGGCGTCGCGCTCGGCGGTGGCCTCAGCTGGCAGTTGGGATCGGGGCTCACCTTGTCCGGCCGCGCGCGCTACGGGTTCGAGGATCGCGAGGGGAAGGGTGGCGCCGATCTCCGCTGGGAGGGAGCGACCGGCTTCGCCGTTCGCGCGCACGTGGCGCGCGACCTGCGCGACGTCGGCGACGTCGCCGAGCGGTCGACGTTCGTCAACAGCATTGCCGCGCAGGAGTTCGGCAGCGATTTCACGGAGCTGTTCGCGATGGAGTCCGGAGGACTCGAGCTTGCGTGGCGGCGCGAGAGCTCAACGACGCGACTCGACGTGTCGGCGGAACGGGAGCGTGGCCTGGTTCCCCACGCGCGCCCCGCGGCGGGTCGCTTCGAGCTTCCGATCGTCGCGGCCAGCATTGGCGGTGTCACTGCGACACTCACGACCGAACGCCCGTGGAGCCTGACGTATGGCGGTTTCGAGAGTCGCGAGCGAGCGATGGCTGCGGTCTCCAGACTGCGCTCGGAGGCGGCCCTCCCGGCAACCCGCCCCACTACGGTCGTGCGCGGCAGCTTCGACCTCGAGCTCCAGCGTCCACTCGGCGACGCTCGTCTTGTGACGCGTATGATTGCGGCCGGCATCGCGCTCGCGGATTGGACGCCGATTCAGGCGCTCGTGTTTCTTGGCGGGCCCATGACCGCTCCGGGCTACGACTATCACTCGCTCGTCGCCAGCGAGGCGCTGTCGCAGCGGGTGGAGCTCCAGATCCCGGTACCCTTTCCGTCGGTGTCGCTCGGGCGCTTTGGACGCTCGGCTGCGCGCGCCACTCTGGCGCCATTCGTGTCCGCCGTCGCAATGCGCAGCGCCCGCGCGCGTAGTGTGTTGTCGCCCGCGCTGGACCCGTCTGCCGATGCGCGCGTCTTCCGTCGCGCGAGCGGCGTGTATCCGTCGGTCGGCGTTGGCCTGCTGACGTTTTTCGACCTGCTTCGACTGGACGTCGCGCGCGGACTGAAGAACGGGCGCTGGTCGTTTTACATAGACGTGAATCGCGCTTTCTGGAGCGTGCTCTAACACGACGGGTTCTCGGCCCCGCGCCTCCGGCGCGGGTCGGTGCTCGGCGTACGGGACGCTTTTTTTTGCGCCCGGGATGCATCCCGGACGCCGAGAACAGCGGCGTAGCCGCGCACCCGCGCCGGAGGCGCGGGGCCGAGAACATTCACGCGCTCAGAACTATCCGAGGCGCAATGAAATGACCACGCACCACGTGCGATTCGCGCGAATATGCGTCCATGGTCGACTCGGCGTGGTCGAACGAGCACTGGCTCCGACCGCTCCTGACGGGCGTCCTCGGTCAGGAGCCCGTGGCCTCCCTCGCCGCGGATGGGCGGCCGCTGTGGGAGGCCGTCGTCGCTTCGGGGCTGCTCTCTGATGACGCGGTGCTCGATCTCGCGGCGCGACGCTTCGGGCTGCCGCGCGCGGATCTCGGCGACGGCAGCGCCAGCGCACGAACGCTGCTGCCGGAGCGCTGGGCGCGACGCTATCGCGTGCTGCCGCTGCGCGCGGCCGACGGCGCCCTCGAGGTCGCGACCGCCGACCCGATGAACCTCGATTGCGAGCGCGCCATCGCGTTCGCCACGGGTCGATCCGTACGATTCGCCCTCGCCAGTCCGCTCTCCCTCGCGCGCGCGCTCGACGACGCGTACCGCGAGGATCCGCCGGCGCAGAAGCACGACGTGCAGCACATCACCGCGGAGGTGGAAGGCGCGCCGCACGCACCAGACGATGGGGACGATGGCGGGTCCATCACGCACCTCGTGGACGAGCTCCTCGCCGACGGCATCGCCGCGCGGGCCAGCGACATCCACATCGAGCCCGAGGAGCGCGGTCTGCTCGTCCGCCACCGCGTCGACGGCGTCCTGCGCCTCGTGCGGACCCTTCCACGCAGCGTCGCGCCGTCGCTCGTGTCACGTCTCAAGATCCTCTGCGGCCTCGACATCGCCGACCGGCTGCGGCCGCAGGACGGCCGCGCGCGCGTCGCCGTCAACGGATTCGCGGTGGACCTGCGCGTCTCGACGCTCCCCGCCTCGCACGGAGAGAAGGTCGCCATCCGCGTCCTCGACGGGCGCTCGGCGGTCATGACACTGGACGGCATGGGCTTCATGCCCGACGAGCTAGCGCGCATCGAGCAGTTGCTCGAGGCACGCGAAGGACTCATCCTCGTGACCGGCCCGACGGGTTCCGGCAAGACGACGACGCTATACGCGGCGCTGCGACGCCTGAAGGAGCGCGGCGTGAACATCGTTACGGTCGAAGATCCGATCGAGTACCGATTGCCGGGCATCGTGCAGGTTCAGGTGAACGAGCGCGCGGGGCTGACATTCGCATCCGCGCTGCGCTCCATCATGCGGCAGGACCCGGACGTGCTCCTCATCGGTGAGATCCGCGACCGCGAGACCGCGGAGATCGCGATCCAGGCATCACTCACGGGCCACCTCGTGTTCTCCACGCTGCACACGAACGACGCGGCGAGCGCCGTCACGCGACTCGTGGACATCGGGGTCGCGCCGTACAAGATCGCCACGGCGGTGAAGGGCGTCCTCGCGCAGCGATTGCTGCGGCGTCTGTGCGCGTGCGGCGCTATCCACGGCCGGCGCGAGCTGCTCGTCGCCGAACCGCCGCCTGTGCGCTGCGTGGCGTGCGCGGGCGAGGGCTACAAGGGACGGCTCGCAATCGTTGAAGTGCTCATCAGCACGTCGGACGTCGAGCGCGCGATCGCGGCAGGGGAGACGGCCGAGCGCCTGGCCGACGCTGCACGTCTCGCGGGAATGCGGACATTGTGGGCATCCGGTATGGCTCACGTCGACGCAGGGCACACCTCGCAGGCGGAGCTGCTGCGGGTCGCCGCACCCGCACGAGTGGACGACACCACCGCCGCGAAGTATCTACCGGCGATGCCTGTCCGCGACGAGGTCACTCCGGCGCACGACGGAATTCCCGTGAAGGTGGCAACGGTGGACGTGTATGTCATCCGGCCGCTGCCTTCCGGTTGGCGAGTGCTGCTGCTGCAGCGCGGCGCCCACACGCGCTGTCCGGCCTCGTGGGAAGTGGTGCACGGCCGCATCGAACCGGGCGAACGCCCGGAGCACGCCGCCGTGCGCGAGGTTCGCGAGGAGTGCGGGCTGGACGTCGCTCGATTGTACAGCATCGCCGTCGTGCCCTTCTACATCCCCTCGATGTCGATCGTGAGCGCCGCGGTGGCGTTCGCCGCCTTCGTCGACGAACCGGCCGACGTCCGGCTCGCTGACGAACACTCGGCCTTCGAATGGCTGGCACCGGAGGACGCGCAGGAGCGTTTCAACTGGCCGCGATCTCGGATGATCTTCCGCGAAATCGTCGCGCTGCTGAAGAACGGCGACGCGGGGCCAGTGGAGGACGTGCTGAGAGTGTTGTAGGGCGGAGGGCTGAGGGCCGAGGGCTGAGGGCTGAGGCGAAGACCTCAGGCTGGCTTCTCAGCCCTCAGCCCTCAGCCCTCAGCCCTCCTACCGATCCCCTCTCTCCCGGGCAGTCGACGCGACCGTCTGCTGATGCTCCGGCGGCGCGTTCGGCTTGATCTTCACGCTCTTCGCCGGAATGCCGACGTAGACGTGGTACGGGCGCACGTCCTTGGTCGCCATCGCCACGGCACCGACCATGGCATTCGTGCCGACGTGCACGCCGGCGAGCACCGTCGCGTGGTACGTGATGCGCACGCCATCCTCGATGATCGTCTTCGCGTTGGTGACGTCGCGCTGTTCCACGATCGAATGCGTGTGGCTGTAGATGTTCGCGTAGTCCGAGATCGACACGCTGTTACCGAGCTGGATGCCGCCGCGATCGTCGAGCAGCACGTGGCGATGAACGACGACGTTGTCACCGACCTCCATGTTGTACCCGAAGGAGAATTCGGTGAACTGGAAGCATTTGAAGTTCTCGCCGCAGCGCTTGAAGATGTGTTTCGCCAGCGCGCGCCGCAGCATGACGCCGAGCCAGACGTTCTGCCCGCCCGCCACCGTGCGATCGAAGGAGTACCAGAGCCAGAGCAGCGGCTTGACGCGCTGAAAGCGCGCGTCGTCGCACTCGTTGTAGTACTCGGGTTCCAGCGTCACGTTGCGCGGATCGGTGGACGCGAGCGCGAGGCGCGTGGCGTACGGCAGCGCCGGATCGTTGACCGCCGTCTCCCAGTTGGCGGTGTACTGCGGAAACGTCATCTCCGTCAGCGCGCGACGGCAGAGCAGGGAACGGTCGCAGTCCTTCGCGTCGAGCTCCGACGTCAGCTTCTCGAGCCAATCGCGGGCGTAACCGGTGACCTCGGGGTCCTGGATCTTACGGAGCGGGAGGAAGGCCATGGCGGAAAGGTATCTGTCACCCTGAGGTCGCGCAGCGACCCGGAGATCCACTCGACCTGGAGCAGATCCTTCGCTTCGCTCAGGATGACACTAACGAAACGATCGCCTCTGCCAGCTCGTCGCGCCCCTGCCCGCTCACGGCACTGAACGGAATCACCTGGTCGACGTCGACGCCCGCTTCGCCTGCCAGCTCGGTGATGCGCGCATCGCGCTCCGCCGTGCGCAGTTTGTCGATTTTCGTGGCGACGACGATCGTGGGCGTCCGGACGTGCGCGAGAAAATCCAGCATCTGCATATCGTCCTCGCTCGGCTCCCGGCGGGCATCGAGAAGCTGGACGACGCCGCGAAGTGTCGGGCTGCCGGTCAGATATCCCTCGATGAGCGGGCGCCATTCCGCGCGACGCTCCTTCGAGATCCGGGCGTAACCGTATCCGGGAAGATCGGCGAGCACGAACGTGCCGTTCACCGCGAAGAAGTTGATCTCGCGCGTGCGCCCGGGTGTGTTACTCACGCGCGCGAACTTCTTTCGCCTGACGAGCGCGTTGATCAGCGACGATTTCCCGACGTTGGATCGACCCGCGAACGCGACCTCAGGCAGCTCCGGCGGAGGACGCCAGCCGCCGGCGTCGGCCATTCCGCCGAGAAACTCCAACGAGCGAATGACCAGCGGATCGGTCACAGGGCTGAGGGCTGAGGGCTGAGAAGCTAGCCGAAGGTCTCGCCTGAGCCGTTCACTCCTCAGCCCTCAACTCTCAGCCTCAACTCTCAGCCCTCACTGGGTGAGCGCCGCGGCCGTTGGCGCATCACCGACGAGCGCCTGCGATGATCTCGCCGCCAGTGCCAGCGTCAGCACCTCGTCCATCGTCCGCACCGCGTGGAACCTGAGGCCTTCACGCACCTCCGCCGGCACCTCGGGGAGATCGCGCTCGTTCTGCCACGGAATCACGACGTGGCGTACCCCCGCGCGAAACGCCGCCACTGCCTTTTCCTTGAGCCCGCCTATCGGCAGCACGCGCCCGCGCAGCGTGATCTCGCCGGTCATGGCGACGTCGCCACGGAGCGGGACGCCGCTCAGCGCACTGACGATCGCCGCGGCGATCGCGATCCCCGCCGACGGCCCGTCCTTCGGCGTGGCCCCGGTCGGGATGTGCACGTGCAGATCGCGCGTCTTGTGAAAGTCGCGCTCGAGCCGCAGCAGCTCCGCGCGCGCACGTGCGTAGCTCAGCGCCGCGCTCGCGGATTCCTTCATCACGTCTCCCAGTGTACCCGTGAGCTGGAGACGCCCCCGGCCGGGCACCGTGCTCACCTCGATCTCGAGCACCTCGCCGCCGGCACTCGTGTACGCGAGCCCATTCGCGACGCCGACGCGGTCCTCGAGCACGAGGTCGGAGGGATCGTACGGTGCGGTCCCCAGCAGTTCCTGGAGGTCCTGCGCGCGCACGACGTCCGTCGCGCCGGCGCGCTCGACCTTCCGCCGGGCCAGCTTGCGCGCGACGCGCGCGATGCGACGCTCCAGGTCGCGCACTCCCGCCTCGCGCGTGTAACCATGGATGATCGCCGGCAGCACATCCGCGTCCCATCCGACCGTTTCCGGGTCGATCCCATGTGCCCGCATCTGTCGCGGTATGAGGAATTGTCTCGCGATCGCGAACTTCTCCTGGTCGAGATAGCCCGACAGGCGGATGATCTCGAGGCGGTCGCGCAGCGGCTCCGGGATCTGCGGCAGATAGTTCGCCGTCGTCACGAACAGCACCTGCGACAGGTCGTAGTCGACCTCGAGGTAATGGTCGTTGAACGCGTGGTGCTGCTCCGGATCGAGCACTTCGAGCAGTGCGCTCGCGGGGTCGCCCCGGTGGTCGTGCCCCAGCTTGTCGATCTCGTCGAGGAGCATGACGGGATTGATCACCTCGGCGCGACGCATGGCCTGGATCACGCGACCCGGCATGGCGCCGATGTAGGTGCGCCGGTGGCCACGGATCTCGGCTTCGTCGCGGACGCCGCCCAGCGACATGCGCACGAACTTCCGTCCCAGCGCGCGCGCGATCGATCTGCCGAGCGACGTCTTGCCCACACCGGGCGGCCCGACGAGACACAGGATCGGTCCCTCGAGCTTGCCGGCCAGGGCAAGCGCGCCGATGTAGTCGAGGAGGCGGTCTTTCACCTCTTCGAGCCCATAGTGATCTTCGTCGAGCACGCGCCGCGCGTGCGCGACGTCGAGCACATCGTCGGTACGCTCCGTCCACGGCAGTGCGAGAATCCAGTCGACGAAGTTGCGCGACACCGTGTGCTCCGGATGCAGCGGAGACGTGCGCTTCAGCTTGCGAATCTCGCGCAGCACGCGCGTCTTCACCGACTCCGGCAGCCCTTTCTTCTCGATCTGAGCGTCGATCTCGGCGAGATCGTCGTCCTCCTGCCCCAGCTCGCGGTGGATCGCCTTGAGCTGCTCCTGGAGATAGAACTCGCGCTGGTTCTGGAACAGCGAGCCGCGCACGTCCTCATCGATCTTGCGCTCGAGTCGCAGCAGCTCGTTCTCCCCCGAGATGACCTCCGAGAGCAGTCGGAGCAGGGGCTCGACCGGCTCCGCCTCCAGCAGCTTCTGTCGCGTCTCGTGCCGGACGGCGAGATGCGCGGCCATGCCGTACGCCTGGCGGTCGAGCCCTTCGGCGCCCTGAATGATCGTGATGACTTCGGGGGGGATGCGCCGCTGCAGGCCGACGTACTCCTCGAAGCCGGCCAGCACGCTGCGGGCGAGCGCGAGAAGCTCCGGATCGTCCGCCGGCTCCGCGGGCATCGTGGGGGTGACGACCGCGCTCATGTGCGCGCTCTGTCCGACGTAGCGCGTGATGCGCGCGCGTTGCAGCCCTTCCAGCAGGACGCGGGTCGACCCATTGCCCAGTGGCGTGAGCTGTGTGATCCGCGCGACGACGCCGACGCGATACATCTGGCTCGCCGACGGCTCCTGCACTTCGTTGTCGCGCTGCGACACCAGGAGCAGCCGCCCGTCCGACGCGGCCGCGGTATTGACCGCCGCCAGCGATCCCGGCCGGCCGACGACCAGCGGCATCACGACATACGGGAAGAATACGACGTCCCGTAAAGGCAAAACGGGAAGCCGCTCGCTTCCCGCATCGATTGCCGCTTCCCGCCTCCCGCCTGCCTTGCTCACGCCTCTTTCTTTTTCCTCTGCGGCGAGATCTCGAGCAGCGGTGGCGTCCCCGGGTTCACCACGGAGGCCTCCGTGACGCGCACCTCGACGACGTCCTCACGCGTCGGCAGGTCGAACATGACGTCGGTGAGAATCTCCTCGACGATCGCGCGCAATCCGCGAGCACCGGTGCCACGCTTCAGGGCCTTCTGAGCGACGGCGCGCAGCGCCGCCTCGTCGAAGTTGAGCTGCACTTCCTCGAGCTCGAACAGCTTCCGGTACTGCTTGGTGAGCGCGTTTTTTGGCTCCTTCAGAATTCTCATCAGCGAGGATTCGTCGAGTGCCTCGAGCGCCACGACCACCGGGAGGCGGCCCACGAGCTCCGGAATGAGGCCGTAGCGGAGCAGGTCATCCGGCTCGACTTCGGCAAAGGGGTTCTTCTTCCGCTCGCCGGTCTTGTCGTCCGCAAGGTCCGCGAATCCGATCTGCCGCCGGCCGGTGCGCGCCTCGATGATCTTCTCGAGACCGTCGAACGCTCCGCCGCAGATGAAGAGAATGTCCTTCGTGTTGATCTGGATGTATTCCTGCTGCGGGTGCTTTCGGCCGCCCTGAGGCGGCACCGACGCAACCGTTCCCTCGAGGATTTTCAGGAGCGCCTGCTGCACGCCCTCGCCTGATACGTCGCGCGTGATACTCGGGTTCTCGGACTTCCGCGCGATCTTGTCGATCTCGTCGATGTAGACGATGCCACGCTCGCATTCCGCGACGTTGAAGTCGCCGGCCTGGAGCAGGCGGACCAGGATGTTCTCGACGTCTTCACCGACATAGCCCGCTTCGGTGAGCGTCGTGGCGTCCGCGATCGTGAAGGGGACGTCCAGAATTCTCGCGAGGGTCTGCGCCAACAGCGTCTTTCCGACGCCGGTGGGGCCGAGCAGCATGATGTTCGACTTGTCGAGCTCGACATCATCCTGCACCGACGCCGAATTGATGCGCTTGTAATGGTTGTAGACCGCGACCGACAGCGCCTTTTTGGCTTTTTCCTGTCCGATGACGTACTGATCCAACACTTCCTTGATCTCTGGCGGTGTTGGAACCTGCGTTATCGCCTCGGCAACCTCGCGCTCTTCGTCCTCGGCGAGGATCTCGTTGCAGAGTGCGATGCATTCGTTGCAGATGTAGACGGAGGGGCCGGAAATGAACTTCCGGACCGAGTCCTTCGACTTTCCGCAGAACGAGCAACGCAGATGTTTGTCGTGGGACATAGGCAGGGATCTACAGATGACGCCGGCTCAGCGGCGGGGCTCCCCACGCGCCGAAGGCCTTGTGGAATAAAGGCCCGGGGGGGCGGAGGGTCAAGCAACAGATTTGACCTTATGTGACGACCGACACCGCCGGGGGTAATGCCTAGGCTCGAGGGCGGAAATAGGAAATGGGAAATAGGAAATGGGTCCGGGACGCTTCGCGGCGCATCCCGAACCCATTTCCTATTTCCCATTTCCCATTTTCCGCCGTCCCGCTATGCACGGTTTTCCGCCTGCGCCTTGATCACCTGATCGGACACGATCTCGCCGCGGTGGCTGATCACCGTGTCGATGATGCCGTATTCCTTCGCTTCGTCGGCGCCCATGAAGCGGTCACGATCGGTGTCCTTCTCGATGCGATCCACCGGCTGTCCGGTGTGTTTCGCCATCAGCTCGTTGAGCTTGGAGCGCAGATACAGGATCTCGCGTGCCTGGATCTCGATCTCCGACGCGCTCCCGCCCCCGCCGGACTGCGACGGCTGGTGGATCATGATGCGCGAATGCGGCAGCGCGAAGCGCTTTCCCTTGCGTCCACTGGAAAGCAGAAACGCGCCCATGCTCGCCGCGAGACCCATGCAGATCGTGTTCACCGGCGACTTGAGGTACTGCATCGTGTCGTAGATCGCGAGCCCCGCCGACACGCTACCGCCAGGCGAATTGATGTACATGTGAATGTCGCGCTCGGGGTTGTCCGCCTCGAGAAAGAGCAGCTGCGCGATGATGATGTTCGAGACGTCGTCGTTGACCGGCGTGCCGAGGAAGATGATCCGGTCCATGAGCAGCCGCGAAAAGATGTCGTAGCTCCGCTCGCCGCGGCTCGATCTCTCGATGACATAAGGTGGGTATATCGTTGCCATGATTTGGTCGTAGTGAAGGCTTCTCAAACTACGCTTGTCGGCTTGTCGGCTTGTCAAAAGCCACTGACGCATTTGACAAGCTGACAAGCCGACAAGCGCCGTTTCATTCCACGGTATTCCTCTCTAACAGCCACTTGAAAACTTTCTCTTCGGTGATCGCCCGCTCGATCTCCTGCAGGCGCCCCGCCTTCTGCAACGACGCATACACCTGACCAGGATCCGCGTTGCGCTTCTTCGCGACTTCGGCGACGCGGTCGTCGATGTCGCCTTCGGTCGCCTTGAGCTTCTCCTTCTCGGCGATCGTATCGATGATCAGGTCGCGCCTCACCTGGCGCTCCGCGATCGGACGGAATTCGGCGGTGAAGCGCTGCCGCTCCTCCTCGGGGATCTGGTACGCCTTCATGTATCCGTCGATGAGCTGATTCACCCAGCTCGGCGGAATGTCGAACACGTTCGCCTGCACGATCTGGTCGATGAGCTGCTGCCGCACCGCGGCGTCGGCCTCGCGCTCGGAATGCGCCTCGAGATCCTTGCGCACCGCGCTCGTCAGCGCGTTCAGCGACTCGAAGTCGCCCACTTCGCCGGCGAACGCGTCGTCGAGCTCCGGCAGCGCCTTACGCTTCACGTCCTGCAGCGTGACCCGAACGCGCTTGCTCTTGCCGCGCTGTGCTTCGTCGGGGAAATCATCGGGCCAGCGCACCATGTCCTCGACGGTCTCGCCGGGCGAGAGACGCATGATGAGCTCTTCGATCCCGGGGATCGCCTGCCCGCCGCCGAGGACGATGCGGTATTCCTTGCCCTCGGGGAGCTCGCCCGAGTCTTCGGCGGTCGAGAGCAGCACGGTGACCATGTCGTTCGGCGCTGGCTTCTCGCTGACCGGCGCCCAGTTCGCGCGCTGATCGCGGAGCTGGTCGAGCTGCTCTCGCACGGAGTCGTCGGTCACCGGCGCCGACGCGCGCGCGACACGGAATCCCTGCGTGCGCGCGAGGCTGATCTCGGGACGTACCTCGACGTGGAGCTCGAACACGAGCGGCTTGCCTTCGTCGAAGCGAACGTCGTGCAGGTGCGGCGTCGATGCGACCTTCAGGTGCTCGCGGTTCACGACCTCCTGATACGCCTCCTGCAGCAGCGACTCGAGCGTCTGCTGGCGGATCGCGTCCTTGAAGCGCTTGCGCACCAGCGCGGTCGGCGCCTTTCCAGGACGGAAACCGGGAAGCCGAACGCTCGACGCGTAGCGTCGCGTGGCCTGTTCCTCGGCGGCCTGCACGGCCTCCGCCGGAACCGACACCTCGAGGAGTCGCTCGACCCCTTCGCTTTTCTTCGTCTTGATCTCGATCTGCATTCTCGTCGAAAGCTAACGCACGACAAAAGGGGCCAGCGCAACTCATCCGTTGCGCGCACGCGCTGCTCCGCGTCCCATGTGCGATGTGCCGCGCAGTGAACAACTTCCACGGGAGACAGCGAATGCAATCGGTCTATCGCGCCATCGGGATCGCGATGCTCATGGCCGCACCGGCGGTTGCGCAATCGAAGCCGCAGACGCGTGAAGGATTCACGATCGGTTTTGGTCTGGGCGTCGGCTCCGCCGGCGTCTCGTGCGATCAGTGCTCGAAGGATCGCGCGAATTCAGGGGCAGGCTATCTCCGCATCGGCGGAACTGTCCGACCAAATCTCATCATCGCCGGCGAATCGCAGGGCTGGGCCAAGAGGATCGAGGACGGCAACAACACCGAGGACATCACGATCGGCGCGCTGCTCGCCGTGGCGGTGTGGTATCCGAGCACGACGGGCGGCTTCTATCTGAAGGGCGGTCTCGGCGGCGGTTCGATCACCGACGACATCAACGTGCCGCCGTTCAGCGCGAAACTGGAGTCCACCGGCCTCGCGGTGACGTTTGGCGCGGGCTACGACTTTCGCGTGGGCAAGAACTTCTCGCTCTCGCCGTACCTGAGCTGGTTCGGGACGGGCGGCGCAAAGGCGAAAGTCAACGGCAGCTCATCGAACGAAAAGCTGAACGCGAATCTGTTCCAGCTCGGACTCGGCTTCACCTGGCACTAGAGCGATCCGCGGATGCGGGAGCCGGGACTCGAACCCGGAAGCCTTGCGGCACAGGATCCTAAGTCCTGCGCGTTTGCCAGTTCCGCCACTCCCGCTTTCCAGGTGCTAGGTGCTAGGTGCTAGGTCCGAGGTGCTAGGTGTCAGGGCATGCACGTCGAGCGTACACCTCGCACGCAGCTCCTAGCACCGAGTCCCTACCACCTAGCACCTAGCACCTAGTTCACCGATAGCGACACCACTCGCGTGGTCTGCGCTGCCCGAAGATTGACGACCACCAGTGTCACCACGTCGCCGCTCTTGAGTGAGCGCACCACCGCCTCGAGATCATTCGCGGAACGGATGTCCTTGCGCACCGGATTCAACACGCGGACGATGATGTCGTCGTTCGCGAACAGCTCGCGATACGCCGGCCCGCGCACGTTCACCGCGGTCACGAGCAGCCCGCGCTTGAACTCGTCGTTCACCTGGCGGGACTCGGCCAATTCCGGCGAGAGAGGCTGCACGCTGATGCCCAGCCGGTCGTAGCTGCGCTCGCCGGACGCGGGTTCCACCGGCGCGCGGCCACCCCGATCGTTCGACGCGATCTGATCGTCACGGTCGGCGGGCGGCTCTCCGAGCCGGACGCGGAAGTTCTTCTTCTCGCCGAAGCGCATGACCTCGACGTCCACGACGTCGCCGGGCTTGAAGCCGCGGATGATGCGCTGCAGCTCCGACACGCGGCTCACGCGCTGTCCCTTCGCGGCGACGATCACGTCGCCGACCTCGAGACCCGCGCGCTTCGACGGGCTGTCGTCCGGCGGATCGAAGGCCTGCACCTTCACCCCGCGAATCTCCGTCAGACCCGCCGCGCGCGCGTCGGTGGGCTCCACCTCGGCGATGCTGACACCGAGGACGGCGCGACGCACGCGACCGTAGGTGATGATGTCGTCCATCACCTGCTTGGCCAGCGTCACCGGAACGGCGAAGCCATATCCGGCATTGAAGCCGCTGTTGCTCGCGATCGCGCTGTTGATGCCGATGACTTCACCGCGAATGTTCACGAGCGGCCCGCCCGAGTTTCCGGGATTGATCGCCGCGTCGGTCTGGATGAAGTCGAGGATCGCGTAGCGCTGCGACGCGTACAGCGCGCCGAGCTCCTGGCCGCGCCCCTTGGCGCTGATGATGCCGGCCGTGACGGTGAAGTCGAGGCCGAGCGGATTGCCGATCGCCACCACCCACTGTCCGACGCGCGCCTGCTTGTCGTCGCCCAGCGCGACCGTCGGGAGATTCGTCGCGTCCACCTTGATGACGGCGACGTCGGTCGTCGGATCGCGACCCACGACTTTCGCGGTGAACTGGCGATTGTCGAGCAGCTTCACCGTGACGCGGTCGGCGTCCGCCACGACGTGATTGTTCGTGAGGATGTACCCGTCCTTCGACACGATGAACCCGGATCCGTTGCCGCTGCGAGGCTGGGGATCCTGGTTCTCGAACTGACGGAAGAAGTCCTCCATTCCGGGAGGAAGATTGCGGCGCTGCCGCTGCGTGCTGCGCGACTCGATCTGCTCCGCCCGAATCGCCACCACGGCGGGCGTAACGTGTTCGGCGATCGCCTCGAATGCCTGACCCGTCTCCTCGAGGGGCCGGACTTCCGCGGGCGTCGGCTTCGACGGGGTCGTCTGTGAGGTTTTGGATTGCGCCCAGCTCAGCCTGGTGAGATCAAAGCCTGAGGCGAATACGAGACCGCATGCAAAGGCGATCAGGACGGCAGCGAACAGCTGCGCACGAGCCAATTTCGTCATCGGAAACCACTCCAATTTCTGTCTGAGAATAGTACTCCGGCGGCCGCACCAACGTTGCAGCCGCCGGAGATACGACACCGCGCGTCAATGCTCGGTTTACTTCTTCTGCTCGTCAACGATTTCGTAATCGGCCTCGACGACGTCCTCGGGCTTGCCACCCTGGGACTGCCCACCCGCTGACGGCCCGCCGGTGTTTCCGTCGCCGCCGGTGTCGCCACCGGCACTGGACTGACTCTGCGCATAGAACGCCTGGCCGGCTTCCGCGAACGCGCGCGACAGCTCGTCGTCGGCCGACTTGATCTCGTTGATGTCGTCACCGCGGATGGCTTTCTTGCCGCGCTCGAGCGCGCCCTCGAGCTTCGTCTTGTGCTCCGCGGGGAGCTTCTCGACCCACTCCTTCGATTCCTTCTCGACGTGGAAGATGCGGTTGTCGAGACGATTGCGGATCTCGACCTCCTCTCTCTTCTGCTTGTCCTGGGCCGAATTCTTCTCGGCTTCCTTGACCATGCGATCGATGTCCGCGTCCGACAGGCCGCTCGACGCCTCGATGCGGATCTTCTGCTCCTTGCCCGTCGCCTTGTCCCTGGCGGACACGTGCAGGATGCCGTTCGCGTCGATGTCGAACGTCACCTCGATCTGCGGCACGCCGCGCGGTGCCGGCGGAATGCCGGTGAGCTGGAACTTGCCGATCGTGCGGTTGTCACGCGCCATGGGGCGCTCGCCCTGCAGGACGTGGATCTCCACCTGCGTCTGGCTGTCGTCCGCGGTTGAAAACGTCTCGGTCTTCTTGGTCGGGATCGTCGTGTTGCGCGGAATCAGCACCGTCGCGACGCCGCCGAGCGTCTCGATGCCGAGCGACAGCGGCGTGACGTCGAGCAGAAGCACGTCCTTCTGCTCGCCGGTGAGCACCGCGCCCTGGACGGCGGCGCCGATGGCCACGACTTCGTCGGGATTGACTCCCTTGTTGGGATCCTTGCCGAAGTAGTCTTTCACGATCTGCTGCACCTTCGGGATGCGCGTCGATCCGCCGACGAGCAGCACCTCGTCGATGTCCTTCGGATCCATCCCCGCATCCTTGAGCGCCTGCTTCATCGGCGGGATCGTGCGCTGGATCAGATCGTCCACCAACTGCTCGAACTTCGCCCGCGACAGCGTGTAGTGCAGGTGCTTCGGGCCGCTCGCGTCCGCGGTGATGAACGGAAGGTTGACGTCGGTCGACATCGTGGTCGACAGCTCCATCTTCGCCTTCTCCGCGGCTTCCTTGAGGCGCTGCAGCGCCATCGGGTCCTTCGACAGATCGATGCCCTGATCGCGCTTGAACTCGGCGACGATCCAGTCGATCACGCGCTGGTCGAAGTCATCGCCGCCCAGGTGCGTGTCCCCGTTCGTCGACTTGACCTCGAACTGACGCGACCCCTCGACCTCGTAGAGCTCGAGCACCGAGATGTCATACGTGCCGCCGCCGAGGTCGAACACGGCGACCTTCTCGTCCTTCTTCTTGTCGAGGCCATACGCGAGCGCCGCGGCCGTCGGCTCGTTGATGATGCGCAGCACGTCGAGGCCGGCAATCTTGCCGGCGTCCTTCGTCGCCTGGCGCTGCGCGTCGTTGAAGTACGCGGGCACGGTGACCACGGCCTTGCTCACGCCGTGGCCGAGGTAGTCCTCCGCGGTCTGCTTCATCTTCTGCAGGATCATCGCGGAGATCTCGGGCGGCGAATACCGCTTCCCCTGGATCTCCACCATCGACATGTCGTTCGCACCCGACCCGACTTTGTACGGAACTCGCTTCGTCTCATCCTGGACCTCCGGCGTGCGGCGGCCCATGAAGCGCTTGATCGAAAAGACCGTGTTCTGCGGATTGGTGACGGCCTGGCGCTTCGCGACCTGGCCGACGAGACGCTCGCCATCCTTTGTAAAGGCCACGACGGAAGGCGTGGTGCGTCCTCCCTCCGCGTTCGGGATCACGACCGGGTCGCCACCTTCCATGACGGCGACGACGGAGTTCGTGGTGCCCAGGTCGATACCGATGACTTTGTCGGCCATTGCGTCCTCAAGTTGTAAGTGAGAGAATCCGGCCCTGTTGGGGCGGCAAGTCTGAGACCGGGCATTTGTGCCAGTTTGGCAGGGCTAGGCGGGAGGCTGGAGGCGGGAGGCGGGAGGCTGGATTGGCTTGCACGTCGTTGTATGCTGGGTCAATAGCTTCCAACTCCGGTCTGGCCTTCCGGCTCGAGCCTCCAGCCTCCAGCCTCCCGCCTCCCGCCTCGCATGTTCCCGATCAGCGACGACAACCCGACGCTCCACACGCCCTGGATGACCTGGGTCATTCTGGCGGCGATGTTCGCGGTCTGGCTGCTGCTGCAGGGAGCGGGGCTCGATGATCGCGCGCTCGCTGTGAGCGTCTGCAATCTCGGGATGGTCCCCGCCGAGTTAATGCATACCCGGCCCGTCGGGTTCCAGGTGCCAATGGGGCAGGGACTCTACTGCGCGGTGGACAGCGAGTCGATCAACTGGTTCACGCCGATCATCTCGATGTTTCTGCATGGCAGCTGGGGGCACATCCTCGGCAATGCGCTCTTTTTCTGGGTGTTCGGTAACAACATCGAGGACAGCATGGGGCCGGGCCGCTTCCTCGTTTTCTATCTGCTCTGCGGCCTGATCGCGGCGGCGACCCACGTGCTCACGCAACCGACATCACCCGTACCGACCGTGGGGGCGTCGGGCGCCATCTCGGGCATCCTCGGCGCGTACCTCGTGCTCTATCCGCGCGCCCAGGTGAACATCCTCTTCTTTTTCGTGATCTTCATTCGGGTGATCCCGGTGCCCGCATGGGCAGCGCTGCTGTGGTGGTTCGGGTGGCAGGTGATCGCCGCACTGCCACAGCTGAACCCGATCCGGCCGGACGTCACCGGCGGCGTCGCGGTGTGGGCGCACATCGGCGGGGTCATCGCGGGGGTGCTGCTCGTCAAGTTGTTCGAGAACCCCGTTCTCGTCGCCAAGCGCAAGCTCATCCACGACGCGCGCTACGCGCAGCTCATGACGAGCCGATAGGCTCACGAGCGTGCTGCCCGCCGCGGCGGTCGGTTATCTCCCGCTCGACGCGTTGATACGAGAGCCGGGCACGCGGTCGCAAATCTTCGCCACGATCATCGCGATGGCGACCTCGTTGTGTCCGCCGCGCGGCACGATCACGTCCGCGTAGCGTTTGCTCGGCTCGACGAACTCGAGGTGCATCGGTTGGACGGTCGTGAGGTACTGGTCGAGGATCTCGTCGAGGGGGCGGCCGCGTTCCACGATGTCGCGACGCAGCCGCCGGATCAACCGAATGTCCGCGTCCGTGTCGACGAAGACCTTCATGTCGAAGAGCTCGCGGCAACGGGAATCGCTCAGTAGCAGGATTCCGTCGACGACGACGACGTCGGCCGCGGGCACATGCACGCGTTGCGGCCGGCGCAGGTGCGCGACGAAATCGTATTCCGGCTTGTCGATCGCGCTGCCGCTCGCGAGCGCCTTCAGCTGCCGGATGAAGAGCTCCCAGTCGAACGAATCGGGATGGTCCCAGTTGATGCGCCGGCGCTCCTCCATCGGCAGGTGCGCGTAATTGTTGTAGTACGCGTCCATGTCGATGAAGGCCACGGACCGCGCGTCGAGCGCATCGGCAACCTTGCGCGCGACGGTCGATTTGCCGGACCCGGTGCCTCCGGCGATTCCGATCATCAGCGGTTTGACTTTGCCTGTCATTCTGAGGGCCGAAGTGCCCGAAGAATCTACTCTGCTCGGAAAAGATCCTTCGCTGCGCTCAGGATGACAGCCGTCGGAGATCCTTCGCGTCGTTCGGGATGACCGCCTAACTTTGTCGCGATGCGACGATTGCTGCTTCTCGCCGTTTGCGCGTCGTGCGCGCGATCGGCGCCAGCTCCGATCCCGGCGACGGCGGACACGGTCGACTTGGTCATCGCGGGCACGACGGACGTGCACGGCTGGCTGCGCGGCTGGGACTACTTCGGCAACGTCGCGGACACGACACGCGGGCTCGCGCGCGTTGCGACCATGGTCGACTCCATCCGCGGCGCGAATCCGGATCGTGTCGTCGTCGTGGACGCGGGCGACGACCTGCAGGGGACGCCGATCACGGCGATCGCGCTGCGCGATTCGCTCGGGGCCAATCCCATCATCGCCGCGATGAACACGCTGCGCTACGACGCCGCGGTGATCGGAAACCACGAGTTCAACTACGGCCTCGGCTACCTGAATCGCGCGATCTCCCAGGCGTCGTTCCCATTCCTCGCCGCGAACGTGTATTTCCCCGACGGCCGCCACGCCTATACGCCGTGGGTGATGCTCGCGCGCCGCGGCGTGCACGTCGCCGTCGTCGGAGGCACGACGCCCGGCGCGATGCTGTGGGATCGCGACAAGCTCCGCGGGCGCGTCGAGGTGCGGGACATCGTTCCGAGCGTGCGCGTCGCCGTCGAGGAGGCCCGGCAGCGGGGCGCCAACGTCGTCGTCGTCGTGCTGCACTCCGGCCTCAACGAACCCGCGTCGTACGATACGGTGGCCACCGAGCTTCCGAGCGAGAACGTCAGCGCGCGCGTGGCGCGCGAGGTGCCGGGGATCGACGTCATCGTCTACGGGCATACACACAAGGAGCTGGCCGACACGACGATCGGTACCACGCTGCTGACGCAGCCGCGCAACTGGGCCGGCAGCCTGTCGGTTACGCGACTCCAGGTCGTGCGAGCGCCGGGCGGATGGATCGTGGTGCGTCGCCGCGGGGGCGTGCTTCGCGCGCGCGGACGACCGGAGCAGGAGTCTGTCGTCGCCGCCATCGCCCAGGCGCACGAACGGACGGTGGAGTACACCCGCGCGCCCATCGGCACCACAACGGCGGCGTGGCGGGCGGACTCCGCGCGAGTGGTGGACACCCCGATCATCGACTTCGTGCTCGAAGTCCAGCGGCGCGTTTCGGGCGCGGACCTCGCGTCGACGTCCGCGTTCAACCTCAACGCGCGTTTCGGTCCCGGCGCGATCACGATGGGCGACGTCGCGCGACTGTATCCGTACGACAACAACGTGCTGCGCGCGGTCAGAATCTCGGGGCGCCAGCTGCGCGAATACCTGGAGCAGAGCGCGAAATACTTTCGGCAGAGCGTGCCGGCGGACTCGCTCATCGATCCGGCGATCCCGGGCTTCAACTTCGACATCGTCTCGGGCGCCGACTACGTCATCGACCTGTCCCAGCCGATCGGCTCGCGGATAACATCCCTGTCCCGCAACGGCCGGGCGATCGCGGACACCGATTCGTTCACGCTGGCGCTCAACGACTATCGCCAGAACGGCGGCGGCGGATACGCCATGCTGCGCGGGGCGCCGCTCGTCTACGATCAGCAGCAGGTCATTCGTCAGCTGCTGATCGACGAGGTGCAGCGGCGCGGCACGCTGCGGCCGGAGGACTACTTCGCGCGCAACTGGCGTCTCGCGCCGGACAGCATGGCGGGCGTCGCGTATCGCGCGATGCGCCGCTTGCCCTTCGACCGGCCCGAGACGCCGGCGCGGACAACTCCGTGAGCGAGGACACGCTCCGCGTGTTCGTGAATGCGTCGCCGATCGAGGTGCCGCGTGGCGCGACCGCGCTCGAGTGCGTGCGGCTGTGGCGTGCCGATGAGGGCGAGGCCGTTACAGCCGGCAGGCGCATCATCACCGACAGTCGCGGGTTGCCGATCCCCACCGATTCTCCGGCGCAGGCGGGCTCGATCTATCGAACGGTCAGCAATCGAGCGGCGCAGGCGCGTGCAGAATAGGGAACGCGACGCAATCGACCGCGAAACACTGTTACGACTTCCCAAAGCGGAGCTTCACTGCCACCTGGATGGCTCCGTGCGCCCACAAACGCTGCTGGAGCTGGCCCGCGAACAGGGCCGTGAGATGCCGCGCGCGGATGCGACCGCCCTGCGTGAATACATGACGGTGCGCGACGCCCGCAACCTGGAGGAGTATCTCGCGCGCTTCGAGGTGACGCTTTCGGTGATGCAGCGCGCGGACGCGCTCGAGCGCATCGCCTACGAGCTGGCGGAGGACGCGCATCGCGACGGCGTGTGGTATCTCGAGACGCGTTTCGCGCCGATCCTCAACGTGCAGGACGGCCTCGGCGTCGAGGAGGTGCTCGAGGCCGTCGTTCGCGGCCTGGCTCGCGCCGAGGAGACGCACGGAATCGTGGGACGCGTCATCGTCACCGCGCTGCGCAATCTCTCACCCGACATCTCTCTGGAAATGGCGAAGCTGGCGGTCGCCTTTCGCGGGCGCGGGGTGGTCGCATTCGACCTCGCGGGGCCGGAGCGGGGGAATGCGGCGTCGCTGCACGCGCGCGCGTTCGAGTACGCGCGCGCGCACGACATGGCGTGCACCTGCCACGCGGGTGAAGGCGACGGCGGGCAGTCCGTGCGCGAGGCGGTGCACTCGTGCTGTGCCAACCGCATCGGGCACGGCACGCGTCTGTACGAGGACGCGCGTCTCTTGGAGTACGTCAACGACCGCCGCATCCCCGTCGAGATCTGCCTCACGAGCAACGTGCAGACGCGCGCCGCCGATTCCTATGAGACGCATCCGCTGCGTCGATACTTCGAGGCGGGTCTGAAGGTCGTGTTGAATACCGACAACCGACTGATGAGCGCGACCACGCTTACCGACGAGTACTCTCATGCCGCCGAGCGCCTCGGCTTCGGCTTCGCCGATCTCACCGTGATGGCGATGAACGGATTCGAGAGCGCCTTCCTTCCCTGGAAGGAACGGCAGGATCTCATCGCGAAAGCGAAGGGCGAGGTCGCCAGGCTGGGCGCGAGACTTCCGAGTTGAGCGCGCGCTACGGCGCGGACGCCGCGCGTACGGCGGCTGACGCCATACGTCAGCGCGTTGGCGAAGTCGCGCAGGCGCGCGTCGGTCTGATTCTTGGTTCGGGGCTCGGCGGTATCGCATCGAGCATCGAACAGCCGTCGCGCATTCCGTATCGCGACGTACCGGGTTTTCCGGGCGCGACGGTCGTCGGACATGCCGGCGAGCTGATCGCGGGCACGCTCGCCGGGGCGCCGGTCATCGCGCTGTCGGGTCGCTTTCATATGTATGAGGGGCACGACGCCGGGCTGGCCGGCTTTCCCGTGCGAGTGCTGCATGCGCTCGGTGTTCGCACGCTCATCGTGTCCAACGCAGCGGGTGCGGCCCGGCAGACGTTCGCCGCCGGAACGATCATGCTGATCGAGGACCACATCAACATGATGTTCCGAAACCCGCTCCTTGGTCCTCAGGAGCCGGGTGACGTCCGCTTTCCGGACATGTCCGAGCCGTATGACGCTGACCTTCGCGCGCTGGCGCGACGCGTGGCGAACGAACAGGGGCTATCGATCGAGGAAGGGGTCTATCTTGGACTCCTCGGGCCGACGTACGAGACACCGGCCGAAGCGCGAATGATCGCGAAGCTCGGAGCCGATGCGGTGGGTATGTCCACGGTTCCCGAGGTCATCGTGGCGCGCGCGCTGGGAATGCGCGTTCTTGGTTTGAGCTGCATCACCAACGCCGCAGGAGGCCTCGCCGGCGCCCCGATCACCCACGAAGAAGTGATCGAGACGACGGCGAAGGTCGCCGCTCAGCTGCAACAACTCGTCCGCGGAATCGTTTCGAAGCTATAGGCCTACCGACTCGACGCGGTCGTCGGAGCTGGCAGCGAACGTACGCGTGCCTTGAAAGCGTTGTAGTTGCTGGTATTCGATGTCAGGGTGCGGAGAATCGCCTGATCGTACTTCGCGATCATGCCCTGCGTATCCCGGATGCGATCCTCCTCACCCGGGTGCGTGGCAAACCATCCCTCGACCGCGCTCGGGTTTCTCTGCCGCTCTTCTAGAAGGATGCGGAACATCTCCGGAATACCCTGCGGGTTGATCCCCGCGCGGGTCACGTTCTTGACGCCTTCCTCGTCCGCCTGGCGCTCGTCGTCGCGGCTGAACTTCGCGAACAGCGCGCTGCCGCCGATGTTGATCGCCGCCTGCGCCGCGCCGCTGCCGCAGACGTTGAGGAGCGTGCAGCCGAGCACGACACCGAGGTTCGCGCCCTGCGCCTTCTCCATCTGCTTCACCGAGTGGCGCTTGACGACGTGGCCGATCTCGTGGCCGAGCACGCCCGCGAGCTGGCTGAGATTCTGGGTGCGGTCGATGAGACCGCGATTGACGTAAATGAAGCCGCCCGGCACGGCGAAGGCGTTGATCTCGGCGGCGTTCACGACGTAGAAGTGGTAGTCGATCCCGCGCTCGTCGGCGAGATTAGCGATCGAGTCGCCCAGGACGTTCACGTACCGGTTGATCTCCGGATCCTGCACGATGGGAAGCTGCGCGTTGATCTGCGCCGCGTATTCCTGACCCATCTGCACTTCCTGCTGGGTGGAGACGCCGCAGGCAGCTGTCGACGCCGCTAATGCAACACCGTAGATGAGCTTTCTCATGATAGAGTTCCCGTTTGGCTGCGTGGTCGTGTCGCGTGGTGGCAAAAGCTATTCCCCATACGCCCTAGAGACTTGAAACTCCTGACCTTAGCGCGTGACTTGAGGCGCCGAAAAGCGCGCGAAAAACACGACCTGTTCGTCGCCGAAGGCGTGCGCGCCGTCGAGGAACTGCTGCGGTCGCCGCTGACGATTCGCGGTGTGCTCATCGCACCGACGCTGTACGACGCGCCCCGCGGCAAGGCTCTGGTCGAGGCCCTTCGCGGCCGATCCGCGGAGACGCAGGAGGTGGCGGCCACAGAGTTCGCGTCCGCCGCTGAAACCGAGTCGCCGCAAGGAGTTATTGCGATCGCTGAGGTCCCGCGGCGATCCTTCGCGGACCTCGCGGACGGGTGGACTGGCGTCCTCGTCGTTCTCGACGCAGTGCAGGATCCCGGCAACGTCGGAGCGATACTCAGAACTGCGGCGGCGCTGGGCGCGGTGGCCACGGTGGCCCTCCCCGGAACAGTTGACCTCTGGAACGCCAAAGTCGTCCGTAGCGGGATGGGCGCTCACTTCAGACACCCCGCTTTTTCTACTACCTGGACGGAGATCGACGCGTTCCGCGGACGCAGTGGAATGCAGGTGTTCGCGGCGGACACGACAGGTGAAAAGGTGGGATCGGTGGAGGCGCCCGAGCGCATTGCGCTGGTCGTCGGCAACGAGGGTTCCGGTCTCTCGCACGAGGCGCGGACCAGAGCCGATCGGACCGTCGCGCTGCCGATCCACCCCAACGTCGAGTCGCTCAACGTCGCAGTCGCGACCGGCATCCTCCTCTACGCTCTCGCCCGCTGATGGATCCTCTCGTCGGTTTCTACGCTTTTCTCGTCGGAGCCGCTGTCGGCTCCTTCCTCAACGTCTGCGTCGCTCGCTGGCCGCGTGATCTCTCGATCATGCGACCGCGCTCGCGCTGTCCGAAATGCGGGCATCAGCTGTCGTGGTTCGAGAACATCCCCCTGGTCAGCTGGCTCGCGCTGCGCGCCCGCTGCCGCTGCTGCGACGAGGCCATCTCGATCCAGTATCCGATCGTCGAGTTGACCGTGGCGCTGGTCTGGATGATGTCGTTCAACCATTACGGGTTGTCGCTGACGGCGCTGCGCGTGGCCGTCTTCGCGACCATCCTCCTCGGCATCGCGCTGACGGACCTGCAGCACTATCTGATTCCGGACGGCTTTACCGTGTTCGGTCTGTTCTGGGTGCTGGCGATGTCCGTCTTCGGCATGTTCGTGAACGAGCAGTTTCCATTCGTCGATCCACAGAGGGCGTTGATCGGCGCGTGCACCGGCGCGGGATTCGTCGCGATCATCGGCTGGCTGGGTGAGGCGGCACTCAAGCGCGAGGCGATGGGCATGGGCGACATCACGCTGATGGCGTTCGCGGGTGCGGCGCTCGGTCCTTCTCGCGCCATCGTCACAGTGTTCGTCGGCGCGCTGCTCGGGGCCGTCACCTTTCTGGCGATCGTGTATCCGCTCGCTCGCGTGCGGCAGACGACGTACCGCGAACAGACCGAGCTGGCGCTTGGCGGTGGCGGAACGTCCTTCGAGGCGCCGCTCGTGCCGTTCGGCGTCTTCCTCGCGCCCGCGGCGCTGGGCACGCTGTTGTGGGGCGATCTCGTGATGGCCTGGCTGCTGGGAGTCTGAAGCTTTCGCTCGCGCCGGCGCGTAGATAATTGAAGAGTTCTCGGACCGGGGGCCCCAAAAAGTCCTTTCTGCCCCGGGGGGCCTTGCCGCCCTCTGCGGGCCGGGTGCCTCTGCGGGCGGGAAGGCGCGCCGCGCGCCGCGA
>Ga0081539_10001893_pt1 | contig 32457 bp, 27 predicted proteins | sample TabmetS4T2R2_FD_71023 | JGI IMG/M metagenome (GOLD analysis project Ga0081539, IMG submission 71023) | Tabebuia heterophylla rhizosphere microbial communities from the University of Puerto Rico - S4T2R2 | ecosystem: Host-associated > Plants > Roots > Rhizosphere ... | reverse complement strand
ACCACCAATCCCACCAAGCACAAGTCTCAACGCCGGGGAAACAATCCGTGATCTGCGTTGCTCGACGCACGGCCGCCATCGTTAGCGGGAGCAGGCCGTGCGGGTCGAGCGTGCGGTCCGCCACCGCCGGCGGGCGCAGTGCCGGCGTTGACGGCGTTACGGCGCCGAGGGCGCTGACGGCGTTACGGCGCCGAGGGCGTTGACGGCGGTGACGGCGCCGAGGGCGTTGACGGCGTTGCGGCGCCGAGGGCGCTGACGGTGCTGGCGGCGCTCACGGCGTTGAAGATCTCGCTGGGCAAGCGCGCGCCCGCAGCGGATCCAGACCAGCGCGCCGCGGTGCGATCAGGCGGCCAGGGGAAGGGGTGTGGTGGCGTCCTCCGTGGCGGTGGTGGCGTTGGCGGTGGCGAGATGGCGCAGGTACGCCGGGAGGGTCAGGAACTCCGGGCATGTGCGCTCGGCGAGCAGTGCCGTGAGCACGGCGCCCGCCTGGTCGAATCTCTGTGCGGCCTCCTCGTCGAGCGCGCCGGTCTCGGACAACACGTCGAGTTCCTCGCCCAGCATCCGGCAGACCATGCCGGCCGTGACCGGCACGCCGTCATCGCTGGGCGTGCCCGCCGAGATCCATTGCCACAGCTGGGTACGGCAGATCTCCGCGGTCGCCGCGTCCTCCATCAGCCCACCGAGCGTCACCGCGCCCTGGCCGCCCAGCCAGGCCGCCACGTACCGCAGCGCCACGCTGATCGAGTTCCGCAACGCCACCTCGCTGACGCCGGCGGTGTTGACATCGACGTTCAGTAGATCCGCCGCGGTCACTCGCACGTCGTCGCGCCGCCGGACGATCTGGTGCGGCTCGAAGCCGAGCCACTGGTCGAAGACCACCCGGCAGGTCTCCACCAGGCCCGGGTGCGCCACCCGGGAGCCGTCGAAGCCGTCGCCGACCTCCCGCCGCTTGTCCTGGCGCACCTGATCGAGTGCCCGCCTGGCGGCCACCGGGTCCCGGCTCGGCACTACCGCGGCCATGCCGCCGATCGCGTGGGCGCCGCGCTGGTGACAGGTCCGGACCAGCAGTTCGGTGTACGCGCGCATGAACGGCGCCGTCATGGTCAACTGGGACCGTTCCGGCAGCACCACGTCCGGCCGGTTCTTGATCATGCTGAACAGGTAGTCCCACCGGCCCGCGCTCAGGCCCGCCGAGTGCTCGCGAAGCTCGTACAGGATCTCGTCCATCTCGAACGCGGCGGTGACCGTCTCGATCGGCACCGTCGCCCGGATGGTCCCGCGCGGGATGCCCAGCCGCTGCTGCGCGAAAACGAACACGTCGTTCCACAGGCGAGCCTCGAGATGCGACTCCAGCTTGGGCAGATAGAAGTACGGCCCGCTGTCCCGGGCGATCTGCCGGTGTCCGCAGTGGAACAGGTACATGCCGAAGTCGAACAGCGACGCCGACACCGCCCGCCCGCCGATCCGCACGTGGCACTCCGGCAGGTGCCAGCCGCGCGGCCGCACCATCACGGTCGGCAGCGTCGTGCCGAGCTCGTACCGCTTTCCGTCCGGCGCGGTGAAGTCCATCGTGCCGTCCAGCGCGTCCCGCAGGTTGAGCTGGCCCATCACCACGTTCTCCCAGGTGGGCGAGGTGGCATCCGCGAAGTCGGCCATCCACACCTGGGCGCCGGAGTTGAGTGCGTCGATGGTCATCTTGCGGTCCGGTGGCCCGGTGATCTCGACTCGCCGGTCCATCAGGTCTTCGGCGGGCGGGGCCACGGTCCACGACGTGTCGGTCCGGATGTGCCGGGTCGAGACGAGAAAGTCCAGCTCACCGGTGCCGACGGCGCGATGGCGACGGCGACGGTCGAGCAACTGGACCCGGCGCGGGCCGAACTCGCGATCCAGCGCCACGACGAACGCGATGGCCTCCGGCGTGAGAATCTCCGCGTACCGCCCCTGGGTCGTACCGGTGATGGTGATCTCTTCGATGCAGGACATCAGAACTGCTCCGCTTCGGTCGAGCCGGTCAGGGCGGTGGTGGAGCTCTGCGGGTTGAGCGCGGTCGAGACGGCGTCGAAGTATCCGGTGCCCACCTCGGCCTGGTGCTTGGTGGCGGTGTAGCCGTCCACCTCGGCGGCGAACTCGGCCTCCTGCAGTCGCACGTACGCGGTCATTCCGTCCGACGCGTAGCCACGGGCCAGCTCGAACATCGAGTGGTTCAGCGCGTGGAAGCCGGCCAGCGTGACGAACTGGAACTTGTAGCCCATCGCGCCGAGTTCCTTCTGGAACCGCGCGATCGTGGCGTCGTCCAGGTTGCGCTTCCAGTTGAACGACGGCGAACAGTTGTAGGCCAGCATCTTGTCCGGGTGGATGCGGTGGACGGCCTCGGCGAACGAGCGCGCGAACTCCAGGTCCGGCTTGCCGGTCTCCACCCAGAGCAGGTCGGCGTAGTCGGCGTAGGCGACGCCGCGCGCGATCGCGGCCTCGGGCCCGCTGCGCACCCGGAAGAAGCCTTCCGCGGTGCGGTCGCCGGTGAGGAAGGGCCGGTCACGTTCGTCCACGTCGGTGGTCAGCAGGTCCGCGGCCAGAGCATCGGTACGGGCGATGACCAGCGACGGCACGCCGCACACGTCGGCGGCCAGGCGGGCGGCGTTGAGCGTACGAATGTGCTGCTGGGTCGGGATCAGCACCTTGCCGCCCAGGTGGCCGCACTTCTTCTCGGAGGCCAGCTGGTCCTCCCAGTGCACGCCCGCCGCGCCGGCCGCAATCATCGCCTTCATCAGCTCGAACGCGTTCAGTGGTCCGCCGAACCCGGCCTCCGCGTCGGCGACTATCGGGGCGAACCAATCGCGCTCGTACCGGCCCGCCGCGGTGTCGATCTGGTCCGCGCGCAGCAGCGCGTTGTTGATCCGCCGCACCACGGCGGGTACCGAGTTGGCCGGATACAGGCTCTGATCGGGATAGGTGTGCCCGGACAGGTTGGCATCGGCGGCCACCTGCCATCCGGACAGGTAGATGGCCTTCAGCCCGGCCCTCACCATCTGCACGGCCTGGCCGCCGGTGAGGGCGCCAAGCGCGTTGACGTACTCCTCGTCGTGCAACAGCTGCCAAAGCCTGGCGCAACCGCGTTCCGCGAGAGTGTGCCGTTCCTGCAGGGAGCCGCGCAGCCGCACCACATCCTGCGCCGTGTAGTCCCGGCGCACGCCCAGCCAACGCGGATCGCCGGCCCATGCCCGGGTGAGCTCCACAGCGGCACTCCGCCGCGCGTCACCGGCATCGACGTCGGTCAGCTGATCAGTCATCGTCCCGCCCTCCTGCGTTCAAGTGGAAGGATTTGACTGTTGCGCGATCCGCAGCGCCTGCTGAAGGCAAATGTGAGCAGAAGAATGAGCAATCTTCTGTTAGCGTCAAACCCGTGACCGCTTCGCCTTCCGCCGACGTCTCCGTGGACCTCGTCACCCTGGGTCAGCGGTTGCGCCACCTGCGCCGCGCCAAGAACCTCACCCTCGATCAGCTCAGCGCCGCGGTCGGCCGGGCGCCGTCGCAGCTGTCCCTGATCGAGAACGGCAAGCGGGAGCCGAAGCTGTCGGTACTGCAGGCCATCGCCGGCGCTCTCGGCGTGACGATGCAGGATCTGCTCCGTCCGGAGGCGCCGTCCCGGCGCGCCGGCCTGGAGATCGAGCTGGCCCACCTCCAGACGGAGCCGGCGTACGCCGCGCTGGGCCTGCCCGTCGTGCGCGGTGGCCGGCGGCTGCCCGCTGACGCACTGGAGTCACTGATCGGGTTGCACCGCGAGTTGAACCGGCTGCTGACCGAGCAGAGCGCCACGCCGGAGGTGGCCCGGCGGGCGAACGCTCAGCTCCGGGCCGAGATGCGCGAGCGGGACAACTACTTCGCAGAGATCGAGGCCGCGGCCGAAAAGGTGCTGCGTTCGGTGCGGCACACCACCGGGCCGCTGTCGCAGCGCGGGATCCTGGACATCGCCACGCAACTCGGGTTCACCCTGCACTACGTGCCCGACCTGCCGGACTCGACGCGGTCGGTGACCGACCTGCGCAACCGGCGGGTGTACCTGCCGCAGGTGGCCAGCGGGAAAGGCCACGATCCGCGGGCGGTCGTGCTGCAGACCCTGGGGCACTTCGTCCTGGGCCACAACGACCCTGCCGACTACGGCGACTTCCTGCGGCAACGGGTGGAGGCCAACTACTTCGCGGCGGCGCTGCTCATGCCGGAGAAGTTCGCGATCGACTTCCTGCGCGAGGCGCGGGCCGACCGGGCCCTGGCGATCGACGACTTCCGAGACGCGTTCGGGGTGTCGTACGAGACCGCGGCGCACCGCTTCACCAACCTGGTGACCCACCACTTCGGAATTCCGGTGCACTTCACCCGGGTGCACGAGAGCGGCGTGGTCTACAAGGCCTACGAGAACGACAACGTCCGTTTCCCCACCGACGTCACCGGCGCGATCGACGGCCAGTTGCTGTGCCGCCGGTGGGCGTCCCGGACCGTGTTCCAGGCCGAGGACCCGTACTCGTCGTTCTACCAGTTCACCGACACCGTGGCCGGGACGTACTGGTGCACGGTGCACGTGGAGTCGACCCGGTCGGGGGAGTTCTCGGTGACCGTCGGCACGCCGTACGAGCACGCCCGCTGGTTCCGCGGCGGCGACACGACCCGGCGTACGGTCTCGCGGTGCCCCGATCCGGAGTGCTGCCGCCAGCCGCCGGCGCACCTGGTCGAGCGCTGGTCCGGACATGCCTGGCCGAGCGCGCGCGTGCAATCGCATCTGCTGGCCGCGTTGCCGCCCGGAACGTTCCCCGGCGTCGACGCCCAGGACGTGTACGAATTCCTCCAGCGCCGCGCGCCCTCCGCCTGAGGATCCGAGCGCCCCGGGCGGTGCCGCGGTCAGGACACCAGGCGGCGCTCCCACGCCCAGGCGGCGATCTCCACCCGGTTCCGCGCGCGCAGTTTGGTCTGCACGCTGCCCAGGTGCGTCTTCACCGTGCCGATCGAGATGTACAGCCGGGTGGCGATCTCGGCGTTGGTGAGGCCCTTCGCGGCGAGCCGCACCACGTCGAGCTCGCGCGGCGACAGGCCGCCGTCGTCGCCGCTCGGCGCCGGCGGGCTCAGGTGCTCCAACAGCCGTACGGTGATCGACGGGCTGATCAGCGCGTCCCCGGACACCGCCGCGCGCACCGCCTCCACCAGCAGCGCCGGGCCGGAGTCCTTGAGCAGGAAACCGGCCGCGCCGCTCCGGAGCGCGGTGTGCACGTACTCGTCGAGGTCGAAGGTCGTGACCACCACCACTTTGATCGGATCGACCACGCCCGGCCCGGCAAGCAGGCGCAGTGCCTGCAGGCCGTCCATCTTGGGCATCCGGATGTCGAGGAGCGCGACGTCCGGCTTGAGCCGCCTGGCCAGGGCGACCGCCTCGACGCCGTCCGCGGCCTCACCGACGAGCTCCATGTCCGGCTGCGCGCCGATGATCATGCCGAACCCGGTCCGCACCATGGCCTGATCGTCGGCGATCGCCACGCGGATCAACGGGACACCTCCACCACGAGGGGCAGGGCCGCGTCGACCACCCACCCGCCGTTGATGCCCGGCCCGGCGGTGATGCGCCCGCCGACCGCGCGCACCCGTTCGGTCAGGCCGACCAGACCGTAGCCCGGCCGTTCGCGGGGGTTCCCGGCCCGCGGCGGCGCGCCGTCGTTCGCCACCCGGACCAGCAACCATTCCGGGGTACGGCGGATCCACACGTCCGCGACCCGGGCACCGTCCGCGTGCTGCCGGATGTTCGTCAAGGCCTCCATCACGACCCGGTACGCCGACGTCGACACCTCCACGGCGAGACCGCGCAGGTCCCCGTCCACGTGCAGCCGGGCGAGCGGGCCGCCCGCGCCGGTGAAGTGCTCCAGCAGCACGGGCAGTTCCAGCACGCCGGCGATCGGGGCGAGCGGCGCATCCGGCCGGGCCCGCGGGTCGCGCAGCACGTCCACCATGCGCCTCATCGAGGCCATCGTCTCGGCACCGGCCTGCTCGATCTGTTCGAGCGCCAGCAACACCCGTAACGGATCCTGCTCGGCGATGAACTTCGCGCCCTGGGCCTGCACCACGATCCCGCTCACGTGGTGCGCGATGAAGTCGTGCAGGTCGCGGGCGAACTCGGCGCGCTGCTCGGCGCGCACCGCATCCATCGCCCGCCGCCGGCCCGACTCGATCGTGCGCAGGTAGACGCCGCCTCCGATCGAGGCCGCGGCGGCCAGCGTCAGGATCAGGCCGGAGATGACGTACTCGTAACCGAACCCGCCGCGCATCGGTAACAGGCCGATGGCGGCAACGGTGGCGACCACCGCGCCGACCGCCCAGCTCGGGTCCGCGCGCCGGCTCACCACGAACAGCACGCCCAGCAGGCCGAGGGCTTCGGCCGTACCGAAACTGCCGTTGGTCTGCCGGATCGTCGCCGCCAGCGAGGTGAGCACCAGCGAGCCGAGCGCGACGACCAGTGCGACCTTCGGCAGGCGAACCGAGCCCTGCTGGTGACGGGGCAGCCAGACGGCCGCGGTGGCCACGGCGGAGAGCACCTGCAACACGACCAGGCCGCTGGTGGCGAAGCCGGCCTGCAGATCGAACAGACCGAGCACCGCCATCACCACGAGGACCACGAGCTGGCCCAGGTGGAGAAGCAGGTTCCGGTTCCGGTCGGTCCGCATTTGTGACCCAGCGTAAAGGCTGATGCACCTGTCTCCATCGGCCGAAAGACAGATCCATCTGACACGGCCATGTGTGATCCGCTATCCTCGCGCGGGTTCCGGCCGAAGTCGCTGCCGGCCGAGACGGGGGTACGGGTGGACAAGGGGCGGGTGATCGGCGTCGTCACCGGGGCGGCGCTCGTTGCGGCCGGCGGAACGCTGGCTGTGGTCGTGTGGCCCGGCGGTTCCCGAGTGGACGCCCGGGCGCGGTTCCAGGAGCCGGCGTCGGCGGTCGTCGAGGTCGCGGCAGCGGAGCCGTCCCAACCCGCCAAGGCCTATGCCGGTCCGGCGATCAAGGTGAAGTCGCGGAACCTCGACATCGCGCCCACCGACCGGAACGTGCGGAGTGTCGCGGTGCCCGAGCGGGTCACCGAACGGTTCAGCATGGTCAGCCTCACCTGGACGGATCCGAAGGACGCGCCGGCCGGCGCGGTGCAGGTGCGTACCAGGTCGGTGGGCGATCGCGAGTGGTCGGGCTGGCGGTCGCTGGAGACCGAGGAGAGCCACGGCCCCGACCGCGCGGTCGAGTCGAAGGGCGTGCGCGGCGGCACCGGCGCGATCTGGGTCGGCGAGTCCGACGGCGTCCAAGCGAGGCTCGCGGACGGTGGCGCGCCCCTGCCCACCGGCCTGCGGCTGCACCTGATCGACCCGGGCACGGCCAAGGCCGGCGCCGGCAAGACCAGCGGCGGGCAGGGCGGCATGGCGGTGGCCTTCCCGCCCTACACCAGCCGGGCCGGCTGGGGCGCCGACGAAACGCTGACCAGTGGCACGCCGGCGTACGCGGACTCGGTCAACGTGCAGTTCGTCCATCACACCGCGGGCAGCAACACGTACAGCTGCGCCGACTCGCCCGCCATCCTGCGCGGCATCCTCTACGACCACACGCAGAACCGCGGGTGGGCCGACATCGGCTACAACTTCCTGGTCGACAAGTGCGGCACGCTGTTCGAGGGACGGCGCGGGGGAGTCGACCAGCCGGTGATCGGTGCGCACACGTACGGCTTCAACACGCTGTCCTCCGGCATCGCGGTCCTCGGCGACTACCGCACGTCCGCCGTCCCGGACGCCGTGGTCACCATGCTCGCCCGGGTGGCCGCCGCCAAGCTCGGCCAGTACGGCCTCGATCCGGCCGGCAAGTCGGAGCTGCGGGAGGGTGTGTCGGATGGCAAGTTCCCGCTCGGAACGGTGGTCACCTTCGACCGCGTCTCGGGTCACCGCGACGGCGTCAACACCGAATGCCCCGGCGACGTGCTGTACGGCAAACTGCCGGCCATCCGCACCGCGGCGTCCGCCGGCATTCTCGGCCTGAGCGCACTGCCCCTCACCGGCGGCGTGGCCGGCGGCGGCTATTACTACGTCAAGAGCCAGGCCACCGTGAACTGGTCGACCGTCGTCCCGTCCGAGGAGCTCACCGGTTTCGAGCTGCTGGTCGACGGCGTGGTGGTGGGCAGCGTGCCGGCAACGGCGCGGTCGGCGCCGGTGGTGATCGGCGCGGGCGTGCACCGGGTACAGGTGCGCGGCACGCACGTCATCGGCGCGACGGCCACCACGCCCGCGCAAACCGTGGTCGGCGATGGCTCCGCGCCGACCTTCCCAACCCCGGCCACGCTCACCTTCCGCACCGGCGCGCAGGTGTCCGCGACCTCCGCCCCCGTCAAGCTCACCTGGCAGGCGGCCGATAACAACAAGCTGTCGTCCGTGGCGCTCACGTCGCCGTCGGCCAGGACGTTCGCACCCACCACCACGACCTATGCGACGACGGCTCCGGTCGGGAGCGCGACGACCTGGTCGCTGACCGCCAGGGACCTGGTCGGCAATACCGCGACCTCGGCGGTGGCCCGCACGCCGGCGCTGCTTTCGGAACAGTCCGCCACCAGGAGCGGAAGCTGGACCACCAAGATCGGTTCGACGAGCGCGTACCTGTCCGGAAAGGCCCTCTACACCGGGAGCCGAGGCTCGAAGCTCTCCTGGACCTTCACCGGCCGGGGGATGGCGCTGATCGTGGCGCGGACGCCGACGTCGGGAAGGGCGGACGTGTACGTCAACGGCACCAGGGTGACCACGGTGGATCTCTGGTCATCGACGAGCAGCTACCGGCAGGTGATCTACGCCCGGAACATCTCGCGAAGCCCGGCCACGGCGACTGTGCAGATCGTCAACCAGGCGACCAGCGGGCGTCCGGGCATCACCATCGACGGACTCGCCTACTTCAAATGAGCATCGTGCGGGCGGGCGGCAGAGTGAACCAGAAGGTCGCTCCCCGCCCGTCCTCACCATCGGCCCAGATCTCGCCGCCGTGCCGCTCGACCGCCCGGTGCACGGTGGTGAGGCCGATGCCGGTGCCGGGAAAGTCGTCCGCGCTGTGCAACCTGGCGAACGGCCGGAACAGCTCGCCGGCCTGGCCGGCCGGGAAGCCCGCGCCGTTGTCGCGGACGAAATAGCGGGAGTCGGCGCAACCGATCTCGACGACCGGCCGCTCGACTCGCCGGGTGAACTTGACCGCGTTGTTGATCAGATTCTCCAGGATGACCCGAACGAGACCCTCGTCGGCGTCCGCGCTCAAGCCCTCCTGTACCCGGAACTCCACCTTGCGGGACGGCTCGCGCGCGGCCACGTCGGCGGTCACCTGCCAGGCCACCGCGGACAGGTCGAACGTCTGCCGGCGCAGCTCCCCGCGGCTGGCCCGTGCCAGGATCAACAGGGACTCCACCAGGTCGGCCATCCGCCCGGCGGCCGCGTGGATTCGTTCCACCCGGTGCCGGGCCTGCGAGCCGAGCGGCTCCTCCTCCTCGTCCAGCATGGTCTCGGCGAAGCTACTGATGATCTGCAGCGGGCCGCGCAGGTCGTGCGAGACCGAGCCGCTGAACGCCTCCAGCTCCCGGTTGCGCCACTCCAGCTCCTCCACCAGCGCGGCACGGGTCTCGGCGAGCTGCCGGGCGGCACGTTCCTCGGCGGCGTCCAGCTCGCGGCGCATCAGCTCCTCGCGGATCCGCCGGCTCTCGTCGTGCGATTGCTTGCGGCGGATCTGCGTACGCACGTGCGCGCGCAGCGCCTCCGACCCGTCCGCCGACCGCACGTAGTCGTCGGCTCCGGCGGCCAGGCAGTCCAGGACCGAGTCGTCCTGCGAACCGGTGATCACCAGGGGGGTGTCACCGATCCGCGGCACTTCCTTGATCCGGCGGCAGACCTCCCGGCCCGGCTCGCCGTCGTAGCCGAGCACGATGCAGTCCACCGGCTGCGCGGTCAGCAACTGCAACGCGTCCTCCGCGCTGGCCGCGGGAACGACCTCGTAACCGTCCGCCCGCAGCGCGACGCCCAGCTCGGCCAACCGGGCACGGTCGGGTGTCAGGGCGAGCACCTTGCTGGGTCCGTGCAGGCTGCCGACCGGGTCGATGGGCAACTGCTCGGTGCTCTGCCGCAGCACCGCGGCCAGCTTCGCCAGCACCACCGCGAGGTCCTGCTGTTTGCGCAGGAATCCGTCGGCGCCCGCCTCGAGCATCTGCACCTCGGTGGCGTAGTCGTCGGACGCCGTCATCAGCAGGCACGGGGTGTCGCGCAAGGCCGGGTCGAGGCGAATCCGGCGGATCACGGTGGCGCCGTCGATGCCGGGCATCACGCCGTCCACGATCACCGCCTGCGGCCGCCGGTCGGCGGCCACCCGCAGGCCGTCCTCACCCGACGCGGCGGTGAGGACTGCGTACCCCTCCGGTTCGAGCAGTTCGCGCAGCTGTTCCCGGAACGTGATGCTGTCGTCGATCACCAGCACGGTGGTGCGGTCGTCCGGCCGGTCCGCGGGCTGATCGCCCAGCAGCTGACGCACCCTGGCCACCACGTACCCGGTGTCGTACGGCTTGCCGACGTACTCGTCCGCGCCGGTCCGCAGGCCCTGCAGGCGGTCGGCCACCTCAGCCTCGCTCGACAGCAGGACGGTGACCACGTCCCGGAGGCCGGAGCGGGACCGCAGCTCACGCAGCAGCTCCAGGCCGTCAGCATCCGGTAGGTGCACGTCGAGGACGGCCACTTGAAAGAGCCCGTCGTCGAAGGCGCTCCGGGCCTCCGCCCCGGTGGCACAGAGCACGGTGACGAAGCCGTCGGCCTCGAACGCCTCGTGCAGATCCATCCGTACGGTGAGGCTGTCGTCGACGATCAGGACCGTGTGCGTCATCGCCGTACCCCGCTTGTCGTCTGCAGGTCGGCCAGCCGCGCGGCGATCTGCGCCGGGGACAGGACGTGTGCGGCCGCCCCGATCAGCGCGGCTTCCCGCGGCATGCCGTACACGATGCAGCTCGCCTCGTCCTGCGCGAACGTCTCGGCTCCCCGGGCCCGCATCCGCAGCAGCCCTTCGGCGCCGTCCCGGCCCATCCCGGTGAGCAGGCAACCCGCCGCACCCGCGCCGTACTCCGCGGCGACCGACTCGAACAGCACGTCCACCGCCGGCCGGCAGGAGTGCCGCGGCGCCCCTGCGCTGAGCCGCAGGATGCCATCGCGTACCAGGACGTGCCGGTCCGGCGGCGCGAGCACCACCCGGCCGTGCAGCGCGTGGACCATCATGCCGTCCAGCGCGTAGCTGACGTTGCGGCCGGTCTGGTCGGCGAGCCAGTCCGAGAACGCCACCGCGAACGGCTCGCTGGCGGCGATGTGCTGGACACACAGCACCGGTGTGCGGAACCTGGCGGGCAACGACCGCAACAGCTCGGTCAGGGCGGCGGGCCCACCGGTGGACGCACCCAGCGCCACCACCTGCAGTCCGTTGTCGACCATGGCCGGCGCGGGTGCGGGAGCCGCCGGGACCTCCACCGGCCGGCCCAGGCGGGCCCGCGGATGGGTGATCACCCGGATCCGGGAGACCAGCCGGACCGCCGCGCACAGCCGCCGTCCCCAGCCCTCGTCGGAGGCGTCGCCACGCGGCTTCTCCAGCACGTCCACCGCCCCGGCGGCGAGTGCGTTGTAGGTGCTGAACAGCTCCTGCCGGTCCGCCGACGACACCACCAGGATCGGGGTGGGAAAGTCGGCCATGATGTGCTCGGTGGCGGCGAGCCCGCTCATCGTGGGCAGCATCATGTCCATGGTCACCACGTCCGGCCGCAGCCGTCCGCAGAGGTCCACGGCCTGGCCGCCGTCGACCGCCTCGCCCACCACCACGAGTTCCGGGTCGGCGGCGAACGCCTGGCGCAGGTGATGCCGCATCGTCGCGGAATCCTCCACGACAAGCACTCGGATCATGAATGGACCAGCCTCCGGATGTGGGCGAGCAGTTCCTCCTGGTTGAACTCGCCCTTGACCACGTAAGCACCGGCGCCCACCTCGGCACCCCGCTGGCGGTCCTCGGCGCTGGCCCGCGAACTGACCAGGATGGCCGGCACGCCTTGCAACTCGGGGTCCGCCCGGGTCTGCGCGACGAAGGTGAACCCGTCGATGCCCGGCATGTCGATGTCCGTCAGGAACAGCGCGTACGGCCGGTTGCGGGCCTTCTCCAGCCCTTCCTCACCGGACGCCGCGAGATCGACCTCGTACCCGGCGGACTCCAGGATGCTGCGCTCGAGCATCCGGGTGGTCAGCGAGTCGTCCACCACCAGGATCGGCAGCCGCCGGGCCGGCTCGGTGCCCGCGCCGCCGGCCGGCCCGGCGCGCAGCGCCTCGCTGATCAGCCCCTGCGCGTCCAGCACCAGTCGCGGGTTGCCGTCCAGATCCATCGAGACGCCGCCGATCACCGGGGCGGCCGGCGCGAGCTCGGGCAGCGGGCGGACCACCAGGGTCGAGGTGCCGGTCAACCGGTCCACGCCGACCGCGACCTCCTCGCCGTCGGCGGCCACCACCACGGCCACGCCCGGACCGCCGGTGTCCGGTACGGCCGCCCCGGCGTACAGCGCCCGGGCCAGCGGCAGGAACGGCAACGCTCTGCCCGCATACGCCAGCCGGCCGGTCGTGGCGGCCGAGGCCGCCTGCTCGGGTAGCAGGCGCACGCAGGTACGCACGGTGTCGAGCGGCACCGTCGCGACGGCGCCGGCGGCCTCCATCACCAGGCCGTGCACGGAGAGCAGGGCCAGCGGTACGACCAGTTCGACGGTCGCGCCCCGGCCGGCTTCGGTCCGCACCGACACCTCGCCGCCGAGCTGGTCGGCCACGTCACGGACGACGTCCAGGCCGATGCCGCGGCCGGACACCTCGGTCACGGTGGCCGAGGTGCTGATCCCGCCGCGCAGGATCAGGTTCAGCAGGGTCTGTTCGTCCGCCTCGGTGCCGCCCGTCGTCAGCAGGCCTCGTGCCTCCGCGGTACGCCGTACCGCCGACAGGTCGAAGCCGCGCCCGTCGTCGGCACAGCGGAAGGCCGCCAAGCGCCCGCGGCGTTCGACCTCGACGACCACCCTGCCCTCCGCGGGTTTGCCGGCACCGGCCCGCGCCTCCGGGCTCTCCACACCGTGCGCCACGGCGTTCCGGACCACGTGCAGGAAGGCCGCGCTGACCAGGGTGAGCACGTGCGGGTCCATCCTGAGTTCGCCACCACGTCCCTCGAAGCGGACCCGCTTGCCCTGGGCGTCGGCGGCATCGCGGACGGCGCGGTGCAGCGCGGTGAAGATGCTGGACGCGGCCACCATTCGCAGGCGCTCGGCCCGGCCGCGAACCTCGTCGAGCTCGCGTTCGACCTGCTCGACGGTGTCGGTGAGGCGGCGGGCCAGGCCGCTGAAGTCGGCGGACAGCCGGGTGGCGGCGGTCCGGGCCGCGTCCAGGGCGCCCGGTCGCCCGGAGCGTAGTTGTTCCACCAGCACGTCGGCGGCGCGGTGCAGGCGGTCCAGAGCCCGGCTTCCCCGGCGGAGCGGCGCGAACCGCGCGTGCGCTTCCCCGATGGCGTCCAGCAGCTCGTCCACATCGCCGGTGGCGGCGCGTGCGGCCGGTGCGGATTCGGCCGGTGCCGCCTGGAGCACCGGTTCCGGATCGGCCGCCGGGGTCGCGGCCGCGGAGCGGGAGTCGGGCTCGGCCGCCGGTTTCGAGGCGGTTCCGGGCTCCAGGGCGGCCACCCGCTGCTCGATCTCGTCGTTCAGGCGCAGCAGTTCGCGCATCTCCTCGGCCGGCAAGGGCGCGGTGTCCGTCCGGTGCGGTACCAGCACCTCCTCGAACGCGTGCGCCCGATCAGCGATCTCGGTCTGCCGGACCACCCGGGCCGCACCCTTGAGCGTGTGCGCGAACCGCAGGAGCCGGGCCACCAGGTCCGGCTCCGGTTGCTGGTCCAGTTCCAGCACCGCCGCGCTGATCTGGTCGACCAGCTCGCGCGCCTCGACCCGGAAGTACCTCAGGGCGTCGCCGGCCATCAGCGGCGGCCCGTGCCGACCAGCTCCAGCAGGTCGCTCGACAGGGCGGACAGGTGCGAGGCGGTCTGCTTCGTCTGCACCGCGCTGGCCTCGGTCTCCCGGGTGACCCGTGCGGTGTCCGAGGCCGCCACGTTTACCTGTTCCACCGCGGTGGTCTGCTGTTTGGTGGACAGCTCGATCTCCCGGGTGGCGTCGTTGGTGGTCGCGACGAGCTGGGCGATCTGCCGGAAGGAGCTGGTGGCGTCGTCGAACTGGCGGGCCCCCGCGTCCACCGCCTTCGCACCGATCTCGGTCGCCATGACCGTGGTGTTGACCGCACCCCGGACATCGTCGATCAGCGCGCGGATCTCCTTCGCCGATCCCGCCGTGCGGTCGGCCAGCTTGCGGATCTCCTCGGCGACCACGGCGAACCGGCGGCCCCACTCGCCCGCGCCGCTGGCCTCGATGGTCGCGTTGATCGCCAGGATGTTGGTCTGCTCGGCGAGCTCGGACACCAGGTCCACGACGCCACCGATCTGCTGCGACTTCTCGCCCAGCGCGAGCATGTGCTGCACGATCTGGTCCACCTGGGTGCGGATCGCACCGATCGACTGGCGGGTCTGGTCGATCGTGGCGTCCCCGTTCTCCGCGGCCGCCGCCGTGTCCTCGGCGATCTTCGACACGCGGTGGGCGCTCTCCGCGATCTGCCGGGAGGTGATCAGCAGCTCGCTGATCGTCGTGGTGATCTCGTTCATCGCGCTCGCCTGGTCGCGCCCGCCGGATGCCTGCTGGGCGGCTGCCGCCTCGAGTTGCGCGGACGAGCTCTGGATGTGCCCGACCGCCGCGCCGACCTCCCGGCGGAGCCCGCGGCTGAGCCGGAACGCGATCAGCCCGGCCGAGGTGATCGACGCCGTGCCGAGCACGATGACGACGACGATCGCCTCGGCCGCGGTCTTCGACGATTCCTGCCGCGCCACCTCCACATCCGACCGGGCCGCGGTGATCACCTCGGCGATCGCCCTCTCCAGCTTCTCCCGGGCGGGCCGGACCTCCTCGGCATTCAGCTGGGCGACGTTCTGCAGGTTGGTGAGCGTCCGGCGCTTCGCGATGACCGGCTCGAGCGTGGCGGCGTGCGCGGCTTCGGCGGCGGACACCGCGTCGAGCAGTTTCAGCTCGGTCGGATCGGTCGTCGTGGCCTTGAGCCGGCCCACCTGGGCTAGAAAGCGGGTCCGGCCCGCGTTGGTCAGGTCGAGGAACTCGGGGGTTCCGTTGAGCAGGTAGCCGCGGTAGTCGCTGATCCGGGTCTCGGCGATGGTGTTCAGCTGCTCGGCGCCCACCAGACCCTCGCTGGCCCGGGCGATCACGCTGTCCTTGCTGTCCACCACGACGGTCAGGGCGATCACCGAGGCGGCGCCCATGAGCAAGGTGAGGAACACGGTCAGCCCGAAGCCGCCCGCGAGCTTGTTGCCGAAGGTGCGTCCGGGCATCATGTCTGTCCTTCTCCCGTGTCGGTGTGTCCGGTCAGGGTGTGCACTGCCGTCCGGGCGGCCGGCAGGTCCACGATCGGGCGGGTCCCGTCGGCCAGCGGGACCATGCCGCGCAGGCTGCCGCGCGGCCCGGCCTCGGTGATGATCGAGTCGGCGGGCACCCGAACGTGTCCTTCGAGCTCGTGAAAGGCCAGCGCCAGCGGCGGTGAGCCGGTGGCCAGCACCAGCCAGCGCGGCCGGTCGGGCACCGGATGCCCGAGCAAGGCGGCCAGGTCGTAGACGGGCACGATGGTGCCGCTGAATCCGGCCACGCCGAGCAGGGCGTTCACCGGCCCGGGCAGCGGCGTCACCGGCCGGTCCGGATAGAGGCCGGTGGTCTGGCTGAGGCGCAGCGCGTACCGCCGCCCGCCGGCCTGGACCGCGAGAAGTTCGTCGTGCTCGACGTCGTGCCGCCGGGCCGGCTCGGTGAACGAGCGGTCGAAGTCTGCGCGCAGGTCCGAAAGGCGGTCGGACACCCGATCCGGGCTCATCTGTTCGCTCCGCACGCGTCAAGCTCCGTCCGGCACAGGGTGGCCAGCATGATGCGGCCGAAGCCCCCGCCGAAGAACAGGATCCGGTCGTCGCGCTCCCGGCGCAGCAGTAGCAGCGCGCGGTCCAGGTCGGCTGCCGCAGCCCGGTGGTCGCCACGGCGGCGGGCCAGCAGGCCCAGGCGCAGGCGTGGCATGGCGAACGCCGGGTCGAGGTACGCGGCCAGCCGGTAGTGCTCGATCGCCACGTTCACCCCCGTGCCGCCTTCCAGGCAGACGCCGAGCAGATGGTGAGCGTCGGCGTACGTGCCGTCGGTGTCCAGCAGGCCGCGGACCACCATCTCGGCGTCGTCGAGCCGGCCCGCCTGGGTCAGCAGCACGCCGCGCAACAGCAGCCCGTGCGGCTGAGCCGGAGCGGTCCGCTCCACCTCGTCCACCTCGTCCAGCGCGTCGGCGAACCGCTCCTCCCGCATCAACGCCAGGATCCGGTCGTAACGGTCCTGTCGCGCCGGCGGGGCGGGCCGGGCCATCGCCCGCGGTGGCTCCATCCGGGGTGCCGGGGCGGGCGTCGGGGCGGCCGGCCGTCGGTAGTAGAAGGTCGAATGGCTGTTCCGCAGCTCCAAGCCGTCCGGCCGGTTGCCGAGCGAGTCGGTGTGCCCGAGAAACAGATAGCCGGCGGGGGTGAGCGACCGGGTCATCCGCTGGACGAGCGCGGCCTGGGTGGCCGGGGTCAGGTACATCAGCAGATTGCGGCAGAAGATCACGTCGTACTCGTCGGGTGGCCACAGGACGGGGTCCTCGTCGGCCACGTTGTGCTGCTTGAACCGCACGACGCCACGCACCCTGGCGTCCACCTCGTACGCGCCGTCCTGGCGGTGGAACCACGTCTGCCGTACCGCGTCCGGAGTCTCCCGCAGCGACCAGGCCGAATAGCGGGCAGCGGCGGCCTTGCGCAGCATCGCCCGATTGGCGTCCAAGCCGAGCACCGAGATGGTCCAGTCCGGATCCGGCTGCGCCTGCCGCGCCACGATGGCCAGCGTGTACGCCTCCTCTCCCGAGGAGCACCCCACCGACAGCAGCCGCAGCGCACGCCGGACGCCCCGGGCGGCCATCCGTTCGGGCAACGCCGCCTCGGCCAGCGCGCGGAACTGCTCGGCGTGCCGGAAGAAATAGGTCTCGGTGATGGTCAGGTCCTCGGCGAGTGCGCAGATCTCCTCGGACCACCGGCCCGCCCCGAGACGGGTCAGATAGGCGTCCCGGCTCATCGCGCGCGCGTCCGAGCGCCGATCCAGTTCCTGGGCCAGGTGCGGTACGTCGCCGTCCGCGAACGTCCAGCCCATTCGGGCGGCCAGGAGCGCCCGGAACCGGGCGACGTGTCCGCCCGCGGTCACGACGCCACCATCGCGTCGGCCGCGGCCGCCCACACCTCTTCGGGCACCACGCGCCGGCTCTGCAGCAGCAGGATCGGCTCGGAGTCCACCGTACCGACGCCCGCGACCAGTCGGCTCGAGGCCCCCGGGAAGACCGCCGGGCCGACCGGCGGGGTGGCCCGGGTGCCCAGCACGGCACCCGTGGCGAAGGCGACCGGCCCGTGCTCGGTCCGCACCGCGACGAACCGGAGGACGGCCGCCTGCTCACCGCCGACCAGCCGGGCCACGTCCACCACCGGGGTGGGCACGCCTCGCATGATGCTGACGCCGCGGACGAAGGCCGGTGTTCCGGCGAGCGGCCGCGTGTCCAGGGGCCGCATGGTCTCGATCACTTCGTCGAGGCGCAGCGCGCACAGCATCGATCCGGCCCGGAAGACGAGCGATACCGAAGCGGCCTCATCCGCCATCGGCGATTTTTGTCCGGGCTGCCCCATTGGTTCAGGTTAGCGAGATTTCGCCCCCGAATGGCGAGAATCATTCATTCACAGCTCTCCCCGCGCCCCGGGCCTCCCGCGCCTCCTCCGCCGATCTTGGATTTGTGGTGGGGGGTTTCGTGATGGATGCGCCTTTTGTGGGCCATCCTGATTATCAGCCTTGGTAGCCCGGCACGCCGTCACTGCCGTCGTGGGCCCCGAATGTGGAGCAGCACGGCGGTTATGGAGCGCGACGGCTGTTCTGACGCGCTCAGAACAGCCACTGCGCTCCATAACCGCCACCGCGCTCCCCACCGAGTGTGTGAACCCCGGGTGCACGGACCCCGGGTGTGTGAACCCCGGGTGTGCGAACCCAGGGTGTGCGAACCCAGGGTGTGCGAACCCAGGGTGTGATCGGCGGGGACGGTGGGGAGCGCCTTACCTGCGCCGGCGAGGCTGGTTGAAGCGGAGCATGTTGCCGGAGGGATCGCGGAAGGCGCAGTCGCGGACGCCGTACGGCTGGTCGATCGGCTCCTGCAACACCTCGCCACCCGCCGCGCGGATGCGCTCGAAGGTGGCGTCGCAGTCGTCGGTCCGGAAGATGACCCCGCGCAGCAGACCCTTCGCCAGGAGTTCCGCCATGGCGTCGTGGTCGGCGGGCGAGGCGTTCGGGTCGGCGAGAGGAGGCTCGAGGACGATCTCCACGTCGGGCTGCGACGGGGCGCCGACCGTCACCCAGCGCATGCCCTCGAACCCGACGTCGTTGCGCACCTCCAGGCCGAGAACGTCACGGTAGAAGGCGATCGCCTTGTCGTGATCGTCCACGGCGATGAAGCACTGTGAAAGCGTTATGCCCATGCACGTCACGCTACGTGCGGGAGGCCCGTTTAGCTTCTCCGTTCCTGACCGGCCGCGTATTGATCTTGGTGACGCAAGCCGGTATGGCGGCGCTCTCGTCATGGCGGCGAGCCCGGTATGAGCTGGGACTCTCGCCGACCAGCTCGGTGAACCGGGAGCTGAACGACCCCAGCGATGTACAGCCGACCGCGAAGCAGACCTCCGTCACGGTCTGATCGCCCCGCCGCAGCAGCGCCTTGGCCCGCTCGATCCGGCGCGTCATCAGGTAGGTGTACGGCGTCTCGCCGAAGGCGGCGCGAAAGCTGCGGGAGAAATGGCCCGGCGACATGAGGGCGACGCGGGCCAGCGCCGGAACGTCGAGCGGTTCCGCGTAGTCGCGGTCCATCACGTCACGGGCCCGGCGCAACCGGACGAGGTCCTCCAACGTCACCTGACCACCATCCCACAGCATTCTGGGGCGCCCGGTACGAGCATCACGATCGTTTGCCGGTCACGGCCGCGTGACCGCACAAAGAGGCCCGGCCAGGTTAACCCCAATGGGTGAAGTGTCCGGATTGTCGCTTCCAACCTGCGAGGCCAGGAAGTTCGCGATGAGCAGAAAACCGCAGGTCACGTGGATCTCCGCAGGCCGTCGGGCGGAACAACGACGTACGGGCACGGGGGATGCGAAGTCACCGGTACCGGTTTACCACGTTGGTCCGGCCAGGGCGTCGTGGAAGAGCCGCGACGCGATGACGGAGGAGAAACGGGGATGCGGAAACCTCTGGTGGTGGTCTGCGTGGTGGCGTCGACCGTGTTGCTCGCCGGCGCGATCGCGGCGACGACGGCCGGCGCGAACACCGCATCGGAACAGCCGGAGGTGCCCGGCCCGGCGCTGCCGAACGCGCCCGACAGGCCGCAGGCCCCGCAACTGCCGGCTGCCGGTGATCGGCCGGCGTTCGATCTGCCCGGGCTGGTGGCCCAGGCGCAGGATCAGGCGAACCACGCGGACCAGGCGGCTGACCAGGCGGCAGCGGTGGACCCCGAAGCCCCGGCGCAGCGGCCGCAGCGTCCGGGTGGGCAGGACGCCTCGCCGAGGCCCGCCGTGGACCCGATAGTGCAGAAGCCGGCCCAGGAGCGGCCGGGACAGAGCGAGCCCGTCCAGGGTGAGCCTGCCCCGGAACGGCCGGTGAAGCAGCGGCCGGCGGCGTCCGCCCAGCAGGACGTCTCGCCTGGTTCGATCTCCGGAGGTGTGGACGCACCCGTACAGCGTCAGGTCCTGTCCCTGGTCAACGAGAACCGCCGGCGCGGCGGGTGTGACGATCTGACGCTCGACCGCCGCCTGATCGCCGCCGCCACGAAGCACGCGGCGGACATGGCCCGGCGCGGGTACTTCGCGCACCGGTCGCCCGGCGGCCAGGATGCGGGGGAGCGGGTCCAGGACGCGGGCTACCGGTGGGCCCGCTACGGCGAGAACATCGCGCGCGGGCAGGACAGCGCGTACGAGGTGGTGGACGGCTGGATGCACAGCCCGGAGCACCGGGAGAACATCATGGACTGCCGGTTGCACCAGATGGGCATCGGACTGGCCTTCGCGCGCGACGACACCCCGTACTGGGTGCAGGACTTCGCCACTCCGCAGTGACGGTGCCGTCGAGGGTGGTCCCGGGGTGCCGGCCGGCCCAGCCGGCACCCCGGGAAGGCTCGGTTCAGTTAGCACCGAGCCCACGGTTCAGCTGGCACCGAGCCCACGGTTCAGCTAGCACCGAGCCCACGGCGAGCCTCCCGCCGACCCGGTGACGATCGAGTGTCGCGGCGGCTCGAAGCGTCCTCAACCTTTGCACACCGACGGCACGGCCCGGAGTGAATAGGAGTTCACCGGACATCTGCGCAGATCGACGTCGTAATCGCGCTGCCGGGGCCGAACATCGGCGGATGTCCCGATTAGAGTGGCGCTCGTGTCTCGCGTCCGCCCGCGGATGGCCCTGCTCGCCGCCTGCGTCCTGTTACCCGGGCTCACCGCGGCGTCCTGCGGTGATCAGCCCAGTGAGGTGTCGCTGGGCGCGGCCCGCCGGGGCGTGGTGGCCGAGATCGTCGAGGCGCCCGGCTCGGTGACCGCCCGTGCCGCCGCGACCGTGCGCGCGCCCGCCGACGGCACCCTCGCCGAGCTGCGTGTCTCGGCCGGTCAGCGAGTCGCAAAGGGCACGGTGGTCGCGGTCATCGACTCGCCGGCCGCCGAGCAGCGCCTGGACGAGGCCACCCGGACGCTGAACGCGGCGCCGACCGGCGTCGCCGGCGCCAACCTCGTCAGCGCCGGACACGACACAGACGACCGCGCCGCCGAGGCCTTCGACAGCGCCCGGGAAGCTGCCGGCGACATCGCGGATCCGGTCGTACGCAAGGCATTGCTCGCCCAGGTCGACGCGGCCGAGAGTCAGTATGCGGCCGCCTCGGAGGCGGCGAGCCGGGCGGTGCGCTCGGTCCAGCAGGGCATCGCCGGACTGTCGCAGGCGCTCACCGCGCTCAGTGCCGCTCAGAGAACGCAGGCAGAGCAGGCCTACGGCCTGGCGGTCGCGGCCGTCGACGCACTCACCCTGCGCGCGCCGGTCGCCGGGGTGGTCCAGTGGGGCGGCACGGCAGCCGGGGGTACGCCCTCGCTCACGGATCTGCTCTCCTCCGGGGCTTCGGCGACGCCACCGGCGGCACCCGATGGCGGCTCCGCTCTTCCCGGTGTGGACGTCGAGATCCTTGAGGGCGCGGCGGTGACGGCCGGCACGCCCATCCTCACCATCGTCGACGCCGGATCGCTCGGACTTCTCGCCGAGGTCGACGAGACCGACGTCCTGCTGGTCAAGACCGGCGGCGCGGCGACCGTCGAGTTGGACGCGGCAACCGGTGCCACGTATCGGGCCCGGGTGCGGACGATCGACCTGCTGCCCACCACGTCTGCTCGCGGTGGGGTCTCCTATCGGGTCCGGCTTGATCTGCGCGAGGGCAGGTACGCCGACGGATCCGCGGCGCCAAGGCCCCGGCCGGGGATGAGCGCGGTGGTCCGGCTCCAGGTACGGGAGGCGACCGACGCGGTCACCGTGCCGGCGTCCGCCATCGTCAGCGCCGACGGGCGTGACACCGTCTGGGTGGTACGCGGCGGGAAGGCGGAACGCGTACCGGTGACGCTGGGCGTGCAGGGCGAGGACGTGGTCCAGGTGACCGCCGGGGTGAGCGACGGGCAGCAGATCGTGGTGGCCGGCGCGGACCAGGTCCGGGCCGGCCAAGAGCTGCCGTGACCGCGGCGATCGTGGCACACGGTGTTTCCCGGACGTACGAGCTGGGCGGTGTCTCGGTGCCCGCGCTGCGTGGTGTCTCGCTCACCGTGGAGCCGGGCGACTTCCTGGCCATCGTCGGCGCCTCCGGCTCCGGCAAGTCGACGCTGATGCACCTGCTCGGCGGGCTGGACAGGCCGACCGCCGGAAGCTTGATGATCCGCGGGCGCGATGTCCGCACGTTGTCGCCGGCGGAGATGGCACGTCTGCGCAACGAGACGATCGGCTTCGTGTTCCAGTCGTTCCACCTGCTGGCCCGGACCAGCGCGCAGGACAACGTGGCGCTGCCGCTGGTGTACCGCGGGGTCGGGCGGCGCGAACGGCAGGCGCGGGCGGTCGCGATGCTCGAGCGGGTGGGACTGGCGCACCGGGTGCAGCACCGGCCCAACCAGATGTCCGGCGGCGAGCAGCAGCGGGTGGCGATCGCCCGCGCCCTGGTCACCGACCCGTCGGTGCTGCTGGCCGACGAACCCACCGGCAACCTGGACTCGGTCACCGGGCGATCGGTGCTGGCGCTGCTGGAGTCGCTCAACGCGGACGGAGTGGCGGTGGTCCTGGTCACCCACGACCGGGACATCGCCGCCCGCGCCCGGCGCCAGATCGTCATGCGCGACGGCGAGATCGTGCGCGCGTCCGGCGAGGTCTGGACGGGCGGGCCGTGAGACTCGCCGAAGCGTGGCGGGTGGCTCTCGACGCCCTTCGGGCCAACCGGCTGCGCAGCGGGCTCACCATGCTGGGGGTGGTCATCGGGGTCGCCGCCGTGGTCGCGCTGGTCGGCATCGGCACCGGCACCAAGCAGCAGATCGAACGACAGGTCGAGGGCCTCGGTTCCAACCTGCTCATCGTCGTTCCGGGCCGGCTCGAGGCGGGTTCCGCGCCGACCGTGTCCACCATGACGCTGGACGACATGGAGGCGGTCAGCCGGATCGTCGGCGATCGGTCCCGGGTGGCCGTCACGATCAGTTCCGGTGAGACCGTACGGGCCGGATCACGCACGAGCTTCGCCAGCATGCAGGGCGTCACGGAGAGCACCCCCACGGTGTTCGTCCGCCGGCTGGCCAGGGGCAGATACTTCAGCCGCTCCGACGTCAGTACCGGACGCCGCGTCGCGGTGCTCGGCGCGAGCGTGGCCCGGCAGCTGTTCGGCGAACGTGACCCGATCGGCCGGCAGATCACCATCGGCGGGGTCCGATTCCGGGTCACCGGCACGTTCGAGCCGCTCGGGCAGAGTCTCGGCGTGGACCGCGACAGTGAAATACACGTACCGGTCAGCGCGGCCCAGAGGTTGCTCGGCACGGACCGGATCGACGGGCTGGCCATCCGCGCGCCGGACCGGGAGCGCATCGACCAGCTCGGAACCGCGGTGGTGGACGCGCTGGTCGAGCGGCATCCGGACACCGACTTCAGCGCGGTCACCCAGGAACAGATACTGGGTGTGCTCGGCGACATCCTGGGCGTACTCACCGGCGTGCTGGCCGCGATCGCCGGGATCAGTCTGCTGGTCGGCGGGGTCGGCGTGTCCAACATCATGCTGGTCTCGGTCCGCGAACGGACCCGGGAGATCGGCCTGCGCAAGGCGGTCGGCGCGCGGCCGCGCGACATCGGCGTGCAGTTCCTGCTCGAGGCGGTGCTGCTGACCACGATCGGCGGCGTCCTCGGCATGGCCCTCGGCGTCACCGCGGCGCTGCTGGTGGACCGGTTGTCCCCGGTTCCGGCGGCGATCACCTGGTGGTCGCTGGCGCTGGCGTTCGGCGTCTCGGCCGCGGTCGGCATCATCTTCGGCGTGGTGCCGGCTCAGCGGGCCGGACGGCTCGACCCGGTCGTCGCGTTGCGCACCGAATGACGTTCCCGGCCGGGCCGAGGATCTCCCGGCGCAGGCGGGGATACGGTCCCCATCCGTCGCGCAGAACGTGGAGGTAGACCGCCTGCAAACAGACCCCGACCCGCTCGATCAGATCCGTGTCGTCCGGCCGGCCCAGCTGCACCGCGCGACCGAAGTGGTCCAGGGCTTCCATGTGCCGACCCTGATCGAAGCAGCTGCGCCCGGCGTTCTCGTGCACCACGCTGCGAAGTACCTCGCCCGCCTCTGAACCGGCCGCCTCCTCGAACAGCCGGTCCGCCTCGGCGAATTCGCCGCGCAGCCGCAGCACGTGCGCCAGTTCGGCCTGCGCTATGACGATCGCCGGGACATCTCGGGCCGATTCGGCGTGCGCGAGCGCGAGCCGGCCGGCCGTGGCCGCCCTACCGAGTTCGCCGAGCAGCCGATGCACCTTGGCGCGCACACTCAGCAGGCCGGAGCGGGTGAGGTGGTCCTGCGTCCGGGCGAGCGGCCGATCCAACCGTACGCCGAGGTCACGCAGCGCTGCCGGGTCGTCGACTACCTCACGGAGAGTGCCGCCGTCCAGCCGCCAGCGGATCGCCTCCAGGACGGGCGTGAGGTCACCGCGGAAACGGGCCATGCCCCCGGCGTGGTCGTACGCCGGATCCCGGTGGTTGAAGTCGTCATCCGGGGGGAGCCGTGCGCCGCGCCGTTGCCGGCTCTCGCTGGAGCGAGGTGCGGCTCGGCCGGTGGCGGGGAACTCGGGGTTGTCGAAGTCGGCGCCGAACTCCGGCCGGTTGAAGTCGACCACCTCGAACTCCGGATCTGTGGGTGAGGTGTCGGTCGCCAGGAAATCCGGACGGTCCAGCCAGCCGGGGCGCGACATGTCGAAATCGCCGCGGGCGGGGGAAGGGGCAATCCCCGATCGATCGTGGTATTCGTCGTCCCAGTATTCGTCGTCCTCGAAGCTCATCGGGCACGCTCGCAAGGGACCGGCACGGGGTGGGGGCCGGGCCACCCGTCCCACTGCCGCATTCGCCGCCCCTGTCCTCGCCCTTCCGCCGCTGATCCACCGCGCCACGACGTTGCAAGCGCGTCATCCGTCGTCCGACGACCCGTTGGTGCCGATGGCGGAACCGCGGAGGCACGCGTCAACGGACGGTACGCACCGGTGTGCCGGTCGGTTCAATGTTCATCGATCGGAATAACGAGATCGCGGCGGCGACCCGGATGGCAGCCCTAGAGGCGCCCGTCACCGACGAAGGGGCCCACCTTCTCGGGCAGCACGAGTCCCGCGTCGGACAACGCCCGCAGCAGCCGGGACAACTCGTAGCGATTGAGCGCGCCCGGCACCTCCGGCTGACGGAACGGCACGTCCAACGCCTTGGCGGCCTCCAGCGCCCGTACCGCGATCGCCGCCTCGATGGCCCACAACCGGTGCGCCCGCATCGCGAGGTGCGCCGACGTGCTCTGCTCGCTGTGCAGCCGCAGCAACCGCCGCAGGTCGACGGCCAGCTGTTCGATCGGCGGCCCGATCGGTTTCGGTTCGCGATCCTTGTTGCGTGGCCAGTGCTCGACGAGGAAGCCGCACCACTTCGGCGCGAAGACGACCACCGCGCCGATCAGCGTCGGTGTCACCGTGATCAGGGCCAGCTTGACCACATCGAGAGGTCTCAAGGTGCTCTCCAGGAGCGTGTGGCTTGTACCCTCGACGATCCGCCCGGCACTGAACAGCGTCAAGCGAAGTTTGTGCGACTAGCGAAAACAGCCGACCGTTCCGTTCGGCCGGCCCTGGAGTCGCGTCTAGCGGAGACGGCCGCGCGGCACCAACCGGGTGATCGGCATCGCCGGCGCGGGCATCGCCGGTCCGTCATAGCCGCGCACCTCGCCGAACAGCCCGCCGTCCTGCCACTGCGACCGCGCCTGCACGATCTCGTCGTGGTCGCGGGCCACGAAGTTCCACCACATCACCAGCCGCTCGGCGAACGGCTCACCGCCGAGCAGCATCAGCCGGGTCGCCGAACCGGCCTGCAGGCGCAGCGCCGTCCGCTGGTCACCCAGGTACAGCAGCGGGCCGGGTTTGACCGTCACACCGTCCACCGTGGCGGCGCCGTCGAGAGCCAGCACCGCGTACTCGAAGTCCGCCCTGATCGGCAGCCGCGCGTCGGCGCCGGCGGCGAGGGTGATCTCCGCGCCCACCAGGGGCGAATAACACCGGGCCGCGGACACCGCTCCGGCCAGCTCGCCCATCAGCACGGTCGCGCTCAGGCCGCCTTCGGTGATCACGGGAAGGTCGGCGTGGTGGGCGAAGGCCGGCGGCACGTCGCGGTCGCTGTTGGGCAGGGCCACCCACAGCTGTACGCCCTGGAGCACGCCGGAATGGTCGGCCGGCGTCTCCTCGGAGTGTGCGATGCCCCGGCCTGCCGTCATCAGGTTGAGCTGGCCCGGCCGGATCTCCTGGAGGCTGCCGAGGCTGTCGCGGTGCAGGATCTCACCGGCCACCAGCCAGCTCACCGTCTGCAGGCCGAGGTGCGGATGGGGACCGACCCGCATGCCGGGTGTCCCGTCCAGGTCATCCGGCCCGTACGCGTCCAGGAAGCACCAGGCGCCGACCATCCGGCGCCGCTTGTTCGGCAGCGTCCGGGTCACCGCCATGCCGCGCGGCCCGCCCAGCGCGACCGTCGCCCCGTCCAGGAACTCGGTCGGCGGTCCCTCCGTGCCCACTTCCGGATCGGCCTGCTGATTACTCACCCCGTCAAGTTAACTCGCCAGGTGGCGCGCGACTCCAGTAACGTGACCCGGGTTTGGAGGGCAGGCCGAAGTGGGACGTTATGTCCGAGGTGTTGTAGCGGCAGCGATGCCCGCTCTGCTGGTGGGGTGCGGCACCGCGCCACCGACGCCGTACACCGCTGCCGCCATGCCGGGCTCCGCCGCGCCGAGCATCGTCGCGGAGAGCGCCCCGGCGATGCCCGTGGAGCTGCCGCAGGGTGGTACGAAGATCTTCCCGCGATTCCGGGTGGTGGCCTACTACGGCACCGCCGGAAACGCGGCACTCGGCGTGCTCGGCGAGGACAGCCCGGACAGGATGCTGAGAAGGCTGCGGTCGGCCGCACGCGGCTTCGCCGGCGACCGGAAGATCCAGTTGGCCTACGAGCTGATCGCGACCGTGGCGCAGGCGAAGCCGGGCCCCGACGGCGACTACAGTCACATGATCGACGAGGCCAAGATCCAGCGGTACGTGGATCAGGCCCGCCGGAACAAGGTGCTGGTGATCCTCGACCTCCAGCCGGGCCGGGGCGATTTCCTGCCGCAGGCCAAGAGGATGGAGCGGTTCCTGATCCAGCCCCATGTCGGGCTGGCACTGGACCCGGAATGGCGGGTGCCGGCCGGCAAAGTGCCGGGCAAGACCATCGGACGGGTCGGCGCGGCCGAGGTGAACCGGGTCTCGGCGTACGTGTCCGGGCTCGTCGCCATGCACATGCTGCCGGAGAAGCTGTTCGTCCTGCACCAGTTCCGTAGCTCGATGCTGCCGGATGTGCAGGACATCCAGAAGCGACCGGGGTTGGCCATGGTCCAGCACGTGGACGGGTTCGGCACTCGCTCGGAGAAGGACGCCAGCTGGAACCGGCTACGCCGGCCGCACCAGTTCCACATGGGCTACAAACTCTTCTACGACGAGGACGTGAACCGCTACCAGGCCAAGGACGTGCTGAAGTTCGAGCCGGTGCCGGAGCTGGTCAGTTTCCAGTGACGCGGTAACGGGCCGCCGAGGTCGATCCGCCCGCTCACGCGGTGGCCGCCGGCAGCTCGCCGCGGCGGACCGCGTCGACGAGTGCGGCGTGGTCGCTTTCCACCTGGTCCGCGTACGCCCGCGCGAATCGGCACAGCGCGCCGTCCAGCTTGTCGCCGGCACCGATGTAGCCGGCGATCATGGACGCGCCGCTGGTCCGGGCATGGCTCTTGGCCAGCAGATAGCCGCAGATCCCCGCGTAGTCGCCGAGCGCACCGGCGCTCATGTCCTCCACCAGGATCGCGCCCTTCATGTCGCGGAACTGGCGGACGTAGAACTGCAGGTCGCCGACCGTGGTCCAGCCCAGCAACGGGTCGCTGACGGTCTGCAGCGCCTGCTGGTACTCAACCACCCGCTGGCCCTGGTGCCGGTGCCAGGCCGCGTCGCCGTGCATGTGCCGGGCCGCTACCGACCGCCGGGCCTGCTTGAGCTGCAGGAACACCACGTCGTCGGGGGTGCTCCCCTCACACAGCGCCACGTACGCGCGCAGCCCCACCGATCCGACGCCCACCACCTTGTGCGCGATGTCGACGATGCGGTAGCCGGCCAGGATCCGCCCCCAGTGTGGCGGCAGGGTGTTCAGGTAGCCGTCCAGTGCTTCGGCCAGCAGCTCCCGATCGGCCGGGCTGGGCCGGGTGATCAGCGGCGGCTCCTCGACCAGCCGGGCGGTGCCGTCGTACTGCTCGGTGAAGCGGGGGAGAGCGCGGTCGCTGGTGCGCCGGCGGGCCCGGCGGGCGGCGCGCTCGATCTCGTCCCGGAAGCTGTGCCGGGTGGATGCCGCCCGCAGCCGGTCCAGGCCGAGCTGGTCGAACGAACGGGCCAGCAGGGGCTGCGCGGCCAGGTAACCGATCTGCTCGCGGTACTGCTCGACGCAGTGCTGCACGGCGTCACCGCAGGCGCTCTCCCGGAACCCGTTCTGCCGGCCGGCCACGTACACGCTGACCACCAGGCGGCGTAGATCCCATTCCCAGGCGCCCGGGTGTGCCTCATCGAAGTCGTTGAGGTCGAAGACCAGCTCCCGTTCCGGGGAGGCGTAGAAGCCGAAGTTGCCGAGGTGCGCGTCGCCGCAGATGACCGGGGTGATGCCTGTGCTGGGCAGCCGGGCGAAGTCGTCGGCCATGATGTTCGCCGAGCCGCGGAGGAACGCGTACGGTGAGGCGGCCATGCGGCCGACCCGGACCGGGATCAGCCACTCGAGGCGGCCCTCGTGCGCGTCGATAATCTGCCGCACCGGGTCCGCGCGGTCCGGTGGTGGCTTCCACAAGGCCATGTCGGAGCGGTGCGAGCGCTCGCGTAGTGACCGGCCCAGTTCATAGCGTTCGGCGCGTGGACGGGCCGGGCGACGCAACGACGCGAACCCCTCGTCGGGTCCGGTCGCCAGTACGATGTCGCCGTTCAGAGGTTCCATCACCGCCGAGCGTACGTGCCCGGCCCGGCCGGTAGGCGCCCGACCTTGACCGCCGCCGTGTTATCGCTAACATAGGGACGACCGTCGGGGCACGAGTTCCGGTCGATGGCCCGGACGGGGGAGGCGGTGCGGTGGTAGACGTCAAAGGGTTCCGCAACCCCGCCATGACCGACGTGGCCAAGCTGGCCGGCGTGTCGCACCAGACGGTGTCCCGCGTGCTCAACGGCCATCCGAACGTCAAGGAGCAGACCCGGCTGAGGGTCCGCGCGGCCATCGCCGAGCTCGGCTACCGGCCGAACAAGGCGGCCCGGGCGCTGGTCACCGGTCGCTCCCAGCTGATCGGCATCGTCGCTCTGAACAGCACGCTGTACGGGCCGTCGTCGCTGCTGGCCGCGTTCGAGCAGTGCGCCGGTGAGGCGGGATTCGCGGTGAGTGTCGGCAGCGTCGGGCGGCTGGACCGCGAGTCCATAACCGGCGCCGTGGAACGGCACCTCGATCAGCGGGTGGCCGGACTGGTGGTGATCGCCCCGGTGGCCTCGGCGGGCGAGGCCCTCGAGGAGATGCCGGCCGGTGTACCGCTGGTCACCATCGACGGCGACCCCGAGCGGGCGCACGCGCTCGTCACGGTCGACCAGGTGGCGGGCGCGCGGGCCGCCACACAGTATCTCCTGGACGCCGGGCACCGGACGGTTTGGCACGTCTCCGGCCCGGCCGACTGGTACGACGCGGCCGGCCGGATCGAGGGCTGGAAGCAAGCTCTGCAGGCGGCCGGCGTCGAGGTGCCGCCGTTGATGCCGGCCGACTGGTCGGCCGCCGCGGGCTATGCCGCCGGGCAGATGCTGGCGCGGATGCCCGAGGTGACCGCGGTGTTCACGGCGAACGACCACCTGGCACTCGGCCTGCTCCGGGCGCTGCACGAACGCGGCCGCCGGGTGCCGCACGATCTCAGCGTGGTGGGCTTCGACGACGTGCCGGAGGCGGCCTACTTCATCCCGCCACTGACCACCGTACGGCCGGACTTCGGCGCGGTCGCCAGGGCCGGCCTGGACCTGCTGCTCGCCCAGATGACCGGCGACTCGCCCGTACCGGGCCGCGTCGTCATCGCCCCGGAGCTGGTCGTCCGCGACAGCGTGGCCTAACACGTTCCCGCTGTCGGTGTCCCGGGCCTGTTGACAGCTCAGAATGTTAGCGTTCACAATGGTCACCTATGACTCAGCGAGTGGCCGGCGCGGCCGACAAGGTCCGAGAGCTTCGACGGTACGTGGCCGAGCTGCACGCCGAACTGCCTCGTAACGACCTGGTGGTGTGGACCGCCGGTAACGTCTCGGCCCGGGTGCCGGGCGAGGACCTGCTCGTCATCAAACCGTCCGGGGTGAGCTATGACGAGATCACCCCGGACGCCATGGTGGTCACCGACCTGGACGGCAAGCTGGTCGAGGGCGACCACCTGCCGTCCTCGGACACGGCCGCGCACGCTTACGTTTACCGGCACATGCCGGAGATCGGCGGGGTCGTGCACACGCACTCCACGTACGCCACCGCCTGGTCCGCTCGGGGCGAGGCGATCCCGTGCGTGCTCACGATGATCGCCGACGAGTTCGGCGGCGATGTCCCGATCGGCCCGTTCGCGCTGATCGGCGACGATTCGATCGGCCGCGGCATCGTCGAGACGCTCCGCGGCCACCGCTCACCGGCGGTGCTGATGCGCAACCACGGCGTCTTCACCATCGGCGCCGACGCGCGGGCCGCGGTCAAGGCCGCGGTGATGTGTGAGGATGTCGCCCGCACCGTGCACATCGCCCGCCAGCTCGGCACGCCGCTGCCGATATCGCAGCCGGACATCGACCGGCTCTACGACCGCTACCAGCACGCCTACGGACAGGAGCCGGCCAAATGACGAAACCGCAGATCTGGTTCCTCACCGGCAGCCAGGGCCTGTACGGGCAGGACACCTTGGATCAGGTCGCCGCCCAGTCGCAGCAGATCCAGCAGATGCTGTCGTCCGGGGAGCTGTTCGCCGACCTGGTCGGCAAGCCGGTCCTCACCGACAGTCCGGCGATCCGTACGGTGATGCTCGAAGCCAACGCCGACCCGGCGTGCATCGGAGTGATCGCCTGGATGCACACGTTCTCGCCGGCCAAGATGTGGATCACCGGTCTGGACGCGCTACGCAAGCCGCTGCTGCACTTGCACACACAGCTCAACGTGTCGCTGCCGTGGTCTTCCATCGACATGGACTTCATGAACCTCAACCAGGCCGCGCACGGCGACCGCGAGTTCGGCTACATCCAGGCGCGCCTCGGCGTGGCGCACAAGACGGTCGCGGGCCACGCGAGCGACCCGCGGGTGGTGGAGCGGATCAACGGATGGGCACGGGCCGCCGCCGGATGGCAGCACCTGCGCGGGTTGCGTCTGGCCCGATTCGGCGACAACATGCGCGACGTCGCGGTCACCGAGGGGGACAAGGTGGAGGCCGAGCTGCGGTTCGGCGTGTCGGTCAACACGTACGGTGTGAACGATCTCGTAGCCCTGGTCGACGCCGCGTCGCCGTCCGAGGTCGACGCGCTCGTCGCGGCCTACGACGAGGCCTACGAGATCGCGCCCGAGCTGCGCAAGGACGGCGACCGGCACGAGTCTCTGCGTTATGCGGCGCGGATCGAGGCGGGCCTTCGGCAGTTCCTGACCGAGGGCGGCTTCGGCGCGTTCACCACCAACTTCCAGGACCTCGGCGGTCTGCGGCAACTGCCCGGGCTCGCGGTGCAGCGGCTGATGGCCGACGGGTACGGCTTCGGCGGCGAGGGCGACTGGAAGACGTCCGCCCTGCTCGCGGCGGTCAAGGCCATGGGCACCGGCACCGGGCGCGGCACCTCGTTCATGGAGGACTACACGTACCACTTCGGACCCGGCGAGCCGAAGATCCTCGGCGCCCACATGCTGGAGGTCTGCCCCAGCATCGCCAACGACCGGCCGCGCGCGGAGATCCACCCGCTCGGCATCGGCGACCGCGAGGACCCGGTACGCCTGGTCTTCGATGCCGCCGTGGGTCCGGCCGTGGTGATCGGCATGGCGGACATGGGGGACCGGTTCCGCCTGGTCGCCAACGCCGTCGAGGTGACCGTGCCGGACGAGCCACTGCCCAAGCTGCCGGTGGCGCGCGCGGTGTGGAAGCCGGCGCCGTCCCTAGCCACCTCCGCGGAGGCCTGGCTCACCGCCGGCGGCCCGCACCACACCGTGCTCACCCAGGCCGTGGGCGCGGAGGTCCTGCGCGACTTCGCACGGATCGCCGAGACCGAGTTGTTGATGATCGACGAAAGGACGTCGATCGACGACTTCATCGACCGAGTGCGATGGAACCAGGCGTACTACCGTCTTTCCCGCCCTCTCTGACCCTCTCCCTCCT
>Ga0081539_10001892_pt1 | contig 32459 bp, 19 predicted proteins | sample TabmetS4T2R2_FD_71023 | JGI IMG/M metagenome (GOLD analysis project Ga0081539, IMG submission 71023) | Tabebuia heterophylla rhizosphere microbial communities from the University of Puerto Rico - S4T2R2 | ecosystem: Host-associated > Plants > Roots > Rhizosphere ... | reverse complement strand
CCGGTTCAACCAGCGTTTTCAAGCGAGCGCGACCTACACGCGCACGCTGTCGATGAAGGACAACACGACGGGATTCGGGTATCAGGCGGACAACCCGTTCAATCAGGACGCCGACTGGGCGCAGTCGAGCGGGTATCAGAAGCACACGTTCCGCTCGAACGGGATCATCCGCCTGCCGTGGCAGTTCTCGCTGTCCGGGTCGTACTTCTACGGATCGGGCGCGCATTTCAACCCGACCAGCTCGACGCGGCCGTACAGCAAACCCGGCACGAACCGCCTGAACATCGGCGCTCCGATCACGATTCCCGTGGCGGTGCTCGATCGGTGGGAAGGTCCGGCCGTGATCGCGACCGGCACGACCTGGCCACGCAACGCGCTCCGGGGGTTGCCGCTGCACAAAGTCGACGCGCGTGTGACCAAGACGGTGACGCTCGTCGACAACGTGAAGATCGAGCTCCTCGCCGAAGTGTTCAACGTGTTCAACCGGAAGAATTATGGCGCCTACAACACGACGATCACCTCACCGAACTTTGGATTGCCGGTGGCGGCGTCGGGCAACGCGTATGTGCCTCGGCAGGGACAACTTGGCGTGCGGGTGAACTTCTGAACCTGTAATTCAAAATTCAAAATTCAAATGCAAACACTGAACAAGATACGGTCACGGTCGAAAAGCCTTCTGTGCATCGCCGTTCACGTTGGACTTTGCATTTTGAATTTTGCATTTTGCATTGACCGCGCCGCTCCTGTTGCGGAAGCGGCCTCTCGAGGCTTTCACATCGAAGAAGCCACGATTGACGGTATTCAGTCCGCGATTCTCAAGGGCCAGCTGACGTCCACGCAGGTCGTGCAGGCGTACCTGGCGCGGATCAAGGCCTACGACGGACCGTGCGTGACGCAGCCGGAGGGTCCGCTCGGCCCGTTCACCACGATCAAGCACGCGGGACAGATCAACTCGCTGATCACGCTGAACCTGAGACCGTCGACGCGCGCGGCGATGGGGTTCCCCGATCGGAAGGGGCGAAGCCTGACCGACGCCGCGGACGACCGCACCGACATGCCGGACGCACTCGAAGTGGCGGCGCGCCAGGACGCGTCGTTCAAGTCCACCGGGAAGCTCGTTGGGCCGCTCCACGGAATCGTGTTCTCGGTGAAGGACTGGTACGACACGTTCGACATGCGCACGACGGCGGGGCTCGATGTGGCGTTCGCCAACGACCGGCCGCCGCGCGACGCCACCTTCGTCCAACGGCTGCGAGATGCGGGCGGCATCATCCTGGCGAAGGCCAACGTCGGGTCGGGCATCTCGCGAAGCCCGTTCGGCGGCGTCAGCTGTAATCCGTACGACACTGAACGTTCGGCCGGAACATCGAGCAGTGGATCGGGCACCTCGGTGGCCGCCAACCTGGTCACCTGCTCGATCGCGGAGGAAACCGGCGGCTCGATTCTGCATCCGACGAAGAACAACAGCGTGGTCGGTCTGGCGCCGACGCAGGAGCTCGTGAGCCGCACCGGCATGTACGACGCCGGCTACAACACGCGCGTCGGTCCGATCTGCCGGACGGTGAAGGACGTCGCCAAGGTTCTCGACGTCATCGCCGGGTACGACCCGACCGACGAGCTCACCGTCTTCAGCGTCGGCCGGCTGCCGGCCTCGCCCTATCCGAGCTTCGCCGGTGAAAAGCGGCTCGACGGCGTCCGCATCGGCGTCATTCGCGAGTATATGGACCGGAAGCTGTTCAACGACGCCGACACCGAAAGCATCGATGCCGCCGAGCGCGCGATCGCCGATCTGAAGAAGCTGGGAGCGACGATCGTCGATCCCGGTCCGGGCGGCGCACTGCTGCAGAAGTACATCGACAAGTACGCGCCCTCGGCACTGAACAAACTGTTCATTGGCCGCTTCCCCGACGCGTTCCCGGTCGACGCGAATGGAAAGCCGGCGGCCGATCACATCGCGACGCTGGTCGACATGTACTTGAACCCGTCGCTGACGCCGGACGGCGTCACCATCCGGACCTTCGGACAATCGCCGTCGGTCGGCGAATCACGCTTCATGCTGGAACTGTATCTGCGACAGCGTGGCGACGCGAACATCAAGACCGTGCAGGATCTCGACCGACAGTCGAAGCCGTTGACCGACACCCGGCCCGACTCGGGCAGCAACGCGCGCGGCGCCGGCGGTGGCGGCAACGAGAACCGCAATGCGATGACGATGGACAACGCGAACCGGTGGCTGACCCGGTTTGCCGTGCAGCAGATCGTCCTGCAGGCCATGGCGGATCTGCACATCGACGCGATGATCGGCCCGACCGGCAACGTTCCGCCCTACATCCTCGGCCGGCCGCTCGAGCCGACGCTGAACGGTCGTGGACCATCGATCTGGAGTTTCCTGGGCACGCAAGGGTTCCCCGAGCTCGGTGTGCCGGCGGGCTTCACGACGCAGGTCTACGATCGGGTGCGCGACGCGTCCGCCCCGGGCGGAACGCGCCTCGACGCGCCCACTCCCGCGAAGCTCCCGCTGTCGGTGATGTTCTTCGCTCGCCCCTTCGGCGAGCCGGTCCTGTTCCGCATCGCGTCGGCCTACGAGAACGCGACGCATCATCGCCAGCCGCCGGCAGACTTCGGGCCGGTGGAATGAGGATCCTGGGACGTCAAAGGTCGAAAGTCGGCCTTTTGACTTGTGACGTCGAGGACGACAATGCCCCCGATGGTTTCCAGAGCCACACCGGACTACGTGCGCACGGCAATCGACCGATCGCAGGGGCGATCCGTCGTGATGAGGCGAAGAAGCTCGCATACGCCGACCTCGGCCGGCACGTGGGGCAGACCCGGCGTTTCACGACGTCCGTCCCCGAGTCCGTCCGCGTCGGTCTGGCCGCGAAAGGTCACCAGATCGATCTGCAGGGCGCGTGCTCGAGCATGGTCGGCGGCGGGCAGAGCGTGATGCGCGACTATGCCGCCGGCGTGAACTCCGGCGCGTCCGATCCGCGCAAGGATGGCGCGGCCGTTCCCGAGCCGATGTCGGCATCGGTGCCTTAGCCATGGATCGCATCCCGCCTTCACCAGGGTCGCCGCCCACCACTCCTCTTGACGGCCGCTGGACGCAGCTGCTTCTCGGCGTCGTCTGCATGGTCGTCATCTCGAGCCCGCAATACGTGTGGGCGCTGTTCACGCAGCCGATGAGCGCCGCGCTTGGCGTCTCGTTGCCCGAGCTGCAGATCACCTTTTCGATCCTGATCGTGGTGCAGACCTTCCTCTCGCCATGGCAGGGCGCGATCGTCGACCGCTTCGGCCCGCGGGTGCTGCTCTCGTCGGGCGTCGTCATCACTGGCGTGAGCTGGATCCTCGCGGCGGAAGCGTCCAGCATCACGTGGCTCTATCTCACGTATGGAGTGCTCGGCGGTCTCGGCACGGGGATCGTCTACATCGGCGTGATTGGCCACGTGGTGCAGTGGTTCCCGGACAAGCGCGGTCTGGCCACCGGCTGTGTCGCCGCGGGGTACGGCATGGGCGCCCTGCTCACGACGTTTCCGGTTTCCAGCGTGCTCCGCGACTCGAGCTACCACACGGCGCTGACGCTGTTCGGGTCGATATTCGGACTCGTCGGGCTCAGCGCGGCTCAGGGCTTGCGGCGGCCCGATTGGTCGTGGCACATGGCGTGGAATCAACGTCTGCGAGCGACGGGGTCCGGCACCACGAGCGTCTCGATCGACGTCGCGCCGCTCGAAATGCTCGGCACCCGCATCTTCTGGCTGCTGTTCGCGATGATGACGATGATGTCGACCACCGGGTTGATGGTGACGTCGCAGATGGGCGCGTTCACCCGCGACTTCGGGATGGGCGGCCTGCTCCTGTTCGGCATGCCCGTGCTGCCGCTCGCGCTCTCGCTCGATCGGCTCACCAATGGCGCCACCCGGCCGTTCTTCGGGTGGGTGTCGGATCGCATCGGCCGCGAGAACACGATGGTGATCGCGTTCGCGCTCGAGGGCACGGCGATGACCGTGTGGCTGCTGACCCGCGGCAACCCCGTGCTGTTCGTGCTCCTGTCCGGGCTCGTGTTCTTCGGGTGGGGCGAGATCTTCTCGCTGTTCCCGTCGACCCTTACGGATACGTTCGGCACCAGGCACGCCACCGCCAACTACGGATGTCTCTACATCGCCCAGGGTGTCGGCTCGGTGCTCGGTGGACCGGTCGCCGCCTTGCTCCATCAGTCGACGGGCTCATGGATCCCGGTGTTCGTCGCGATCATCGCGATGGACTTCACCACCGCAGCACTGGCCATCGGCGTTTTGAAACCGATGCGGCGCCGCTGGATCACGACGAGCGCGACGCGCTCGGTCGGCGCCGTTGGCGCACCGGCGATCCCCGGCGTCCTCCACGAGACGATGAAGTAGTCACATTCTTGCGAGACTCCTGCAGACGGGACTCGCACCCGTTGGAGAAGAACAGCGTGACGTCGACGATCGATTGTCAACGTCGTCACGACGGACCATGGCCGCGATCATAGAAGGGGGCTTTGGGTTGCTGGGTAGATGGGTGGCTCGGTTGCTGGGTCGCTCAGACTCCAGCCGTACCGCCTATCTGCCTATCTACCTATCTACCTATCTACCTATCTGCCTATCTACCTACAATGCCGTTGATGGTTTCGAAAGCCACGCCTGACTACGTCCGCACGGCCATCGACCGCTCGCAGGCGCGATCGGTCGTGATGAGCACCGGCGGGATCGCGGCGAGCGAGCATCCGCTGGCCTCGCAGGCGGGCGCCGCGGTGCTCGCGCGCGGTGGTCACGCGGTCGACGCCGCCATTGCCGCCAACGCCGTGATGAACGTCGTCGCGCCGATGGCCAATGGCATCGGCGGCGACCTGTTCGCGATCGTCTACGACGCGGCATCCGGAACGGTCCACGGCATCAACGGCAGCGGTTGCGCCCCGGCCGCGCTGACCATCGACGCGTTGCGCGCCCGCGGCATCACGAGCATGCCGCAGAGCGGCATCGATTCGGTGACGATTCCGGGAGCCGTCGCCGCGTGGTCGACACTGAACGGCCGATTCGGCCGCAAGCCGCTGGGCGATCTGCTGTCCTCCGCGATCCGGATTGCCGAAGAAGGCTTCCCCGTTCCCGAGCTGACCGCCGCGGAATGGGCCGGCAGCGAAGCGCACCTGCGCACGAATCCAGAGGCAACACGGATCTACTTGCCGAACGGCGAGGCACCCAAAGCAGGCCGGGTCTTCAGAAACGCCGATCTCGCTGCCACCTTTCGCACACTCGCCGCCGAGGGGCGCGACGCGTTTTATCGTGGCCAGCTCGCGGAACGTATCCTTCGCTGTTCGCAGGAGCAGGGCGGCGTCCTCGACGCAGACGACCTCGCCACGTATGACGCCGAGTGGGTGACGCCGCTGTCGACGACATACCGCGAATGGACGGTCTACGAGCTGCCGCCGAACGGCCAGGGCATTGCCGCGCTGATGATGCTCAATCTGATCGAGCACTCGCCGATCGGCTCGTACGGTCACAACTCGGTTGACGCGCTGCACACGATCGTCGAGGCGAAGAAGCTCGCCTATGCCGATCTCGCCCGGCATGTGGCCGACCCGGCGTTTCACGCCGTGCCGCACACGGCGATGCTGTCGAAAGAGTACGCGGCACAACGGGCGCGCGAGATCGATCCGTTACGCGCCAATCCCGAGGTCTTCCCCGGCACGTTACCCACACGCAGTGGCGACACGACCTACCTGAGCGTGGTCGATCGCGAAGGCAATATCGTGTCGCTCATTCAGAGCAACTTCGCGAACTTCGGATCGGGTGTGGTCCCAGAAGGCACGGGGTTCGTGCTGCAGAACCGCGGCGGCATGTTCTCGCTCGATCCGTCGCAGCCCAACGCGCTCGCCGGGCGCAAGCGCCCGCTGCACACAATCATTCCCGGCTTCATGATCGGTCCGGCGGGGACCGCGGTGAAGGTGGGCTTCGGCATCATGGGCGGCTGGAACCAGGCCCAGGCACACGCGCAGTTCGTCTCCAACATCGTCGACCACGGGATGAATATCCAGGCGGCGCTCGAAGCGGCGCGCGTCACCAAGATCAGCTTCGGCGGTTGCGACCTGATCGTGGAATCGCGGGTACCTCAAGTCGTGCGCGACGGCCTCACGCGAAAAGGACACGAGATCGAGCTCCAGGGCGCGTTTTCGAGCATGGTCGGCGGCGGTCAAAGCGTCATGCGCGACGATGCCACCGGCGTCAATTACGGCGGGTCCGCCCCGCGCAAGGACGGAGCGGCGATTCCCGAGCCGTTCTGACCACACGTATGAAGTCACGCCCGCCCGCGGCACCGAGCTCGCCCGCCAAACAATTGCATGCCCTTCTCGGCCGGTTCGATCCGCCCATCCGAAAGCTGGTGCGCGAGGCGCGCATCAAGCTCCGGCGGCGTCTGCCGACGGCGATCGAGCCGGTGTACGAAAATTCCCGCGCACTGGCGATCGGCTTCGCGTCATCGGAGCGGATGTCCGACACCATCGTCTCGCTGGCGGTATACGCGCGCGGCGTGAACCTCTATTTCATCTACGGCGTGGCGCTCGACGATCCGCACCACCTGCTGCTCGGCAGCGGCAACCAGGGACGATTCGTCAGGCTCGAGTCGGCGGCGATGCTCGATCGGCCCGAGATCGATCAGCTGCTGACGGCAGCGGTGAAGGAAGGAGACACGCCGTTGCCGAAGAGTGGCCGCGGACGCATCGTCATCAAGGCGGTATCGGCGAAGCAGCGCCGACGGGGCGACTGACGCCGACGCCTGTCACGGTTCACGGTCGGTCCTGTACACGGGATAGAGATTGAACCGCTCGTCCCACGAGGCGTGACGCCGGTAGAAGAAGTCGAGCCGGGCCGTCGGGCTCTTCGCGAACGCCGGATCCTCGCGCAGGCGGCGCTCGAATTCGTTCTTCGCTGCGGCATCCTGCTTCAGCATCTCGGCGCCCACCTGCTCTGCGACGTACGCTTCCATGTACTCCTTCGGCTCGAACGCGGTGTTGAAGAATCCCCAGCTCACGAGCGAATCCGGTTCCTTCGGCTCGAAGAGTGTCAGTACCAGATGCGATTTCGCTTGCGCAATCGGCACGTACAGCGATCCGGCCGGGACGTCGCGCGCTTCATCCTTCCACTCGCCCTCGAGCGACCGCACGACACGACCTTCGAAGGTGTCGGGTGCAATCGACGTCTTGAGCGCGCGGAACGTCTGTACCGGCGCGGAGCCCATGGCCGCGTTCAATGTGCGGAACTCGATCCCATGCAGCGCCAGCCGGTCGCGGACCCAGGGGGCGTATCCTGGCGGCACGATGTAGCCGCCTCGCGGCGCGACGACCATCACGGCCGGCTGGACCTCGTCGCGGAGCGGAATGTGCCAGATCTGCGGCCGCGCTGTGTCATAGCGGGTGAGCAGCGCGCCCGAGAGCGGCGACATCTCGCGCGTGTACGCGTACCCGCGAAAATCGATCATCGTGACGTGATCGGTGTTCTCGAAGGTCAACGCCACTGGCGATCCACCGATTCCGGCCGCGCGCTCATCGGCGTTGCGCGCCGCGCTCCGCCACTCGGCGCCTCGGTCCGCTGCCAGCTCCGTCATCGCCACAATCGCGTTGCGCGTGACCCGCACCCGCGTCGGGTAGTCCTTCCAGGAATGCGTTTCGACGAGGACGGCCAGACGGTTGCGTGTCGCCCAGTACTGCTGCGAAAAGCGTGTCTGCGCGACGGCGACCGCGAACCCCGAATCCGGGTCGTCGTCGCGGACGAACGATGGATAGAAATCGAGGGGCAGCGAGCCCTGCGCCGTCAGTCGGCGCATCAACTCCTCTTGCAGTCCGCCACCGGCCTGCCTCAGCTCCTGGTCGCCGGCCAGCGTCGGCGCCACGTTCAGCGAGACGTCGTGCTCGAACTCCGCGCCGTCGGTCACGTGCAGATCGGCGAACAGAATCGGATCCCACTCTCCGAGCAGCCGCAGCATGGCGTGCATCTCGGGCGCGTCGGCCTTGACGTAGTCACGATTGAGATTCAGGTTCTGCGCCGTCGTGCGCCAGCCCATCTCCTCGGGGCCGCGCTGATTGGGCCGGTTCCAGCGACCGACGCGCTCGTGCCCATCGACGTTGAACACCGGGACGAAGACGAACGTCGCGCGCGCGAGCGCGCCCGTCGCTGCCTTTCCCTCGAGCATCTCCCGCAGCGCGAGAAAGCCGGCATCCTTGCCGTCGATCTCGCCGGCGTGAATGCCTCCCTGCATGAACACGACCGCACGGTTTCGTTGTCGCGCTGTCGCCGGATCGAGCGTGCCATCGTCCGAGGCGACGAGCGCACGCATCGAGCGATTCTCAGGCGTGCGGCCGAACTCGACGCAGCGCACGCGGCCCGGAAAGGCCTGCGCGAATGCGGCGCACAGCTTCTCCACCTCGTCGTAGTGGCCGGTGCGTGTAAAGCCGGACTGCTCGGCCACGGTCGTCAGTGCGCGAGCGTCAACCGGCTCTCGGCTCGCCTGTCCGCAACGCGTCGCGGCGACGGCGGCAATCAGCAGCGCACACGTTCGGATGGCCACAATAGAGCTAGACATCGATTGCTCCGCCTGCACGGAACCAAAGCGCGGGGTCCGGTGTCAAATGCAACGTGATTTCGCATTATCCGTGAAACGGATAATGTGCGCGCTTTCCTCGTGCCTCGATGTTTCAGGGGCGTTGAGATGCATCGAATCCTCTTCCTCGTCCTCGCCGTGCTGGGCGTGGCGACGTCTTCTCGCGCACAGGACATCGCGCGGATGGAGCAGGTCGTTCAGTCATACGTCACCAACCGGACCTTTGCCGGCGCCGTGCTCGTCGCGCACGACGCCGACGTCATCGTCAGCAAGGGCTACGGGCTGGCGAACGCCGAGTGGAACATCCCGAGCACGCCGAGCGCGCGCTTCAAGGTCGCGTCGATTACGAAGCAGTTCACCGCCGCCGCGATCCTGCTGCTCGAGGAACGCGGCCGGTTGAGGATCGACGATCTCGTGAAGACGTACCTGCCGGAGGCGCCTTCGTCATGGGATCGCATCACGCTGTTTCACCTGCTGACCCACACCGCCGGATTCCCCGGGCTGCAATCGCCGCCGACGAATCGTCAGGCAGCCGTTGAAAGCCCCGACGGCACCGTCGCCGGATTCGTCACCGCGCTGATGCAGCGGCCACTCGAATCCCAGCCGGGCGAGCGCTTCAACTACACGAACTCCGGATACCTGGTGCTCGGTCACCTCATTCAGAAGCTGACCGGCCAGACCTACGAGACGTTCGTTCGCGACAACATCTTCGTGCCGCTCGGGATGCAGGACACCGGGCTCGACAGTCCAAGCGTCATCGCACGCCGCGCCGGCTCGTACACGGTGACGCCGAAGGGGCTCGTCAACGCGGGGTCCCCGTCCGATCGCATCGTTCCCAACACATCGGCCGGCCTGTACTCGACGACCGAAGATCTGCTCCGATGGCAGAACGGACTGTACGGCGGGAAGGTGCTGTCGAAAACTTCGCTGACGAAGATGACCACGCCGCACAAGGACGACTACGGGCTCGGCGTCTACATCCGAACCATCGACGGCCGCCGCGCCGCCACGCACGGCGGCGGTGCCCCGCCGTTCGCCAACCTCACGTACTTCTTCGACCGCGGCATATCGGTCGTCGTCCTCGGAAATCTCAACGTTGCCCCGTCGGCGCAAATCGCCGCCTATCTCGGCGCGCTGGCGCATGGGGACACCGTGCAACTGATGTCGGAGAAGAACGTGATCACGCTGGCGCCTGCCATGATCGCGGCGTATGCGGGGAGCTACCAGTCCGCCAACGGTCAGAGGATCGCCGTGAAGGTCGACGGAACCCAGCTCGCCCTGCAGCCAACGGGAGGCCCCGCGCTGCCGCTGCTCGCCGAATCCGAGAGCCGCTTCTTCATTCGCGAGGCCAACGTGCAGATCGAGTTTGTCCGCGACGGCACAGGCACTGTGACGCAGCTCATCGTGCTGCAGGGAACTCTTCAGGAGCGCGCACTGCGAGTGCCGTGACGCTGTAACCCTTGCGCCGCCGCGCGGTATTCAGGGCATGCGCAACGATCGCCGCTGAGCGCTCTCTCGGTCGATGGATCGAGTGTGCGAGTCGAGTTGTCCGATCGGCGCTTCCCTGTGCTCACGGGAACACTCGACGGGAACACGATCGCCGGGACGGCAGAAGCAACAGGAGGTCGGAGCGGCACCTTCCGGCTGATTCGAACGGCCCACCTCGAGTCTGTCTCCCGCTACATTGGCGCGTACAGGTTTTCCGACGGTCGCTTCCTGCTCGTCGACACGCTTCCGGAGACGCGAACCTCGCTGCTCTATGCCGTCGACTCTGTGACCGGTCAGGTGCGAGCGATGTACCCGACGTCGGCGACCGAGTTCGTGACTGGTCCCGCCCTGCTCGTGCCCGAGCCAATCGAATCGACGCTGACGTTCCAGACACGCGGCGACGAGATCGTCGCCCTGGTCCGGCGAACAGGCGCAAACGGCAGCGAACGCGCAGAACGCGTGTCGATTCGACAGCAAGAGGTGCGATTCCAGAACGGCGACGCGATGCTCACCGGCACGCTGTTGACACCAGCGAGCGGAGATCGATTCCCAGCGCTGATACTGACTCACGGCGGCGGCGCGGCGCTTCGCGAATGGTTCTGGGGCTTCGGCTACTTGATGGCGGCACGCGGCTTCGCGGTGCTCGCCTTCGACAAGCGCGGCGTCGGGGAATCGACCGGCGACTGGCGAAGCGCACGCTTCGAGGACTTGGCCGACGATGCGGTGAGCGGCGCTCGATATCTGCAGTCGCGGGGCGATGTCGATGGGCGGCGAATCGGGTTCTGGGGACTGAGCCAGGGCGCATGGATCGCGCACTGGCCGCCGTCCGCTTCGGCGCGGCCAGGTTCGTCATCACGATGTCGGGAGGAGGCCTGACGCCGGCGCAGGGAGAACTGTTCGACAGCGAGTATGCGATGCGCAGCGCCGGACTGTCTGAACAGGAGGTTCGTGACGGCATCGCCTTTCAGGAGGCGCGAGACAACGTCATGCGGGGCACGCTGCCGTGGAACGAGTACGCCGCGCGATTGAGCAGCGCGACCGCCCAGCGATGGTGGCGATTACCCGGGACCGATCTTTCCGGGCCGGCGGCCGCCGACGATCCCTTCTGGGAAAACGCCCGTCGCTTCTACTTCTACGACCCGGCGCCAACGCTTCGCGCGCTCCGCGCGCCTCTGCTCGCGATCTTTGGCGAGCTCGACAGCCCTTCCGGGGTGAAAACCAACGTGGCCGCGATGCGGTCGGCGCTCGAGGAAGGCCGGCATCCCGACTTCGATGTCCGCGTGTTCCCCAACGGTCGCCACAACCTGATGGACCTGACCGGCTTCGGCCCCAACGAATTTCCGCGTCTGCAACGCTTTGTCCCGGGATTGTTCGACACGATGGTGTCGTGGCTCGAGCGTCAGGCGAAGCGATGAGGCAAAGGTAACGAGCGCGAGCGGTAGAGTAGAGACGGAGGCGGCATGGCCGCACAGATTCTCGAACTCTATCCGCACAGCGGAATCACGCGTCCGCTCGACGGCACGTATCTCGCTCACGATCTGCGGCGGCTTGGCTCGCCCGAGCAGCCGTTCGTTTACGCCAATTTCGTGTCCAGCCTCGACGGTCGCATCGCCGTCGTCGAGGCGGACACGGGCGAGTCCTACGTCCTCGAGGACCTCACCAGCAGTCATGACTGGCGGCTGTTTCAGGAGCTGCAGGCGCAGGCCGATTGCATGGTGACGCACGGCGGCTATCTGCGCGCGTTGGCCGCGCGCAAGTTCGGCGACATCCTGCAGGTCGGCGTCGCGAAGCAGGCGCTCGACATTGGCCGCTGGCGCCACGCGCACGGCCTGACGCGCCAGCCGGCGATCGCCATCGTGAGCCGTACGCTCGACTTCCCGATTCCGCCTTCACTCGAACAACACGAGCAGCCCGTGCACATCATCACCGGCCCTGATGCGCCGGCCGACCGCGTCGCGTTCTGGCGCGAGCATCGATGCGAGGTGGTCATCGCCGGCTCGGGCGCGTCGGTGGAAGGCGCGGCGATGGTCCGCACACTGGGAGCCCGCGGCTACGCACGTCTGTATCTGCTGGCCGGGCCGCAGATGCTGGAGACCGTGCTGCGAGACGGGTCGCTGAGCCGCCTGTATCTGACGGTGACGCACCAGGTGATCGGCGGCGAGATGTTCCACACGTTGACCGCGGGTCCTCGGCTCGGACGCGCCGGACGTCTGGCGTTGCACACGCTGTACTACGACGCGGCGGCGCCGAAGGGAACGGGGCAATGGTTTGCGTCGTTCGACGTGCGCAGAGCGCCCGAGCCCGGCTAGTCGCCTTTGAGGAGTACGACCGGGTCCGTATGCGCGGCGCGGCGTGCCGGCACGTACGACGCGATCGAGACGACGACCACGACGAGAGCTACGACGGCTGCGTAGGTCGTCACATCGATCGCGGGAACGTCGAACAACATGCCCTGCATGAAGCGGCCGTTGGTCAGCGCGATGAACAGTCCCGCTGCGACACCGAGTGCGGCGTGACGGACGACGCGCGCCAACGCGAGGACGAACACCTGATATCGCTGCGCGCCGACGGCCATCCTGACGGCGAATTCGCGCCGGCGCGCGGCCACCTCCAACGCGACGAGTCCAAAGAGGCCGATCGCGGCGAGCGCCGACGCGATGCCGGCAAACAGCAGGAAGATCCACACACCGAACCGCCACGGCGCGGTGGCGCGATCGACCGTGCTTTGCACCGTCGAGACGCGATCGATCACGGCGTCCGGATCGACACCGTGGATTACTGCACGGACGGCTCCCGCGACGGCAAGAGGATCGCCGCTGGTCCGCACCACCAGGTTGTCTGCGGTGACTGACGATTGCAGAGCCGCATCGTAGACATCCAGTCGCAGGTCATCGATGCCGCGGTAACGGACGTCGGCGACGACACCGATCACCGTCCGCCACACAGGCTCCGGCGTGTCCGGATCCTGACTGGGCATCAGCAGACGACGACCGATCGGGTCCTGTCCCGGCCACAATCGCTTCGCGGTCCTCTCGCTGACGAGCGCAACCCGCTGCGTCCGCGACCGGTCGCGATCGTCGAACAGCCGTCCGCGCCGCAGCGCGATTCCCATCGTGGTGAAGTATCCGGGTGATGCCGCCTGGTAGTTGACGAAGGGATTCCCGGCGATTGCCGCCGGTGTGTTCGGCTGTCCTTCGAGCAGGATCCACGAGTCGGACCCAATCGGCCCCAACGACAGCGGCATCACGGACGCCGCACCCGCATCGGCGATGCCTGGCACAGCGCGAATGCGATCGAGCACCGGCCGGTAGGCATCGTTTCCGATCGGCTGCTCCTTCCCCGACAGTGACACGTTCAGGCTCAGCACTCCCGCCGACTGGAACCCGAGGTCGACACGACCGACGTTGATCACCGTTCGCACGACCAGACCCGCAGCCACCAGCAGCACCACCGCGAGCGCTATCTGCACAGAGACGAGCGCCGATTGTGCGGCCGCCGCGCGCGGCGTCGCCGTTGCCGCGCTCCCGCGCCTCACGGCTTCGTTCGTCTCGATTCGACCAAGAGTACGAACAGGCCAGATCGAACTGACGAGGGCGGCGAGTGCCACACCGCCGAAGGTCAGCGCCGCGATGCGCACATCGATCGAGACGGTCGCGAGCGCCGGAATCGTGTCGGGCGCCAGGCGAGCCACGGCGCGAGTCACCCACGACGCGATGACGAGACCGGCGAGCCCGCCTGCGGTGGCCAACACCGTCGCTTCGATGAGGCACAAACGCCAGAGGTGTGCGCGCGGCGCTCCCAATGCCAGCCGGATCCCGAACTCGTGCTCGCGGCGTGACAGCCGCGCGAGCAGAAGACCGGCGACATTCGTCGATGCGATGACGAGCAGGATCACCACCGCAGCCAGGAGCGCCCACATTCCCTTGCTGGCGGGCCCGAGCAGGAAGTCGACCAGCGGAGTCACCGCAGCGGTACGCGCGAACGTCTGTCCGTTCGTGCGCGCTCGAGCGAGCAACGCGTCGAGCTCCGTTGCCACGGCCTGAGGGCCGACGCCATCACGGATCCGCCCGAGGATGAACAGCATCCCGACCTCGGAGAACGCGTCGATCTTCCATCGCGCAGACGCTGCCGCGAGCTCGGGTCCGACAGGCACCCAGGCGTCGACGCCGTGCGGAAAGTCGAATCCTTGCGGCATGACACCGACAACGATACGTGGCGGATCGAATGGGATCGTCTTGCCGACGATCGCAGGATCGCCGCCGAAGCGCGTCGTCCACAGGCCGTGACTCAGGATCGTCAGACGCGGCGCGTTTGGCGAATCGTCGTCGGCGCGAAATCCGCGCCCTCGTATCGGGTGTGCGCGGAGCGTGTCGAAGAACGACGCAGACACTGCGGCCGACCGGATGCGGACGTTCTCGTCGCCATCGCGCAGGATGAGAGACCACGGCGACGAACCGAAGGCAGCGACACTCTCGAGCGTGCGGCTCGAGGTTTGCCAATCGCGATAATTCGTGTACGCGAGCTCGACCACCGGCGCGCTCTTCGAGCGATCGGTGGTCCAGCTGACGACAAGCCGGCCGGTATCTGCGGCGGCGATCGGATTGAGGAGCGTCGCGTCCACCGCGCTGAACATCGCGGCGTTGGCGCCGAGGACGAGCGCGAGGATCAGAACGACGGCTGCCGCGTACCACGGGCTGGAGCGCAGGCGGCGAATCACGAGCGCGACGTCGATGTGAAGAGTCATCGGTGACCTCGTGTCACGCGTCCGCAACGGTGACTGGACGCGCTGAACCGACTTCGATTAGAAGAGATCGTGAATGCGGATGCAAACCGGGCTCGACGTCCTCCTTCTCGATACGCAGCGCTTGCGCCAGCTCGCCACGCGTCGTGTCGCGCTCCTCGGCAATCCCGCATCGATGACCAGCGCACACCTGGGCTTCGAACATGCCCTCGACGCGCTCAGGGCGAAGCTCGGAAACGCGTTGTGCGCGGCATTCGGCCCGCAACACGGGATGCGCGGTGACAAGCAATACAACATGGAGGAGTCGCCGACCCATCGCGACACGAAGTACGACATTCCCGTGTTCAGCCTGTACGGAGACGTCCGCCGGCCGACGCCCGAGATGCTGCAGACCTTCGACGTCCTGTTGTTCGATCTCCAGGACGTCGGCTGGCGCGGCTACACCTGGGTCGCCACGCTGCTCTACGTGCTCGAGGCGTGCGCGCCCGCGGGCAAGAGCGTGATCGTCCTCGACCGGCCGAATCCGGCCGGTCGCACCGTCGAAGGCAAGAAGCTGCAGGTCGGCGAGGAGAGCTTCGTCGGTGTGCTGCCCATTCCGCAGCGCCACGGGTTGACGCTCGGCGAGCTGGCGCGGTACATGGTCGCGCACTTCGGCCTGAACATCGATCTCGACGTCATACCGATGGACGGTTATGCGGCGCAGGCCGCACCCGGATTCGGCTGGCCGTCCGACAGGGTCTGGGTCAACCCGAGTCCAGCCATTGCGAATCTCAACAGCGTTCGCTGCTATACGGGAACCGTCCTCCTCGAAGGAACGAACCTCTCCGAGGGACGCGGAACGACGACACCGTTGGAAGTCGCGGGCGCGCCAGATCTACCGGTCGAGGAGATCCTCGCGCACATGCGGACGACCGCACCGGAATTCTGCACCGGCTGCTATCTGCGCCCGTGTTATTTCGAGCCGTTCTTCGACAAGTACACCAGGCAGCTGTGTGCCGGGCTGCAGATCCACGCGACATTTCCCGACTACGACCCCGCGCGGTTCACGCCGTATCGGCTGATCTCGGCACTGTTCAAGTCGGTACGCGCCGTGGCGCCCGACTTCGAGCTGTGGCGTGATTTCCATTACGAGTACGAACCACGGACGCGCCAGGCGATTGACGTCATCAACGGCGGGCCGTCGCTCCGTCAATGGGTCGATGATCCGGCAGCGACCGTTGGCGATTGGGATGCAATCCTTCGCCGCGACGAAACGGCCTGGATCGAAGAGCGGCGGAAATTCCTGATGTACGAGTAGTCAACCTCACATAGTGAGATGGTCAGTGCCGTGGCTTCGCAGCACAACGTGGTCTTACTGTGATGCGAAACCAGCCGCCGTCAGCGGTCGCCGCTCGCGCGCGCCGGCGCCGAGCACGATTCTCACCTCGTGCGGCGCGTCGTCGTTGGCGAGCGGGATCGCCTGGGCATCGACCGCAACGCCATCCAGATGCGCCGACGCAATTCCACCGGAGCGGTGGTCGGGATTCAACACGGTAATGCGATACCGCGAGCCACCGATCTTCCAGTCCACCGTGTATTCCGGCCACACGTGTGGAATGCACGGGTCCACGCTCAACGTCGCGGCGTGGCGTTGCAGGCCCAGCAGCGACCGCACGGCAGCCTGATACATCCACCCGGCCGATCCCGTGTACCACGTCCACCCGCCGCGACCGACATGCATCGGGTGTGCATACACATCCGCGGCGATGACGTATGGCTCCGCGCGGTATTGTTCGGTGCCTTCCGGCGAGCGGCCATGATTGATCGGGTTGAGCAGGTGAAACAGCTCCATCGCCTCGTCGCCCATGCCGAGGCGCGCCAGCGCCATCACCGCCCACACCGCGGCGTGCGTGTACTGACCGCCGTTTTCCCGCACGCCCGGCAGATACCCCTTGATGTAACCGGGGTCGTGCGTCATCCGGTCGAACGGCGGGGTGAGCAGCAGCACGATCTGCGCGTCGCGCCTCACCAGGTGCGTGCGCACGGCGTTCATCGCGCGCTGGGCGCGGCGCGGCTGCGCGGTCTGCGAGATGACGGCCCACGACTGCGTCAGCGAATCGAGCTTGCACTCCTCGTTCTGCACGGATCCGAGCGGCGCGCCATCGTCGAAGTACGCGCGCCGATACCAGTCGCCGTCCCAGGTCAGTTCGAGCATGCCGATCAGCCAGCGCGCCTCGTCGCGGTACTGCTGGGCGAGATCGCCGCGGCCGCGCCGCTCGCAGAGTGGAGCGAAGTCGTTCAGCACCGTCACCAGAAACCAGCCGAGCCACACGCTCTCACCGCGTCCGTCGTGACCGACGCGATTCATCCCGTCGTTCCAGTCGCCGGAGCCCATCAGCGGCAGGCCGTGCGCGCCGTACTTCATCGCGTGGGCGATCGCGCGCACCGAATGCTCGAAGAGCGATGCCGTTTCCGACGAAACGCGCGGCAGGTTGTAGGTTTCGGACTGGCCGGGCTCGAGCACCGGCGCCTCGAGAAACGGCACCGGTTCGTCGAGTACCGATTCGTCGCCTGTCTGCGCCACATAGCTCGCGACCACGTACGGCAGCCACAACAGGTCGTCGGAGCAGCGCGTTCGGGTTCCCCGTCCGCTGGGTGGATGCCACCAGTGCTGCACGTCGCCCTCCACGAACTGCCGCGCGGCGGCGTTCAGGAGGTGCGTGCGGCACATGTCGGGGCGCGTCCACATCAGCGCCAGGACGTCCTGAAGCTGGTCGCGGAATCCGAAGGCGCCTCCCGGTTGGTACGGACCGCTGCGTGCCCACACACGACAGGCCAGGGTCTGATAGAGCAGCCAGCGGTTGACGATCAGGTCGAACGAATCGTCAGGCGTGTAGACGTGTATCGCGTCGAGGATGCCGTCCCACTCGCGCTGGGTCGCGGCGAGCGTCGCTTCCGCCTGTGCCAGCGACGAATACTTCCGCGCCAGTTCGATCGCGTGCGACCGATCGCGTCCCTCGCCGAGGATGAATGCCACCTGATGCGACTGGCGCGGAGCCAGGTCGACCGCGATCTGCAGCGCACCGCAGGGATCGAGTCCGGCGCCGGTACGTCCGGCGAGGCGCTCGCGGAACAAGGCCGCCGGGGCACTGAGCGTGCGGTTGCGTCCGACGAATTCCGTTCGATCGCCGGTAAATGACGTCGGTGGGTCCGTCGCGTGCAGGAACGCGGTACCGCTGCTGAATTCCGTGTTGTAGGTGTTGCGCGCCAACATCACGGCAGCTGTCTCGTCGACGTCGGTGACGACAAAGCGGCGCTCGCCGCTGCGCGGCGGCCCCAGACACCACTCGACGTAACCGAAGACGCTGAGGCGCCGGGGTTCATCGGTGTCGTTGGTCACTGTCAACAGCGCCAGCTTCACCGGATCGTCGGGCGCGACGAACACCGCCAGTTCCTGCACCACCCCGGCCACCGCGTGCTGGAAGCGCGTGACACCAGCTGCGTGGCGAATCACCCACCGGCCACCGTCGGCGTGCCGCGGCAACGGCCCCGGTGTCGCTCCCCACACGGCGCCTGAATCTTCGTCACGAACGAAGAAGGCTTCACCAGTCGGATCGCTGAGCGGATCGTTGGCGAAGGGTGTCAACCGGTTTTCACGACTGTTGCCCACCCAACTGAACGCCGAGCCCGCATTGCTCACGATCGTGCCGAATCCTGGATTGGCGATGACGTTGGACCATGGCAGCGGCGTCTCGCGTTCGCCCTCCATCGCGATGACGTATTCGCGGCCGTCGCCGGTGAAGCCGCCCAACCCGTTCTCCATGACCAGCGTCGGAACGGGGACCGGCGTGGCCGCCGCTCGAGGTGCTGGCAGCGCGGCGGAACGAGGCACGTCGTGCTGGTCGAACAGCCATGGGGCGGGACGCTCCAACTGCGACACCAGATCCCCGAGGTCACCAAAGAGCACCACGCGCGCCACGGCGGCGAGAAGACGCCGATCGGCCTCGGCCATCCCGTCGGCCCGTAGGAGAAAGATGCCTCCGGACTTACCGACCCAACCACCCCACGGTGCCTCCTGCACCAGTCCGATGAGCAGGTGCTGCATCTCGTCGAGATAATCCACCGCGTGCTCGTTCAGGATGACCACGTCGGCGCGCAGCCCCTTCACGCGCCAGTACTCCTGCGCGTTGAGCACCTGCCGCACCAGTGGCAGCGCCTCTATTTCCGCGACGCGCAGCAGCACGATTGGCAGGTCGCCGGAAATCCCGTGGCCCCACAGATTCTGCTGGCCGAACGTGTTCACCGCCATGTCGGCGGGACTGATGCACGACATGTCCACGCCGAACGCACGGGACGCCAGGCGATCGAAGAGGATCGCCTGCTCGTCGCTGATCCCCAGGTGCTGCAGCGTGATGTGCACGTGGGTGAAGGCCATCGAGAAAGCACGTGCGGCGGCGCTTCCGTCGCGATACTTGCGTGCGAGGACGAGCGCGGCGGTGCGATCGGCGGCAACGCCGGTCGCGAATGCGACGCGCACGACAGCGCCGGGCGCAAGCCGGATGCGCTCCCGCAGCGCGCCAATCGGATCCAGCACCGCGCCGGTCGTTCCGGACAGCGCGCGGCCGTCGAGCACGATCGGATCGGCCGGCGAGCGTCCGCGGCCGATGAACCGTGCCCGATCGGTCTCCCACTCGACGGCGCCGCCCAGACGCGGACCGTCCACACCCAGCACGTGGAAGGCGACCACCGGCGACTCCTCCGACGCGCGCGGACGACGCCGGAAGAGCAGACCGGCGCTCTGCTGATCGAACTCCGTTTCGATGAACAGCTTGCCGAACGCCGGGTGCGCCAGGTCGTCCTCGGGCCGTGCCAGGACGATCTCCACGTAGCTGGTCACCTCGATCTCACGCGTCTGCGTTCCCCGGTTCGTGATCGTCAGGCGACGCACCTCGACGTCGTCCTCGGACGAAACCGTGATCGTCAGTTGCGTTTCGATATCGGTGTCGCGGCGGCGGAACGTGATCTTGTCGAGATCGAAGGTCGCGTCGAAGCGGTCCGGCTCCTGGCAGACGGGCTGATGCGTGGCTGACCAGACGCGGCCCGACCAGGGATCGCGCACGTAGATGTAGTTGGCGCCCGCGTCGGAGGTGGGATCCTCGCGCCGTCGGGTGATCGCCACGTCGCGCCACAAGCTGTAGCCGCCGCCGGCATTGGTGACCGCTGTGGTGTAGCGCCCGTTGGACAGGAAGTGCGTGTGCACGTTCGTGGTGTGCGGCGATCGGAACCGGCGCGAGGCGAATACCGGCAGCGACGGCGGCGCCGTCATCGCCTCGGCCGGTCGCGGTTCCGACAGGATGGCCTCACGCGGCACACGCTCCTGCAGCAGCAGCTCGGTCGCCTGGATGCGCGGATCGGCGTGGAAGCGCGACACGAAGACGTCCTGACAGACGACGTTGGCAAGCGCGACGAGCGACATGCCCTGGTGATGGGCGAAATAGGCGCGGACCACGGCGGGGCGCGGTGCCGAGTCCGGCGGGGCCTCGATGTCGCGGTTGCGCGGGTTGTAGTCGATCGACTCGTAGAAGCCGTAGCGTCCCTCGAGGCCGAGTCTCGACAATCGCGCGAGGTTTTCCGCCGCCAACGCTGGTGACACCAGGCTCGCCAGCGCCGTCGCGTACGGCGCGACAACGAGATCGGACGCCAGGCCGCGCTTGAGGCCGAGTCCGGGAACGCCAAATGCCCGGTACTGATAGTTGCCTTCGCGATCGGTGAAGGCGTACGCCGATTCCGAAATGCCCCATGGCACGCCACGCCGGCGTCCGTACTCGATCTGCCGCCGCACGCTGGCGCGGCAGCTCTGATCGAGCAGGGTTCCGGGCAGGCCCCGCATCAACAACTGCGGCATCAGATACTCGAACATCGTGCCGCCCCACGACACGAGCGTGGCGCGGCCATCGACGTTGGTGACCAGGCGTCCGAGATGGAACCAGTGATGCTGCGGCACATCGCCTTTGGCGATGGCAATGAAGCTGGCCAGGCGTGCCTCGGACGCCAGCAGGTCGTAGAACGAGGTGTCGAGTCGACCCGGACCATCGGCGTCAGCGAGACGATATCCGATCGAGAAGATGCGGCGGCGGCGGTCGTACAGGAAATCGAACCGCATGGCGTCGGCGAGCGCGAACAGTCGCTGCGCCAGCCGCTGCAGCACATCGGGCGGCACCAGTTGGTCGTCGCGAACCCGCGCGGTTGCGTCCACGACCACTCGGCACCAGTAGACGAGATCGTTGTCCAGCGCCGGCGATGGCCCTTGATCGAGGGTGGCGGCGCCGGCGAGTTGCGAACCGAGCGCCTCGATCTCGACGATCGTAGGGTGCGCATCGGCGCCACGTGCCTTCTCGATGATGGCGCGTGCCACACGATTGATTTCCGTCAGTGCCGATCGCGGTCCGAACCCGGCCTCCGTCGATGACGATGCGGCCGCCAGGAGATCGGCGGCGTCAGCCAGGCCGTCCAGTCGTTGCGCCCGCGTCTGTGGCTTCTGCTCGATCGCGAGCAGTCCATGCGCGAGCGCAATGAATGCGCCAGCGAGATTTCCGCTGTCGACCGTCGACACGTAGCGGGGGTGCAGAGGGGCGCGCGTCGCCGTGTCGTACCAGTTCAGGAAGTGCCCCTGGTAGCGCTCGAGGCTCTCGAGCGTCAGCAGCATCGCGTCCAGACGTCGAAGCACGACGTCGGTCGACAGATATCCGAGGTCGTGCGCGGCCAGCGTCGATAGCATCGCCATGCCGATGTTGGTTGGCGACGTGCGGCGCGCCAGTCGCGGCTCGTCGGTCTCCTGGAAGTTGTCAGGCGGAAGCCAGCCGTCGGCTTCGGTGACGAACGTCTCGAAATAGCGCCACGTCTTGCGCGCGGTACGACGCAACAGCATGCGCTCAGGATCGGTGAGGGGACGCACGCGCGCGCCGACCGGCACACTGAGCCAGTAGGCGACGGCCGGGGAGATCATCCACAGCAGGAGAAACGGTGTCGCCGCCGGCAACGCATCGCGCCGCCAGATCACGACGACGACAGCGACCACTGTGGCGATGACCGGACTCGATGTCATCTGGGCGATGAAACGCGTCAGCCCTTTGTGCCCGACGAGGCCCGCTCCCCTCGCCGCGGTGGCCGCCGCGGTTTCCCATTCGAGCAGGCGGCGTTTCGTCACCACCAGCCGAACGAGGGTGACGACGATCGCGTGCGCCGCGTCGAAGGCGTGAAACGCGAGAAAGGTCAGGCTGAGAACGATCTGCGCCAGCGCGGTGACCACGTCGTGGCGCAGGTTGCCGAGAAACACCGGGATCGACTGCGAACGGCCTGGTCCTATCACCAGCCGCGCCATCAGCGGCAGCAGCTGTGACGCGGCCACGCCGACGGCGGCCAGCGTCCAGATCCAGCGCCGGCCCGGCAGCGCCACCCAGCCGGCCACGAGCATCGCCAGCAGCGTCGGCGCGACGAGGCTGCGCCGCAGGTTGTCGAGAATCTTCCAGCGTCCGATCACCGGCAGCCGATTGCGTTTGAGCCCGCGGCGGGACGGAACGAACGGGAACAGCCAGAACAGAATCTGCCAGTCGCCGCGCACCCATCGATGCTGGCGGCGTGCGTGCGAGAGGACGCTCGACGGGTAGTCGTCGACCAGCTCGACGTCGGAGACGAGGGCGACCCGCGCGTGCAGCCCCTCGAAAAGATCGTGTGACAGCAGCGCGTTCTCCGGCACCGAATCCTCGAGAGCGGCGATGAACGCGTCGACGTCGTACAGTCCCTTGCCCGTGAAGATCCCTTCGCCGAAAAGGTCCTGGTAGGTGTCGGACACGGCGGTGGTGTAGGGATCGACGCCCGTGTGTCCCGAGTAGAGCCGCGCGAACAGCGAGCCGGCGGCGCTCATGAACGTCACGCTGATGCGCGGCTGCAGGATGCCGTAGCCCTCGGTGACGCGCCCCGCGTGCGCGTCGAACGCCGGTCGATTGAGCGGGTGGATGATGATGCCGATCAGCTCGCGCGCCACGCCTCGCGGCAGCCGCGTGTCGCTGTCGAGCGTGATGCAGTACTTCACCTGCGGCAGGACCGACAGGTCGCCGACCGAGACGGCGAAGCTGGTGTCGGTGGCGCCGCGCAGCAGGCGGTTGAACTCCTCGATCTTTCCGCGCTTGCGTTCCCATCCCATCCACAGCCCTTCGCGCGCGTTCCACTGCCGCAGCCGGTGAAACAGGAAGAAGCGGTCGGTGCCACCGGCCGCGTGCTTCGCATTGAGCGCGGCGATTCCGGTTCGCGCGGCCTCGAGAATTTCCGCATCGTGCGGCAGCGTCTCGGTCGGCGCGTCGAGGAAATCGCTGAGGAGAGCAAAGTGGATGTGCGGGTCGAGATTGCCGAGCGCCTGCACCTCGAGATGCGCAATCAGGTCGTGCACGCGCTCGACGCTGTCGAGCAGCGTCGGCACGATGACCATCGTCCGCGCCGACGCCGGCACCGCGTCGAGCTCGATCCGCGGCAGGCGGCGAGGCGGGATCAGATAGCTGATCAGCCGCTGCAGGACCTGGATGGCCAGCTCGCTGGCGGGCACCGCCGTCAGCAGCGCGACGGCGACGAGCGACGCGCCGCGCCAGCCATGCCACCAGGCATACAGCACGGCCACCGCAACGAGGAGCGCCGTGCCGCCGGCAATGGATCCGAGATAGCCCGGAGTGGCCCAGGCGAAGAACAACCGCCGGACGCGTTGAGTGATGGTGGGGTGCCACGCGACACTGCGCTCGAACTGTTTCCGTCCGCCACCGATCAAATGGAAGCCGACGTGCGAAGCCCGCGCATCCGGGGTTCGCACGTGGACCTGGCGGGCGCGCTCGATGCTCTTCAACGCCAGCAGCAGCTGCCCTTCCCCGGTCGGTACTGCCAGCTCCTCGACCGCGTGCCGATAGCGGTCGCGACTGCGGAAGTCCATCTGGCTGTACACGCCCGCGGGATCGCGGTGCAGCACCTGTTCGACCAGGCTCACGCTTTCGAAGAACTCGCTCCAGTCGAACGTCGAGATCAGGCGGAGGCTGGTGATCAAGTTGGCGACGCCAGCCTGTTCCGCCGCCTGGTGCTGCCCTTCCGCCCGGATCGCGTCCTCGATCGTCTGCCCGCGGGCCGCCAGCGCGCGATCGAGCTGATGGTGCAGCCGGCTCGCGCTGGCACCGAGGGCGCGCGCGTGCTGGAGCAGACGCGTGACGAACGCGTGGTGCACGTGCTCGGGCCAATCATCGAGGCGCTCCGGCGAGGCCTCGATGGCCGCGGCCATCCGATCCGCCGCCTGGCGCAGCTCGCGGATCACGGACAGCTCGTCGCCTCTGGCCCGCAGGTGGTCGATCAGCGCGAGCTTCAACGCACTGGGCCACGCCCACAGCTCGCCCATCGTCAGCGGCGTCACCGACTGGAAGGCGCTGATGAACCGCTGCAGGCGCTGCGCGTCGAGCCGACCGGCGCTCGATCCAATCAGCTCCAGCGCCAACGCATAGATGCGCGGCAGTCCGGCGAATTCATCGGAGGCCACGCGGGGCAGTCGTTTGAAAAACGAGCGCGGGAGATCGTGCTGGATGTCGCGAGCGGCAGCGGAGACGATGTGGAAGTTGTCGAGCAGCCAGTCGGCCGCCGGCGACATCGCTTCGTGGCGCGCGTCCTCGACGAGCGTCGTATAGACGTCGCGCAGCGCCCGCATGTGGCTCTTGAGCTGTCGCAGATGGCCGCGGCTGCTGCCGCCGGGCGCGATCGAGAGCAGCGCCGCCAGTCGCCGGGAATGCTCCTCCAGCAACTCGATGCTGAGAAGCTCGACGCCGCCACCCGTTGCCCGCGGTCCCGTCACGTCGACCGCCCCCGCTGGCTCCGCGCGACCGTACGCCGCGTCAACTCTGCCGTACGCCTATACACGAAGCAGCGTACATCAGTGAGGCCGTTCACGACCGCGCTCGACCTCTCAGCCCAGACCCTAACGGGCGCGCAGGTACGACTTCCTGAGCTTGGCGACGACCGTGAAATGCGGATCGACGACGTTGGCGATGTCGTACTCCACCGCCTGGCCCATGAGCATCGACGCCGTCCGCTCGTCGAATCCGTAGTCGCTCGTCAGCCACCGCAGCAATTCTGTCGTCGCGTGCTGGAAGGCGTGCAGCAGCGGCCGCTCGCTCCCCAGCACCATGATGTAGTCGTCGTTCTCGAGGCGCGGCCAGCCGATCGCCTTCTTCTTGATCAGGTCGACGGTGAATTCCACGTCCATCGACGTTTCCAATGCGGTGCCGACAACTTCGGCATGCCCTTGCCGCGCGTGCGCATCGCCGATGAACAGCAGTGCTCCCGGCTCGTAGACCGGCAGCATCACCTTCACGCCTGCGACCATGCCGGCGTAGTCCATGTTGCCGCCAAAACTTCCCGGAGTACTCGTCGCGACCGCTTCCTTGTTTCTCGGAGCGGTGGCAATGCAGCCGATCATCGGGACGAGCGATACCTCCAACGGGCCCGGACGGAGGTCTGTCGACGTGGTCCGCGCAACGCCTTTACCCTTGTCGATGATCCACGTTTCACGTCTGGCCTGGCGCTCTGCGGTCGACCGGAGAAACGCCGGGTCTACGGTGTACGGCGCCAGGAGCGTCGACGACCATGCCGTGCCGCGGTTCGGCTCGATGCGGTTCAACGTCACGACGAGCGTATCGCCCGGCTCGGCGCCCTCGACGAAGAAAGGGCCAGTCTGCGGGTTGGGCGCGGAGGCCACCGACCGGTCGTTTGCGTCAGTGCCACCAGGGAGGACCTGCCGAATGCTTGCAGAAGAACGCGAACGGAAGATGAGTCGTATCCAATGGTGGTCCGACTGGCGTTTCGACGTCCGCTACGCCGTTCGCCAGCTGCGGTCGCACCCGATGACGACGGCCGTCCTCACATTGACGCTGGCGCTGGGCGTAGGGGCCACCGTGGCCCTCTTCAGCGTGCTGTACGCCGTTGTCCTGCGTCCGCTGCCGTTCGCCGGCGGTGAGCGGATCGTGTTCGTGTACGAAACGTGGCGCGAGTTCACCAACGGCAACGCCTCCGTCGGCCACTTCCACGATTGGACCGAACAGGGCACGGTCTTCGAACACACGTCGGCACAGCGCCGGACTACGTACAACCTTGCCGACGGCGAGCCCGAACGCGTGATCGGCGCCAACGTGACGGCCGGCTACTTCCGCGTTCTCCAGATTGCGCCCACGGTCGGCCGCTACTTCACGGAACGCGATCTGGCCGACGGGACGCGGGTGGCCGTTCTCGGTCACGGCCTGTGGCAGCGCCGCTTTGGTGGCGATCCGAAGATTGTGGGTCGTGACATCCGGCTCAATGGTGAGACGCACACCGTGATTGGCGTCGCACCGCCGCAGTACGCGTTCAACCGCTTCGCGCCCGAAGTGTGGACGCCGCTCGTGTTCTCGGCGGAGCAACGCGCGAACTACGGCGCGCACATGTATCCGGTGATCGCGCGACTCAAACCCGGTGTCACGCGCGAGGCCGCCCAGGCCGAGATGCAGCGCGTCACGCGCGGCATTGCCGAGCGCTACCCGCGGGAAATGGAAGGCCGCGGCGTCAACGTGCAGCGGTACTCCGACATGCTGCTGCGCGGTGTCCGCGCGCCGCTCTACGTGCTGTTTGCCGCGGTGCTGTTCGTGCTGCTCATCGGCTGCGTCAACGTCGCCAACATCCTGCTCGCGCGTGGAACCGTGAGGCGCCGCGAAATCGCCATTCGCGCGGCGATTGGCGGCGGACCGTGGCGAATCATCCGGCAGCTGCTGACCGAGAGCGTCCTCCTGGCGCTCATTGGCGGCGCCGCGGGCGTCGGACTGGCGATTGTCGGCGTCGACTTGTTCGTGCGATTCGGGCCGATGAACGTGCCGCGACTCCATGACGCCGGACTGCAGACCGAGGTGCTGCTTTTTGCGTTGGCAATCTCGGTACTGACGGGTGTGATTTTCGGCCTGGCTCCGGCCGTCCACGCCGCGCGCGAAGACGTCGTCACGACGCTGCGCGCCGGCGGGCGGAATGCGTCGGCTGGTCGCGACTGGCTGCGTGGGACGCTCGTCGTCTCTGAGATTGCGGTCACCATCGTGCTGGTCGTCGGCGCAGGACTCTTCGTGCGAAGTGCGTGGCGCCTCAACCACGTCTCGCTCGGTTTCGATATCAGCAGGACGCTGACCGCGCGGGTCGCACTGCCGCCCGATCGCTACGGCTCCGTCGACGCCGTGTCCGGTGCCTATCGCCGGATGCTCGAGCAGATTCGCGCCACACCAGGAGTGGAGAAGGCTGGTGCGTCCACCGCGATTCCGCTCACCGGCGGGGCGCCGACCGCGTCCATCATGGTTCAGGGCCGGCCCATGAGCCCTGGATCGTCACCGACCCCGGTGCTTCAACTGATCACTGACGACTACATCGAAGCAACGGGGATGCGCCTGCTGCGTGGCCGTACCTTGACGGCCGCGGATCTGGCGGCAGGGGGCACGCCGGCGGTGCTGATCAACGAGCAACTCGCGAAGCTGGCATGGCCTGGTGAAGATCCCATCGGCAAGCGGATGTCCTTCTTTTTCCCGACACCCGTCTGGCACGAAGTGGTTGGCGTCATCGGTGACGTTCGCAGTGGCGGCCCCGAGGCGCCTGAAGTGCCGGAGCTGTTCTGGCCGTATACCAAGCCGCCGTTCGGCGTCGTGGGCAACATGGCGATTGTCGTCCGCACCACGACAGAGCCCGCCGCGTACGTGCCCTCGATACGCCGCGCGGTGCGTGCCGTGGATCCGCTGCTTCCGCTGTTCGACGTCCTGACGATGGAGGAAGCCCTGGCGAGGGATGTGGCGAGCGCGCGCTTCAGTGCCTGGCTGCTGTCGCTGCTGGCGATCACCGGTCTCGTCCTGGCGGCGATCGGCATCTACGGCGTGATCGCCTACTTCGTCACGCAGCGCACTGGCGAGATCGGCGTCCGGCTCGCGCTCGGGGCAAGTCCGCGATCGGTCCTGATGATGGTGCTGCGTCACACGACGCTGCTGGCGGGCGCGGGGATTCTGCTTGGTGTCTTTCTCGCGCTTGCGGCAACGCGCGTGCTGGCGACGCTGCTGTTCGAAGTGCCGGCGACAGATCCGCCGACCTACATGGCAGGCGTCGCCGCGCTGCTCGTCGCCGCACTGGCCGCGTGCACCATTCCAGCGATGCGCGCGCTGCGCGTCAATCCGCTCGCGTCGCTGGTCGAATCGCAGTAGGCATCGTTTCGGCTTATCGTTGCTACTTGTTGCGGGCCGCCTGCACTTCGATTTCGACCAGCGGTCCGGCGATCGCGAGCGCCGCGACCTGCACCGTCGTGCGTGCCGGCTTGTTCGGCTGCGCGGGTGTGCCGAAGAACTTGCCGTAGGCCGCGTTCATGCCGGCGAAGTCCATCATGTTCCCTTTCGCCGGATCGCCCACGAGGTAGACGCGCATCATCACGATGTCGCCCATCCCCAGCCCCTGCTCTTTCAAGAGGTTCTGGATCCTGGTGAGCGTGCTCTCCGTTTGTGTCTGCGTGTCGCCATAGACGGCAGGCACACCTTTGCCGCGGTCACCTGGTGTCACGGCCGCCGGCAGTTGCCCACTCAGATACAGCGTGTCGCCCACCCACACGCCGGTCGCGATGCCCGAGGCGTCGGTCTGAATGTGTTTCACCGATTGCGCCGCCGCGAGCGAGGGGACGACAACAGCGATGAGCGCAGCGAGCATGCGAATCTTCATACGCAGGTATTCCTCCTGAGCCCAGAGCTTACTTGTGAATGACCGGCCCGCGCCGCTCGCGCGAGCGAAGGCGTGTCCGGTCCGGCGCTCGTTAGTCGGGGATTTCCGCTTCCACCAGCTTCGCCAGCAAGACCAGCGATTCCTGCCATCCGAGATAGCACGCTTCGGCCGGGATCTGGTCCGGGATGCCTTCCTGGACGATGGCCACGTCGCAACCGACCGACACCTTCTTGATCGTGATCGTCGTCTGCATCTCGCCCGGCAGGTTCGGGTCGTCGAACTTGTCGGTATGGCGAATCCGCTCGTTCGGGACGAGCTCGAGATACTCGCCGCCGAAGGAGTGACTGTGGCCGGACGTAAAGTTCGTGAACGACATCTTGTAGGTGCCGCCCACTCTTGGGTCCGCATGATGGACCTTGCCGGTGAAGCCATTCGGCGGCAGCCATTTGGCCATGGCATCTGGATCCAGGAATGCTCGATAGATCCGGTCGGGTGTCGCGCGTAGCACTCGGTGAAGTCGAACGGTATTCGGCACAAGCCCTCCTCGACGCTGCCGGGTTCGCTCCCAGCCAGCCGTTCTATGAGTATGTCGAACGGCGTGACAGCAGTTCGACATTCCCGTGACGGAACGTATTCGGAGGAACTTGCCGAGGCCTCAGCCGTTACACGAGCACGTTCACGGTCTCCTGAACCCGATGCCCTCCTTGAGGAGACGTTCGTAGTGATCCGGATCCTGATTGTTCTCGGCGCACACGTACTCCTGCACGCGTGTCCCTTCACGCAGCATCATCGTCGTGCGGATCGTCCACGGACCCGTCAGCACCTTCGGATCTTCCATCGTCACTTCGTAATTGATCTGGTCCTTGTCGACGCGCGTGAAGCGCTCGGTGAGGTGGAGGTCCTCCGAGTGGAAGGTCCCGGTGCCGGTGAGCCACGTCTTGTCGTTGAAGCCGGTGACGTCGACGACCAGCGTGTCGCCGTCCCATCGCGCGACCGAGTCGCCCAAATAGGTCGGGACCAGGTCCGGCGGATGCGATGCGCCGATTCGCACCGTGCGAAATACGTTCATGTACTCGTACATGAACACGATCGTGCGCGGCGTCTGCACGATTTCGATGGGAAAGAGGCCGACGAGGTACAGACGCGGCAGGCCTGGCGGAAGACAGAGCGCCGCCGGATCGTCGATGCCTCGCTTGTTGAACGATTCGAGCACCTTGGCCGCCGCCCAGGGTTGATAGGGCGCCGGCGTCGTGATCACCTGCTGCGAGGCTGGATTGGCGGGCGCCGTCGGATCCTTGCCCGTTCCGCCGACGCCGAGACCCGAGTTCGCTTCCTCCCACGATCCGCGCCGGTTCGATGCGCCTTGCCACACGCCGGTGAAGTCCGGTTTGCCATCGGCCGCTCGAGGTGCGGCGGTGCGCGATGAAGCAGTTGCGCGCTGCTGCGGGTGCGCGAGGAGCACCGCGACAGACGGCAGGCCGGGCCTTGTCAGGCCGGGCATGAAAGCGAGGAGGATCAGGGTCGCTGCGAGAAGACGCGCGCTCATCATGGCACCTTCACCGCTGGCGTGTTGCCACCATCGCCGGTTCCCGCCGGCGGCCCGAAGAACAATTTTTTGCCGTCGGCGAGCGTGATCTCGCGCGAGTGGGCCATGTTGCCGCCGAGTCGTGCGCGCCAGCCCGTGACGGTGACCTTGTCCCCGGCTTTCATGCTCACGTCACGCTTCCAACCCGTCCGATACAAGGCATTCGGCGGATAGCCTTCGAACTTCCAGCTGGCGACGCTTCCGTTTGGCTCTGTGACATCGACGAACAACCAGCTGTGTGGGTTGGTCCACTCGATTCGGGTGACGACACCGGTGACGGTGACCGGCTGGTTGACGTCGTATTCAGCACCAAATGAATGGTGGGCGTAAAGTGGCGCGGCGCTGACCGCGATCACAACTACAAGTGACAGAGCGCGGACGGTTGGGTTCAAGGAAGCTCCTCCACGTGCGCTGAATCATAACCAGGGACAGCCTGCCCTGGGTAATCCATCTCCGTTCGCGCGACTTATCGGAGATTCCTCGTCAGCAGTCGGAGCGGAGCGGGCGACCTTGCTGAAGTATCGAATCGGTATACTCCCAGTCGACGCCATCATGAGGTTCGCCACTGGAGCCCGCCTCGGCGCCTTCGAGATCCTGGCACCGCTCGGCGCCGGCGGCATGGGTGAAGTGTACCGGGCGCGCGACACCCGACTCGATCGCGTCGTCGCCATCAAGCTGCTCTCGAGCGAGATCGTCAACGCCACGGGGCGTGGGGTCGATCGCTTTCGCCAGGAAGCACGCGCGATCGCGCGCATCACGCATCCCAATATCTGCACGCTCCACGATCTCGGCGAGGACGATTCGTCAATCTTCCTCGTGATGGAGTACGTCGACGGCGCGACGCTCGCGGACCGGTTGGAGGACGGTCCATTGCCGCTGCCGCTCGCGCTGAGCACCGCGATCCAGATCGCCGACGCGCTGGACCATGCCCATCGCCACGGTGTCGTGCACAGAGATCTCACGCCGCGCAACATCATGTTGACGCGCGACAGGGTCAAGCTCCTGGACTTCGGACTCGCCAAGTTGAAGGAACGCGACGAGGAGTTGCCGGCCGCCGGGACACAAAGCGCACGCCTCACCGAAGTCGGCGCCATCGTCGGCACCGTTCCGTACATGTCTCCGGAACAGATAGAAGGGGACGACGTCGACTCGCGCACGGACATCTTTTCGTTCGGCGTCGTCGTCTATGAAATGGTGTGTGGACGGAGGCCGTTTGCCGGTGACAGTCGCGCCGCGCTCATGGCGACGATCGTCGCCGCCGAACCACCGCCGCCATCGACGCTGAGGCCGGAGACATCCGCTCCGCTCGAGCGCCTGATCCTGCGTGCGCTGGCGAAAGATCCTGACGATCGCTGGCAGACCGCGCGCGACTTGGCGGCGGAGTTGCGGTGGATTGCCGAGGAGACCGGAAGCGCACGACCGTCCACCGTCGCACGGCGGCCGAGTCGCGCGGTCCTCTGGAGTGCCGCCGCAGGCGCGGTGCTCGGCGCCGCTGTGCTGGCGGCGATTGGGTGGTCGATGTGGCCGACACCTGCGCTCGTGCAGTTTCAGCAGGTGACCTACCGCAGGGGGGTCGTGTCGTCCGCTCGATTCGCCCCCGATGGTCGGAGCTTCGTATACAGCGCGAGCTGGGAGGGGCAGCCGTACGCAAGCTTTCTCGCCCGTGCGCAAAGTCCGGACGCGCGTGACCTGCAGCTGGAAGAGACGCGGATCCTGTCCATCTCCCGGGACGCCGACATGGCCGTGCTGTTCAGTCCGCAGGACATCTCGCGGGCGTACGGAACGCGGACGCTGGCGCGGATTCCGATGGCTGGCGGCGCACGTCGGGACCTGCTCACGGGAGTAGCCGATGCCGATTGGATTCCTGGCACTGATACCTACGCCGTGATCCGCGACCCCGGAGGCGGCCGTCCGTGGACCGTTGAATTTCCGGTTGGAAAGACGGTACACGAAACTCGCTTCGCGTGGTCGCTGCGAGTCTCGCCCAATGGCGGCCGTGTGGCGTTCTTGGAAAGCGCGACAGGCGTGTTCGACTCGACCCCTGACGCAATGATCACGATCATCGACGCCTCCGGTCGCAAGTCGACTGTCGCGCGGGGCCTGTCGGGCATCGGACTGGCCTGGGCACCATCGGGCAACGAGATCTGGTTTACTGCCGCGCGCCCCAGCGAACAATCGGCGGGACCGACACTTCACGCGGTCACGCTCGCGGGTGTCGAGCGTACGGTCTACAGCGCACCCGACTGGCTCGTGTTACATGACATCTCCGCGGACGGTAGG
>Ga0081539_10001891_pt1 | contig 32482 bp, 25 predicted proteins | sample TabmetS4T2R2_FD_71023 | JGI IMG/M metagenome (GOLD analysis project Ga0081539, IMG submission 71023) | Tabebuia heterophylla rhizosphere microbial communities from the University of Puerto Rico - S4T2R2 | ecosystem: Host-associated > Plants > Roots > Rhizosphere ... | reverse complement strand
ATGGCAAACTCCCAGGGTTGAAGAGCGTCATTGCGGTCTTTGGTCGTAGTCAACAGGGCATCGATTGTCACTCCTTGGATGGATTACCAACTAAGCTCTTTTTTCTGCTGGTCGCACCAGAGGAAGCCGCCGGAATTCATCTCAAAGCCTTAGCTCGGGTTTCCCGGTTGCTGAAAGATAAAGCGTTTCGTGAGCGCCTTTTGCAGGGAACGAATCGGGCCACCTTGTATCAGGTGATTTGTGAAGAAGACGCCAAACTCTGAACCGCTCGTTCAAGACACCACGACAGGGACGATGCAGGTTATTATCGTCACTGGCCTGTCCGGGTCAGGAAAGAGCACAGCGATTCATGTGCTTGAAGATCTAGGCTTCTATTGTATCGACAACCTTCCAGTCGCTCTTATCCCTCGGTTTCTCGAACTGTGTGCGAATAGCGAAGAGCCCATCACTCGAGTCGCGCTTGGTATCGATCAGCGCGAGCGTGTCTTTCTACGTAATTACCCTGATGTCTTGGCCGACTTACGCAACCGTGGGCAGCGACTGCAAATCCTCTATCTTGAGGCCGCCGATGCTGTCTTGCTGCGGCGGTTTAGCGAGACTCGCCGGCCGCATCCTGCGGCTGGCAGCGGCGGTGTCGCTGAAGGGATCCGTACGGAACGAGAGTTACTCGCTGGACTCCGCGAGCTGGCGACGCAAATCATCGATACTTCCGCCTTTACCGTTCATGAATTGCGCGAAAAACTGCGACAAACGCTGTCACGTACGCAAGACGCACTTATGGTGACGTTAGAGTCCTTTGGCTACAAATATGGCGTCCCAGTTGATGCGGACGTCATGTTCGATGTACGTTTCCTTGCCAACCCATTTTTCGTTGAGGACCTCCGCTTGCAAACTGGCCTTGATGGAGCCGTCGCGGCCTACGTCCTCCAACGCCCCGAAGCCAACCTTTTTCTCTCCCAGATTAGTGCGTTATTGGAATCGACCTTACCATTGTATATTCGCGAAGGAAAAAGTTACTTAATGGTGGCAGTTGGATGTACAGGTGGTCGGCACCGATCAGTCGCAGTCGTCGAAGAACTTGGGCGTCGACTGACAGCGTGGGGCTATGCCACGCACCTGCGTCATCGCGACCTCCACCGTTAGTAGCAGCACCATTTCCATGTCAGACGAACCAAGTACAGCTGCCCAGCTTACACTCCTGAATACGCAAGGTCTCCATGCTCGTGCGGCTGCCGCCTTTGTTCGTGCTATTAGCGGACTCCAAGCCGATGTCACAGTGAGTTGGCAAAATCGTACCGTCAATGGTCGCAGTATGCTTGAATTGATGACGCTCGGAGCTCCACGCGGCAGCGTGCTCGAGGTTGTCGTGCGTGGTGCCGATGCTGAAGCCGCATTAACAGCGCTCATGAAAGTCGTGGAAAATCGCTTTTACGAAGACTAACGAAAAACGTAAGGCGTGATACGTAAAAATAAGCTCTAAGAATTCAGCAGACAGGAGTCAGAATACAGAATTAAACGAGAGACAAGACAGACAGAGAGAAGTTCTTTACCCTTCTGTCTCCGATCTCCTACCTCTTGTCCTCTCCTTACTTATTACGTTTTACGTTCCCTTGTTTCGTCTCTTCATCCATTACCCCTTCTCCGTTTATCCTTTCCTTATAGCCTTTTCCCTTACATTTGCCCCTTGACGCTCATATCGCTATCCTATTACATGCGCCTGCTTTCCATAGGGAAATGCAGAGTCAAACGAAGGAGACCTTATGCCGGCGAAAGATTTTCTTTTTACCTCAGAGTCAGTGTCTGAGGGCCACCCAGATAAGATGTGTGACCAGATTTCCGACGCTATTTTAGATGCATTAATCGCACAAGATCCTGATAGCCGCGTCGCTTGTGAAACGTTAGCAAAAACCGGAATGGTCGTTGTTGCCGGCGAGATTACCACGCGTGCAAACATCAACTATTCGGATGTGGTTCGTGAGGTCGTCCAGGACATTGGCTATACCAGCTCGGAACTCGGTTTTGACGCTACTACCTGTTCGGTTCTGAGCGCGATTGGCCAACAATCTCCGGATATTTCACAAGGAGTCACAGAAGGTGAGGGGTTGTATAAAGAGCAAGGCGCCGGAGACCAAGGGATGATGTTTGGTTTCGCCTGTGACGAAACCAAGGAGTTTATGCCCTTCCCGATCTATACCGCTCATCGGCTAGTCGAAGCACTGACCCGAGCGCGTAAAAGTGGCCAATTGCCGTTCCTGCGGCCTGACGCAAAATCCCAAGTCACAGTTCACTACAAAGAGGGAAGACCCGTGCGTGCCGACACCGTGTTAATCTCGACGCAACATCATCCCGATGCAACTTATAACACCATCAAAGAAGCCGTCATCGAAGACATCATCAAGAAAGTCGTCCCCAAAGAGTTCATGGACAATAAGACGGTCTTCTTGGTCAACCCCACCGGTCGTTTCGTACATGGTGGCCCGTTTGCTGATTGTGGTCTCACTGGTCGGAAAATTATCGTCGATACCTATGGTGGCTATGGCCGGCACGGTGGTGGTGCATTTTCTGGCAAGGACCCGTCTAAGGTTGATCGCTCCGCCGCTTATATGGCGCGGTATATCGCGAAGAATGTCGTCGCCGCAGGCTTAGCCTCACGTTGTGAGGTCCAAGTTGCGTATGCGATCGGGATGGCGGCTCCAGTTTCCGTGCTCGTCGATACGTTTGGTACGGGGGTTGTTCCGGACGAACGCATCTCCGCGATTGTGACTGAGCTTTTCGACCTCCGCCCGGCAGAAATTGTTAAAACGTTGGGCCTGAAACGACCAATTTACAGACCCACCGCCTCCTATGGTCATTTCGGACGTCCAGCTGAGGGAGAAAAATTTAGCTGGGAGCGTATTGATCGTGTCGATGCGCTCAAACGCGCAGCAAAAACCGCTTAACTTGAGGAAAGAAAAAAGGGAAACAATATACTATGGCATCCGTTAAAGGAGATGTAAAAGATTTTGCCTTGGCGACGCAGGGAAAGAAGCGTATCGACTGGGCCGAACAGAATATGCCGGTTTTACGGCAAGTGCGAGAACAGTTTGCCCGGACTAAACCGTTGAAAGGCATCCGCCTTTCTGCTTGTCTACATGTCACCACCGAAACCGCCAATCTGATGCGCACGCTGAAAGCTGGCGGGGCAGAGGTCATGCTCTGTGCCTCGAACCCGTTATCAACGCAAGATGCTACAGCCGCCTCGCTCGTTAAACATGATGGTATCCCCACTTTTGCCATTCGCGCCGAAGACCGCGACACTTACTATTCACACTTGCACGCCGTCTTAGCGACCAAACCTGTTATTACCCTTGATGACGGTGCTGACCTTGTCAACCTGTTACACACCGAAGCGCAGTATGGTGACCAAGCAGGACGGATGCGAGCCAGCTTAGAAGAAACTACCACTGGCGTCATTCGCTTACGGGCAATGGAGCAAGACCGGAAGCTGAAGATTCCAGTTGTTGCAGTAAACGATGCCGACACGAAATACTTGTTCGACAACCGTTATGGCACCGGACAATCCACTGTAGATGGCATTATCCGCGCAACCAACATTTTGTTTGCCGGAAAAAATGTCGTCATCGCCGGCTACGGTTGGTGTGGGAAAGGCGTGGCGATGCGCGCCCGCGGCATGGGTGCGCAAATCATCATCACTGAGGTTAACCCCATCCGTGCCCTAGAAGCGGCAATGGACGGCTTCCGTGTGATGCCGATGAGCGAGGCCGCGCGGCAAGGCGATGTCTTCATCACCTTGACCGGCGATACCTCGGTGTTACGTAAAGAACACTTCACCAAGATGAAAGACGGTGCGATCCTTTGTAACTCTGGTCACTTCGATGTCGAAATCGATCTCAATGCCCTGAAGAGTTTGGCGAAAACCGTTGAGAAAGAGGTGCGTCCGAATGTCGATGCGTATCATGTCGCTAGCAATCGTACAATTTATATCCTGGGTGAAGGCCGCCTTGTGAACCTCGCTGCAGCAGAAGGACATCCGGCGGCAGTGATGGACATGAGCTTTGCCACGCAAGCGCTCGCGGTCAATTGGGTCATCAATAATAAGAAGGCCCTGGACACCCGCGTCCATCAAGTACCGAAGACCGTCGAAGATCATATTGCCACATTGAAACTCTCCAGCATGGGAATCAAGTGCGATCGTCTTACGCCGGAACAGAAGAAGTATCTCTCCTCGTGGGAGTTCGGCACCTAAGTTCAGTATCGCTTGTAACAATGAGTGAATGAGGAGGAAGAGGAGGAGAGGTCAACAGCATGAACGCAGGCAGTTCTACACCTCCTCCCTTCTCCGGCCGTTTAGAAGCCCTCAGGGAATTATTCGAAAAAGGTCTGTTCGTTCCTCGTTCACCCTTCGACAAGCCTGTCCTGCCTGCGCCAGTGCCGCAGGCACAGGTGAGCACAGTCGAAGGGCTCAAGGCGAACAGGTCGGATAGTGTTGTCGGTGACTTTTTGCTGTTCGTGCTGAGCCTGTCGAGGCACGGTTGTGTTGATTGCAGAGTCGTTTGGTGGTTTCCAGAGAGCCTCTCAGCTTTTCTTGGTACTTGGTCTTTCAGCAAGAAAGTCTTGAGCGGAACTTTCCTGCTATTGCTATTTGCCTCCCTCGCTTCTGCCGCATCACATCGCCCAGCCATTCAAGGGATTCGTACGATCTCTTCGGCGGAGATGACTCGGGTGGTTATCTCACTCTCAGGTCCGATCGCCTATGAACTGATAGCGGAACCGTCTACCATAACCTCAACCTCCCCAGCTCGCCTTTATGTTCGTTTTTCCCCTGCAAGCCTTGCGCCGGGCGTTCGCGCCACCGCAAGAGTTGATGATGGGATACTAAAAGAGATCCGCACCGGCTTGATTGAGGACTCTGTTATCCGTGTTTCGCTTGAGGTCGACCAACTTGGTACCTACCGGGCCACAGCTTTTCGTTCACCAGATCAAATCGTTATTCAATTACGCAAGCAGCAAGAAAAACGCTTTCCTAGTCGCCCTCCTACACAGCCTGTTGCGCCGAATTCATCAGCAAAAGTTTTAGTTAATCGACAGGTCGCAATGACTCCGCTTCCTCCCCCATCCGAGGACCGGCAAAGAATCCCTTTTCCGCCGCCATCATTGCCTTCGTCTGAAAAAGCCTCGGTAGATCAACAAGCTGCAATCACGCCGCCCCTTTCCCCTCTAGCTTTACCTCCTACACAAGGTAAAGAACCTACGCCCACTCCGCCTATGTCTCAGCTTCGTTACCGCATTATGCTCGACCCTGGACATGGAGGCTCTGACCCTGGAGCCCAGAGTAGTAACGGTGTACAAGAGAAGACTGTTGTCCTCGCAGTGAGCAAGCGCCTCGCACAAAAGTTGCGCACCCGCTTGGGTGCAGAAGTCATGCTCACACGCACCGATGACGTGTTTATTCCCTTGCCCGAGCGAACCACACGAGCAAATGCAACAAAAGCCGATCTCTTCATCTCTATTCACGCCAACGCAAGCCCCAACCCAGAAACGCAGGGTGTAGAAACGTACTTCCTCAATAATACGAACGATCGCGCAACCATTCGGCTCGCAAAACTCGAGAACGGCATGCGTGAGAAACAACAATTGCCGCAACAAGAAACTTCCCTATCATATATCCTTAGCGACCTCATTCAGACTGGAAAAGAAGAGGAATCGATTGCCCTGGCACAGGCAGTACAAACCGCTCTTATCGATCAAGTGAGAACAAGTGCTCCGCTAGCGAGCGATTTAGGGGTAAAGAAAGGGCCGTTTTATGTGCTCGTCGGCGCACACATGCCCTGTGTTCTGGTTGAACTTGCTTTTCTCTCCCATCCTGAGGAAGCACAGCGTCTCGGGTCCACGACATACCAGGAAACTCTGGCAGAAGGGTTGTTCCAAGGAATAGCGGATTTCTTGCGTACTGGCCTCTCGGCGAAAAATCTGTAGACTTCCTTCTTTCATACACCCTGCACAACTCATAGTGGCGTGCTAGTATTGGCCTCAAAGCTTAAAACCTGTGAGGTGGAACACGTTATGACTGAAACTGCCCCACATGCGATGGCAGAACCATTCGATATTCCACTGCCACCGCTCCCTCCGGCGGATCTCGATATTGAGGCCGATCCGCAATTCAATCTTCGCGCGCTTAGTAAAGAGTATCGCAGCTGTGTGCTCAGTGAGTTAGAGAAACGCCATACCGCAGGAGATAATGGGCCTGATATCGTCACGTTCCACACTCGTTTGATCGATCGCTTAATCTGCTATCTCTTCGCAGCGGCAAATCAACTATATGCGCGACGGAATCCGCGCTTACATCAACGCTGTGCCGTCTTTGCCCAAGGGGGGTATGGTCGGGGAGAATTAAATCCCTACTCCGACATCGACCTCTTGTTCCTCTATCACTGGAAAATTTCTCCCTACGTAGAAACTATCTGTGACACACTGTACTATAGTCTCCTCGATGCCGGTTTTGTGGTTGGCCATGCCGTCCGCAATGTGCGCGAATGTGTGAACCTGGCTAATCGTGATCTACAGGCCAAAACTGCACTCCTCGATCATCGTTTTCTCTGCGGCGACGAGCAAATCGCCCGGGAGTTGACCACCGCGACCGAGCGAGAAATTGTCGCAAAGAACTCCGACCGCTTTTTCCAGGACAAAGCCCAGGAAAGCCAAGAGCGCCATCGTCGGCATGGGGATTCGATCTACATGCTTGAGCCCCATCTCAAAGAAGGGAGAGGCGGCCTACGGGACCTCCATACCGCTGGCTGGTTAGCGAAAGTCAAATTTAAGGTGCACACTCTCCGTGAGCTGATTCCTAAGGGGGTCGTGTCATCCACTCAGTTAGATGAGGTCGAAGCCGCGCGCGATTTCTTGTGGCGCGTGCGCAACAGTATGCATTTGCTCGAACGTGCGGAGCAGGACTTATTGACATTTGAGCGGCAAGAAGCACTTGCCCCGCGGCTCGGCTTCGACGACGTCGCCAGCTTCATGCATGAGTACTATCGGCACGCAACGACCATCGCCGGATTCTCTCGCTTGCTGCAAGATCGTTGCATCACCACCTCGCGGCTTTCTTCCTTTCTTGGGCGCGCACGTGGGCGGGAGATTCGTGAAGGCGTGCGCATTGCGGAGAACGCTCTCTTTATTACGAAACCGGAAATCTTATCTCGTGACCCGCTGAATCTGGTGACTGTTTTTCATGATGCCCAGCGACATGACGTCCAACTAGCAAACGATAGTCAGCAGCTCATCCGTGATACCGTGAAGCAACTCCCCCCTGCTCTTGGGGAGTCTGCGCTGCTACGGAATGCGCTGTTCACTATCCTCGCGTGGAAGCAACGGGTCTCGCCCACATTGAATACGATGCACGACCTCGGCGTCCTTGATTGGTTGCTGCCGGAATTCGGACGCTTGCGCTGGCGCACCCAGCGCGAACTCTATCACGTCTACACCGTCGATGCGCACTCCTTGCAAGGAGTCGCGGAAATCGAACTCCTGCGCGACGGCGCATATAAAGCCGCCCACCCGCTGCTCACACAAGTAGTGAGAGAGATCGATAAAATCGAGTTGTTGTTCCTCTCTATTCTCTATCATGATGTCGGCAAAGGATACGGTCACGATCACGACGAACGAGGCGCAGCGATGGTGAAAGACACCGCTGCACGGTGGAATTTTTCTCCTGACGATGCCTACGAATGGCATTTCCTTGTGCAGCACCATCTGCGGATGTCCTCTATTTCTCAACGCCGTGATCTATCGGATGACACGGTTATCGCTGATTGCGCGCGATTCGTCGGAACTCCGGCGCTACTGAAAAAGCTCTACTTACTGACCTTTGCTGATATGAAAGCTGTCGGCCCAAAAGTCTGGAATCCATGGAAAGGCGAGTTGCTAGACGAGTTGTATCTCCGTACCCTGGAGGTCCTTGAGACCGGAGAACTCGTCGAAGAAAACCGTGAGGCACGCTTACAACGCCGCAAAGACCGGCTGAGCCAAGCTCTCACTCAGACTGCAACGCCCGCGGCGGCCACAGCCTTTTTGAAGGCAGCACCAGAAAACTATCTGTTATCGACTCCCGAAGAAGCGGTCCCCCGGCATTTCGAGTTAGTGACTCGATTCTTGCAACAGAATGGTGCGAGCGAACCAGATCCCTATCGCGCCGCTCTCACCCACTTTCCGGAGCGTGAGTTTAGTGAGTTAACGATTGTCACACGTGATCGCCCTGGGCTTTTTGCTATGCTCACTGGTGTGCTTGCCTCTGCCGGTTTGAATATTGCCGGAGCACGCATTGCCACAAGTCAGAATGGCATCGCCCTCGATGTCTTTCAGCTCTCCCATGCCGACCGCACCGATGTCGTTATGGATGCCGACACCTGGACACATATTTACTCACGTCTGACTGAGGTCTTGCAAGGCAAGCGGACGCTCGAGGACCTGTTACGGGCAACACGTCCTCCGTCATTTCTCAACCCGAGCAAGGCTCGTCATGCGACAGAGGTCACCGTCGATAACGATAGTTCACCGGATTATACGGTCATTGATATCACCGGCCCAGATCGTATGGGGTTTCTCTTTACGGTTACGTACGCGCTCTTTGCCCTCGATCTGGAAATTCATGTGGCGAAGATCACTACCAATGTCGCCCATGTGCTCGATGTGTTTTATGTCACTGATAGACACGGTGCGAAAGTCGGAAACCCGGCTCAGGTCGCAGCGAACATCCGTCAACGGATACTTGAAGTCAGCGGAGGTATACGATGACCGATGCGGTCCAAACCTCACCTTCGGCAACTCCGTCCGATATTCAGATCGATCGTTTTCTTGCCTACATCACCGTTGAAAAAGGCTTAGCCGCCAATACCGTTGAGGCCTATGGGCGCGATCTTGCTGACCTACGTCGCTACATAGTAGCGCAAGACCTAGATGATTTGAGCATCGCAGGTCCGCGCCATATTATCGCGTTCTTAACCACACTGCGCGATCGTGGTCTTTCCACCCGCAGCCAAGCTCGTATGCTCACCACGTTGCGTCGCTTCTATCAGTTCCTTGAACGCGAAGAACTGCTTACGGGAAAGAACCCGACGGCAAACTTACTGCTACCCAAAATCGGTCGTCGCTTGCCACAGGTACCATCACAGCAACAAGTCAAAGCGGTGCTTGAATTGCCAGACAATGAGTCCGAGCTTGGCATTCGCAACCTGGCAATGTTGGAACTGCTTTATGCTTCTGGCTTACGCGTGTCTGAATTGATTCGCCTTGAAGTCAAACAAGTCAACCTCGAGGCCGGGTTTTTGCGGGTTCGTGGCAAGGGCGGGAAAGAACGTCTTGTTCCCCTCGGGTCGAACGCGAAAGAGAAAATCACTCGTTACCTCAAAACCGCCCGTCCAGTACTCCTTAAAGGACGAGCAAGTAACTATTTGTTTCTCACTCGGTCCGCCAAACCAATGACCCGCCAGGCGTTTTGGCAACTGCTACGACAATACGCTCTCCAGAGTAGTGAGGGTGGTAAGTTCTATCCGCACGCACTGCGCCATGCCTTCGCGACACATCTGCTAGAAGGGGGAGCCGACCTCCGCGCGGTACAAGCTATGCTCGGCCACGTCGATATTGCCACCACGCAGGTTTATACCCATCTCACTAGCGCACGGTTACGCGAAGTGCACAAAAAGTTCCATCCGCGCGGATGAGGAAAAAACCATGAACAAGCGAATCTATTTCAACGCCTTCCATATGAATTGTGTCGTTCATCAGTCGCCAGGATTGTGGATACGTCCTGACGATCAGATGCACAAGTACACTGATCTACAAACCTGGATAGAGCTAGCGAAACTCCTCGAACGGGGCAAGCTCGACGCGCTGTTTTTGGCCGATGTGCTTGGCGTCTACGATGTCTTTCGCGGCAACCGTGAAGCGGCAGTAATCCAAGCGACACAAATTCCGGTCAACGACCCCATGCTGCTGATTCCGGCGATGGCCGCTGTCACTGAGCATCTCGGTTTTGCCTTCACCAGTTCGATGTTGCAGTACCATCCCTTCACCTTTGCGCGCTTAATTTCTACGCTCGATCATCTCACCAAGGGGCGTATCGCCTGGAATGTGGTCACTTCGTACTTAGAAAGCGCAGGTCGCAACTACGGACACTCCGGCTTGGCTGAGCACGATGAACGCTATAATGTCGCCGATGAGTATTTGGAAGTGTGTTACAAACTGTGGGAGAGCAGTTGGGAAGATGGAGCCGTGGTCAAAGACCGGCAGTGCGGCATGTATGCCGATCCACGTCGGATTCATAACGTTGAACATGACGGCCAATACTTCCACGTGCATGGGTGTCATTTGGCAGAACCTTCGCCACAGCGTACGCCAGTACTCTATCAAGCCGGAGCTTCACCGCGAGGGCGGACATTCGCGGCGCGACATGCCGAGTGTGTTTTCGTCATTGGCGCCAACCCCCAGGTCATAGGTCAATACATTCAAGATACGCGGGAGAGAGCCAAGCAACAGGGAAGAAATCCACAAGACCTACTCTTCCTTGCGTATGTCAAGGTAATTACGGGAGACAGCGAAGCCGCGGCGCGTCGGAAATACGACGAGTTCTTCGAGCAGATTAGTTACGATGGCGGACTCGCGTTGCTCAGTGGCTGGACCGGCATCGACTTCGGACAATTTGCCCCGGATCAACCGCTCGAATATATCGAAACCAACGCGATTCGTACTTTGGTGCATGGGTTCACCGAGGCTGACCCGAGCCACAAATGGACGCTCAAAGACTTAGCGAAGTACGTTGGGATTGGTGGCGCAGGGCCAGTACTTGTGGGTACGCCAGAACACATTGCCGATTCTTTCCAGGAATGGATTGAGGCAGGGGTTGACGGTTTCAATCTCGCGTATGCGATTACCCCTGGTTCCTTTGTCGATTTCATTGACGGAGTGGCGCCAGTGCTGCAGAAGCGCGGCATGATGCAAAAGGAATATCAAGCCGGAACGCTGCGAGAGAAGCTCTTCGGGCCCGGTCGTGCACGCGTCCAGAGTCCCCACCCAGCAGCATCGTATAGACGTTCGTCGACAGCTACAATCAACGCAAGCGCAACAGATTTTCGCCAGAGTGGAGCTTCGATCAATACGATACCCACATCATGAACCGCGGCGGATGAAGAACAACCCTGTAAAGCAACAGTCGAGTACAATAACAATGAGATTGACGGCTATGTTATTTTGCAAAACCTGCCAAATAACACTGAGAAAGTATCTCGAGAAAAAACGCAGTATCCCCCGCAAATAGCTGCGGAAGAATAGACGATTCAAAAATTGTGCACGTAGCTTATTTGGCAGAAACAGCGAGCTTTGCTGATTTGTATTAGGCCAACTAACATGCGTTAGACGGAAGGAGGATCGTTAGGCATGTTACGAGTCATCAGATTGGCGTTGCTGATAACAGTCGGGTGTGCTCCTCGGTATCCCAACTGGGAATACGTTCGGATTGAACGGCGGGTACCGGAGAGCAGATGCGTGTACAAGGTGCAAGAGTCGTGTCCCCGGCCCTCTGCGCTCGAAGGGTGTTTCAACTGGTTCAAGAAGCGGGCAACGAAGTTTGAGGCGAATACAGTCGTGATGACCGAAGATAATCTTGCTGAGTATTTCGCGTGCCCAGCGTCGTACTAAGGTTGTACCATAGAGCGCTACTGGATGTGGTACACTAGTGGACAACGATCAGAATTGCTCCCTCATTCCTGAGTACCTGCTGCACGACCTAGCACAAGCTCGCAGTATATTACTCAATCAGTAGCCGATCCCTGTCCCTATAGAAAGGTGTGTCGGTGAAGAGGATGTTGACTTTATCAGGCAAAATAGTCCCAGCCGTCGAATGATACTCGCCTTGCGTGGGCGTCACCGTGTATCTGCTGAAGGCATAACTCAACTCGTCGCCCAACTCTTTCCAGTAGGCGACCGTAAACCGGATCGGGCAGATCGGGAATGAACAGTTCAGGCCGAGCGTTTCGGGTCCCACCGGGCGCTGACCGGCAAGGTGTTATACTCTTGCCAGCAGACTTTCATCTCGCTTTCGATGCACGGCAGTTCTACTTCAGCGGAATGGCGGGTAAGCGCTTCAGAGTTCGGCTTGCCGGATCAACCGTAATTCCTACCGATTTAAGGGCTGTCACTCCGAGTAATGGTTCTGCTTCATCTAGAGCAAAGATGACGCGTCCGGCGGTAATTTCACCCATGAATCCGATCTGGACAAGCCCAAACTGATATTCTTCTACTGTTCCATCAGCAAGCTCGTATGTCATTTTTCCCACAGGTCTCACACCAATTCTTTTCAAAGCTTTAGCCGGGGCCAGCGAAGAGGAAGAAGTTTCATTTCCCTCCCTCTTCCCCTTTGGCCCGTTTTTCCTTTTCACCCTTCCCGTATTTGGGCTACATCACCACGACACTGCGAGCGACTTCGCCTTTTTCGAGTGCCGTCATTGCCGTGTTTACTTCGTCTAGTGAGTATGTCCGTGACACGAGCTCATCGATCTTCAGCTTCTTTTTCATATATAGGTCAATGAGTCGCGGCATATCAACGTGCGGCCGAGCTGAACCGTAGACCGATCCTTTGATCACTTTCTCCGTCAGCAAGCTGGACGCTGGGATCGTCACCGTGTCTTCACGTGACGGCGCGCCAACCACAATCGTTGTCCCACCTTGCCGTGCACACGCATAGGCTTGTTCGATCGTTTTTCCCAACCCGATCACTTCAAACGAATAATCAGCACCGCGTCCTTCGGTCAGGCTACGTACGGTCTTTACCAGATCTTGTTTGGTCGGGTTAATCGTGTGAGTGGCACCAAACCGCTTTGCATACTCCAGCTTGTTCTCCATCAGGTCGACACCAATAATCGTCGCTGCACCCGCGATCGCACATCCTTGAATGACGTTCAACCCCACACCTCCACAACCTATCACAACACAATTTGTTCCAGGCTCGACTTTTGCAGTGTTGATCGCTGCGCCAACTCCCGTCATCACACCACAACCAACCAAGCAGGCTTTATCGAGCGGCACATTATTCTCTACTTTTATACAGGAGGTCTCGGCCACAACAGTGTATTGGGCAAAGCATGACACTCCAGCCATGTGATAGATCGACTTGCCATTCTTCTTGAGGCGAGTCGTGCCATCTAACAGCGTTCCTTTCCCCATCGTGAGACGCATATTGTCACACAACACCGGTCGCCCAAGAGAGCAGTAATAGCAGTGTCCGCAATATGGTGCGAACGACAGCACAACATGGTCTCCAGGCTTGACCATCGTCACTTCTGGCCCAATCTCTTCGACAATTCCAGCGCCTTCATGCCCAGGAACAACGGGGAGTGGCGAGCGTAATACACCGTGAATAACTGAATAGTCGCTGTGACAGACACCATTGGCGACGATTTTTACACGGACTTCTCCTGCCTTGGGATTCTCTAGATCGACATCTTCAACCTTCAACAGGGTTTTGAGTTCATAGAGCACCGCGGCTTTCATAGGTTACCCTCCTGTTACTGTAGAAACGTGCTTTGAGTTCCAACCTTCACGCAATGCGTGACGCGTATTACGTCTTGTGTGTTACGTATTTGCAATACTGACTCTTCTCCACACATCACGTTTCGCGCACCATCTGTTACACTCCCTCTCGCAACACCGAACTTTCCAGAATCTGTACTGAGGCGGCATGAGGGTCGATTTTTCCTTCACTGATCTCGTCGAGAAACTGTGCGAAGGCAGAGTCGGTCTTGGCCTTTGTCGTCAGCCGTCGGCGCACCTCATACTCAACTCGTGCCATCAATTCTTCACGTCGGCGCGCTTTACGGCGACGTTGAAGTTCCCCGCTTTCACCGAGGTATTGATGGTGCCGCTCTAGCGCCTCAAATAACTCGGTCATCCCAATATTGTTGAGTGCCTGGGCTTGCAATACCGGAATACGCCAGAATGGTTGTCCAGGCTCAGGATGCGGCAGGTTGCTGTATTTCAAGTCGAGCATCAGCGTCAGCTCGGTCTGCATGCGATTGGCGCCGTCGCGGTCGGCTTTATTGACGACAAAAATGTCGGCAATCTCCATCAGTCCGGCTTTCATGACTTGTACGCCATCGCCTGCTTCAGGCACAACCGTTACAAGCACCGTGTCTGTCGCGCCCATTATATCAAGTTCAGTCTGTCCAACCCCGACGGTCTCGATCAAAACATAATCACGACCAAACGCATCAAGGAGTTTGGTCACATCTTTAGTCGCGCGCGAAAGGCCACCATGACTGCCACGCGTTGCCATGCTGCGGATAAAGACGCCTTTATCGAGGTAATGTTGGGTCATACGAATGCGGTCGCCGAGTAATGCACCACCAGTGAAGGGACTAGAAGGATCGACGGCCACGACACCAACCGTCTTCCCAGTTTTTCGCATCAATGCAGCGAGACGATCGACGACACTGGACTTTCCTGCACCAGGAGGGCCAGTAATACCAATAGTAAACGCTTTGCCAAGTCGCGGAGAGATCGCTTCCAAAATCGGGCCGACCTCTTTCCCTTCCCGTTCAACTAAAGTCATCAAGCGTGCCAGCGCCACTTCGTCGCCAGCAACCATTTTGTCGAGTAACTGTGTAAGCGTGATTGCCATGTAGGTGGTTCAATCTCCTTGCTGCTAAACGCTCAGCCATTAGCAATCAGCTTTCAGCATGATGGCGTTCTCGTCTTCCCACCCACCGACTACTGACTACTGACTACTGACTTAGCAGACCAGTCAGATTTCTTTAAGGTGGGCATGGGCCGCGAAAAAAGACGCTGTCAAAGTGGGAGTGGTTTGCTATGGTGAGGGCTAATGAGGCGTGTTGCGTGACATGTAAGATGTAAGAGACAAGCTTCACGTAACACGTTCCACGTAACACGCGTTGCGTATTGCGTGTTGCATATGATTCCTCGTGACTTGAGGCTCACTGCGCAGGAGACCCAATATGGAATGGGATACAATTCGTTTAGAAATAGAAGGGCAGGTTGGTTTCCTTATCCTTGATCGTCCGGCATCGCTCAACGCAGTCAACGATCAACTCATCCTTGATTTGGAAGAGGCATGTAAGACTATCCAGGCAGACTCCAACCTCCGCGTCATTGTCCTTAAAGGCGAAGGGCGTGCGTTTTGTTCAGGCATGGATTTACGCGCGGCGGCAAACCGCCCAGCTACGATTGAGGCCATTCGCACGACCTGGGAGCCATGGGAACGTGCGTTACAAATTCTCGATGCTCTCGACCAGTTAACGATCGCCTCAATCCACGGCCCGTGCTTAGGCGCAGGGTTTGAATTGATGCTCACGTGCGATTTTCGCATCGCTGCGAACACGGCGTTCTTTTCCTCACCGCAAGTGTTGTATGGTTCACCTGCCGACGCCACAGCGACATACCGGTTGCCTCAACTCATCGGCCTGGCGAAAGCAAAGGAAATTGTCATTCTTGGTGAGCGGTTTGATGCTACCAAAGCTGAACAATGGGGATTGTTGACGAGGGTGGTCGAGCCCGAACGCCTCGTCGAAGAAACACAGAACCTCGCCGAGCGCTGCTTACAAGTCGGTTGGAAAGCGGCGGCAGCGGTGAAGCATCTCCTTGCGCGTTCGTGGCAACTCGACGTCCAGACGCTAGAAGAAGAGATCGATCGCGGTCGTGCGGTTGCGTTGGAGACCACTGAGTTTAGCGAGTCGATGGAACTCTATCGGGAGAAGCGGAAGCCGCGGGTGTAAAGAAATGGGCGAAAGGGGGAAAAGGCGAAGAGGCGCAAAGGAAAGCTCGCGTGGTCTTCCTTTTCGCCGTTTACCCGTTTCCCCTAGTTTTGGCCTGTGAATGATATGCGTACGGCTCTCCTGCGTTTCATCACTGAACTCCGCACCGCTGGGCTGCGTATTTCTATCGCTGAAAGTATGGATGCGATGGAGGCAGTTGGCGCTGTTGGTCTAGAGCAAGACCTCCTCCGCGAAGCGCTCGCTACGAGTTTGGTGAAAGAAGAAGACGACCGCTTCACTTTTGATGAGATTTTCACTCGTTTCTTTTCCCGTCCAAGAGGACAACGCAAAGGCAAACTACAAACCAGCTCCGGCGAAGGCGAACGACAACACACAAAGACACAAGGCAATCTTGGACGTCCACAAGAACAGCCGCCTGAGCAACAACACACGACAAAGAGTCAGGTAGCCAAGCCATCCGAGCAGCGCCCAAACAACAAGGGCCAGGAGACGAAAAGTAACGAATCGACTTCGAACTCTGAACTCCGAACTTCTAAATCTGTACTCCGCCCTCTAGCCTCTGAACCCCGACCCCTGTCCCCCGAACTCCAAGTTCTAGCCCCCAGCCTCCAGCCCCCAGTTCCCAGGCACAAAACACTGCTCGAAAAACCTTTCCGTCTCTTCGATGCGCACGATGTCGAAGAAACAAAAGAACTTGTCGAGGCTCTTGCTCGTCAGTTGCGTGCTCGGCTCAGCCGACGCTATAAACCCCGCAAACATGGCCGACTCGATTTCCGTCGCACTATTCGTGCGTCCATTAGTCACGGCGGAGTGCCCATTGATTTATTCCTTCGTGACCGTCGTCCAGGAAAACCTGACCTGGTGGTGCTCTGCGACCTGTCTGGTTCCGTTGCTACGGTCACTGATTTTCTGCTTGCGCTTATCGCTCCGGCATCATCGTACTTTCGACGAGTGCGCATGTTTGCGTATGTGGATCGTTTGTGTGAAGTGTCATTTGAAAATGGCCACGTCGTGCCACATACAGAACTCGACCTTTATGCTCGGTCTGACTTCGGCAAGGTCTTACAACGCTTTTGGCAACAGGGTGGCGAACAGATGTTGAACCAACAGACGCTCGTACTCGTGCTTGGCGACGCACGGAATAATCGCCGTCCGCCACGACCGGACCTGTTGCTCCGCATTCGTGACTCGGCCAAGAAACTGGTATGGCTTAACCCCGAACCACTTGTGCGGTGGAACACCGGTGACAGTGTGATGAAACTGTACGAACCTGCCTGTGACATGATATTGGCGTGTGGTAATTTGCAAGAACTCTTCATCGCATTGAAACAAGCCTTATAATATAGGGTGCGCTGTGCGCACCAAAAAGGATCGAAATAATGAAACACGGCGAGACGCAACCAACTACCATGCCCCCGGTCCCACTTACTCTCGAAGGCTGGAGTATGCTACACCAAATGTTCCGCATTCGCTGGACAGCCTGGCGGGCCCTCCCGGCAGCAGAACAGAAAAAGGTCGTTGAAGAAGCGAGTGCCGTCCTCAGTGAAATGGAGCAGCACAAAGACGGACAGAGCGCGGTCTTCTCGATGCTTGGACACAAAGGCGATCTGTTGCTGTTTCATTTTCGTAAGACGTTCGATGAACTCAATGAAGCGGAGTTACAACTCACCACGCTTCGTTTCAACGAATTCCTCGAACCAACGACATCGTATTTGTCGGTCGTCGAAATGGGACTCTATGAAGGCAGCACACGCTTGTACACCTCACTGCAAGAGAAAGGCATTCAGCTAGGAACGGTAGAGTGGCAACAAGCCGCCGATACTGAGTTGGCCCGACAGCGACAAGCAATGGGAGCACGGCTGTGGTCAGAGATCCCACCGCGTCGTTACGTATGTTTCTATCCGATGGATAAGAAACGTGGAGAAGTTCACAACTGGTATAGTGCGCCAATCACCGAACGTCACCTTATGATGCGCGATCACGGCATGATTGGTCGCAAATATGCTGGACAGGTAACGCAAATTATTTCCGGCTCGATCGGATTTGATGACTGGGAATGGGGCGTTGATCTTTTTGCCGATGACCCTCTGGTGTTCAAGAAGCTGGTCTACGAGATGCGCTTCGACGAAGCTAGCGCGTTATACGGATTATTCGGTACGTTTTATGTTGGGCTGCGGTTTGCGGCGAACGAGCTGGGTGCATTACTAGCTGGGAAGGTGCCAACGTTCGGACCGGGACAAGCTTTACGATAGAAGTACTCTTTAGGTTATTCTGGCAACATGGATCACTTACGCTGAGGAACCGATGTTGACCTACAAGGCGATGTATAAATTTCTTGATCGGGGAGTCCACGCAGAAGTGTTAGATTTCCCCGGCACCATCACTTTCGGCGCTACTTTGGAAGAAGCACGACGGTTACTGGCTAGTGCCTTAGTGGATATGGCAGAAACCAATTTGCTGCGAGGTGAATCCTTGCCTCGCCCAGATCCGTCGTGTACTGATCCAGAAGCTGACCTAGAAGAGCCCATTCACTTATTGTTAAGTGCCGCTTCACGTGTCAGGTTCGTTCCGCAGGCATCGGCGCCATGAAACGCCGCGATCTACTCCAACACTTGAGTCAACATGGCTGCCGATTTGTACGCGAAGGTGGGGAACATTCGATATGGGAGAATCCAGCAACAAATCGCCGGACTTCAGTTCCACGTCACCGCGAGATACCGGGGTTACCGCCGCGAGAATCTGTAAGCAGCTCGCCATTCCAGAACCATCATAAAAATTATTTTCCCAAACGACATTGGCAGCTTACACCTGCCAAGCATGTGGTTACTTCTTCCCACTATTCATCGCCTGACTTAGCGCTTGACGATAGGGATGCGTATCCATGTAGATGCGTAAGACCTTGAACTTACCATTGTCATCAAACGTCCAAAAGTTGAGATTATTCATCACAATTGGTACGCCATCTTTGGTCTTGCCTTCGAGATGTAATGGGGCAACTAGTTTGTTCCCTTCGATTATGATATCCGTCGGTCCCGCGTGATAATCAACAAGGCTGTTCACCAAATTCGTATAGAACGCGCGCAACGCAACTTTGCCACGTATTCCTTCTTCCCCAGTCACCGGATTAATCATGTGGGCATCCTCTGCGAAGAGTTCGAGAATGCCGTCGACATTCCCTTTGGTGACGTTCTCGAAGTAGGTGCGCGCAGCTTTTTCCATCGCTTCCTGAGCTAAGGTTCGCCCCATACTGCCTTCCTTTCCTATAAGTTCGCTTGCAGATATTGCCGTAGACTCCGTGCCGTATGCGACGTGCGCCAGTGTTTGAGCAATTCCTCGGGCGGACCGCAGGCAACGACGTGGCCTCCGCCTGTGCCTCCTTCCGGGCCAAGGTCGATGACATAGTCTGCTTCTTTGACGATGTCGAGGTTATGCTCGATTGTGACTACCGTGTTGCCTTTGTCGACCAGACGATGCAACGCACGGATCAATTTCTCGATGTCAGCAAAATGTAATCCCGTCGTCGGCTCGTCTAACACATAGAGGGTTTTACCCCGTGATTCTTTTGCCAGCTCGTATGCAAGCTTGATACGCTGCGCTTCGCCGCCGGACAGCGAATTGCTCGCTTGCCCAAGCGTAATATAACCCATGCCAATGTCATCTAACAACTTGAGCGGTCCAGCGATTTTCGGCACGCCGTGAAAGAATGTGGCCGCCTCTTCAATCGTCATGTTGAGTACGTCAGCAATGTGTTTGCCATTGTAGGCCACGGACAAGGTTTCTTCGTTGTAGCGCTTGCCGCCACATTCTTCACAAGCAACGTATACGTCAGGCAGGAAACTCATTTCCATTTTGATCTCGCCCTGGCCGGCACAGGTTTCACAACGACCACCTTTGACGTTGAAAGAGAAACGGCCAGGTAAATAGCCCTTCAACCGCGCCTCAGGGAGCAGTGCAAATAGTTTGCGTACTTCATCCCAGAACCCAACATACGACGCCGGCACCGAGCGGGGCGTTTTTCCGATCGGTGTTTGATCCACTTCTACGACGCGTTCGATCGGATCGATTCCCTCCATGCGTTCATGCAAGCCTGCACGACCAGCGAACGAGCCTAGTTTCTTTTTTAGTCCTTTGACCAGAATCTCTTGCACCAACGAACTCTTGCCAGAGCCTGATACCCCGGTCACACAAGTCCAGGTCCCTACCGGAATCTGCACATCAATATTGCGTAGGTTGTGCTCTCGCGCGCCGACAACGGACAGGCGAGAACGGTTCTCGATAGAGCGCAGTGGCCCAAGGCGTGGATGCGCACTATGCAGGAACCGTCCAGTCACTGACTCGGGATTATCTTTTAAGTCATCCGGCGTACCAATCGCAATCACTTTCCCACCGTTGACACCAGCACCCGGTCCAAGGTCAATGACAATGTCTGCACTCGCAATGGTCTGTTCATCATGCTCAACAACTAATACCGTGTTGCCGCGCTGCTGCAGGTTGCGCAATGTCGAAATCAGTCGTTCGTTATCTCGCGGATGCAGCCCAATCGTTGGTTCGTCCAGAATGTAGCAAACACCGCGGAGGTTCGAGCCGAGCTGCGCAGCCAACCGTATCCGTTGTGACTCACCACCTGAGAGTGTGTCAGCGCGACGATCAAGCGTGAGATACGAAAGCCCCACTTCATTGAGGAACGATAAGCGCGGAACAATTTCTTTGAGGATCGGCTCGCCGATCATTGCTTCACGCTGCGACAACGGCAGGGTCGTCATATGTTGCAGACTATCCCCTGCCGACATTGCCATGACTTCCCATATCGCATGGCTACACACCTTAACCGCACGCGCGCGAGGATTCAGTCGCGTACCATTACACGCTGGACAGGGAACCTCGGTAAGAAATTGACTGGGATATAGATTTGCGTCTTCACCTTCACTACCGGTAATGGCGTCGTTGAGAATCGTAAACGCGCCACGCACAGTCTTACCATCGCCAAGAAATACTAATCGTCGCTGTTCAGGGTTGAGATTACCGAACGGTCGGTCAAGCGGGACCCCATGCTTTTTCACCTCACGCAACAATTTGGCATGCTCGTGATGAAATTCAGAGTGTGTGAGCGGGAATAGCGCTCCGTCATTGAGTGATTTGCTTGGATCCGGAACGACGAGCGCTGGGTCAAACTCCCACCGTGCCCCGAGACCCGAACAGTCTGGACACGCACCTTGGCGACTATTGAACGAGAAAAGCCGTGGGTCAAGCAGTTCATATCCTAATCCACACGACACACAGAAGAGTTTCTCACTATATGTGCGCTCCTCATCTTCACCTTTAAGATGTACCGCCCCATTGCCAACCCGAAGCGCAGTTTGCAGCAACGGCTCGATCTTCTGCACAGCTCCGTTTACAGTCGCACCCCCAATAACGATCTCGATATCGTGTTCCTTGTAACGCGCCAGGCTCATACCTGACGCGATTTGGGTCATACGTCCGTCGATGAGCGCCTCCTTGAATCCTAGTTTGCGCGCGCCTGCTAATGTGTCCTTATGAAACCCCTTACGCCCGCGGACTACTGGCGCGAGAAAAGAAACCTGCTGCCCACGGAAGTCACTACGCAAGCGATCAAGAATCTGACTGCGGCTCTGCACCGAGAGCGGCTGGGCACAGTTCACACAGTGCTGGACTCCCGCTTTCGCGTATAACAATCTGAGATAGTGCGAAATCTCAGTAATGGTGGCAACTGTCGAATTCCGCCCTCCTCGACTCATACGTTGCTCGATCGCGACAGTAGGCGGAATACCGGTCAATAAATCCACATTGGGCCGCGCCATCACTTTGATAAACTGGCGCGAGTAGGCAGACAAACTGTCAATGTAGCGTCGTTGCCCTTCCGCATAGACAATGTCAAACACCAACGTCGATTTCCCTGACCCAGATAATCCCGTGACGACTACCATCTCGTCACGCGGAATCTCGACTGAGAGATTTTGCAGGTTGTGTTCTTTGGCACCCACAACGGAGATCGAAGAGTTGGGAGTTGGGAGTTCGGAGTTCGGAGTTGGAAAAGTTTTTGCCTTGGAACCTGGAACCTGGAACCTGGAACCTGAAACTTTTTCAGACCCTGAACCTCGGACTTTAGACTTTGGACTTAGCGTTTGAGCGAGATATTGCCCCGTATACGACTTCTTCACTTTCGCGACTTCTTCCGGCGTCCCGGCGGCGATGATCTCTCCACCACCATCTCCACCTTCAGGGCCGAGGTCGATCACATGATCGGCGCATTTTATCACTTCAAGGTTATGTTCGATGATTAACACTGAGTGACCGCGATCAACAAGTTGATTGAAGGCACTGAGAAGTTTTTGAATGTCGGCAAAATGTAAGCCGGTCGTTGGTTCGTCAAAGATAAAGAGCGTGCTTGTCGCTTGCTCATCCTTGTCGCCTTTGAATAACGAAACTGTGGCTTCTTTTTCCATACCGATATGGGCAGCAAGTTTTAACCGCTGCGCCTCACCACCTGAGAGTGTGGTCAGCGACTGCCCAAGGCGCATGTATTCTAACCCCACCGCCGCTAGCGGAGTAATGCGTCTAATCAGTTCCGGCTGCTTTGAGAAAAACTCCAACGCTTCGGCAACCGTGAGGTTCATAATCTCGGTCAGGTTCTTCCCTTGATAGGTGACTTCCAAAACTTCCTTACGAAAGCGCTTTCCCTGACACTCTGGGCACGGCACGTACACATCAGAAAGAAATTGCATCTCGACTTTCTCGAAACCTTCACCTTTACAGGTCTCACAGCGCCCGCCTTCGACGTTGAAAGAAAATGTCCCAGGAGCATAACCGCGTAGCCGTGACATCTCGGTATCAGCCAACAAGCGACGCAGCGGGTCGAAGGCTTTGGTATACGTCAGCAGGTTCGCACGGGGCGTAGTCCCGATCGGCGCTTGATCAACAAAAATCACCTCAGCTAGTTGCTCTCCACCGGTAATGTCACGACAAGGACCAGGAATACCGACGGCTTCGCCTTTGCGTTTCTTCAGATTGCGATAGAGCACCTCTTCTACCAGGGTCGATTTTCCTGACCCCGACACGCCGGTGATACACACCATGCAGCCGAGTGGAATCGACACAGTAACATTCTTGAGATTGTGTGCCGTTGCCCCACTAATAGTGAGGGCCGGCCTTCCTTTGATACTTCGTCGACGCTTTGGCACCGCAATTTCAGCACGACCAGAAAGATATTTGCCTGTCAGCGACTTCTTATCTTGGAGAATCCGCTCATACGAGCCGGCAAAGACAACCTCCCCACCTTTCTCTCCAGCGAGAGGCCCCATATCAAGGATGTGGTCAGCTTCACGAATAATCTCTGGGTCGTGTTCAACCACCACCACCGCATTGCCATTATCACGCAATCCTTTGAGAATGCGCACTAAGCGGTGACTATCGCGCGGGTGTAATCCGATTGACGGCTCATCCAGGATGTAGAGTGTATTCACCAATGAGGACCCGATTGCCGTCGTCAGATCAACCCGCTCAAGCTCACCACCTGAGAGGGTGCGCGACTGGCGATCGAGCGTAAGATACTCAAGGCCGACTTCGACCAGGAATCGTAACCGCTTGCGGATTTCATCAAGAATGAGATGGGCGACTTGGTCCTGAAACACTGAAAGTTGTAGATCGCGAAAGAAAGCGTAACACTCACTCACACTCAGCTGATTGATGGCAGCCAAGGTGTTCCCGCCGACACGATACAGGAGTCCATCGGGTTTGAGTCGCGCGCCTTTGCAGGCTTCACAAGAAAAGTAGCCGCGATAGCGGGCGAGAAACACACGCACGTGCATTTTATAGGCTTTTCCTTCGAGCCAGCGAAACCAACCCCGCACGCCGTAATAATCGCCGTCACCATCAATGATGACCCGCTGCTGCTCGGTCGTGAGTTCCTGCCAAGGCACAGTCACTGAAATTTTACGTTTCTGACAGAACGACAGCAGTTCTCGTCGCTCCCATTGCGCGGCCTTGATCCGCCACGGCTTAATTGCCCCGTCTTTCAACGACAGATTCGGGTCAGGCACGATCAAGTCAAGATCAATATCGATCGTTCGTCCAAACCCGCGACACGTTTCACACGCCCCCAGTGGACTATTGAAAGAGAACAAATTCGGGACTGGCTCTTTATAGGTAATGCGGCACGAGGCGCACTCGAGTTGATCAGAGAATGGCAGCTCAGTGTTATTCTCATCGGGAAAGATTAGAATCAGCCGGCCTTTGCCATAATGAAATGCTTGCTCTAGAGAATCATGAATGCGCTTTTTACTGCGCGCGTTGAGCACCAGACGATCGACCAGCACAGTAAAATACTCTTGCCCTTCGACCGGGCGCTCGCCCAGGTCTTGGATATCAAGCACTTCACCGTTTTCGACTAAGCGATGAAACCCAGAATGTAACAAACCGTCACGAATCTCTACCCATGGTAGTGACGGGGGAGCCGAGATCGAGAAAGTCACAAGGAAACGAGTGCCTTCAGCTTGTGCCGCCGACAGTTTACGAAATACCGATTCTGCCGAATCGCGCTCAACGACCTCGCCGCATTGACGACAATGCAACACGCCGATCTTGGCAAACAGCAGCTTCAGGTGGTCATGCAGCTCGGTCATCGTCCCTACAGTCGAACGCGAGGTTCGCACCGGACGGTTTTGATCAATGGCAATCGCCGGCAGGATGCCTTCGATCTTTTCGACCTTCGGTTTATCCATGCGGTCGAGAAACTGGCGCGCGTACGCCGAGAAACTCTCCACATACCGTCGCTGCCCTTCTGCATAGAGGATGTCGAAGGCGAGGCTCGACTTCCCCGAACCGCTGACGCCAGTTACTACTGTCAGTTGGTTCAGCGGGATTTGTACATCGATATTTTTGAGATTGTTCTGCTGCGCGCCAATGATGGTAATCGCGCCAGCGTTGGCATTACTGTGTTGTACTCCGTTGGTGCTCACCCACGTCCTCCGCTTTCAAGCTCTCAGCTCTTAGCTATCAGCTTTCAGCTCTTTTTTCTTCCTTACTCCTCTCTTATTCCCCTTCTCCCCATTTTCCCACTTCCCTGGGTCGAGCCGACTGCTGATCGCTGACAGCCGAACGCTTTCTCATAGTCGCTCCATGCCAGTGAGTCCAGACGGGCACTATGCTACAGTAAGGGCGTCTCAGGAGGCATCGCATGGGGGGAGAATTTTGGTTGGAAGCCGGGCTGATTCTCTTGTTAATTCTTGCCAATGGCTTCTTTTCTGGTTCAGAGATGGCCATTATCTCGGTCCGCCGCAGCCGGATTGATCAACTGGCAGAGGAGGGACACAAGTCCGCCCAGGTGGTCGCGCGTCTCAAAGACGATTCCGACCGTTTTCTCGCGACGGTCCAGGTTGGCATCACGCTCGTTGGTTCTCTTGCCTCAGCGTTAGGTGGTGCCTCAGCAATAGAATTCCTACGTCCACTCTTGCAGCAGAGTGAGACTGCCTTCATTCGTGAATGGGGTGAAGCCCTAGCCCTCGGCGGAATCGTGATTGTTATCTCCTATCTCTCCTTAGTGTTGGGAGAACTGATCCCGAAGTCGCTCGCGTTGCGCTACTCAGAACAGATCGCGCTGTTTGTCGCGCGCCCACTTGATGTGCTCTCGCGCATGTTTTCTGCTGTCGTTTATTTTCTTACGGCCTCGTCGAACGTCTTACTTTTCTTCACTAGCAGCGGGACCAAATCCACCGAAGCGTTGGTGTCAGAAGAAGAGGTGCGCTATCTTGTCAGTGAAGGCGCAGAAAAAGGCGTCTTCGATGACACCGAAAAAGAGTTTATTCACAGTGTGTTTGATTTTGCCGACACATACGTTCGGGAGGTGCTTACGCCGCGCACCGAGATTCACGGCCTCGAAGTCAGCACTTCAACAACTGACGCGCTCCATGAAATGATCGAGAGTGGGTTCTCACGCATGCCCGTCTATGAAGAAGACCTCGACCACATTATTGGCATTGTGCACATTAAGGAGTTGTTGAAAGTTCGCGAACACGGAGAATCCGCCTCACTACGCCACCTGTTACACCCGGCCTATTTCGTTCCCGACTCAATGCAGATCAGTCATTTGTTACGTGAACTACAGGTGCGGCGATCGCCCATGGCAGTTGTCGTCAACGAATTCGGCACAGTCATTGGCATCGCCACGATTGAAGACATTATGGAGGAGATCGTCGGCGAGATTCGTGACGAATATGATGTCGATGAAGAGCAGCCTGTGCAGGAGATTGCTGAAGGCGTGCTACTCGTTGAAGGTGGGGTCGCCCTCAGTGACCTTAAGGAAGAGCATGGGATTCCCCTTGAAGAAACCCTATCCTACCGCACCCTCGCAGGGTTTCTCCTTGCCCGTCTCGAACGTATCCCGCGTGGGCGCGAGACTATTACCCATGAGGGCTATCGTTTCACGATTGTTGAGATGGACGGACGGCGGATTGCGAAAGTGCGAGTCGAAAAGATCGACCCGCCTATACCTTCCGTTACACCAGAAACTCAGCCATCAGCGAAGGTGTAGACTCCTAGAGTCCTAGACTCCTATTGGCAGACCTCAGCCTTCCGATACCCTGCGGCAATTGCCTTCCGCTCACTGGCAAAGACGACTTGATTATTAGGGTTGATCAAATCGTAGCCGCGACATCCAACCGTCCGATACTTTTTGCTGAGCCGGTTAGCACGGACTGCACTTGCAACCGAGACTCTCTCAGCCATCGCTATCTGTACTGGAGCAGGTACTCTCCTTCGCTTATCGATTGATATCGTCGCAGCATTCACTGCTTTATTCACTCGCTGTGAATAATGAGTCTGATTCACTGTTGCTGTTTGCGTGTTACGCAGCGGCGATTTCCGACTCGCAACCGGAGGTTGTGGAATCTCTCCAGTAAACTGATACGGCTGTGAGTGTTGCACATGCGCAACGATATTATCAGCGTACGCTCCCGCCAGGTCAGTCACATCATTCAAGACCAGGAGATTTTCCGCATTGCGCTCTTCCGCCGCCTTGGTGAAATTGAACGAGCCGGTAATCAGCGTGGTGTTGTCGATCACCATTACTTTGTTATGCGCAATCGCATGCTGGTCGTCGATCAAGGTTCTGATACCCGAATTGTTGAGGAACGTCGCCGCGGTGTATTTATCGGTTTCATTGGACTTGTCTAACACCGCCAGCACTTCGACTCCTCGTTTATGAGCAGCAATTAGCGCCTCAGCAATTGGAGCCGAAGTAAAGCTATAGGCTTGTACCCAAATGCGCTGCTGCGCCCGGTTGATTTCTCGGACAATAGCTTCGGTACCACCACCGTCAGGTGAGAAATAGACGGCAGTACTCATCGGTTCGAGCGGGCCACGGAACGCACTACAACCCGACATCAAAATGAAAAGTCCAACCAACGACCAGAGGGCATCACGCACCTTCCATTCCATCTTCCACCTCCGCACACCTCTGTTGCTCATATAACAAGTAGCTGGTTTTCTCTGGCAAGGCAAACGAGCAACGGCACCCCAGCAGTTGACCGCGCCCTAGGTTTCAGACTATGAACACCTGTCCGACCGCTCACACTCTCAGCGCTAAAGGGGGGTCTCATATGGCAGAAGTAAGTAAGGATAAACTCCTCAAGATGTACCGTACCATGCAGACGATCCGTCAGTTCGAAGAACGACTACGTGATTTATTCAAGGAAGGGAAAGTCCCTGGCTTCGTCCATGTCTCAATTGGTGAGGAAGCCTCAGCAACTGGCGTGTGTGCCGCCCTCACCGACACAGATTACATCACCAGCACGCATCGAGGCCACGGCCATCTGCTTGCCAAAGGTGGCAAACTCAAACCCATGATGGCCGAACTCTTTGGCCGCAAGACCGGGTACTGCAAAGGCAAAGGCGGCTCAATGCACATCGCCGACTTTAGCATTGGCATTCTTGGTGCGAACGGCATCGTTGGTGCGGGTCTGCCGATCGCGACTGGTGCTGGGCTGGCAGCAAAAATGAAAAAGAGTGGACAAGTTGCAGTGTGCTTCTTTGGTGACGGGGCCTCGAACGAAGGTACCTTCCACGAATCGCTCAACATTGCCTCGTCTTGGAAACTCCCAGTCGTCTATGTCTGCGAGAATAATCTCTACGGCGAATTCACTGCCGGCAAAGATGTCACCTCAGTCAAAGACATCGCGGATCGCGCACGTGGACACGACATGCCTGGGATTATCATCAACGGCAACGATGTGATCGAAGTCTACGAAACAACTTCAGAAGCTGTTGCCCGCGCACGCCGCGGAGAAGGCCCCACGTTAATCGAATGCAAAACCTACCGTTGGGAAGGCCATGTGGTAGGAGAAGAAGCTTTTCTCGGCAAGAAAGCCTATCGTCCGACAGACGAGATCGCCGAGTGGAAAAAACGCTGCCCAATTGTCTCGTTCGAGAGTCGCTACACGGCAAACGGGATGTTCAACGTAGCTGAACTCGACGCCATCAAAGCCGAGGTTAAACGTGACCTTGACGAGGCTGTGCAATTCGCTATCGACAGCCCATTGCCAGCGCCAGAAGAGGCGATGGAAGATATGTTTTCCGCCGCGTGAGAAAGACGAAAAGGGAAAAAGGGGAAATGGTGAATAAGGATAAAAGATAAGGGATAAAGGAAAGAAGATGAGAAAGTTCTGGATGAGTTTTCCGTTTCGCCTTTTCGCCGCTTCCCCTTTTCGCCCTTCCCTCTAGAAAGCAACACTGATTGTCTATCGTTGACACTAACTGTTTAAGGGAGTGCGAGTATGCCAGAAATTTCATACATTCGAGCGATCAATGAAGCGTTACGCGAAGAGCTACGTCGCGACCCGCTGACGTTTGTTATGGGATTGGATGTGTGGGTGGGCGCTTTCGGCGCGACCAACGGATTAACTGACGAGTTCGGACCCGAACGGATTCGTAATGCTCCTATTTCTGAAGCTGGATATGCTGGAGCAGGCGTGGGCGCGGCGATGGCCGGAATGCGGCCCATCGTCGAAATCGAGTTCGCCAGTTTCTTCTATTGCTGCTGGGATCAGGTGTGTAATCAAGCGGCAAAACTGCGATACATGTCTGGTGGACAAGCGGATATTCCTATCACATTCCGTGCCGCGTATGGTGCGACAGGCCAGGCAGCAGCCCAACACTCCGAGACGGTGTACGCGCAGTTCATGAGCGTGCCAGGGCTGAAGATCGTTGCCCCGTCAGACCCCTACGATATGAAGGGTTTGTTAAAGAGCGCGATCCGCGACAACAACCCCGTCCTCGTCTTCGAACATATGGGGCTTGGCCGTTTGCGTGGTCAAGTTCCTGACGAAGATTACGTTGTGCCGATCGGCAAAGGCGCAGTAAAACGTGAAGGAAAGGATGTCACGCTCGTGGCTATTGGCCTGATGGTGTCAAAAGCCCTTGCTGCCGCCAAGACCTTAGAGCAAGAAGGCATCTCCGTTGAAGTGGTCGATCCACGCTCGCTGGTTCCGCTTGATGAAGAAATCATTCTCAATTCTGTCGGAAAAACTCACAAAGTGTTGGTTGTTGATGAAGGTCACCTGCGCGGTGGCGCAGCGGCAGAAATTGCCGCGGTGATTGCAGATAAGGGATTTGACCTGCTCGATGCACCGGTCAAGCGACTGACGACGCCTGATGTACCTATCCCCTTCAGCCCACCGATGGAAAAGTTCGTCCTACCCGATGACACAAAGATTGTCAAAGCGGTGAAGGCACTCATCGGGTAAAGACCGATCTCCGTTAGTTTTACGTGGGGAAAAGGCGAAAAGGCGAAAAGGCGAAAAGGAATAAGAAGGGAGTCTTCCTCAGAAACGCTGTCTTTGTTTTCCTTTTCCCCGTTTACCCATTTCCCCTTTTCCCCCTTCTATGTGGTGAAGCTGAAAGCGGTTTGGTTCAATACAGAAAACGCAGGAAGGGGAAAAAGCCGTGGCGGTAGAAGTGACCATGCCGAAGTTCGGTCTGACCATGACCGAAGGAACTATCCAGAAGTGGTTCAAGAATGAAGGCGACGCGATCAAAGCTGGCGAGGCGATTTTCGAAGTAGAGACGGAAAAGGTACTCTACGAAGTAGAGTGTTCGGCAACTGGAACTGTGGCGAAGTTGCTGTACCCTCTTGAGGCAGTGGTTGCGGTTGGACTGCCAGTTGCCATCATTGCTGAAGCTGGTGAGAACGTCGCTGAAGTTGCCGCTCGGTATGGTAGTGGCGCACCGACCACGCAAGCCGCCGCAGCCCCACCTGTCACTGCACCCAATGCTGCACCAGCCGCCGCCGCATCAGCCAGTGGTCGCAGAGAAGGTGCGCCTGTTACTCCTGCTGCTCGTAAGCTCGCGCAAGAGAGTGGTATTGATGTCTCACAGCTTGTTGGTACAGGGCCGGGAGGTCGCATTACGCGCGAAGACGTCGAGAAAGTCATTGCCGATCGCGCGAAAGCGCCAACTCCGACAGCCGTCCCGGCGTCAGTTACAGCTCCAGCGGCTACACCTGCACCACGCCCTGCTGCAGTGCCAGCTCTGGCTGGCCAAAGCATGCCATTACGTGGCATGCGTAAAGTCATCGCCGAACGCATGCATAAGAGCCTCCAAGGCAGTGCACAGCTCACGATCACGACTGAAGTTGACGTCACACAACTGATCGACCGTCGTCAAGAGGTGCAACGCGAGTTCAACGCCACCTATACCGACTTCATCGTGCAAGCCTGTGCTCATGCGCTCAAGCAACATCCTCGCATGAATTCGACGCTCGATGGCGAGACGATTCGTCACCTTGAGCAGATCAGTGTCGGAATCGCGGTTGCTTTGGAGGAAGGCTTGATCGTTCCGGTAGTAGCGAACACCGACAAGAAGTCACTCAAAGAGATTGCTCAAGAAGCCCGGGCTCTGGCTGAAAAAGCACGTGCGGGAAAACTGACTCTAGAAGAAGTCTCCGGCGGGACCTTTACCGTATCCAACCTTGGCATGTTTGGGGTAGATGGCTTCACTCCAATTATCAACGCACCACAGACCGGAATTCTTGGGGTCGGACGCATTGTCGAGAAGCCAGTGATTTATCGCACTGAAATCGCCAAACGATCAATGATGGTGCTGAGTTTAACGTTCGATCACCGCATCATTGACGGTGCACCTGCAGGAGCATTCTTGCAGACTGTCGCTGATCTACTGGCACACGGCAATCGTATTTCGTTGGATGCGCGATAAATGGCTAACGAATCTGCCTGGGTTTTTGAAACGACTGACTACGAGGGAACGTCTGTCGTACTCAGCCAAACAACCTGGCATGCCAAGGCTGGAAATAACAAATCAGGGACTCACCCAGAGATCAGAGACTATCTGGAAGAGGTGCAGATTACGATTGGCATCTCCAGATTTGGTCTTTCAAAGCACTAAATCGGACCACAAGAGCTTCGTACAGCTCCTCCGCAGTTCTCTTTCGTAGCGTGCGCCATGCGCACGAATGGAGGTAACTGGGGACTCGCGCGCCCAGCGCACGCTACGCGGAGTGTACCAATGTCGTGTGGTTCGATTTAGAGATGAGCGGTCGCGCATATTTTATCGGCTTCGTGCTGGGCGAGGAGACCTCGCTGGGAAACATGTGGTAGTTGTTGTAAAGTACGTTCACGAGACGGCTGGGAAAAGAGGCTAGGTGGGAACTGTATATTTAAGCCGAGCTGTGTACTCTCGAGGAGTGCGATTATGGCCGAAAACGACGAACGTTCCCCAATAAAAGCAGTGCAATATGACTCTCAGGCTGACATCTTGAGTTTTTCTTTCATAGACACCCCTCAGTCTGCGGTAGCAGAAGAAGCAGCGGATGAGGTCTGGGTTCGCTATGAGCTACAGACCCACCAAGTGATCTCTATCGATATTCTCAATTTTTCAGCGCGCGTACGAGAGGCTTTTGGCCCCACACTCGTTTATACAGAGCGGACCGATCCCCAACGTCTAGAGGCTCTCTTAGGGCTGCCTCTCCCTGCAAAAGAAGGAAACTCCTAAACGGAGCGGTCAACGAAAGGAGAATGCTCCGGTAAGGAGGCTTTGATGTCTACTCCCACGTCGGCTGTCGGCATGTCGCGCAAGCTTGCCGCCATCTTTAGCACCGATGTCGCGGGTTACAGCCGCCTCATGGGCGACGATGAAGAAGCCACCATCCGTACCCTCACCGCCTATCGCACAGTAATCTCCTCTCTCATCCAACAGCACCGGGGCCGTGTGGTCGATTCTCCTGGCGATAACCTATTGGCTGAGTTTGCCAGCGTCGTCGATGCCGTGCGCTGTGCCGCCTCAGTCCAGCATGAACTGAAAGTGAAGAACGCAGAGCTACCCGACCAGCGCAAGATGCAGTTTCGCATCGGCATCAATCTGGGTGACGTAATTGTTGAAGGCGACCGACTCTACGGTGATGGGGTCAACATCGCCGCGCGCATGGAGAGTCTGGCCGAGCCAGGCGGGATTTGTATTTCGGGCACGGTCTACGATCACGTCGAGAACAAGTTGGCTTTGACCTATGAGGACTTGGGCGAACAGGTGGTGAAGAACATCGCTAAGCCGGTACGAACGTTTCGGGTAGTGATGGATGAAATCGCAGTGGCTCTGGCCGAGCAAGCCGTGCTTCGACAAGCTCAGCACGAACGGATACCGACTCCGCTCACCCTGAGTCTGTCGAAGGGTGCTCAACTCAAACG
>Ga0081539_10001890_pt1 | contig 32490 bp, 27 predicted proteins | sample TabmetS4T2R2_FD_71023 | JGI IMG/M metagenome (GOLD analysis project Ga0081539, IMG submission 71023) | Tabebuia heterophylla rhizosphere microbial communities from the University of Puerto Rico - S4T2R2 | ecosystem: Host-associated > Plants > Roots > Rhizosphere ... | reverse complement strand
GCCGCGTACCTGCTCGCCCAGTGGCTCCGGACCCGGCCGGGAAACGTTCTGGTCACGCTCAGCAGCACGTTCTTCCGCGGCGAGGAGGAACGGGAGATGGGCTTCCGGGCCACGATGGGCCGCCTGCAGCCGCACCGCCGCCTCATCGATGTGACCGAGAGCGACGGACTGGACAGCACCCAACACGATCTCGTACTGGGGGCGTTGACCGAGGACCCGAGCATTCGCGCCGTGTACTCCATCGGCGGTGGCAACGTCGCTACGGTCGCCGCCTTCGATGCCCTCGACCGTCCCTGCGTGGTGTTCATCGGCCACGACCTCGACCATGACAACACCCGGCTGCTGCGTGACGGCCGGCTGTCGGCGGTGCTGCACCACGAACTCAACCAGGACATGCGGCGCGCCTGCCAGATCATCATGCAGGCGCACCGGGCACTGCCGGGACCCATCGTGTCCTGGCCGTCGAACATCCAGGTGATCACGCCGTACAACGTGCCGGGTGGGAGCCCGGTCATCCGATGACTGAGGGCTCGATGACGGCGTCGTGGCGGTGTGTCGGCGCCCGCGGCGAGGGGGTCGGCGGCCGAGCAGAGGCCTGTTAGGCTCCTCGTCGCACGGATCATGTACACCATGTTGCCGATGCCCCGGGGAAGGGACTGTCGTGACTCTGCCCAACGGCCTGGACCTGCGCCCGGTCGGCGTGACCGAGCCGGATTTCGCCCGGGATCTGGTCAGTAACCTGTATTTCGGGCGGGGCACGACGATCGAGTCGGCCAGCGTCCAGGACGTCTACCAGAGCCTGGCGATGACCGTCCGGGACCGGCTGGTCGAGCGGCGGGCGCGTACCGTCGCGGCGTATTTCGCGACCAACCCGCGGTTCGTCTACTACCTCTCCGCCGAGTACATGCTGGGTCGGCAGCTGCGGCAGAACCTTCTCTACACTGGCACCGGCGACGTCGCCCGCGACGCGCTCAGGGGCTTGGGCCGGTCGCTGGACGAGGTGGCCGACCGCGATGTCGAGCCCGGGCTCGGCAACGGTGGCCTCGGCCGGCTGGCCGCCTGCCTGCTCGACGCGCTGGCCACCGCCGACATCCCCGCGGTCGGCTACGGCATCCGGTACGACCTCGGCCTGTTCCGGCAGACGATCGTCGACGGGGCGCAGGTGGAGCGCCCGGACGACTGGTCGTTCGACGGAAGCCCGTGGGAGTTTCCGCAGGACGACCGGTACGTGGTGGGTTTCTACGGGCGGGTGGAGGACACCGACGGCCGGCGGCGCTGGATTCCCGGCGAGACGGTCCTCGGCGAGCCGAGTCACATGCTGGTCCCCGGCTACGGCACCGGGACGGTCAATCTGGTCCGGCTGTGGCGGGCCCGTGCCGACAGCGACGCGTTCGATCTGGCCGACTTCGCGGACGGCCGGTACGCCGAGGCCGTCGAGGGCGTCGTGCGCTCGGAGAACATCAGCAAGGTGCTCTACCCGGCGGACAGCACCGAGTTCGGCCGGGAGCTGCGCCTCAAGCAGCAGTACTTCCTGGTGTCCTGCTCGCTGCGGGACATCATCCGCCGGTTCCACCTGCGCAACAGCGACTGGGCCGCGTTCGCCGACAAGACCGCGATCCAGTTGAACGACACGCATCCCGCCCTCGCGATACCGGAGCTCATGCGGCTGCTCGTGGACGAGCACGGCGTCGGCTGGGATGCCGCCTGGTCGATCACCCGGCGGACGTTCGCCTACACCTGCCACACCCTGTTGCCCGAGGCGCTGGAGACCTGGACGGTCGGCCTGTTCGAGCGGCTGCTGCCACGTCACCTGGAGATCGTCTACGCCATCAACCAGGCGCACCTCGACGAGGTCGCGGCGCGGTTTCCCGGAGACGGCGAGCTGCTCCGCCGGCTGTCGCTGATCCAGGAGGAGCCGGAACGACGGGTACGGATGGCGCACCTCGCCGTCGTCGGCAGCCACGCCGTCAACGGTGTGGCCGAGCTGCACACCCGGCTACTCACCGAGACCGTCCTGGCCGATTTCGCCAGGCTGTGGCCGGGCCGGTTCCGTAACGTCACCAATGGGATCACGCCGCGCCGGTTCCTGCGGCTGGCCAACCCGCAGCTCGCCGCGCTGATCAGCGACCGGCTGGGCGGCGACGGCTGGCTCACCGATCTCGACAAGCTTGACGAGCTGGCGCCGCTGGCCGATGACCCGGAGCTTCGAGTGCGGTGGCGCGCCGTCAAGCGGGACAACAAGCGGGACCTGGCGGCGTACGCGCGGGCCGTGACGGGCGTCGCGGTCGACCCCGATGCGCTGTGCGACGTACACGTCAAGCGGTTCCACGAGTACAAACGGCAGCTGCTCAAGCTGCTGCACGTGGTCACACTGCACAACCGGCTGCGCGCCGACCCGAGCGCGGACGTGCCCCGTACCGTGGTCTTCGCCGGCAAAGCGGCGCCGAGCTACCACGCGGTCAAGCGGACCATCCAGTTGATCAACGCGGTGGCGGCGGCGGTCAACGCCGACCCGGAACTCGGTGGACGGCTCACCGTCGTCTTCCTTCCCGACTACAACGTGTCTCGCGCCGAATTGATCGTGCCGGCCGCGGACTTGTCGGAACAGATCTCGATGGCGGGCAAAGAGGCATCCGGTACCGGAAACATGAAGCTCGCCCTCAACGGCGCGGTCACCATCGGCACCCTCGACGGGGCGAACATCGAACTGAGGGAGCGGGTCGGCGCGGACAACTTCTTCACCTTCGGTCTGGACGCCATGCAGGCGGCCGCGCTCCGCCGCGGCGACTACCGGCCGGCGGAGTACGCCGAGTCCGATCCCGAGCTGGCCGCGGCCCTGGACGCCATCGGCAGCGGTCGCTACGGCGACGGCTTCGGCGACGTGCTGGACTCGATTCTCGGCCGGGACGAGTACCTCACGCTCGCCGACTATCGCTCGTACATCGACGCGCAGGACGCGGCGGCAGCCGCCTGGCGCGACCCCACCCGCTGGACCCGGATGTCGATCCGCAACACCGCGCACTGCGGGTTCTTCTCCGCCGACCGGGCGGTGGCGGATTACCGGGACTGGATCTGGCGGGTGGATCCCGTCCGGGTGCCACCCCGCTGAGTCATCCTCCGTCCGCACGTCGGCGGAAACGGGTCAGGAACTCGGCGGCTTCGCGCAGCGCGGTGCTCGGGTCGCCACGCAGCCGGCATTCGAGCGTGAGCCACCCGTCGTAACCGATCTCGTGCAGCGCGGCGAACACGCCGGTGAAGTCCAGGTGGCCGGTGCCGGGCTGCAGCCGGTTGGAGTCGTCGACGTGTACGTGCGCGATCCAGCCTTCGGCCTGCCGGATCGCGGTGGCGAGATCGTCCTCCTCGATGTTCATGTGGAACAGGTCGGCGCATACCCGTACCGAATCGAAGCCGGCCCGCCGGACCTCGGTGGCAAGCTCGACGGCCTGGCCGAGACGGTTGATCATGTAGTCCTCGTACCGGTTGATCGGCTCGACGGCGAGCCAGACGCCTTCCCGGGCGGCGTGCTCACCGAGCTGGATGAGTGCCTCCAGCAGGACCTTGCGGTCCTCGGCGGCGTCGCGTGGCGGCACGAACGGCGGCAGGCGGAGGCTGAACATACCCCAGCTCGCGGGCGTGAGAACGCCCTCACCGCCAAGCTGCGCGATGACGCTGAGCTGCGACCGTAACTGGGCGATCGCATCGCGCCGGCGGTCCGGGTCGAAGTCGCCGATGAAGTGGTCGGTGTCCGGGCAGACCGTTCGCGCCACCACGCCCGCGCGTGCCGCCGCCTCGAATTCCGGCATCCGGGCGGCGAACCGCAGGTCGCCTCGGGCGCGGAGCTCGATGCCGTCGTAGCCGGCCTCGCGGGCGAACGCGAACTTCTCCACGAGGTCCTTACCGGGAAGCAGTTGCTCCTGGCAGGCCAGTCTCATGACCATGCGACCCCCTCGATGCGACGATGGGTCGAGCGTAATGTGCGAAGGAGGGGGCGATGCCCCGAACCCTGGTCCTCGACGGTCCCCGCCGGCTGCGGTTGGCCGAGCAGCCCTCGCGTCCGCTGGGCGCCGGCGAGGTACGGCTCAGATCCCGGCTCAGCGGCATCAGCCACGGCACCGAGCTCAGCCTGTACCGCGGCACCTCCGCGTTCACCGACAAGGTGTTCGACAAGGGCCTGCGAGCGTTCGTCGAGCCACCCGCCGGAAGTGCGTCGGCCTATCCCGTCACCCTGGGATACGAGATGATCAGCGAAGTGGTCGAGGTCGCTCCGGACGTGACCGAGGTGCGGCCCGGCGACCTGGTACACACCGGTACGCCGCACCAGGAGGAGACGGTCCTCGACGTGACGACCTCGTTGCAGGCGACGTATCCCCTGGTCGTGCTGCCGACCAGCGAGCGCGTCGAGCGGGCGTTGTTCATCAGCCTGGCGGCCGTCGCGTTGCAGGCCGTCCACGACGCGGAGATCAAGCTGGGTGATTCGGTGAGCGTGCACGGTCTCGGCGCCATCGGGCTGCTGACCGTGCAGATGTGCCGGCTGGACGGGATCCAGAACGTCGTCGGCGTCGATCCAGACGGCCGCCGCCGGGATCTCGCCGCCAAATTCGGGGCGACCCATGTGCTCGATCCGACCGCCGAGCGACCTGTCGGGCTCGCCATCCGGGACATCAACGGCGGCAACGGCGTGGACGTGGCCATCGACGTGTCCGGTTCGGACCGTGGTCTGCAGGGTGCCCTCGCGGCGGCCGGCCTGGGTGCGAACGTGGTCGCCGCCGGCTTCTACCAGGGCGGCGCCGGCAATCTCCGGCTGGGTGAGGAGTTCCACCACAACCGATTGTCGATCATCGCGTCGATCGGTGGATGGGGCACGCCGGACCGGCATGCCCCACTGTGGAACCGGCGGCGGGTGATGGCGGCCGCGACCAGCCTGCTGTTCACCGATCGGGTGTCGGTGGAAGGCCTGCTGGACCGCAGCTACCCGTTCGACCGGGCACCGGAGGCGTACCAGTGGCTGGACGGTGAACCTCAGGGAGCCGTGAAGGTGGCGCTGGACTACGGCGACGGCCCGCGGTGACTAGTCTGCGGACCAGCCACTATGAAAGGGATCAGGCATGCGAGCGTTGCAGTACACCGCGTACGGGGATCCGGACGTCCTGCGGTGGGCGGATGCCCCGGATCCGCACGCCGGCCCCGGGCAGATCCGGATAGCCGTTCGGGCGGCCAGTGTGAACCCGATCGACTGGAAGGCCTTCTCCGGGATGATGGCCGGGGGCAAGCCGATGACCGGCACCGGGTATCTCGGGTATGACGCCGCCGGCGTGGTCGACGAGGTCGGCGAGGGCGTCACCGGGGTGTCCGTGGGTGACGACGTGTTCGGTCAGGGCCGCAACACCCAGGCGGAGTACGCCGTCCTGGACTCCTGGGCGGCCAAGCCGCCGCCGGTCGACTGGGCGGTCGCGGCCGCGGCGGGGGTGGCCGGGGAGACCGCCGAGCGCGGTCTGCGATTGTTGGGCGTCGCGGCGGGCGACACCGTCTTCGTCGATGGCGGTGCGGGCGGTGTGGGCGCGGTGGCCGTGCAGATGGCGATCGCCCGCGGCGCCAGGGTGATCGCCTCCGCCGGCGAGGGCAATCACGACTACCTGCGGGAGATCGGTGCGACCCCGGTGCGCTACGGCGACGGCGTGGCGCAGCGGGTGCGGACCGCTGCCGGCGGCCCGATCGACGCCGTCTTCGACGTGGCGGGCAAGACCCCGATCGAGGAACTGGTCGGCCTCGTCCGGGAGCCGTCCCAGGTGGTGACCATCGCCAACTTCGCGGCCGGTCCGGCCGGGGTCCGGATTACCGGGGGCAGCGCGGACAGCCGCCCCGCGCAGGCCCTGGCCCTGACGGCCGAGTTACTGGTGCAGAACAAACTGGTGATCAAAGTACAGACGTTCCCGTTCCACCGGGCCGCCGAGGCATACCGGATCAGCCGCGGCGGCCATGTTCGTGGAAAGCTCGTCCTGGTGCCGTGAACCGGAGTCGACCGGCGGTGGGGCATGGTTCTACGGTTGTCCGGTGAGCTACAACCAACTGCTCGCCGACCAGCCGCGACCGGAGGTGGCCCGGTCAGCCGTGCTGATCGGGGAGATTCACGTCGGCGCGGGTGCGATCCTCGCTCAGGGCCTCGTCGTCCGCGCACACGGCGCGGCGGTGAGCATCGGCAACCACTCGGCCATCCTCGAGAACGGGGTGGTGATCGGTACGCCCGAATATCCGGTCCGGGTCGGTCAGCGCACCGTCTTCGGCCACCGCGCCACGATCGTCGGCGCCGTCGTCGGCGACCTGTGCGAGATCGGCAACGGGGCGATCCTCATGCCGGGCTCCCGATTGGGCCGCGGCTGCATTCTCGGCGAGGGCACCCTGGTGCCGCCGGGCACGGTGATCCCGGACGAGGCCGTCCTCGTCGGCAGGCCGCCGCACGTCATCCGGTCGGCCACCGACGCCGACCGGGAACGGCTGGCGGTGTTGCGCCAGCACCAGACCGACCTGACCGACTACCCGGGCACGATCGTGCCGGGACCGATACGAGCGGGAGCAGGCATGGGGACGCTGTACGCATACCGCGACAAGACCCCGACCATCGGGGCCGGCACGCTGCTCTTCGACTCAGCCGAGATCACGGGCGACGTGATCGTCGGTACGGACTCGCTGATCGGGGCCGGCGTGAAGATCATCGGTGATTCCCACGGCCCGGTCCGGATCGGGTCCAACGTGCAGATCCTGGAGAACACGGTGCTGCACCTGCTCCCCGACAACGAGCTGATCATCGAGGACGAGGCGGTGATCGGTCCGGGGGCGATGATCCACGGCTGCCACATCGGCCGCGGCAGCGTCGTCGAGCCCGGGGCGATCGTGTGCGACGGCAGTGTGGTCGGCGCCGAGTCGGTGGTCCGCGCCGGCGCCTGCGTCAAGCAGCGGGACCGCTTCGGGCAACGCTCCATCCTCGACGGATTCCCGGCCCGCCTCGTGGACACGCTCTCCGAGCCGCCGGTGCGGCCGAGTTGGGCACTCCCGCCGGACGCCGTCGCGACGATGCGTCGCGTGCCGCGCTGAGCGAGATGCCATGATCGAGGAAGCGATCATCGCCTGGCACGCCGCGGTCGACGACCGCGACATGGCGGCGGCCCGCGCCGCGGTGACCGACCCGGTCGACGTGTCGGGGCCGCGGGGCAGCGGCCCGATCCCGGCGGCGGAGTTCGCCGACTGGATCGTCAGGTCCGGCATTCGTCTGCGGCCGGTCTCCTGGCACCCGGTCACCGACGACATCGTGGTGGTCGAGCAGGAAGCGACCTGGCCCGGCAACCCGGACCCGGCGGCGGTCGCCACCGTTTTCCGCGTCCGCGACGGTCGGGTGAGCCTCGCTCACCGCTTCGCTAGTTTCGACGAAGCCCACCACATGGCGCGCCGGCTGGGACGCGACGCCGACACCGCGAATCCGTCCGCTCGGCTATCGGCGCCGGATGTCCGGGGCGGGCCGGCTCTCCCGGACGGCGAGCGCCAGTTCCCGGATGCCGGTGCGGATCCGTGACTCGGTCATCTGCGAGTAGCCGAGGATCAGCGTGGGCGGACGGCCGCCGCCGACCGAGTAGTCGCCCATGGTGCTGACGCCGATCCCTCGGCTCCGCGCCGCACGGCGGACGGCTTCCTCGTCGTCGCCCGCCTCCAGTTCGACGGTGACGTGCAGGCCGGCCGCGATGCCGCGCACCTGGGCGTCCGGCAGTTCCGCGGCCAGCGCCTCGATGATCACGTCGCGGCGGGAACGGTACCGGGCGCGCATGCGACGCAGGTGCCGGTCGAGATCGCCGCGTTCCAGGAACCGGGCGAAGGCCAGCTGCTCGATCCGCGCGGTGCCCTGGTCGGACAGCTGCTTCTCGTGTCGTACCGCGGCCGTCAGGGCCGGCGGGATCACCAGCCAGCCGAGCCGCAGGCCGGGCGCCAGGACCTTGCTGACCGTGCCGGCGTACACGACGTGGTCCTGGTCGAGCCCCTGCAGCGCGCCGACCGCCGGCCGGTCGTAACGGTATTCGGCGTCGTAGTCGTCCTCTACCGCGATCGCGTCGTACGCGCGCAGCCAGGCCACCAGCGCGGACCGGCGCTCGGGCGCCAGCACCACGCCGGTGGGGTGCTGGTGCGCCGGGGTCAGCACGACCCCGTCCACGTCGGCGCGATCGAGGACGTCGACCCGCAGACCCAGGGCGTCCACCGGTACGCGTACCGCCTCCAGCCCGGCACGTTCGGCGATCCGGCCCTCCTCCCAGCTGCTCGGGTCCTCGAGCGCTAGGCGCCGGGCGCCGCGAGCGGCCAGGGCATGGCAGATCAGCCCCAGACCTTGCAGGTAGCCGTTGGTGATCACGACGCGACTGCGGTCGGCCACCACGCCGCGCACCCGGCCGAGGTGGCCGGCGAGACCGTCGCGCAGCGCGTCGACACCGAAGGGGTCGCCGTAGCCGAGGTCCGCGACGGTGATCTCGGTTACCGCGTCGCGCAGGCAGCGAGCCCACGCGGACCGGGGGAAAGACGAGACGTCCGGCCGCGACGGCAGGAAGTCGAACCGCGGCGTGGGCGGCGCGACCGCCGGCCGGCCGGCGGTAGGCGGATGGAACGGGCCGGCCGCGACGCGCGGCTGCGCCCCCTGGCGCATCGTCAGATAGCCCTCGGCCGCCAGCTGGGCGTAGGCGTCCACCGCGACCCGGCGGGAGACGCCGAGCTGGCCGGCCAGGTCCCGGGTGGACGGCACCGGGGTGTCCGGCCGCAGGCTGCCGTCCCGGATCGCCTGGCGGAACCGACCCTCGATCTGCGCGCTCAAGGTGCCGGGCCGATCCCTGGACACGCTCAGCAGAAGCTCCACTGGTCCCCTTTTCGCGAGCCGCACTGGACCTGTCGTCCGTACCAGTAAACGACGACGGTGAAGGCATGACCAACCCGCTGTTCGTCACCTCCATCGTGGCCCGGCTGCCGCTCGCCACGTTCAGCATCGGGCTCCTCGTCCACGTCGAGCAGCTGACGAATTCGTTCGCCGCGGCCGGGGCGGCCGCCGGCGCGCTCGCGGTCGCCCAGGGTGTGGGCGGCCCGCTGCTCGGGCGCCTGGTGGACCGCCGCGGCCAGACGGTGGTCCTGCTCGGCACGGCGGTGATCGCCGCGGTCGCGCTGGCCGCCGTCGCGGCGCTGCCGGCCGGCACGCCGCTGCCGGTGGTGGTCGCGTTGGCCGCGACGGTGGGCCTGGCCACTCCACCGGTCGGACCCTGCGTGCGCACGCTCATCCCCGTGCTGCTCGCGGGCGCCGCCCGGCAGCGCCGCGCGTACGCTGTCGACGCCGCGGCGACGGAACTGACCTGGGTCGCCGGTCCGCCGCTCGCGCTGGTCGTCGGCTCGGTCTCCGGCTCCGGCACGGCGCTCACCGCGGCGGGCGCCGTCCTGGTCGCCGCCACGGCCGTATTCGCCGTCTCGCCCGCGTCCCGGGCCTGGCGTCCGGCGCCGGTGGCACGGTCGCGCCGCAGCGCCCTGGTCTCACCCACCATGCGTACGCTGGTGGTCGTGCTCGCCGGCGTCGGCGTGCTGTTCGGCGCCACCGAGGTCGCCGTCACGGCCACGGCGGACGCGCTCGGCGCCACCACCGCCGCCGGTCCGCTGCTCGCCCTGTGGGGCGTGGGCTCGCTCGCCGGCGGGTTCGTCGCCGCCCGTCTCGGCGGCGGTGCGAGCGGCGGCCATGGCCTCGCGGTCCTGCTGGCCGCGCTCGGTGCGGGTCACCTGTTGCTGGTCGCCGCCTCGGGCAGTGTCGTCGCCCTCATGGCGGTCATCGCCGCGGCGGGCACCACGATCGCTCCGATCCTGGCGAGCTCGTACGCCATAGTGGACCGCGCGGCGCCGGCCGGCACGGCGACCGAGGCCTTCGCCTGGCTCGCCACCGCGACCGCCGTCGGCACCTCGATCGGTGCGGCCGCCGGTGGCGCGCTCGCCGACACCGCCGGGCCGGGGTCCGGCTTCGTCCTGGCGGGCGGCGCGGCCATCGCCGCCGCACTGCTCACCGTCACCCGCATCCCGTCCGCCCGGCCGGTCACCGTCGCGGTGACCGCCTGACCACCATCGAGTCAAGGAGGGACCTGCTCCGCCCGGTGCGCCTCGTCGGCTGCTGGTCAGGTTCGCGCGCCGAGCAGGTCGTGGGCCGCGACCCACAGCGTGTAGGGGTTGGCCAGGTCCGGGTAGGTGTCGGTCATCCGGGTGATGAGCTCGGCCGGGGTGGAGCTGCGGTCCAGCGCCGCCGCGAAGTCGGCCAGGTATCGGGAGCTCTCGTCGATCTGGCGGTGGGCGTCGTCGTCTTCGGCCGACGGGTCCCGGTGGCCGGCGATCAGCGTCCCGGCGTCCAGGGCGGCGACTGTTTCCAGCGCCCGTGCCCAGCTGGCGCGGGAGTCCGGTGTGGACCTTGCCAGCCACATGTGGGTGTGGTTGTAGACGACATCGCCGGAGACGACCAGGCTCAGGCCGGGGACGTGGACGACGCTGGAGTGCCCGGTGTCGGTGGTCCCGACCGGGATCAACTCGGCCGTCGCGCCGCCGATCGGGATCGTGGTGCCTGTCAGCGGCGCGGGCGCGATGGGCTGCTCGGGTAGTTGGCCGGGAAAGAACCCACCCCAGACTTTCAGGTACGCGGGCGAGATCTGCTCCCGCATCGCGGGGATGGACTCGGCCAGTGCCACGGGTCTGGCGTGTGGGAACGCCGCGAGGACCTCCGCCAGGCCGAGGAAGTGGTCGGCGTGGGGGTGGGTGATGTACACGTCGGTGAGCTCGCAGTCATGGGAGCTCACCCACGCTGCCAGCTTTCGCCCCTCCTGCGCCGTGATGAGGCAGTCGACCAGCACCGCACGGCCGTCGTCGACGATCAGGGTCGAGGTGCTCGGCGGCCAGGTCGCCGGGCCCACCGCCTCCTCGAATCCAGGTATCGCGCTGGGGATCGGCTTCGGATCCACCACGAAGACGTCGAAGTCAAGAGCCATCGCTTCCTCCGTCATCGACCAGCAGAACACACCACAGCCCAGCGGTCGATAGTCAACCGTCGTCGATACCAGCTCAACCGCGCCTTGATGTTGTTCAGGGCGGGTCGGTGGGAAGGTCACGGCCGAAAGCCTGACGGAGCTGCGCGATCAGCCACTCCTTGCGCGGGGCCTTCGGGACTCGCTCGAACGACGTGCTGGAGGGCACCTTCGCGTGCAGCACCCGCTGCAGTCGGGCGCGCAGCGTACGCATGGCCCAGGCTTGACTCCTGTGGTGCTTGCCGGGCTCGTCGTGGATCAGCATGGGCCCGGCCGGGGACTCTTCGACCGCGGCGACAAAACATCGTTGGGTGGTGACCGAGGTCGTCGACCCGCGGGATGCCGGACCTCGTGCAACACACACTTCCTGATGGCGGCCGCAGAGCGGTGGTGTGCCCCGAGCGATGACTCTCGAACGGTCCGGCGGTCTATCTGTTCATGACTGAGATGGCAGGCAAGGTTCGGCTCTACATGTCGATGTCGGTCGACGGGTTCATCACCGGCCCGGACGATGGACCCGACCAGGGTCTTGGGGTGAACGGGGAACGGTTGCACGCCTGGCTGCGCGCCGGCGGTGTCGACCCGGTTTCGCACCGGCCCACCGGCGGTGGCGTGAATGCCGAGGTCTTCGACGAGATGATGGCGACCGGCGCGGTCGTCACGGGGCGGCGCACCTTCGATCACGCCGGGGGATGGGCCGGTGATCACCACGACGGCGTACCGGTGTTCGTCCTGACCCGCTCTGTTCCTGACGAGCCGCCGCCGGGGCACGTACGATACGTCACCGACGCCCGGTCCGGCGTGGCGCTGGCGAGGGAGGCGGCCGGTGGCCGGGACGTCATGACGCACGGCGCGGCGGCCGCGATGGCGTGCCTTGCGGTCGGGCAGCTGGACGAGCTTGAGCTGCACGTTCTGCCCGTGCTGCTCGGGCAGGGCCGCCGCCTGTTCGACGGCCTGCCGCCGGGTCAGGTGGAGTTGGAGCTGCTGCGGTCCCGGGAGGGCCCGGGCGTCCTGCACCTGCGCTACCGCGTCCTCGGGGGAAGCCGGTCATGAGCAGCATCCGCGTGGACATGACGATTTCGCTGGACGGCTACGTCGCAGGTCCGGACGACGGGCCGGACGCGCCGCTGGGCGCTGGCGGGTTCCGCCTGTTCAACTGGCTCGACAAACGCAACGACTCCGGGCCGAGCGGTGAGGTGTTCGCGGAAAGCCTGGCCACCCGGGCGCTGATCTCCGGGCGCCGGACGTACGAGCTGGCCGGCCGCTGGGGCGGTGACCACCACAACGGTGTGCCGATCTTCGTGCTGACCCGGAAGATGCCCGACGAGACGCCGCCGGGCACGGTCCGTTACGTTACCGACGTCGCCGAGTGTGCCGAGCTGGCCCGGGCCGCGGTCGGTGACGGCGCCGCCATGGTGCACGGGGCCGGGGCGGCGCAGGCTCTACTCCGCGCCGGCGAGCTCGACGAGTTGGAACTGCACGTGGTCCCGGTGCTGCTGGGCGGTGGCCGTCGCCTGTTCGATCACCTCGCCGCCGAGCACGTCGAGCTGGACCTCGTCCGGCAGGTGCGTACGCGGGAGGTCGACGATCCGGGCCAGCACGTCCTGCACCTGCGCTACCGCATCAGGCCGTCTTGACCGTCACCTACGTGGGTTCGGCCCGGCCGGCGGGCCTTCTGGAGCTCCTCGCGCAGGCGGCGAAGGCCCCGGTCGACGAGTTCGTCGTCTCCGCCGCGGCCGACGGTGTAGCTGACGTCCTGAAGCCAGCGGATGATGAGCAGGAAGGGAAGGCTGGCCTCAACCCGTTCGGCGTCTGCGGAGTCCATGCGGTCGAGGAGCCCTTGCAGCGTTTGCCGGCCGCAGAACGCGCCGATGATCGCCAGGTCGAAGTCGGGGTGCCCGAGGCTGACATCGCCCCAGTCGAGCAGGCCGGTGAGCCCGCCGGTTGCGGGGTCGTGCAGCAGGTGTGCGGGCTTGATGTCGGCGTGCAGAAGTACCGGCGTGGACGAATGCTGCTGTACGCGTTCGAACGTGCGGCGCAGCCGCGCGATGGTGGCACGCTCGGCGGAGTCGAGCATCCCGGCGAGTTCGTGCTCCAGGCTCTGCTGCGCCTCGTGGTAGGCACCCTTGCGGAGTTCGAATGACACACCGGCGGCGCGGGCGACGGATTCCGGGAAGCAGTGGATGGCGTCGAGCAGACCGGTGAGCTCGTCGAGCGCGCGGGTGCGGGCAGGAGGCGCGAGTGCGGTCAGTGCCGCGTCGGACAGGGGCTGTCCGTCGAGGGCGCGGTAGGCGCTGAACACGAGCTGGCCGTCCTGCTCGGCGATGTGCTCGGGATAGGGCACGGCGACTGGCAGATCCCGCGCGAGGTAGGGAAGGAGCGCGAGCTCGGTGCGTAGCGTGCGCTGCGCCTCGGGCACGAGCGGGAAACGCACCACCCACTCGGTGTCCACCCGGAACGCCGCGCTGTCGGTGCCGGCGCCGAGCAGCTCAACGGTGCGGGCCGCCAGGTCCGACTGCCGACGGATGAGATCGCGGGCTCGGTCGATGTCGATGCCGGTCACACGACGACGATTGGCGCCTATGCGACCGAGGCGTCGTAGACCGCCCGGATCGCCTCGTCGAGTGTCCGGTCGAACTCCTCGTTGCTCTGCTGCGCTCGCAGATCCTCCACCAGCGCCCGGGAGAAGCTGGCGATCAGGCCGTGGTTGGCCGCCAGCCGGGCATCCGCCTCCTGCTGGGTGTAGCCGCCGGAGAGGGCCACCACGCGCAGCACCTTCGGGTGGTCGATGAGATCGGCGTAGAAGTCGTCGACGGTGGGGATGGACAGCTTGAGCATCACCTGGCGGCCGTCCGGCACGGCCGCCAGGCGGTCCAGGACGCCCTGCTTCAGCAGCTCCTCGGCCCGCTGCTTCGTCTCGCTGTGGATGTCGACCTCGGGCTCGAGGATGGGCACCAGCCCGGCGTCGAGGATCGGGGCGGCGTAGCCGAACTGCTGGTCGAGCACGGCGGCGATGCCTCCGGCGTCGGCGCTGCTGACGAACGAACGCATCTTGGTGCCGAAGACACGGCGTTTCGTCGCCCGCTCGAGCAGACTGTCGAGCCGGGTGAAAGGCTTCATCAGGCGTACGCCGTCGGACTCGGCCGCGAGCCCCTCGTCGACCTTGACGAACGGCACCACATTCTTGCGCTCCCACAGGTACTGCGCGGTCGGCAGCCCTTCGACGTCGCGCTCCATCGTCTGCTCGAACAGGATGGCGCCCAGGATCCGCTCGCCGGTGAACGCCGGTGACGTGATGATCCTGGCCCGGAACTCGTGCATGAGATCGAACATTTCGTCGTCGTTCGCGTACGCCGAGTCCGGCACACCATACAGCTCGAGGGCCTTGGGCGTGCTTCCGCCGCTCTGGTCCAGGGCGGCCAGGAAACCGGCGCCGTGGGCGATCTTCGATCGCTGCTCCTGAAACATGCCCCATCCTTCGACTACTCGCGGGCGTCGTCCTCCTGGTCGGCCAGCTCGGCCAACACATCCGCCGCATCACGGTTTCCGGCACCGGCGAGGCGACGCAGCTCGTCGGTGTCGCCACGCTCGCCCGCCAGCTGGACAAGCTCGTCCACGGCGTCGCTGCTGCCGGCATCCGCGAGACGACGCAGTTCCTCCATATCACCCCGCTCACCGGCCAGCTCGACGAGCTGGTCCACCGCGTCCCGATCACCCTCCGCGGCCCGCGCTCGCAAGTTCAGCAGCTCAGGATCAGTCATGCCGCCCCTCCCTTCACCGCGCTCAGCGTCAGCGTAGATCGCGCGGCCGGGACCGCCAACGCCGCCGCGCCTTTCAAGGAGCCGCGCCGAGGCATAGCCAAGACGAACCTGGCCGCTCACGTCACCGGCGTCAAAGGGTCTCGGGCCGAGAATCCTCTCCTCGTTCGCCCAGCATCTGCATCGGACCCGACGAACGACCCGGCTCACCGGCACCGGTCTCGGCATAGCCGTCACGAAGTTCGCCGTTCGTCTTCTGCTCGGCCGTGTCCGTTGCCGCCTCCCTGCCGGTTCGGTCAGGGTTGACGCTAAGGATGGAGACCGCTGCATCGCCCCAGGGAAACCCCCTGGTCGGTCGGTCCCAGTCCCGTTGCGTCCGGGTCTCGTCAGTCCCGGGGCGCCGGGCCCAGTAGCCGGATCTCCTCGATGTCGATGACCGCCTGGAGGTCGCGCAGCACGTAGTCGTCGATCTTGTTGGCGTCGCGCAATGCGGTCACCGCTTGCCGTTTGCGTTGCAGCACCGCGAGCCGCAGCTGCTGCTCCAACCGTTCGTAGCGGACCGCCTGGCGGTCCTCGTCGTCCTCGGCCCGCAGTTCCTCGAGGTGCCCCTGATAGTCGGCCGTGATCCGCTCCACGATGTCGGGTGGGGCGTCCATCGACCGCGCGATGTCCGGCAACGCGTCCAGGGCCGCCTGGGTGGCGTTCATCCTGGCCTGCCGGGTCTCGTCCGCCCGCGCCTGGTCGCCCTCGAGCCCCGCCCAGTGCAGCACGTACGGCAACGTCAGGCCCTGCACCAGGATCGTCACCACGATGACGGTCACCGTACTGAAGACGATCAGGTCCCGATCGGCGTACGGGGTGCCGTCCGGCAGCGTCGCCGGCACCACCAGCGCCGCCGCGAGCGACACCGCTCCGCGGAAGCCGGCCCAGCCCGCCGCCGTGCGGACCCGCCAGTTCACCCGCCGGGTGCGCTGCACCGCCCGGCGGTCCACCAGCCGGATCATCCACGCCGACACGTGCACCCAGGCCAGGCGCGAGAGGATGGCGACGACGGTGGCCGTGAGCGCGACCAGCAACGCGTGCCGCACGGCGCCGCCGTCGATGCCGCGGACCGCCTGCGGCACCTGCATCCCGACCAGCACGAACAGGCTGCCGTTGATCAGGAACGTGGACAGGTCCCAGAACGCGAACGCCCAGAACCGGGACCGGGCCCGGATCACCCGGGGACCGAAGTACGACAGCACCAGACCGGCCACCACGACGGCGACCACACCACTGGCATGAACCACCTCGGCGAGCAGGAACGCCACGAACGGGGTGAGGACGCTCAGCCCGCCCTCGCGGAGCGGATCGTCAAGGTTACGGCGGATCCAGACGACCGCACTGCCGGTCGCGAGCCCGGCCAGTATGCCGCCGGCGAACGACCAGACGAACTCGCCGGCCAGCACCGCCGGTCCAGGCGGCCCCTCACCGACCAGCACACCGACCGCGACCGCGAAGAGTACGAGCGCCGTACCGTCGTTGATCAGGCTCTCCGCCCGCAGCGTGGTGAGGGTTCGCCGCGGCATCCGCTTCGCCAGGCCCGCGACGGCCGCCGCGTCGGTCGGCGCCAGCACAGCCCCGAGGATCCACGCCGCAGCCGAGGGCACGCCTACCGCCTGCAGTGCGTACGAGATGGCCACCATCGTCGCGATGACCAGCAATACCGCGTTCAGAATGATGACCCGCAGGTTCGCCCGGATCTCCCGCAGGCTCACATTCAGGCTCTCGTAGTACAGGATCGGCGGCAGGAACACCAGCAGCACCGCCTCGGGTGGCAGCGTTACCTGCGACAGCCGCGGCGTCAGCGCCAACAGCGCCCCACCGACGATCAGCAGGACCGGCGGCGCGACACTGTACCGCCCCCCGAGCGTGGTGCCGACCAGCACAGTCGCACCCAGTACGACGACCAGCAGCAACGCGTCCACCCGCAGATCCTAATGAGAACTTCCGGTCGCCGCGGTGCGGGTCGTGTCAGAGCCTGTCCTACGTGCACGTTCAGTTCGAGCTACCGGACTAATGCGGCGCGCCCGCACGTTCCAGCAGCTCGGCGGTCGCCTCCCACAGGCGCCGCTCCCGATCGCGGTCGTGGGCGACCGGCCGCACCTCGGTCAGCTTGGTCTTCACCACGAACGCGCCGTCGCGCACGTGTGCCCACTGGGCGTCGAGGGCCATCGCCGCCAGCAGCGGGCCCGAGTCTTGAGGAGTCGACACGCCCGGTACCCGGCTCAGAGCACGGCTCAACGCCTGGACCGCCTTGGGGGCGCCACGGCCCAGCGCGGTGCCGGGCATCCAGCCCGGTTCGAACACCGACACGTTGATCCCGGTGCCGGCGTGGCGCTGCAGCTCATGGGCGTAATAGAGGATCGCCAGCTTGGCGTTGGAGTAGGCGACCCCGGCGGCGGCCATGCCCGGGGCCTGCGCACCGGTAGCAGGCCGGGCGAGCTCGACTGGGTCGGCCCAGTTGGCCTCGGCCACGCCCAGCAGCTTGCGCCAGAAGTTGGCGTGATAGGTGTTCGAGCCGAGCAGCACGACCCGCGCCGGGACCGTGAACGAGCCGAGCAGGTCGCCGATGAGCTGGGCGTGGGCGAGGTAGTTGACGGCGAATGTCATTTCGTAGCCGTCGGGCGAGGGCCGCCGGGTGTCGGTCGAGATGACGCCGGCGTTGGCGACCAGCGCGCGAAGCGGCCGCACGGCGCCGGCGGCGAGCAGGTCGCGCACGGTGGCCGCGGCGGAACGTACGTCGGCCAGGCGCGACAGGTCGCAGCCGATCTCGCGGACGCGCACGCCGCGCGTGCGGGCCTCGTCGGCGACCGAGGTCAGGTCGGGCCCGGCGCGGCCGACCAGCAGCAGGTCGGGTCGCTGCCCGTGCGGGCGGTCGGCCATGGCCAGCACGGCGTGGCGGCCCAGGTTGCGGGTCGGGCCGGTGATCAGAACAGTTCCGGGTTCGGTCATGGCCTCAGCCTGCGGGATCGGCCGGGCAGCAGGCAGTCGTCCGGTTGTCGTAGGACTGCCAGGGCCAGGACAACCCGGTGCGGGCTCGCGCAGACTGGAGCGCGTGGAAGCGTGGGAGTTCGGCCGGACGGTACGCCGCTGGCGCGACCGGGTGGCACCCGAGGCCGTCGGCGTGCCGGTGGGCCACCGACGCCGGGCCAGCGGGTTGCGCCGCGAGGAGCTGGCCGCGCTCGCCGGCATCTCGGCGGACTACCTGACCCGCCTCGAGCAGGGGCGCGCGACAGCGCCGTCGGCGCAGGTGGTGGAGTCGCTGGCCCGGGCGCTGCGGTTGTCCGACACCGAACGCGACCTGCTTTACCAGCTGGCCGGGCACGCGGCGCCGGGCCCGGACGTCGTGCCGTCGCGGGTCACCCCGAGCGTGCAACGGCTGCTCGACCGGCTGTCGCACACCCCGGTGGTGGTGTACGACGCCAGCTGGACGCTTGTGCTGGCCAACGCGCCCTACGACGCGCTCATGGGCGAGACGACCACCTGGCGCGGCCTGGAGCGCAACGCCGTCTGGCGCAACGTCGCCCGCCTGCCCTCGCGGGTCGTGCACACCGCGCGGGAACAGGCCGAACACGAGGCGCGGCTGGTGGCTGACTTGCGCCTGACGGCGTCGCGCTACCCCACCGACCGCGCTCTGCGACGCTTGATCACCGACCTGGCCTCCGGCAGCCCGCGCTTCGCCGGACTCTGGGACGCCGAGACCCCGCCGCCCCTGACCGACCCGTCCAGACACAAGACCGTCAACCACCCGGCGGTCGGCCCGATTACCCTCGACTGCGACACGCTGCTCGTCGCCCGGGACGACCTGCGCATCATCGTCTACACCGCCGAGCCCGGCACCGAGGACGCCGACCGCCTGGCCCTCGCCGTCGTCCTGGGCACTCAGTCGATAGCGCTCTGACCACGTCCCGGGGACGGACGGGCGTACGCTGGCCGGCGTGGATCAAGAAGAGCGCATCGCCATGTTCCTTGACTACGAGAACTTGGCGATCGGGGCACGTGATCACCTCGGCGGTATGACCTTCGATCTTCGACCCGTCGCTGATGCGCTCGCCGAACGAGGTCGAGTCGTGGTGCGTCGGGCATATGCCGACTGGTCGTACTTCGATGAGGACCGTCGGATGCTCACCCGATCGCATGTAGAGCTCATCGATATTCCGCAGCGGATGGGCGCCTCGCGCAAGAACGCCGCGGACATCAAGATGGTCGTCGACGCTCTGGAACTCGCCTTCGAACGGGACTACATCTCGACGTTCGTGCTCTGCACCGGCGACAGCGATTTCACCCCGCTGGTCCACAAGCTGCGCGAGCTCAACAGGCGCGTCATCGGCGTCGGTGTCGAGCAGACCACCTCGGCGCTGCTGCCCCCGGCGTGCGACGAGTTCCTCTACTACGACCGCCTGGAAGGCGTCGAGATCCCACCGGCACGTGTCCGGCGGGGCCGTCCGGCCAGCCCCCTACAGCCGGAGCCGCGGCCGGCGCCCTCGGAGCCGGAACCCCAGCCGGCCGCGGACGCACCGGCGCGCGACATCGACACACTGGCCGCCCTGGTCGCCCAAACCGTGGCCGGTCTCCAGCGCAGCTCCAGCGGTGCGGTAACCGCGTCCACGCTCAAGCGAACCCTGCTCAGGAAGGATCCCACCTTCAACGAGGCCGACTACGGCTTCCGCGCCTTCGGCGAACTGCTTCGCCACCTGGCCGGGCACAATGTCGTCGAGCTGAGCGAACGCACCGCAAAGGGGGACCCCGAGGTAACGCTTCCGGAACACGGCGATCGGGAGGCGGCGTTCAGCCTGCTCCGCTCCGTGGTTACCGACCTGGCCGGCAGCGACGGCTTCGTGGCCCTTTCCGGCCTCAAAAATCGAGTGCGCAAGGTCGCGCCCGACTTCAGCGAGAAGAAACTCGGCTACCGCAGCTTTCTCCAATTCTGCAAGGCTGCGGCGACCAGCGGAGCTGTCGGCCTGACATGGAACTCCGACACTGACGACTACCTGCTCACCACCACGACAGAATGACCATCGGGTTTCGATCTTGCCGCCCGGGTCCGATGAGTGGGCAGTCGATGCGGGATCGTCATTCCCGCTGCTGTCGCTCACCGACGAGTCGTTCGACAGCACTGGGCAGCGTCGTCTCGAAGTCGATCAGCTTGGCCCACTCCGGCGTGATCGTGATGGCCACCATCCGGTCGTACAGGCCGCGCACCTGAGCATCGAAACCGTCCCACTGCTCGCGTGGCAGGCTCCGATGGGACGCCTCCAGGTAGCCGGCCGGCACCCCGTCGACCACGGCGAGCGCGGCTCGCCCTCGCGCGAACAGCACCCGGGGCGGGACACCATTCACGTCGATCGTGATCGCGACCCGCGGATCCGCCTCCAGCGCTCTCAACTTCGGGGCACCGGGGATCGTCCAGCATTGGAACGTCGTCCCGTCCCACAGATAGCCGATCGGGATGACGCGCGGCCCACCATCCAGGCCGGTGTACGAGAGATGCAGGATCGGTACCTCACGGAGCAGTTGCCGCGCGAGCGGCTCGGCCATCACATCCGCAACATCCACCATGCCCACCATCGCACCACCGCGCACCGAACCGCGCCAGTGTCCGAGGCCGCACCATCACAGTCCCAACAACGCCCAAGCCTGGCACAACGCCGAGCGAGATCGCGGTGTACTGCGGGTTTGCGCGCAAAGCCTGACAACGCTGCGGAGGCCTTCGCTGCTTAGCGGAGCTGTTCGTGCGGGCTCGTACGGTGATCCGGTTGGTCCGCGCTCGTCACGGGGACCGCACTGCGGCCGGCGGTACGCGCGAGGGTGATCCGGTCGATCTCGGTGTAAGGCTGTTTGCTGCCCGGAAGCGCGTCCGCGAGGCTGCGTACGGTGAGGGTGGTACGCCCGCCACGGGCGGCGGGCACCACGTCGACGGCGATGAACGCGTAGCCGTCGTAGCGAACCTGTGACCAGTCCACCGCCTCGGCAATGCGCGTGCCCGCCAGGTGACCGGCCGGCTTGATCTCGCTGTGCTCCTTCGACCACACGTAGCTGTTGACGATGTTCTCGGTGTTGTTCTCCGCCGCGTTCGAACCACCGGGCGGCTGGTAACCGCGATACCGCTGACCGGCCGGAAGCATCTGCGGTCCGGTCGGGGTGACACCCGGCGCGGGCGGCGCGGCCGGGCCGGGCGCCTGGCGGAACGGGTAGCGCGGACGGCCGCCGGATCCGACACAGAGGTACGTGACGCCGTCCTTGGCCGGGTGAATCGTCGAGCCGTCCGGCGCGGAGCGGGTCCGCTTGCCGTACCGGATGGGGTCGGTGCGCTCCAGCAGGTGGTTGTGGCCCTGGACGACCAGATCGACCTGGTACCGGCTGAACAACGGGTCGAGCGCGTCGCGAACCCCGCCGTCGGAGGCGTGGTTGTTCGTCGTCGAATACGCGCAGTGGTGCAGGAAGGCGACGATGAAGTCGACGTCCTTCGCCCGTTCGCCGGTGGTCCGCCAGTCCCTCAGCGTGCGCGTGAGCCAGCTCAGCTGGGCGCCCCCGGAATAGCCGGTGTTGGTCTGCAATTCGGCGGAGAGGTCGTTGGCGTCGATGGAGATCACGCCGACGTTGGCGTAGCCGAACCGGTACACCGACGGGCAGGTCTTCGGGCCGTTCGCCGGGAAGTCGAGACGTGCGACCAGGCCACCGTACCCGTGTGTCGAGCTGTCGCCGAGGAACTTGGTGTTGCCGTACAAGGGTTCCATATCGTGATTGCCGGTGGCGAACATCCACGGGGAATAGGCGGCCAGCGGCTCGATCTGGTTGAGGAAGACGTCCCAGACGTACGGGTTGTACAGGTTCTTGCCCTTCGGCGCGCTCCGGGTGAGCGCGGTCGTGTCGTCGGCGGGCAGGCCCGAACCGGACGGGTTGGCGTAGCAGATGTCTCCGGCCAGCAACGTGAAAGCGGGCTGCTGAGTGGCCATGAGGATGGTCTGGGTCAGCGCGGGACGCTGGTCGGTGCCGTGGATTCCGGCGACCGGATCGTCAAGCATGTACGAGTTGTCGTCGAAGACGTCCGCCGGCCAGGTGCCGCCCGCCGCGACGACGGACGGCGGGTTCTGGTTCCACGCGTATCGCGGATCGGTGGGTGCGGTGTTGGTGCCGACGTCCGCGAAGGCGGTGAAGGTGAACGGGGGCGGCACGGCGGAGTCGCCAGCCGGAGCGGTCGTGAAGTGCGCGTCGCCGCTCACGGTGCCGTCGGAGAGCCGGATCCGGTAGTGGTACACCGTGTCCGGGCGCAGCCCGCCGAGCGTCGCCTTGACGTAGAACTGGCTTCCGATCGGGCCGCCGGGGATCGCATACTGGCCGATCAGGTGCTGAATGCCCGCCTCGATCCGGGTGCCGTACTGCCCCGGCGCGGCTCCGACGTCGACGAACGCCCGCAGCCGGGGCGGCAGGGTGCCGGTCTTGCTCACCAGCTGCGCCGTCACGGCCATCGCGGGCCGCAGCATCCCGTCGGCCGCCGGCACGAACGACAGGTGCCGGCCGGACACCACCACCCCGGCCTGGCCCGCTCGACCGCCGCCGGCGGCGAAGGCGGCGTCGGCGAGCCGGAACTGGGCGTACGCGTAGCCGCCCGCGCCCGCCATGATCGCCTTGAGCATGGACCGGCGGCTGATCCGCTGCCGCGCCGACTCCTGCTCGTTCCAATCACTGCACTCGTCCACCGTGACGGGACGGCTACCGTTTGACAGCATCACGCCCGCCATCCTGTAACGTCCCGCCCGGTCGCGTGTCGCACACGCCCACTTTCGTCAGGGAAAACCTGATGAACAGTTCCAGCGCCCGGTGGCAAGCGGTGATTCGCTGGGGCTCTCGGCTATCGTTGCGGCATGGGTTGCTGCGCTGCCATGGACATCCCCGCCGCCGGTTAGCGGCGGTATCGCGGTTGTCGTAACCGCGGCCTCACTGCCTGCCCCAACCGGGGGTCAGTGCCAGGCGTACCGCCGGATCAGTGTCCGCCGGCAGCCCAATCGTGTGTTTCGCTGTGCTGCCGGGTCGTCCTGCGTGATCCGGGGAGCAAGTCCGTGTCGCAGCGTTTCCGTCCATCATCCCAAGATCCTTTCCCGCGCCGCGCGAAGGCCTTACCGACTGTCACCATCTCCGAGCGGCTCGAGCTGTCGCTCCGGGCGATGGGGGCCACCGGGCAGGCGTGGCTGGCCGGGCTTCCCGGTCTGCTCGCCGGCCTGGCGAGCGACTGGTCGATCACCGTCGGCGCCCGACTCGACGGCGGTAGGGCCTCCTACGTCGCCGAGGCGACGACGCACGACGGCACCTCTGTCGTCCTCAAGGTGTCGATCCCGCCGGTGATCGACGAGTTCACCCCGTTCGACCGGCAACTGGCCGCTCTGCAGCTCGCGGGCGGTGATCCGTACGTCCGGTTGATCCGGCATGACGTACCGCGCCAGGCCCTGCTGCTGGAACACCTCGGCCGGCCGATGGCCGGTCGAGGCTGGTCCGCCGCGCGGCAGATGGAGGCGCTGGCGCGCACCGCGGCCCGGGGATGGCGCCCGGTCCCGGACCACGGCCGGCTGCCCACCGGGGCAGAAGCGGCCCGGTGGCACGCGGCCTTCGTCCCCTCGATGTGGGAGGCCCTCGCCAAGCCGTGCACGGAGGCGGCCGTGGATCTGGCCGTCCGCTGCGCGGCCGCGCGGGAGGCTGCCTTCGAGCCGGACCGGGCGGTGCTCATCCACGGTGATGTGCACGCCTGCAACACCCTGCAGAGACCGGGGCCGGCCCGAGCGGACGTAGACTTCCGGCTCGTCGACCCGGGCGGGCTCAGGTCCGAGCCCGCTCACGACCTCGGCGTGATCCAGGCCCGCGGCGTGCGGGGCTGGCTCGACGAGCTCGCGGCCGGCGATCCGCGGCAGGCGCTGGAGAAGGTGACCGGCAGCTGCCGGCACGCGAGCCGGATAACCGCGGTCGACCCGGAAGCCATCTGGCAGTGGGCGTACACCGAGCTGGTCTCCACCGGGCTGCTCGTGCTACGCCTTGGCGACCACGAGGAGGCGGGAACGTTCCTCGCCGTGGCCGACAAGCTGGCGGTCGCCACCGCGAAGGCGAGGCCGAACCAGACGCGGGTCACTGGAGTAGGGCCGTCCACCCGGCGGCATGGCCGGCCATCGCCGGGGCCCGATGAGGTGCCGCCTGGCCCGGCCAGACTCCTGCTGATGGTCGGGCTTCCCGGCGCCGGAAAGACCACCCGGGCAAAGGAGCTCGCCGCGGCGCACCGGGCGCTGCGGCTGACTCCGGACGAGTGGATGATCTCCCTGTTCGACGGGTCGCAGCCCGATGGCAAGCGCGACGTACTGGAAGGACGGCTCATCGCAGTGGCCGTGCAGGCGCTGCGCCTGGGGACCAACGTCGTGCTCGACTTCGGGCTCTGGAGCCGCGACGAACGCTCGGCGCTGCGTTGGCTGGCAACCTCGGCCGGGGCCTCCTGCCAGGTGGTGTACCTGCCCGTCGACGAAGACGTTCAGCGTGCCCGGATCGCCCACCGGCAGGCAACCGTACCGCACACGACGTTCCCGATGACCGAAGCTGACATCGATGCATGGCGAAAGCAGTTTGAGGCGCCCGATGCCGCCGAACTGAGCGGCGGTGCGACGATTCCCGAGCCGCCACCAGGTTGGTCCGGCTGGCCGGAGTGGGCCGCTGACCGCTGGCCCTCGCTCGACTGAGAGCGGCCGTCTATGTAGTCGCCGCGGTCATGTCGTAATGGGTGCTGCCTGGGGTTGCTCGGCTACCGGTGCGGTGCGCTTCCGGCGACGGACGAGCAGGACAGATAGCGCCGCAGCACCCATGACGGCGATGGGCAGCCACAAGGTGACCCGCATGGCGCCGACGAAGCCCTCGTGGAAGACGAGGGTGAAGAACGCGTTCAGCTCGGCTCGCACCTGATCGGGGACACCGGCGGGCAGGTCGGTGCCGATCTGTCCACCGGCGATGTCCTGGCTACCGGAAGCGATATGGCTCAGCGCCTCGATCACCGGCGACCGGTACTGTGCCGGCAGTTGGTCGGCGTTGGCTGCCGCGGCACTGTTGAGGTGGCTGGAGAGCTGCGCTTGCAGAAGAGCGCCCACGGCTGCCGCGCCGATCACGCCGCCGAGCTGCCGCGTCGTGTTGATCATGCCGGAGGCGGCGCCGGCCATCCGGGGTTCGACGTTGCGCATCGCGATCGTCTGCAGCGGGGCGAACGTCAGGCCCAGCCCGACGCCGGCCACGATCAGCCCGGGCAGTAGGTGCACCCGGCTGGAGCCGACGTGCGAGGACGCGATGAGCACGCCCATGCCGGTGGAGAACAGCGACAACCCGACGAACAGGATCCATTTGCCGCCGATCCGGTCGGCGGTCCGTCCGGCCACCGGTGCGATGAGCATGGCGATCAGCGACATCGGCGCCGTGGTCAGCCCGGCCTGGAGCGCCGAGAGCCCCAGCACCGACTGCAGATAGATGGTCAGCGGCAGGAAGAGGCCGAGCATTCCGAACGCGATCGACGCGGCGACGAAGTTCATCACCGAGAAATTGCGATCCCGGAAGATCTGGAACGGCACGAGCGGCTCGCGCCGCTGCTGGGTCCATTGGTGTACGGCGAACAGACCGAGCACCACGACGCCGGCGATGATGATCTCCACGATCGTGATCGGACCCCAGACGTCGCCCCAGTCGTGGGACTGGCCCTCGATGAGCCCGAACGTCACGAGGAGAAGCCCGACGGTCACCAATGCGGTACCGGTCCAGTCCAACCGGTGCCGGCGCTGCGGCCGCAGATCGGGCATCACGATCCCGGCCAGCACCAGGGTCAGCACACCGACGGGCACGTTCACAAAGAAGATCCATCGCCAGCCGAAGTCGGTGACCAACCAGCCGCCCAGCACAGGCCCGGCGAGAGTGGCGACGCCCGCGACCGCACCCCAGACGCCGAACGCGGCGCCGCGTTTGTCGGGCGGGAAGATCACAGTCAGGACGGCGAGCGTCTGCGGGGTCAGCAGCGCGCCGCCGACGCCCTGGATCACCCGGAAGATGATGAGCTGGGTCGGGCTCTGAGCGAACCCGCAGGCGGCCGAGGCCGCGGTGAAGATGACCAGTCCGACCAGGAAGAGCTGCTTGGGTCCGTACAGATCGCCCAGACGCCCCGCGGTGATCAGCAGCACGGCATAGGTCAGAACGTACGCGTTGATGATCCAGAGGATTTCCGACAAGGATGCGCCGAGGTGCTCGCTCATCTGCGGGATCGCGATGTTCACGATCGTCGTGTCCAGCAGAATCATGAAGAAGCCGAGGCAGAGAGCGGCCAGTACGAGCCAGGGGTTGTGCCTGCGCTCCGCGGTGACCTCCGGTGGTGTCATGTCGGCAGCTCTTTCCTGAGATCCTCGGCCACACCGGTACGGGTGGCCCGGAGCAGACCTCATGTCCACCGCCACGATAGTGCTGATCTGTCCGGCGCGGTCGCCTGCGCGTACGTATTCAGCTTGAGGCGGCCGTTTCAGGCAGCCACGGCCCGGTCGTGAACAGCTGTTTGAGGACGTCGAGGGCGTCGATGCCGTGTTTGGCGGCGGTGGACAGGTAGGAGCGCAGGACGGCGAAGTCGGCCAGGCCGTGCAGGGTGCGCCAGCAGGCGGAGATCTTCTGCTGGAGCTTGACCGGGCGCAGGTCGCGTTCGGCCTGGTTGTTGGTGAACGGGACGGCCAGGTCGACGGTGAACCGCAGGATCATGTCGCGGTGGGTGGCGAAGCGTTCGACCAGGGTGCCGGCCCGCGACAGCTTGCCGCCGCGGTCGGGTGGGTTGCATTCGCGGCCGTAGGCGAGCGCCCCGGCGTAGCAGGCTCGGATGTGGCTGACCTCGGCATCGGTCAACGCATCCCGGCCGGCCGCGACGGCGTGCTCGGTCAGCTGCTTGGCCATCAGCAGGGTGCCGGCCATCACCTCGGCCCAGCCCTGACCGGCCGGATCGCTCTCGTGGACCCCGCGCAGGTCCCGGATCAGATGCGCGCCGCACCAGGCGTGCTCGGCGTCGCTCAGATGCTGGTAGGCGGCGTAGCCGTCCCGCACGAGGGTGCCGGTGAAGCCGGGCAGCACCCCACCGGCGTCGACGTCGGCCGCGGACCGGCCCCCCACGTGGAACAGCGTCAACGCCGCAGTGCAGGCCACGTGCACGTACTTCAACCCGCCGGCCAGCCGGGCGGGGGTCTCGTCGACGTGCAACACCTGCTCGGTGTGCAACAGCCCGGCCAGGTGCGAGGTGAACGGGCCGAGCCGGCGGGCCGCCTCGGCCACCACCTGATGCACGAACCCGGTCGACACCCGCACGCCGAGCAGGTCACCCAGCAGCGTGGCGACCCGGGCGTAGGGCAGGAACTGCGCGGCCCGGGCGTACACGGCGGCCGCCTGGACGCCGGTGCCGTACTGCACCCGGCCGGACACCCCGTCCGGCACCGGCGGCTCGGTGACCTGCCCGCACCCGGCGCACTGCACCGCGACCAGCCGGTGTTCGGTCACCACCGGCCGCGGCGCGGGCAGCTCGACCACCTGCCGACGCTGCCGCCCATATTCGCGGCCACCGGCCAAATCGGCGCCGCAGGCCAGGTTGGCGCACCGCACCGGCCGATGCTCGATCGTCTCGTCCGGGTCGGCCACCAACTCCAGCGTCGACCCCGGCGCTCCCGGCTGCTTACCCCGCCGCCGGCCACTGCTCTTACCCCTGCCCGGCTGCGGCCGCGGCCGAGCCAGCCCGTCCGACGACGGCGGCTTCGACGAGTTCGACGAGTTCAACCCCAGCCGGCGCCGCAGCTCCGCGTTCTCCGCCTCCAACCGCTCGACCCGCTCCCGCAGCTCGACCAGCATCGCCAGCAACTCCTCATACGAGGGCGGCATCTGCAGCTCGGACAGCACACCACGATCATGCCAGTCGATCAGCCACAGTAGACAACCGGCCTCCGACCCTCCACGTCACGCTGAATACGTACGCCTGCGCTTGGTCGCACCATAGACGTCGATTCGTCCGTGGCGATTGGTGCTACCAGTGGCACCCCGGACCGCTGCGGTCCGAGGATGTGCCCTTCCGGACACGAACTCAGGTGAGGCCCTCCGGCGGCGCACTTTTCCGGCGCCGGTAAAAGGTGCGGAACAAGTCCAACAGGCTGGAGTCGTCAATGGTCCGCATGACCCGTGGACGTGCCAGTAGATGTTCGCACACCCGCATCCACGCGTGCGCCGCTGCCGTGGTCAGCCCGGCCGCGGACACCATGCCGGCCGTGCCGGCGATAACGTTGGCGCCGGGGATGAACCGGCTGATCTGCTTGGCGCCCTCCTTGGCCGCTGCTTTGGCGGCGACCCGCTCGGCGACCTTTCCCGCGAACACCGACGTTGTCTTGACGGCCGCCCCATGTGTGCCGGTGACCCCGACCACCGCGACGGCCGCCACCTTCAGGAGTTGCTGCTTGTCGATCGGCAACGCGTAGGTGGCGCTGATCTTCGCGATCATGGCGGCGAGCGTCGCGCCCAGGCCCACCAGGTCGGCGCCGGGGACCGGGAGGCCCGCGCCGGCGCCGGCGCCGACGGCGAGCGTCCGGTACTTCCGCAGGATCCGTACGGCTTCCTTGCGTTGCACCGACAGGTCTAATCGCTGCACCGCGTTGATCGCCACGGCCGCCGCCGGAACGAGCCGAATGGTCGCGTCGAGCAGTTCATCGAGCCCGTGTACGGGAATAGTGGGCCCGCCGAGCTGCGGCATCTCGACCGAGTTCACCATGAAGATTCGACCGTTTGCAGCGAGCGGCAGGCCGCGGGCCGCAATGTCGGCTGCGACTTCGGCAGCGGCCGGACTCATCTTGTCGCCCAGCTTGGCGACGTGGGTCAACACCAGCATGACTGGCAGATCGAGCTGGTGAATGGCCCGGATCAACTCGGCCTGTTCCTTCGTGAATCGGTTCGTCAGCGGATTGTGTACGAACCAGACGACGTGGATCCACCCTTCCTGCGGCCCGAGCCGGAGATCAGTGACGATCTTGCGGATGGTGCCGGCGAGTTCCGCGGTGGATCCCCCGCCGGTCACGAACCCGACATTGTCGTAAATCGTCAGCGGATCTTCGGGGGTGCGATGGTGCCGCTCGAGCTTTACGGTCTGCGATTCGCCTCGGCCGGTGGTCGCTCGTTCGATCCCGAAGACCGCATTGATCAGGGCACTCTTTCCCACACCGGTGTCCCCGAACACCGCGAGATTGAACTTGCCGATCTCCCGGAGCTGCTCTTCGTACGCCCTTTGTGCGGCAGCCATGATTCTCTCGAAGTCGCTCTGGTCCTGCGACTCGGCCATTGTGCGTCAGCTCCTCGTTCATGGGCCACGCCAGTGACTTCCTGGCTATTTGGTACGCGTTCGCGCGGGCCCGGGTTCACGGACCGGCAAGATCCATCGTGGACCAGCCGATCACCGAATGTACGCGGTTCGACGGCTCCGCACCGAATGCCGATCGGTCGGTCAACTGTGGCCGATCGGCGGACACGTGCCAAGCGTTGACGGCAGACGCCCGCCGGCGAGATTGCGGTCCACGAAGTTGTCAGCAGGATCGGTGAATTGCCACCACGGAACCCTTCGACCGCAATGGTCGCCCGCGCAGCGCGGCGGTTGTGTCCCAGTGGTCGGTCTGAGGTTGCCACGGTGCGGCCGACGGCGGGGTTGCCAGCACCGTCTTGACCGTGGTCGGGTCCTGGGGCGCAGCTGGGGCGGCCGGACCCCGGGAAGGCCAACGCGATGAGTTTCGCGGTGGATTCCGGTCTGTATCGACACACCCGATCAACCGGACTCGAGGAGAACGTGATGACCGCTACCTACACCTTCGACGTCTTTTCCAGCCTCGACGGCTTCGGCGCCGCCGGCGGCGACTGGACCGGCTACTGGGGCAAGCAAGGCCCCGAGCTGCTCGACCGCCGCCTCGCCCTGTACGGCGAGCGGCAGCGGATGGTCTTCGGGGCCACCACGTATCGGGCGTTCGCGCGGATGCTGGCCTCGAGCACCGAGGAGTCCGAGGTGCGTGATCCATGGGTCACCCGGATGAGAAGCCTGCCGGCAACGGTGGTGTCGACCACACTGGAAGAACCTCTCGACTGGCCGGACGCGACTGTCGTGCGCGGGGACGCCGTCGACGTCGTCGCCCGGCTCAAGCAGGAATCCGAGGTGCCGTTGCGCTCGCACGGCAGCCTCTCGATGAACCGGGCGCTGATGGCCGCCGGTCTGGTCGACCAGGTCCAGGTGACGCTCTTCCCGGTGATCACCGGTCAGACCGGGCTGGACCCCATCTTCCACGGTGCGGCCGACTTCGACCTCGAGCTGATCGAGAGCCGGACGCTCGACGGTCACATCCAGGAGCTCATCTACCGCCCCACCCTGCATGGCTGAGTTCCGCCGGGAAAGCGTGCCGTGAGAATCGGACGTACACCGCCAACATAAGCGCCAGTCAGCGGTCGATAAGCGTGCCGCCGGGCGGCTTCATCACGGGACGGGTGGCTCTCGACGCGAAGGTGCCGCCCGGTGCCAGGATCTTCACCACTGTCTTCGGCGGGTTCGACGCTCCGAATAGCATCGCTGTTCGCAACGTGCCCGTGCCGCGGTAGTGGAGGCGGTCAAGGTTCGAGGTTGGTGACTCCCTTGCCGGTGGCGATGTCGAACGGGACGGAGGCCTGGTCGTGGACGATCAGCCAGGTGCCGTCGATCTTCCGGAAGCAGAAGGTGACGCGGACCCACATGCCGGCGGTGGCCGTGCCGTTGCCGAGCGTTCCGCTGAGCCGGCCGAAACAGTGGCCGAACGCCACCTCGTCGCCGACGGTGAGGGTCAGGTCGCGTACCTCGTAGCGCACCTGCTGGAAGAACGTGAACGCTCGTGTCCAGTTCTCCATCTTCGCCTCGATACCCACGTGCTGCAGCGGCGGCTCGACGTCGAAGGACACCACGTCCGGCGCGTAGATCCGCCGCAAGGCGTCGAGATCCTTGGCGCCGATTCCGTCGACTATCCCGGCGATCCTCCGCCGGATCTCGGCCTCGTCGGCCTCGCGTTCGGTGGGCATCGAACTCATCCTCCCCCTGTTGTGGTTCGTGACTTCTACCAGAACAACCGCCAGATCACCGAGGCGGTCGAGCATGCCGGCCACCGGGATACCGCTCGGAGTTCGTATCCGGCCGGGCCGGTGAGCACAGCCCGGCACCCATCCAGAGCTGCCGTCGCGCGTCTTCGACGACGACGAGCAACATGCTCACCGCCCGCTGGGCGCGGCTGCCCGGCATCCGCGTCACCATGTGATCCGAGCGGGAATCCGCATCGGTTCATGCGAATGTCTGATGTAAACCCCCGTACCGTGTGAGATATTGACCGGTCTAATCGTCTGGAGGCCGGCATGCGCACCGCCTTTCGTCTGTCCGTCGTATCTGCCCTGCTGTCGGTGACCGCCCTTGTTCCTGCCTCCCCGGCCGCTGCGGAAACGGCGACGAGCACCCCGCTGCCGATCGACCGGGCCGTCGCGGTCGCGCTCGACGAGGCACGCGGCCAACTCTTCGTATCGACCGGGCCGGATGGCAACGAAATCCTCGTCACCGACCTGGCCGGCACCGAGCTGCGCCGGCTGAACGGCCTGGCGGGGCCGTCCGGCCTGTTGCTCGACGGCGACACGCTCTACGTCGCACTACACGGCGGCGGGGCCATCGCCGCGTTCGACACCGGTACACTCGCCGAGACCGGGCGGTGGAGCCTGCCCGAAGGGGCCTGCCCGGACGAACTCGCCCGGACCGCGGACCGGCTCGTCTTCGCGGCACCGGACTGCGACCCGGGGATGGGCAGGAGTTGGCTGGGCACCCTCGACACCGCGTCGGGAGCCGTCACGACGACGCTCAGCCTCCAACGGCAACCGGTCATCGCGGCCAATCCCGCGAGCAACGGCCTGGTCGCGGTCGCGGATTCCTACACCTCACAGGACCAGCTGCGGATCTACGACGTTCGGGGCGAGGCGCCCACGTTCGTCCGTGCGGCGCCCGACTCGGTCGGCATCGACGACGTGGCCATGGCGGCGGACGGCAGGTCGGTGCTGGTCTCGGGTTACAACGGAGGCTGGCTCGCGCCGCTCGACACGCTCGCCTTGGGCCTGCCGATGGTCTCGTCGTCCGCCGCCGGCGCCTGGTCCGGGGACGGCACGCACCTGGTGACGACGAGCGGCCAATCCCTGACGGTGTGGCCGGCCGGCGAGACGGCCACCAGCAGCGGAGTGATCGCGCCCTACGGCACCAGTCCGGGCCATGGCCGCCTCGCCGTCGATCGCACCGCCTCCCGGGCCTGGGTCGTGAGCACCGACTACTACGGCGGGTCGCCGGCGCTCGTGCGCTACGACCTGGTGCCCAACGGAACGGCATGGACGCTGTCGGCATCGCGGCTCGTGCTGCCGGCGTACACGCATGGCACGCTCCGGGCCGACCTGCGGGTCGGCGGCCAGCCCATTGAGGACGGGACCCGCGTCGTGGTCCTGGTCGAGCGCGCCGACGAGCCCCTCACCACCATGGCGCTCTACACCAGCGGTGGAGGCGTCTCGTTCTCCGTCTTCGGCAACTGGGGCGT